>Ga0208950_1000435_pt1 | contig 22132 bp, 9 predicted proteins | sample AOAMet_54_BLW_10_2_FD_188234 | JGI IMG/M metagenome (GOLD analysis project Ga0208950, IMG submission 188234) | Ammonia-oxidizing marine microbial communities from Monterey Bay, California, USA - CAN11_54_BLW_10 (SPAdes) | ecosystem: Environmental > Aquatic > Marine > Intertidal zone | place...
CAATCGTCGAACCGGTCGCAATCGTTGCAACACCGGTAGAAATTGTTCCTGTTGTAGAAAGTGCATCATCACCAAAAGTAATTGCATCAGATGAAGAAGATATAGAACCGTCAGCAAGTGTTAGATTACCAATGTTAGCTCCCGTTCCAGTAATATCGGTAAAAGTACCCGCTGCTGGAGTAGCGTCTCCAATAATACTATTTTCAATAGTACTTCCTGAGATAGAACCATTTGATATTGTTAAATCATTAGCAACATAAGTGTCTGTAATAGTCTCACCTTCCCAAGTACCCGAATTGATAGTTCCGACCTGATCTATAGATGTTTCATTCCCCGTAGTTAGTACAATGCCATCAATATCTGGAAAAGTGATAGTACGATCTGTTGTCGGATCATCAAGCGAAATTACTAACTCAAAATCGTTAACTGTAACCCCTTCCATGACTATTGGAGAATCACCTGCTAGTGTGCCAGTCGAGGTAGCTTGCACACCTGTTAAGTTTGAACCATCACCAAATAATGAATCTGCGGTAATAGTTCCCGAGGTTTCTAAATCTTCGTTCCCAAATGAAATTTCTCCGCTTGAATCTGTTATAGAACCATCTCCTAGAATTAGGCTTCCAATAGTTGACCCTGTAGCCATCGCGGCAACTCCTGTAGAAAGAGTGCCCGTTGTCAACAACACATCATTACCAAATGATATAGAATCTGAAGAGGATGCAAGTCCTCCATTCGTAATTGTAATATTACCAACCACAGACCCCGATGCAAGTGTCGCTATCCCTGCTGTTAGTGTTCCATCTGTCTCTAAATCTTCATTCCCAAATGAAATTGAACCACTCTCATCAGTGATGGAAGCATTTGATAGTGTTAAATCTCCAATTTTTGTCCCTGCTCCTAAATTTGCTATACCATTAGATGTCAAGAGCCCAACTTCTAGAGCTCCGTCTGTATTTAGGTTTTCATCTCCAAAAGAAATATTTCCCCCAGACGACGTAATGGATCCATCTGCTAATGTTAAATTTCCAATAGTTGATCCTGTAGCCATTGCGGCAACTCCTGTAATTATATTCCCTTCTGTATTTAGATTGTTATCCCCAAAAGAAACAGTTCCATTACTATCCGTGATTTCATTTCCATCAAAAATAAGTGTCCCAATTGTAGCTTCAGAACCAGAAGAATTTAAAGGAACTTCAATACTTGTGAATTTTCCAGTTGATGGTGAATTCGCTCCAATTGAAACACCTTCAATTGAACCACCAGTCAAATTAATAGATGCAGAATCTTGTATTGCAAGACTCCCTAAACCTAAGGAAGACCTCGCTAAAGAATCACTTTCTACAGTCCAATCCGCTCCATTCGAAACAATAAAGTTTCCATCACTCTGCTGCAAATCTGCTATAGTTATCAGGCTAGAATCTGCATCTTGTTTTGTATCAACATAAGCTTTAATCGACTGCTGAGTTGCTAAGTTCAAGTTCGAGTTTGAGACCATATCATCTTCATCTAATACGGCATCACCTGTTATTGCAGATGCATTTAATGTACCTCCAACTATAAGTGTCCTATTTGTAAATGTAATCAAATCGGGGTCATCAATATGTCCCATTGAAGAACCAGAAATATTTATTAGACTATCAATAATGACTGAAGATCCCTCTGCAGGAACTATATCGAGGTTACCATTATTAGATAATAAAGAGTTAGCATTTAAAACACCTTCTTCAAGAAAATCTGTCAAGTTTGTATCTAGCATTTGGTAGCTTGAAAGTGTGTCATAAATCTCAGCACTTGTTGCATAGCTTTGTAAAGAATCTTTTAGTACATAAATATCTAGATCCGGTAAGTTTTTTAAATCAGTGTAGTCTGCAGACCTAGCATAATTAGATGTATCTGATAAAATAGAATAGAATACGGAAGTAAGTAGTTGCCTTGGCGTGAGGGTTGATCCCTCGACCGTCAACTCTAAATATGCTTCTTCAGGAATAGTAGTGAAGGGATTTGTACTACCCAGAATCGTGCTAATAATACCATTTGTAACGGATACTTGTTGATTCTCAGACCAAATAGCTTCACCACCCTCCGCAATACTATATACCTTAAATAAAACCTCATAACTTCCATCAAGTGTTGGTCTACCATCAGACTTTGTGATAAGTCCCTGATAAGAAATTTTTCTGGGGACAGCAATGTTTTCAGTAATGTTTTCTGATGCTATTTGATTAACAGCTTTATTTTTTGTTGGCCTAAAACTTTTTTTATTCTGAGAAAATGATATTGTTGATAACAGAAAAAATAAAAAAAATATTTTTTTCATGAGTAGCTCCTATTATGGATAATATTTTTAATTAATATTTGTTTTTTTTTAAGAATCATGTGGAAAACTCGGTGGTTTTTCTAGCTTATTTTCGTTTGAATTATTAAAGAAAATTTTATCTAGAATTAGATAAACACCTCCTGCCATTAATGGATATTTAGCATAAACCGTCCATTTCTGATCTGTAAGGTTTAACTTTTTTAAAAAGGGTCTTTTCATAGATGGCTCTAATTCAATTTCATTTTTAATACTCATACCTAATGCTGAACTCTTCGTACTATCTAATTCTGATGCTGAGACCATTAAAATTGAATCTGCCTCTAATAAATTTGCTGTGTCTACTGGCGTTGAATATTTAACAATTAGAGTATCCGAGGCTTTAAACCCCAAACTATTTTTAACTTCTAGAAATACTTCTAGCTGAATACCTGGATCATTTTTAGCAATATTAACTTTTACAGTTTTTTCAAATGTATTTAGACTTCTTAAATATTTTGCATCATATGTCTCTATTAAAAAATCTGAACTAAAATTATTATCCTCATTTAAAACCAATCCTGGTGAAAATATCCAAGTATATTTTATTTTAGAACCATCATCAGAGTATGACTGCGTGCCATCCAGAAGAATATCTAATCCAGAGTAAACTTCAATGTCTGCACCTGCATCGGCATATGGTAAATTACTACTCGAACTAAATAAGCCATCTTGTGAAAAGGAAAAGGTATTAAAAAATATTAAAAGAAATATTTTGAGATTACCGACTAATTTTAATTGCATATTTTTACCTATTTACTACTTGAAACCACAGTAGGTGTTATAAAAATCAATAGTTCTTTTTGTTCTCGATCCGCATTATTATAGTTGAAAAATGTTTTAATTATTGGTATATCTCCCAGAATTGGAACCTTTGATGTCAACTTATTCGCCGAATCAAATATTAATCCGCCGATCAATAATGTTTCTCCATCATTAACTCGAACAGAGGTACTTGTTGATCTAGTTGATATCATTGGCCTCTGATCTTTGCCAATTAATGCTATTATTTCTTGGACGACAGCATCAATTTTCATACTTATTACTTTATCTTTATTAGTTCTAGGCAATACATCAAGAGAAACATTGACCTCCTGATTTTCATAAGTATATGGATTCGTTCCAAAAACGCTACCTTCTCCTTGTGGAACAAGAACAGGAATTGTTGTTCCTATTAAAATATTTGCAGGTGAATTGTTCGCGGTAGTTACTTGAGGTTCTTGTAGTAGTTTTGTATCTCCATCATTTGCTAATAATGACATGATTGTAGATACTATAGGCCTACTCAATGTTGCAAAATTCATTGTTTGTCCACCTATCAATAAATAGCCTAAATCTAAGGTTGTAGAGCTATCAACATTATTACTTCTAACAATGTCCATTTTTTCACGTAAGTCCCAATTTATTCCTATGATTTCATCGTGCTTTAGTTTTGTTTCAATAAATTTTACAGAAATATTTATTTGGTCGCTTTGGATGTCTAAAGATCTTACGACCCCCTCTATTAGAGAAAAATTAGTTGGGATATCAGTGACTAATAATATATCTTTTTCACCAGCTTCAATATTACTTGCAGCTGTTGAAGAGAGTGCTTTCAGTTTTCCTCGTGGGGTTAAAACCTCACTCACAGCATCTGAAATAAGACTTCCTGTTATATAATTTAATCTAAACATCTGGGTTCTTAATTCACCACTCAGAACCTGTTTTGTTTTCATGGGCTGAACTATTATAATATTATCTTGAACAAACCATTCGTACCTATTTACATGTAGAATAGCATCTAAAGCTGATTCAAGAGCAACATCTTCGAGGTTTACAGTGACCTTACCTTTAATATCATCACCCATAATTAGATTAAGATTATCTTGAGATACAAGCAACCTAACAACATTCGCAAGTTCTGCATTTTTAAAATTCATGGTAACACGTGAATCTGGAAGTCTTTTTGAGCTAGCAAGAGACCTTCTATTTTTCTTTTTACTTTTTTTCTTTTCCCATGATATTTTAAGCTGCCTTGTTGAGCTTTTTAATTTTTCTTTATCTAGTTTTATTGAATAGTTAGGAACACGAGTAAAGTCTAGCTTAACTATGGCTCTCTTTATTTCTTCTTTTTGATTTATATCCCTAGGGATATTCATAGAGTATTGGTAGAGGGGACTACTATCACACTTCTTAGTAAAATTTCCTTTTTTCCAAGAAACATTATCAAAAGATAAAATTAAACTTGGTGGTGCAAAATTTTCATCGATTTTATACTTAATTTCATCATCACTTTCAATTCCTGTGAATTCAAAAATCAATGTATGAAATTTTCCTTCTTCTGTCAGATAGATTTTCTCTAAAGAAGAAGCTGGAGGGAAAAAATTATCCCGTAAAGACTTAGCTTGGAAATTAAAATTTAAGACAATGAATATTGTCATAATTTGTATTTTTATCATTGATAAATATTTCATTTATTCTTCAAGGTTGAGGGTAACTTGATAGTCATTTCTTTCAAGCTTTACCTGGTTTTGTGTGATTTCCTCTACTAAGAAACCTCTTACTCTATTCATTTCATTTACTATTTCACCATTTATAATAGCTTTAAATCCGTTTTCAAATTTTGTGATTCCAGTCAGCTTAAACCAATTATCATAAATATTACTTCTATTATAAAATATATCTTTTCTCCAATCTGAAGTGTTAATAGGAACTTTTAATAGAAGACTGTCTTTTAGTTCTTTTTTAATTGTTCGAGGATTCATTATATCTGACTTATTACCTTCTAATGAAAACCTCTGTCCTACTAAAACGTCGAAAAAAACTAAAATAACAATTAGAATGGAGAGACTCAGTATTATTTTTTCTTTTTTCATTAGTCTAAGCCCCCGTACGTCAAATATTCTATTTTTGCAATAACGCCCTGGGGGTCAAGGCTATCTAACCCAATTGAACAATATTGTAACTTTAATTGATTCGATTTTTCCTCAATGGTTTCAACAAAAACTCCAACATCTAAAAAATTGCCACGTAATTCAAAATTAAGTGAATGCCTCGCAATATTTATTTGATTGTTTTTGAATAAATCTTTTGTTGTTGGGAATGTATTTCTTGGATCGATTGTCAATTTAATCAGACTCATATCCATGCTACTTGCAAGACTCTTCAATCGCTCTACTTCTTGTAATAGTTCATCACCTGATATTTTTTTCAAATTTAATTTTTCTTGATTTTCCATAAACCTTTTTCGTAAATCTTGAATTTCTCCTATCTCAGAATTACCCATACTTAATTCTTGATTTAATAAAATGTACTCTTGCTTTCTATTTTCAAATCGACTTCTAATTTTTTGATCTTTCCATATGTAAATGGAAAACATTAAAAAGGCTACGAAAATCAGTATAATATTTTTTTTCTTTTGATTCATCTTAATTAATAGACCACATTGATATCGAAGCCTGTACGATATTTTTTTATGATATCAGGATCACCTAGCTCAATTGTTTTAAAATGGCCCGATCCGTCTAAATCATTCTTAAAGTTTTCTGCCAATAGAATTGAACTTTCTAAGTTTTTATTAAAAAACCCATTTAAGGTTATAATTATATCTGAATTATTTTCTTTATTATTACTTGCCTGAAAGTAGTTTGATTGCAGCTTATCTAGAGTCAGTTCGGTTACGTTAAATCCTTTAGGTACTTTATTACTGAAATATTTTAGAATACTTATCATTTCTAAGGATACCTCCGAATCTTCATTTATTATAGTTTGGTAAGTATCCGCAAATGCATTCTCTTTTTCTACGATATCTTTTATATCTCTTCTCATATTTAGCAATTTTAATTCAGCTTTTTTAATGGGTATTTGAGCTTCAATTGGCTTAATCTGATTTTGTTGTAAAGAAGAAGAAATTGAGAAAACTAGTAATAAAAGAACTAAAACATTTTGCATAATTTTATTTGTAAAGAGGTATGACTCTTCTTTTTTCTGTTTTTCAGGCAAAAGGTTTAGTTCCATGAATGGGTCCATTAAAAGACCTAAGTTTGCCATATAGTCCACTTCAATTGTATTTTTTATTTTTGATTTGTCTTTTCTTAAAATTAAATCACTTCGATTATTAATTGTATCAATGGACCTATCCAAATTTTTCAAGACTATTTTTTGTTCTATTTCTTTAACTCTAAAATCTTTTAATTCCTTTTCTAATTTTTTCAGCCTGTCCCCATAATTAAAAGCAAGACCTTTTAGTTCATTAACCTCTTCCTCAATTCCTATTATTTCGTGCTTTTCTTTTGTGATTTGAAGTTCAAGAGTTGTACATACTTCTTCCATTTTTTTAATTTTGTCTTGACTTAATTTTTCAGATTCTGAAATTAAATTTTTGGTGGATGATTGTTTATGTTTGAGAAGTGCTATCTCTTCTTCGATTTCAACGATTTCTTTGAAGAGTTCTTTCGATCTTGTTTTAAGTTTCGCAATGTTAGAATAACTCTCAATTTTATTATCTGATATTTCCCATTCATAAGTACTATTTTTTTTGTCGTCTTCATAAAATGATTTTTCAAGAGCTTGTTTCATTTGACTATTAATTTTTGATAACTCTTCATCTATTAATGCAATATCAACTTTGATAGTCCTTAAATTGTTTTTCAAATCATCAATCTCAGCATCTATTAATTCTGAGTCTTTTAACTTTATGTCAATCAAAGTGTGAATTTTTGAAATTCTCTCAACAAGCATAATCTTGATTGAAGGATATAGATCTTTAAGATTAAGAATTAAATCAAGAGCTTGATTGTAATCATCCTTAATATCCTTTATATACTTTGAATTAGTAGTAATGAGGTTTTCTATTTTTTTTACATCACCCTCAAAATAAGAAAGATCATTTATTGTAAGGTTAATTTCACTTTGGAGTTCATTTTGTTCAGTTCTATTGTTATCGAGAACTGAATTTATTTTATAGATACTATTCTCGGATTGTTCAATATTTCGTAAAATATCCTTTTCAATCTGAGACATGTAGTCTTGATGATTCTTGCGGCTAGACTTACTTAGTTTCTTTTTTGATGCTGGGTTTAGCAACAGTTCATTATCACTCTTACTTATAGCTTTTTCAACTTTTTCTTGAAGTGATTCACTAATTTTTTGAGCCTTATTTAGATCATAAATTTTTTCTGATATAGCTTCTTTTAAATCATCGCATTTACTTATCATATTGATAAGGAGACTTTGTTGCTTTAATAAATTTTTATTATTTAAATCTTTTTTTAGAATTAGTTCATCTTGAAATGATTTATCATTCACTTCTTGATTTTTAATAAGCTTTTTAAAATCTAGAACCTTTATATTTTGTCTTTTTAATTTTTTCTCAGATAGCTGATTTTTTCGCTCAAACTCTTTTATATTAGTTTTTAAATCTGTGATTAAAAAATTTGTTTTATCAATCTCTTCAAGCTCTTTTAGTATTTGATTTTCAATATTTGAAGTTTCAAGAATAATTTTTTCATTTTTAAATTTATCATTTAATGCAGAGATTAAAATTTTATACTCTTTTTCAATTACTATTCTTTCTTTGCTAATAGACGCAATTTTCACTGCAGTTTTTTTATCAATGTCATATTCAGCACGAGACTGTTTTTCTGGAATATTTATTAATTGAATTTTTATTCTTTCGAGATCTTTATTACCCTGATCTATATAATTTTCTAAAGACCTTTTCTTTTCAATGTATAGTTTGTTTTTAGCTTCTAATTTGACCGTTAAACTTTCGATAAGATCTTCGAAAGTTTTAATTTTGGATTCTGCAGTTTTTATACGCTTACGCAGACTCTTCTCTCTGCCACCAAATGGCTTAATTTTGATTGATATTTCACGATGACTTTTTCGATATTTTTTCATAAATAAATCATACCTAGATTTAAAACTAAAAAACAAAGCTTCTTCTTTTTTAATTTCTTCTAAGTCTAATTGAATGCTCTCATCGGCCATTGACTTGGCAATCTCATCTGGATTACCCGTTTTATTAAAGCGCGAGATTCCTTCTTTAACAAAAACTATGTAAGAAGGAGATTTTTTTCTATCGATGCTAGTTTGAAGAATGTTAAGTCTACTTTTATAGTTATCTTCTTTTTCTTTAAGCAGAAGATCCCAGTCCGCTTTATCCTCTTCAAGGAGAATTAATTTTTGCTCTATCTTTCTCCCTTTTTTAAGGTCTCTAAAATAAGATTTTATATTTTCTTTGAGTTTAAAAATCTCCGGAAGCTGTTTCTTTTTTTTGTCCATCAAAAGAGCATCAATCTTCTGTTTTTCTTTAGATGCTTGATTTTTTTCTCTATCAAGCTGTGTTAAATGAGAACTAATTGATTTACTTTTTTTCTTGAGTGTGGCTTCCTCTTTTTGAAAAAATGTCTTTATCGTAATATTTTTTGTTTTCTCTGATTCTTCAATTTTTTGATTCTTTTTTTGATTTACATTCTTAATTAATCTATCATATTGATTTTTTAATAAATCTTCTTCTTTAGAATATTTTCCCAATATAAGAACTTTCTCTTCATTTAAGTCTTCAAGATCACTTTTTTTATTAAGAATATTTTTTTCTAATTGTCCGGAATAGTTTTTAGCGTTTAAAACTTCTTTTTTAGTTTCTTTTATAAAATGAATTTTCTCTTCAATTGTATCTGCCAAGATTTCGTTCTCAGCCTCATATTTATCCAATTCGTCCTGCTTAGATATAGCCTCATTTTCAATACTGTTTTGTACCCTTTTTACTTCAATATCTATTCTCTTGTTTTCATTTTCTTTTAATTCAACATTCTCTTTTAGTTTTACAATGTCTGCTTCTAGAATTTTTATTTCTTTTTTACTTATTTTTATTTGCGGCTTTAATTCATTAATCAATTTGCTTTGAAAGCTTATATCATTGAGGTTGTCTATCGTTTCTCGAATATATGTTAAAAGCTGCTGTAAGTCTGTTCTTCTATCTTCTTTTTTTCTCAGATCTTTCTCATCGTTTATGAGCTTATTATTCAAGATAAGTAAGGATTGTTTGAAATCTTTTTGGTTTGTTAAAACTTTTTTTATTTTATTTTTTATTTCTTCTTTTTTCTCTTTGAGACCATTCTGCTCTTGATTAATTGTAATTATTGTAGAGAAAAAGGTTTTTAATTCTGTTACAGCATCTGGTACCTCTAATACCGTTTTTAAAATTTTAATTAGACTTCTTTTTGTGCTATCCCCTTCATCCCCGTCAATATAGTTATCGTGATTAATTTTACCATTTAAAGAAGCGGTAAAGGTCTCCTTAATGTTATTAATTCTTGTTGTATTTTGAATTATTAAATAGCTTGCCTCATTAAGTGTATTCAAATCTTTTTGAGAAATATTTTCTAATATTCGTACTCTATCGATGAACGATTTTTTAAATGATCTTGTTATCCTTTGTATCGAATTTTTTAAGTAATCATAATTAGCTAGTTCTGACTGAGCATTTTCTAACTTTAAATTATCAACCTGCAGATCATCTTGTTTTTGAATAATTTTTTGTTCTAAAATATCAATTTCTTCTTCAGATTTCTCCTTATTGTCCGACAACTTATATCTACTATTCGTTGCTACCTTAATTTTTGCCTGATACTGATTCTTATATCCAGATCTTAACTTTTTTCTTTTGTCAGAATTCTGATCAGAAATAAATTCAATTTCTGAGAGTTGTTCCTTAAGATCCTCTTGCTCCCTGTAATTATTAAGAAGCAAAGCCCCTTGGTCTTCTAATGTTTTAGTAATGGATTTTAAATCAGCATTGAGAATTTTATGCTTTGAAGAAAAATCTTTTTTTAGATCTTTAAATTCTTTAGCGGTAAATACTAACTTTTTTGTTGAATCATCAATGGATTTTATTTTTGTGCTTTTTTCTATTTCGAGCCTAGCCAGCTTATATTTTACACTCTCTGGACTTTTCACTGTTTCTATGGCAAGCTTCTTCTTTTGAATACTTTTTTTGATTGAGTTTAACTGATTATTTGAATTATCTCTTTTTTTAAAAACTTTACTTTTTCTTAGTTTGAATAAAAAGTTCTTGTCTCCAATCTCAGTGTTTTGAATAGATTTTTCGCTTATATCGTTAATTCGCTCAACTCCACATCTAAGAGAGTTAGAAATGTAATTTTGTAAATTTTTTATATGACTACCAGGGCCAAAAATATATGCTTTTGTAAAAAGTAGTTCCTGATTAGAATTTTCTATAGCTGGATAGATATTGTTTAGCGTATTGATAATATTATTTTGAAAATCTTTTACTAGATGAATTAAAATAGATTGTGCTTTCTTTGAAGGAAAACCATCTTTAATCACGTTTTCTGATGCATCACTGTCAATACCGTAAAAAGAAAGATAATGAAGCGCGTCTAGATATATGTCATTTGATTTCAGTGATTTGGTAGTGATCTCGATTAATCTATCAGAGAAAAAATGTAACCCTTTTGAAAAGTCAGATGATCCAACGATTTCATTGTACGAAGACCTTACTAAATGGGTTTTCTGTCTGCCAATATAAATAAGTAAAGAATCTTCATCTTGGTTATTAAGGTTATAATAGGTGTAAATATTTTGAATGATTTTCGGAATTGAAGTGTTATACCTTGTATTAATACCATTTTTTTCAAGTTCATTAACTTCTTTAGATACAATATCTTTATTTCGTGTAAATATTAATGAAGTTTTAACCTTATACTTTTCTTTAGTTCTTTTTTCATCATATAGTAAGTCTCTTTCTTTAATAGAAAAACTTTTACTGATTTCATTCTTATAGAACTGTTTTCCTTTATTTTTCTCGAATAAATAAGTCATTTCATACTGATGTTTTTCAGAATGTATACTTATATATACTTTCCTCTTTTTTTTATCTGGAATAATCTGAGATATAATATTTGAAATAAACTCTGGTAATGTATTTATGGTGTATTTTTTAATTACAATTGGAAGTTCATATTTATTTGAACTGTAAATTTCAAATCCTTGGAGGTTTAATTTGCAATGAAGTACAGTTACAGTTTTAGAATCATAAACAAAGGAAATAGCTTCATTTACACCTCTCATTTTTAATATGATATTTTTGAAGGGTATTGAAATATTCCTATTTTTTATTTTCCCTTTATTTTTATTTGTATCTAATAAAGACTCGGTAAATGAGTTTGTTAAATATCTCCGATCAAACATTTCCCTTCTTTCTAAATGAACTCTTTGATCTAAATTTTTTCTTTGTTCAATTAAACTTCTTTTCTCGTTTCCTCTAAAATTGGAGAGGTTCTTAATTCTTCTTAGTTCATAAACACGTCTTTCATTTACACGTCTATCTTGACTTCTTCGTCTTTGTATTTTTCTTTGAATTACATCTTTTTTATTATTTCCAGGATCTGGTCGATACGTTGAAAAAGACGTTTTATTTAACTTTTTTTCATCATATTTAAGTTTATTTGTTTCCGATTTTGAAACTGATTCAATTTTAAATTCTTTAGCTGTCGGCAAAAATTCTTTTTGATCTATGCCCTTTATTTTTTTTGTGCTAACAACATATAATATGTTATTCGCTATCAGGTTTTTTATATGATAATATATTTTATCTTTAGGAAAAGAAACTGTATTAGATATTTGAGATGCAGTTTTAGGTGAATTATTAAAGCATGCTAATATCTTTTTGATTAACTGCTTTTCGAGAAGTTTAACAACCTTCGGGTCATCGACAATTATTATATTTTTTTGTTCAGTATTCATTTCACATTTGCTACTATTTAAAACAAATGCAAAGTCGACAAATCAATTATTGCCTACAGGTAGGATTAATATCCAATATGTAAAATGACTCCGCATCATTAATTACCTTAGAAAAAGTAATTTAGTTAATTTATATTATTAAAAGTATAAATGACAAGAGTTCTTTTAAATTACAATGTTGTATTTTTTACAGTAATTGTTCACTGATTAAAACAAAATAGATTTACTTATTTTACTTTTTCAATCAAAACCTTTATTAATTACAAGGAGTAAAATACCAGAGTCTTTTCGGTATAAATTAAATTACAATACATAATATTTAGGTTGAAAATAAATATTTATTAAAAAATATTAAAAACTATATAGGGCTTGCCCATATTAAAAATCGTCTTAATGCAATAGTTTGGGCGCTTGCCCGCCCTACTAATATATAAAAAAAGCCCTAAAAAATAAAATAGCAAATAAATCATTTACGGGCTAAGACACAGCTAGGAGACTAGAGAGCTCCTGTTTAATTCTCAACCACAACTTATTAGCATTGCATTGTAATTCTAATTACATTTTCAAATATTTCATCTATTTAAAAGCCAATTTGAATACTAAATTATTACACTATATTAAACCTGTCTTGTCATGTACGAGTTTTTTACACTCTCTTATTTTAAAAGCCACACAAGACATTAACGAAAAGGTAACGTAATATTGAATAACGACATCAACTCGAGCAGAGCGCTAACAGAACTCTTAGAATACATAAAACCATGGAGAAGGGATTATTATCTTGGCTCGTTGTATTCTTTTTTAAATAAACTTTTCGATATTGCTCCAGAGATTTTAATTGGGGTAGCGGTTGACCTAGTTGTAAAAAAAAATGACAGCTTTGTATCTTCTTTAGGCTTTAATTCTATTTCAAGCCAGGTTTTCTTTTTAGGTGCAGCGACATTCGTTATCTGGGCACTTGAGTCAACGTTCGAATATTTATATCTTATTAAATGGCGAAGTCTTGCTCAAAAAGTAGAACATGCACTTAGAGTAGAAGCCTATGATCATGCACAAAAACTAGATATTAGTTGGCATGAATCAAAAATGACAGGAGATATAACAGCCGTATTAAATGATGATATTAATCAACTAGAAAAATTTTTAAATAATGGAATAAATCAAATTATTCAAGTATCTGTTTCTACAATAAGTATTGGAATAATATTTTTTTATATTTCTCCTTTGATTGCATCTATTGCAATACTTCCTGTTCCCATTATTTTTATTGTTAGTTTCTTTTTCCAAAAGCGCCTATCTCCTATTTACAAGAGAGTTCGTGATAAGGCTGGCGACATAAATGCTTCTGTTGTTAATAATCTAATTGGGATACAGACAATTAAAAGTTTTATGACTTATATTCCTGAAAAAAATAGAATCAGGAACCTTAGCAATGAATATCAAAAAGAAAACATGAATGCTATATCTATTAATAGCGCATTTAACCCCGTAATAAGAATGGGTGTTCTAGCTGGGTTTTTAGGAACAATACTAATAGGCAGTTCAATGGCGCTTAATGGCACTTTAGCAGTCGGTGCGTACAGTGTGCTCGTTTTTTTAACGCAACGTTTCTTATGGCCATTTACAAGCCTTTCTATACTTGTAGATGATTTCGAAAGATCTATGGCATCAAGTAAAAGAATTTTTAATTTAATGAATTCTGAAATACTTATTAAAGATAGTGATTCATCTCTAGAAGTTGAGAACCTTAAAAAAGATATTAATTTTAAATCTGTGTTTTTTAAATACCCTGGAGGTGAATCTTTATTTGAAAACTTTTCAGCATCAATACCTTTTGGATCAACAATTGGAATAGTTGGAGATACAGGATCAGGCAAGACTACAATTGCAAAACTATTATTAAGATTTTATGATCCCAATGATGGAACTATTAAAATTGGTAAGCATAATATAAAAAATATATCTATAAAAATATTAAGAGACCGAATAGGTATTGTAAGCCAAGATACTTTTTTATTCAACTCTTCAATAAGGGAAAACATCACATATGGAATGGGCACTGTAAAAAATGAAGATATTGTAAAAGCAGCAAAAGACAGCTACTCATATGAATTCATAAATGCTCTTAAAGATGGTTTTGAAACAATCGTCGGAGAAAGAGGGCAACGCCTTTCTGGAGGACAAAAGCAGAGACTTGCTATTGCCCGGGCTATTATTCGAAATCCCGATATGCTAATTTTTGATGAGGCTACATCATCAGTAGACAATAAAACCGAACAATTAATTCAAAAATCTTTTTTAAAATTAAAAGGAGATAGAACCATTGTAATTATAGCTCACCGACTTTCTACAATTAGAAATTGTGACAATATTTTAGTTATCAGAAACTCTAATGTTGCTGAGGAGGGAACACACGACCAACTAATTGACCAAAAAGGTTTTTACAGTCAGCTCTGGAATATTCAAACAGGAAAAAAACTAACATAAATATTTATTTTTGTAACCTTAGCCCAAACCCGAATTGCATACCGGTTGCATTATTAAAGAGCCCACCTAGTTGACCTCCACTTATATCAAATATTACAGATCCTATTTTAAGACTTGTTCCAGTACCCCAAATAAAATTATTTTCTCCTCCAAATGAGAAGCTAAGGTAGAATGGAGTTTTAGTTTCTGGATAAAACTCCGAACCTAAAGAAAAGAGTGGCGTACTACTTGCCCAATAACTTCTACTAAAGTCAATATGAATATTAGCATCTAAGATCACTCGCTTTTCAGCTTTATAAATACCGCTAAAGTTTATTGATGTAGGCAAACTAGTTTTATAACTTGACCTTTCTTTAATTTCAGATTGCTCTAAAAGATTGGATAATGAGTCAGAGTCAGCTATTTCTTCTGGTGTAAGCTCACCTGTAATAGTTGCCCTATAAACTGTTGCATTATTCCAATTAAATGTAGCAAAAAGGTTATCTATACTAGCGCCCACTATTAACTTTTCATCTATTTCGGTTAAAATACCTAAATCAAATCCAACGCCAACAGGAAAAGACCCTTTTGGAAAAGAATCGCCTAACTGAACCGGCAAAGACACGCCTATATCTATATCCGCGTCAATTAATGCATTGGTTTCCGTACCTTGAACCTTTCCTTTAATATTACCAGTATGCACTTCTGAAATACCAATTAGTAAACTAGACCTTAAACCAACATAACTTTTTTGTCCGAATGGAATAATACCAGGCTTAATCGTTATACCCTTTGAAAAAGAAATTGGCAAATATGTAATGTGTTCTATTTCCAAAGAACTAATATTTAACTCTGCTCCTTTTTCTAAGCCTACAAAAGGAACTTGAGCAAGCTTACTCGGTATATTAATAGAAGTATGGCTTACAACTTGCCCTAGACTAAATGCATTTGAACCGTAACTAAAGTTTAATAAAGGAAGACTTAAGTAAACCGGAAATTGAATAGCGATGTTATTTGAAATACCTTTTATAAAGTTTTTTCTTTCTTGGTTATTTCTTAAATCTTTGCCTCCAAATAACTGATTATTAATCCAATCAGGTGTTACAGAGCCACTTCCAAATCTGAATGCAATACTAAAAAGACTTAAACTAAAATTAGACTTGGAAGAAGCTGAAGGACTTAATAAAGAGTCCTTAGGCAAAACTACTCCGCTGGTCTTAGTGGAGAGAGAGTCCAAGTTGTTTCCAACTAGGTTCTCTGAATTTGGGTCTTTCCTTACAAGGCTATCAGTATCGGTATCTTTTTGATTTTTCTCTATTTCTGCAACTGATAAGGCGGATGAAACTAGGACTGACTCTTCAGCTAATTCTTTTGATTTTTTTAATGCTTTTTTATTTGGTTTATTTCTTTTCGATTGAGTTACATAATAGCCAAGAGTAGCAGGGTTATGTAAAATATTGATTTGCCCCTTCATTCTTAGTTTATGCGAACCTGCTGTTGCAATACCTATTGGATTGGCCTGACTAAAAGCATAAGAAAATAATACAAAAAAAATGGTTTTAATTTTCACTTTAATCTGTACCAACTAAGTCTGATAAATCTATAGAGGTTGATAAACCATCAATTGTTATTTTAAGTGTGTCTGTGCTCAAGAACTTTACAGAATTATCATCAGTAGAAATAATACGGATTTGAGGTTGTATCCAACTTGGAGAATTCTTCAGCAATTTAAATGCTGATTGATCTAAAAAGATTGTATCAGTTATGCTAATATTTGGGACAAATGTAAAATTAGACAATAAGGTATCCACTTCTCCATTCTCAATTGATAATGAATCCGGAGCCATAAGAACGGATAAACTAGCACCAAATCCCCATTGATTATTGATTCTCATTATAAGTGCTGCATCTATAAAACCATCAGGGATGCCAAGACTATCCCCTTGCTCCATAAACTCAGTAGGCTTTGGACTTATCAATGCGCCAGCATCGATATTAAACATTAATGGAGCACGGATACTCATAATGCCCGATAGTGAATCATTACTAGAAACTGTTCCAATAGAATCCAAGTTCCCAACTTGAGCTGTCCCTTTTGCTAGTATACGGTCAGGCCTTATATTAATAAGCTCTGATGCGTTTGAGATTTGAATATTTGGGTTTGCATGAATATTTTGATTAACAGTTCTAGTGACTGAATCACCATTTGTATCATTATAAGCTGTTATACTTAGATCAAGGTATACAGGAAGGTCAATACTCGAATTAAAATCAAGAAACATTTCTATATCATTAAAGCTAAAACCATCTAGCTCTTCTGGGAGCGCGTCAATGACTTGTTCAACAGGTTCAATCTCAACTGTAATAGGATTAATTTGACCCGTTACGGATTGAAAAGATAAATCGGTCAACTTTACAGCAATGGAAATAGAATCACTCAAGGACAAAGTCATTTCTTGATCAGAGGGCAGGGAAATATTAGAGATATAATTTACTTTTTGAGTATCGATATCTGGTGGCAAAATTAAGCTAAAACCACTTAAATCTATATTCACTTCAGATATTCCAGAATTGATTCCGAATGTAGTATCTAACGAACCTGCGTTTTTATAAAATTCATTTATTTGAAAAAACACATCCGCATCAATACCAATATTATTATCAATTAATAGCATCAACTTTCCTGATTTGAGTAGTGCACTATTAATAATTGTTGAATCATCTAAAAAAATTGAGTTTGAATCTGACATTGCATCTTGTGAGAAAAAACCTCTAACAGTTGAAAAACCTAAACCCGTAACCGAAATATCAATTTCAATAGAATCTAATAAGCTATATGTACCGACCTCATAAACAGTCTGAACATCTGCGATATATTCTAAAAATTGATTATCTTGTGGCATGATAATTTTATATCCATTAAGATCGACATTTATTGATTCTAGCACTCCAAACATTGGCCCTGTATTTATTACTAACGGTTCGTTATTTATGGCACTTACAATCTGATTTATTGTGATTAATGCTTCTGGAGCACCTTCAGCGCTCGTACTAATACTGTTCGAAATATCTATAATAAGACTTCCTTGATTCAAACTTGCTTCAAGAATGTCAGAATCACTTTCAACATTAATCTGCCCATTAAAGCCAATATCTTGAGGAGCGACCATTCCTTCAAAGTCTGAAAACAATAATTTTTGACCTTCTTCTAGACCTTCTAGAACCATATTTACTATTATACTATCAGAAGATTGGATCTGAATAAAATCGTCTCCTGAATCATCTGTAGTAACTTCATAAGAGTAGATTATAGACTGATCGCTAATATCCATTGAAAGCGTATAACCAGATATGTCTGTTGTAGTAAAATTATTTTCTGAATTTGCAGATATACTAATATTTGTTTGATAATTATTACCATCAGCATCTTTTAAGGAGGGAATAGATAAAACCATATCACTTGTAACACTCATATAGTTATCTATATCAATTACTAGATTTCCACCACTGATTGTTGCAAGTACAACTTTATTTGAATCAGCCTCTAAGTTGATTAAACCAGATTCAAAAATAGTTTGTGTTGGTATTTTGGCATTTGCTGAAATGACCTCAAGTCCACTTCCTGATATTTCAACAGAAAATGAGGAATTTTTAGCATCATCATTGATCAATATATTTTCTCCACCTGGGCTACTTCCTGTTACTTCAACAATAATATTTCCTGGAAGAGTCAGTCCTGAGAGATCTAATATTCCTGATTCTTGTGATCCAATATTTATTGGTCCTTCAATTGTTGTGACTCCACCGCTGATTTCCGAACCATTTGACCTTTTTAACTTTACTTCTATATCACCAAGGGTTATGACAAGGTTATTTATAATTGTGATAGAAAGTGAGCCTGAATTAAATATGGCTTCAGAAAAATCACTAAAGCTAAAATTATTCGTGGTTGGCTCTAAATTGAAAAATGGAATATTAACAATGCTTTCATTTGGTAGATCTGATATACTTGGGTAAATAGCTGAAAATAGATATGGATCTGTTGCTTGCGACTCAATGTTATTTAGAGTAATTAAACCTATTTCAGATACTACTATTTTTTCAATAGAATTGATGCCAACAGGATCAAATCCAATTTTTTCTTTTACTTCCGCGTCTTCGATAACCACATTATCAACACCCTGAGAAAACTGCTTATTAATATCTTCAATAGAAAGCTTGTCTCCAACTTCTTGTTTCTCAATGTTTACTATCTTATTAAAGACGAATATTGAATCACTTGAACCATATAATTCTTTTGTTATACTCGAATCTCCTGAAAAGATATCTACATCATTTAGTGTGATCGACTCTTGGTAAATAGAAAAACCCAATGTGGGTTGGATAACCGGTAATTTATCTATATCCGGTTCTATAGAACACGATGATAAAAGTACCGATGCTAGATAGAGGAGTCTATTAATTTGCCTCATTAGCCAACAAATAATCTTCATAACCACTACCATAATCTGAAATTTTATCAGGAGTTAGTTCTATAATTCTGGTTGCTAAGGATGAAACAAATTCACGATCATGGCTTACAACAATAAGTGTTCCTTCAAACTGACTTAATGCTGAGTTTAAAGACTCTATTGATTCCATATCAAGGTGATTTGTTGGTTCATCCATAATAATTAAATTAGGTCGCTGTAAAATAATTTTACCAAACAACATGCGCCTTTGCTCCCCACCAGAAAGTACACTTACAGGTTTTTCTATATCATCTTGGGAAAATAATAACCTTCCTAACGTCCCTCTTATTACTTGTAAATCATCTTCTTTTTGGCCCCATTGACTCATCCAATCAAAAAGAGTTTTATTACTTTTAAATTCGTGACCATGGTTTTGAGCAAAATAACCAATCCTTACATTTTCAGACCATTTTACTTCTCCATTCGTGAACTCTTCATCTCCGACTAGACAACTTAATAGAGTTGTCTTTCCAATACCGTTTTCACCAATTATTGCAATTTTCTCTCCTACATCAATATCCAAATTTATTTTTTTTAATACTGATAAATCGCCATAACTCTTCGATAAATTTTTAACTTTTAAAATGTTATTGAAAACCTTTTTTTCATAGCTAAACCTGATAAAAGGATACACTCTGCTAGATTTTTTTATATCATCTAGTTTTATTTTGCTTATTTGATTCGCTCTAGAGGTAGCTTGTTTCGCCTTTGAAGCATTCGCTGAAAACCGCTTAACAAAAGACTGTAGTTCATCAATTTTAGCTTTTTTCTTCGCATTCTCTAATAAAAGAGTCTCTCTAGCTTGAGTTGATGCAATCATAAAATCATCATAATTACCTGGGAACTGCCTTATCTCACCATAATCTAAATCTGCCATATCCGTACATACACTATTTAAAAAATGCCTATCATGCGAAATGATGATCATCGTACTATTACGAGCATTTAAAATGTCTTCAAGCCACCGAATCGTATTTATGTCCAAATTGTTCGTTGGCTCATCTAATAATAATATTTCAGGGTTTCCAAATAATGCTTGAGCTAGCAAGACTCTTAATTTTAGGCCCGGGGCTAGCGTACTCATCAATTCTTCATGCTCATCTACAGGGATCCCAACTCCAAGTAATAAATCTCCAGCATTGGATTCTGCCATATAACCGTCCATATCTGCAAACTCAACTTCAAGGTCTGCAACTTTCATTCCTTCTTCCTCACTCATCTCAGGTAACGAGTAGATTCTATCTCTCTCTTTTTTTATCCCCCAAAGTTGCTCATGCCCCATAATAACGCAATCTGATATCTTTATATCTTCGTAAGCAAATTGGTCTTGATTTAATTTTGCAATTCTTTGGTTCTTTCCAATTACTACATTTCCGGATGTTGGAGATAAATCACCCGTTAATATCCGCATGAAAGTAGATTTTCCAGATCCATTTGCTCCGATTAATCCGTATTTTTTACCTTTGGAAAAAGTTACTGTTATTTCTTCGAATAGCGGTTCTGATCCGAACTGCATCGAAATATTATCTGTAGAAATCATTTCTTCTCTTTTTACTTTTTTTAAAAATTATATTTCTTTTATCAGTCTAATTGAAGCTTTAAACACTCTTCTTCTTCAATAAGTATTAAATATTCTTGCTCAAGATTACTCATTTTTACCGTTGCTTCTTGCAGTTTTTCATAATCTTTTCCATTTTTAGGATCTTCAATAACATTTTTGAGTAAGTCCAACTCATAGTCTATTGCCATGTAACGTTTAGATATCCAACTTAACCTATTTCGGATCTTTTTTCGATCTTTATAGGCAACTTTACCCTCCTGATTTACTTCTGATTTTTTATTTTCAACCCTTACTTCTTTATGCGGCTCTCTTTTCCATTCATAGTACTCATAGTTACCTTCGTACAATTTAATTTTTCCATTTCCCACCTCACATGTAGTATTTGTTATCTGATTTAAAAAATGCCTATCATGGGAAATACAGATTATGGCACCATTATAATTCATCATCGCGTTTTCAAGAACATTTCTCGAAATCATATCTAAATGATTTGTTGGTTCATCCAATAATAATAAGTGTGAAGGCTCTATTAACATCCTTGCCATTGCTAGACGTGCTTTTTCCCCACCAGATAAAACCTTAACCAATTTTTCAACTTCATCTTTTGAAAATAAAAAACTACCTAAATATTTTCTGATATTAGTTTCACTCCAACCTGGACTAACTTTTTCAATAGATTCATAAACTGTATCCCGTACCTCTAAAATCTCAAGTTGGTGTTGCGCATAATAAGACCTCACAACAGAGCTTCCTAATCTAACGGCACCCGAACTAACACTCTCTACTCCTGCAAGCATTTTTAATAAAGTTGATTTTCCTGCTCCATTTTTTCCAACTAACCCTATTTTTTGTCCCCTTTCGACTACCATCTCAAGTTCAGAAAAAACTTCAAGAGACCCATAAGACTTTTTTACATTTCTACACGAAATAACATTTAATGGAGACCGTGTTGGCTCTGGAAGAATTAAATTAATTTCAGACTTCTGTTCAGATGGAGCTTCCACTTTTTCCATTTTATCAAGCATTTTAACACGACTTTGGACCTGAGTGGACTTTGTATTTTTATATCTAAAACGATCAATAAAACGTTCTGTCTCTTTAATCTGCTTCTGTTGATTTCTATAAGCATTTCTTTGTTGCTCTTGCCTCAAGGACTTCGCTTCTATATAGTCTGTAAAATTTCCTTTGTATAATACAACCTTTTTTAAATCAATTTCCATGGTGTGATTTATTGATCGATCTAAAAATTCTCTATCGTGACTAATCATCACAATGCCGCCTTTCCAACCTGATAAAAAAGACTCTAACCATATTGTGGCTTCCAAGTCTAAGTGATTTGTTGGCTCATCTAGAAATAAAATATCGGGCTCTTGCAATAAGATGGTTGCTAAAGCGACTCTCATCCTCCATCCTCCGGATAAATCTTCCATTGAAGAATTAAATTGACTTTCTTCAAACCCTAAGCCACTTAATATTTTTTTTGCTTTTTTT
>Ga0208950_1000475_pt1 | contig 21117 bp, 20 predicted proteins | sample AOAMet_54_BLW_10_2_FD_188234 | JGI IMG/M metagenome (GOLD analysis project Ga0208950, IMG submission 188234) | Ammonia-oxidizing marine microbial communities from Monterey Bay, California, USA - CAN11_54_BLW_10 (SPAdes) | ecosystem: Environmental > Aquatic > Marine > Intertidal zone | place...
AATAATTTAGGTCGTTTTCATTAAAAGTTCTGTGAACAAATCCAGAGAGGTACTTGCTATCTTTTTTTGTAAAATTCGTTATAAAATCAAAGGGGGAGTTACCCATTATTTTTACTAAACGATTTCCATTAGTAATGATACTCTTTCGATTTCCCCAAGCTATTGTAGCTACTAAAAAACTAATAATTTCAATATCTTCTTTGCCAGCTCCTAAGTCTCTTAATTGATGAGGAATCAGTATGGGGTCACTTTTAATAAAACGAGTAGTATTGTATAACTCTACTTTGGTATCTAAAAATTCTTTAAGGTCAGTTTGATTCATTTTTAAGAAACAATCTTTCCGTCTTTCATTACTAATTTTCGATCGGCCATAGCTGCCAATTGATCGTTATGAGTAACAATAATAAATGTTTGACCAAATTCATCCCTAAGCTTAAAAAACAAATTATGAAGTCTTTCAGCACTTTCAGTATCTAAGTTTCCACTGGGTTCATCTGCCAATATAATTGCGGGATTATTAATTAAAGCTCTAGCAACAGCTACTCGTTGTTGTTCTCCTCCAGATAACTCATTTGGTTTGTGGTTTTCTCTATGACTAAGATTTAAAAACGCTAATAATTCTTTTGCTTTTTTTTCTGCTTTATCGCTCGGTGTTTTTTTGATAAAAGCGGGAATACAAATATTTTCTAAAGCTGTGAATTCAGGTAACAATTGATGAAACTGAAAAATAAAACCTAAATTTTCATTTCTAAATTTAGCCAACTGATTTCTATTTAAAGAAGTGATGTCATTTCCATTGATAATTAAGGAACTTTCATGATCTTTCTTAGAAAAATCATCTAAAGTACCTAATATTTGAAGTAATGTTGTTTTACCGGTACCGGAAGCTCCAACAATTGAAATAATTTCACTTTTTTCAATTTTTAAATTAACACCTTTTAAAACGTGTAGGCTTTCATAATATTTATGAATATTCTTAACTTCAATCATACCTTTATATATAAAGTGAAAATACTATTTTAAGTGCAAACATGCACTATAATTAATTATGAATTATTTTTAAAAATACCTTTGATATTATTATAATCTAGAAAGTAAGTTATCCTAAATGAAACAGTATGTTGAGCTGCTTGCTCAAATAAATTATCTAAACTTTCTCTATAATTTATAAAAGACAAATCATCTACATTAAAAATTTGATTTCTGTAAAGCAAAGTTGCTTCACTTCCTGGAGCAAAACGCCATCTAAAACTTAAATCTATGTTCCAAATATTAAAGTTTGTATTTGGATTGTTTTCAGAAATATCATAAGATGTGTAAGTTAATGAACCATTTTCATTGAGTATATAAAATAAATTATCCTTATAATTTGCAGTTCCCCAAAAATTTCTAAAACGCAGGTCAATTGCTTTATATGGATCAAAATTATAACTTGCTTGTAACGAAGTTTCTAAATTAATAATGTCTCTTTGCCCAAAGTAAACATCAACTTCGTTATCATCTACATACCCTTTATTATCATTGCTTAAATAGATATTTGATTCCCATATTATAAAAAAATGTTCTGAAAAACGGTATCTGGGTTGAAATCCGGCACTGTAATTATGTTGTGGATCATCTACAAAACTATTAAAAGATGCATTTAGATCAATAGCAAATTTCTTTCTAAAATCGGTAGAAATCCATCCACTTAGTTCTAAGTTTGCTGGATAAGTAACAAACCTGCCATCTACCCGAGGTTCAAAATAATTTTCTCTTTTGCTACTAAAACGGGTCTCCGTGCCAAAAGCAAAACGATTTACAGTTATAAAAAAGGCTTCTAAATTAATCGTATTTTGAGTTTGTATACTTGGCTTGTAAAGTCTTCTATGTCTTCCGGATAAACTAATTCTATATTTATTAAATATTTTAGTCGGTTCAAATATTTCATACGCAATACCAAGACCAAAATTGTTAAAATTATTTCTGAAATTAACTCCTAAGTCATTTATATCAATTGTTGTATTTGCAAAATCATGTCCAACTCGATACCGCAGATTTCCTTTTGTTCTAAAGATATCTAATTCAGATTGAAAACCTGTTTTAAAGCCCTCTCCATAATTTACATTACTAATTATAGCACGGCCAGCCGTTTTAAAGGTGTTCTTTTTGTCGGCAATACTAAATACTCCAGCAGTAACATTAGCGTCTCTAAACTCACTACCGTTCCTTATTACACTTGTATTTATTAATGAAACTGAAGAGTTACCATTAAACTCTTGATCTAAAACAAATACATTGTAATTTACCAATGGTTCTATAAGTTGTTTGCGTTGATTACCTGTAAGCGAATCTTGTATAACTGCATATGTTTTTTCTGTAATTGCATTAAGAAAACCTAATCCTAAACCTTTTTTTGTTCTTCCTGAAACCTTAACAGCATTTAAAATATTAACATTAGAAGTTTGTTCCGCAATATTTTCATTTTCTAATAGCTCTTCAATTTCACCAGATGGTGAACCGCCAATGCGTCTTGAGAAAAATACCTCTCCTTTATTAAATAGCTCGACTCCCTCGGTAAAAAAAGATCTATTTTCATCAAAAGTTTGTTCAAAAGGACCTAAATTTAATCGAACTTCATCGAAAGCAGTTTGTCCAAAATCAGGAACCAAAGTAAGGTCCAATGTGAAACTATCTGAAATCCCATATTTTAAATCTAATCCTGCCGTAAAATTAGCTACTGTTTCATCATCAAAAGTAGAAACAACACCCTGAGCAAAAGGATAGAAAGTTAATCGGGTTGGCGGATCAATGTCAGTAATACCGGTAACTAAGCCATTGTATAATTTTTGATTTCCAATTTTATTGTCTATAAAGTTCCAACTATAGGTTTCGTTTTTGGATTTTATTTGCCTGAAGAAATTAATACTCCAATCTTGTATTTCTATTTCAGGAAACCGCAAGGCATTATAAGGAATGCGGTATTCTGCATACCAGCCATTTTCATCTTTAAAAATTTTACAATTAAAAACTACATTATAATTAAAATCATTTCCATTTTGAGAACTTTTCGAATCACCTATGCTTCCGGCACTTGTAACATAAAATCGGGTTTCGTTAATACCATCATTAAAGGTATTTAATGCAACATAGAATAAATCTGCTTGTACAAAAACATCATCTCTTTGGCTTAATTGACTTTGTATCTCATCAGGGTTTGGGTCAAACATAGCGGCTGCTATATAAACAGCATTGTCATCGTATGCAATTTTCACTTCTGTTTGATAGTTATCACTAATGATTCCTTCATTTCCAGGTTCAAACATATTGAAATCTGTTGCAATTGCTACTGATTCCCATATTTTATCATTTAGGATGCCATCAATTTTTGGAGGAGTGTTGATTCTTGATGCTTTAATATTCTTTTTTTCTTGTCCAAAAATTATAGATGTACTAATTAGTAATAAGAAAATAAAAAAAGACTTGTACATGTTTAATTATAATTGAAAAAGAAACTTATAATAAAGAAAATTATAAACAAATCTATGCTTATCAGACTAGTAGTTATATTAACAAAAAGTTAAAAGTATTGTAGCTTTAAATTTTAGCTTTAAATTGAATTTTAATTTAAATATGTAAATGATGGAAAAAGCAATTTTTGCTGGTGGTTGTTTCTGGTGTACAGAAGCAATTTTTCAAAGAATAAAAGGAGTTGAAAGTGTCCAGCCAGGGTATACAGGAGGCACTATTAAAAACCCTGGATATAGAGAAGTATGTACCGGCAGGACTGGACATGCGGAGGCAATAGAAATTACATATGATCGGGAATTAGTATCTTTTGAAACATTGATGGAAATATTTTTTGCAACCCATAACCCCACTACATTAAACCGCCAAGGAGCTGATGTAGGAACCCCCTATAGAAGTGCTATTTTTTACACTTCGGAAATTCAAAAAAAACAAGCAGAAGACTTTATATTAAAATTAAATAAAAGTAACTTTTACGATGCTCCTATAGTGACCGAAATTACACTTTTTGATATATTTTATAATGCTGAAGAAAATCATAAGAATTATTACAATCAAAATTCTGAACAAGGCTATTGTGATTATACAATCACTCCAAAAATTGAAAAAATTAAAGCTATATTTTCAGATAAATTAAAATAATAATTTAGATTATTACAATGATTTTTAAAACTGATTGTTGATTAATTTGAGAATTTTTTTATATTAAATAAGGCATGATAATGAATAAAAATAAATTACTAAGAAAATCGATTATACTGGATTTGATTAGTATGTCTACTTTGTTTATTCCTATTGCAGGTACTCTAATAGATTTAATATGGGCACCTTATGCAGCAAAACAAATGAATGATATGTATGAAGGTGAAAAGGGTAAAATTGTTTTTATTTTTGTTTGTATAGAAGAAATGATACCCGGTTTGGATGTGATACCAACATTTACTTTAATGTGGTTATATACTTTTGTTTGGATCAAAACTCCACAAATGCAAGCCATTATAATTGATAATAACAGTAAAACCTAAATAGTTGTTTTTTTACTGTTTTTTATTTAATAAAAAACCCAATCGCATTCTACGAATCATTTTCTTTTCAAAATCCCAAAAGAATTGAAATTGCCCAAAAAGCCAGGCTATACTAATTAATAAGACTTGATAAAAAATAAAACTTATCAATACATACAATAACCAATAAATAACTGGTTGTAAGTTATTACTCGTAATTCCTACCATTTTTAAAAATGGTTTTCCTACGATAGCACTGCTGCTTCCTGTAATTGCAAAAACTATGAATACCCGTATCATTTCCCATCGATACGTTAGCTTCCATTTTTTTTCTAACTTTTTAAATAAAAACAAGGTAAACTTTAATAGTATAATTGACAGCACTAGTGATAAAGCTATGTTAATAGCTAAAGATTCTATTGCAAAAATTCGAACTAACTTATAAGAAGAATAAAACAATCCTATAATTCCCATAAGTGGAATTATTAATTGCCAATTCGATGTTATTTCCCAATGTTTTTTAAAATTATTCAACATGCTTTAGCCTTAATTTTTATAGCTCTTATCATTTTTTATCACACACAGAACACCTCTTAAAAATAATAAATTAAGGTTTTAAAATACTTTTTATCTGTTCTGATAGTTCCGTTCCAATTCTATCTTGTGCTTCATTCGTCGCAGCGCCAATATGTGGTGTTAATGAAAGTTTACCATTCATTAAAATTTGTATTGCTGGCGAAGGTTCATTTTCAAAAGTGTCGATGGCTGCAAATGATAATTTATTAGATTGTAAAGCTTCTATCAAAGCTACTTCGTCAATAACACCACCTCTTGCCGCATTTACAATCGCTGCTCCGTCTTTCATTAAAGAGAATTCTTTTTTGCTAAAAATATAATTTTTTTGTGCAGGTACATGCACACTGATAAAATCACTTTCTTTTAATACTTTTTCAAAAGATTGTGTTTTAATTTCAAAATCAACTTTCTGATCGTCAAAGAATACAAGTTCAATAATTGCTTTTTCTAAAAAAGTGTCACTTGCAATTATTTTCATTCCACAACCTAAACCAATTTTAGCAACTTCTTGACCTATTCGTCCAAATCCTATAATCCCCAATGTTTTACCTCTTAATTCTCGCCCTCCACTATAATTCTTTTTTAATTCTTTAAATTTAGAATCACCACTTAAAGGCATATTTCTATTAGCATCATATAAAAAGCGAACACCACCAAATAAATGAGCAAATACTAACTCTGCTACAGAAGCCGATGATGCTGCAGGAGTATTAATTACTTTAAGATCTTTGCTTCTTGCGTATTCCACATCAATATTGTCCATACCCACACCACCGCGTCCAATAATTTTGAGACTTGGGCAGGAATCAATGATATTCTTTCTAACTTTAGTTGCGCTTCTCACTAGAATTACGTCAATAGTATGTTCATTGATATAATTTATTAATTGTTCTTGAGCTACTGTAGTTGTTATTACTTTAAATCCTGATGACTCTAAGGAATCTATACCAGTTTGTGAAATACCATCGTTTGCTAATACTTTCATGACAATTTTATTTTATTTTCCGCAAAAGCGAAAATCTTATTACTATTATTTTTATGCTGTTCGTTCTAATTCTTTCATCACATCAACCAATACTTGAACACTTTCTAAAGGTAATGCGTTATACATAGAAGCTCTGAATCCTCCAACACTTCTATGGCCTTTTAAACCATTAATTCCTGCCTCTGTCCAAAGCCTATTGAACTGATTCTCTAAAGAACTGTCTGTGAGGTTAAAGGTTGCGTTCATTTTGGATCGATCTTCTTTTTGACTCACAAAACCACTAAATAAGGGGTTTTTATCAATTTCAGAATACAACAGTTCTGCTTTTTTATTATTAATTTTTTCAATTTCCGAAATTCCTCCAAGATTTTTTAACCATTCTAAAGTTAACATAGATACATAAACAGGAAATACTGCCGGAGTATTAAACATGCTGTCTTTTCCAATGTGAACCTGATAATCTAACATCGAAGGAATGGTTCTTGAAACTTTTCCTAAAATATCTTCTTTTATAATTACTAAGGTTGTTCCAGCAGGACCCATATTTTTTTGCGCACCTGCATAAATTAAATCAAACTGAGAGAAATCCATTTGCCTTGAAAAGATATCACTACTCATATCACAAACCTTTACAACAGCTGTTTTTTGAAAGTCATTAATTTGTGTTCCAAAAATAGTGTTGTTACTAGTACAATGAAAATAATCTACGTCTGAAGGGATTTTGTAGTTTTTAGGTATATAATTAAAATTTTGATCTTTCGATGAAGCTACTTCAACTATATCTCCAAGTAATTTGGCTTCATTAATAGCTTTGTCTGACCAAGTTCCGGTATTTAAATATGCAGATTTTTTCTCCAATAAATTAAACGCAACCATTAAAAATTCCATACTAGCACCACCATGTAAAAACAAAGCTTTGTAACCTTTTCCTTGAAGTCCTAGTAATTCTAAGCTTAAATTTCTAGCATTTTCCATCACTTCCACAAAATCGTTACTACGATGTGAAATTTCAATTAATGAAAGATTTAGGTTATTGAAATTGACAATGGCTTCAGATGCTTTTTGCATTACTGATTGCGGTAAAATACAAGGTCCTGCACTAAAATTATGTTTTTTCATGTGTTTCGATAGGTTATTTTTGATGATTACAAGTATCTGTTTATTAGTTAGTTGTTTTGTTTTACGATGCGATTTAATGAGCATTCGACCCTATTTAACATAAAATAAATAAATAGCTGTTTCATTATAAAATTAAATTTTTGTGCAAATATCCGAAAACATTAGCCTTTATATATTGTTTTATCAATAAATTAATTAGGAAGTTTTATTAAAAAATCCATAGTGTCTATACCATCTGCATATTCCCATAAATTTGGATTCTGCGTTTCCCCAAATTTAATTTCATTTTTAATCCCCAGATTAGAAACAATGCACTGAATGTTATCCTTTTCGGTGATTAATTTTTCGCTAACTGATTCTAAAGTATCATAATATTCATAAAAAGTTACCGATATAGGTGATGAGAAGTTAATGTCTTCTTTTAGTAATAAAAATTCATTGTCTAATAAATTAACATTACTCATTAAATAAACAGCCTTGTTATAGTCGTAATTATTGATATACTTATTGTCATTTATAACTTCTTTCCATTTAAACATAGCATTAAAAAAAGCATCAAAGTTATAATCTTTAGGAATAAAAATCTTGGAAACATTTCTACAACCCAAACCAAAATACCTAAAGATATCATTGGAAAGACTTTTGAGTTCTTCACCTGTTTCCTTGCCAGAAAGAACTGCTATTGAATTTCTATTCTTCCTAATTATGTTTGGGTATTTACCAAAATAATATTCAAAATAACGCGCTGTATTGTTGCTGCCTGTTGCAATTACTGCATCAAATTTTTCTAATCGTTCTTCAGTAAACTCTATTTTACCTAAAAATTCGGGTTCAACTGCAATTAAATATTTTGTTAAATAGGGCAAAAGTAGCTTATCGTTAGAAGATAGTTTTGCAATTAAACAATTTCCAGAAATCAATACTGATAAAAAATCATGGAAACCTACCAACGGTACGTTACCAGCTAATACGATTGCTATTTGATGATGATGAACTTTTTCTAAATCATATTTGGAAGTCCATTTTAGTAAGTTCTCTTCTTTTAATGCATCTTTCCAATTTTTAAATGCAAATTGGATGTTGTTTTCTGTAAACCAACCATTATATGATTTAGATAACTGTATTGCCTCAGTCATTGCTTCAAAAAAAATCTCATTAAAAGGTATATTTTCTTTTTTAATATAATTTTCATTAGAAAACTGACTCATAAAATGTCCTAGTTTTACAAAAGCTTGAATTCTTTTATTTAATTGCATTTTATTGTTTGGTGTTAGGTTTTGAAGTTTCTAAATTTGTACAAAGTTAAAAAAAGAAAATACGATGGCAATTATAATAACTGATGAATGTATAAATTGTGGTGCTTGTGAGCCAGAATGCCCTAATAATGCAATTTACGAAGCATCTGATGAATGGAAATACGAAGAAGGAACTAGCTTAAATGGTGTTGTTCTTTTACCAAATGGGAAACAGGTCGATGCAGCTAAAGAGCAAGACCCCATTAGTGATGAGTTTTACTTTATAGCTCCAGACAAATGTACAGAGTGTATTGGGTTTCATGAAGAGCCTCAATGTGCTGCAGTTTGTCCAGTTGATTGTTGTGTTCCAGATGAAGACATTGTAGAAACAGAAACTGAATTATTGGCTAAAAAATCATTCATGCACAGAGATTAATTGTTTTTTTAAGTTTTTTTGCTCTTGTCTTTGTAAATATTTTTCTTTCTCTTAACCGCTTCTTTTATTGTAACTGATTAAGGATAATTTTTTAATATAAAATTTAAAGATATTTACTTTGTAAAAAGCGAAGTGATAAATAAGTGATTAATTTAATTGAAGATGTATATTTGCAGCCATTAAAAAATAAGAAATGAAAGCAGGAATTGTAGGATTACCCAATGTTGGAAAATCAACTTTATTTAATTGTTTGTCCAATGCTAAAGCACAAAGTGCAAACTTTCCATTTTGTACTATTGAACCAAACATTGGAATTGTAAATGTACCAGATCTAAGATTAGAAAAATTAGATGAATTGGTGAATCCAAAACGTGTATTACCGGCTACTGTAGAAATTGTAGATATTGCTGGATTGGTTAAAGGAGCTAGTAAAGGAGAAGGGTTGGGAAATCAATTTTTAGGTAATATTCGTGAAACAGATGCGATTTTACATGTCCTACGTTGTTTTGATGATGATAATATTATTCATGTAGATGGAAGTATTGATCCAATAAGAGATAAGGAAACTATTGATATAGAACTTCAATTAAAAGATTTGGAAACAGCAGATAAAAAGCTTGAAAAAGTAAAAAGGGCTGCCAGAACTGGAAATAAAGATGCTCAAAAGGAAGAAACTGCTTTAATAAAGGTGAAAGAAGGTTTAGAAGCTGGTATTTCAGTTAGAGCGATTGAACTTACAGACTCCGAGAGAGATGATTTTATTGATGCAGTTCAATTTATTACCGACAAACCTGTTATGTATGTTTGTAATGTAGATGAAACTTCTGCGGTATCAGGTAACAAATATGTTGAAAAAGTAAAAGCTGCAGTAGCTAATGAAAATGCTGAAGTTATTTTTTTAGCAGTCGGAACGGAATCTGACATCAATGAATTAGAAGAATATGAAGAACGTCAAATGTTTTTAGAAGATTTAGGACTGGAAGAAGCAGGGTCAGCTAAATTGATACGTGGAGCTTATAGATTATTAAATCTACAAACCTATTTTACAGCTGGGGTAAAAGAAGTTCGTGCTTGGACTATTCCTATTGGAGCTACTGCACCACAAGCAGCAGGTGTCATACATACTGATTTTGAAAAAGGTTTTATTCGTGCTGAAGTTATAAAGTATAATGATTTTGTAAGCTACGGTAGTGAAGCTAAAGTAAAAGAATCAGGTAAACTAAACGTTGAAGGAAAAGAATACATTGTTGATGATGGGGATGTAATGCACTTTAGATTTAACGTTTAAATTCTTTTATTTTTTTCAACAATTCACTACTTATTATTGTTAATTACTTTCTATTGTTTAGGTTTTAAATTTTATACCTTAATTTTATATTAGCTTTTACACCCAAACTATGGCTGAACAACAATATACAGAAGATAACATACGGTCTTTAGACTGGAAAGAGCACATTCGGCTGCGACCCGGAATGTACATTGGAAAATTAGGTGACGGTACTTCACCTGACGATGGCATCTATATACTTTTAAAAGAAGTGATAGATAATTGTATTGATGAATTTGTGATGGGTGCTGGTAAGACCATCGAAATCCGCATCAAAGATAAAGAGGTTAAAGTTAGAGATTTTGGTCGTGGAATTCCATTAGGTAAAGTAGTGGATGTGGTTTCTAAAATGAATACGGGAGGTAAATATGACTCTCGAGCCTTTAAAAAAGCTGTAGGTTTAAATGGTGTTGGAACAAAAGCGGTTAACGCACTCTCTAGTTATTTTAAAGTTGAATCTGTAAGAGATAACAAATTAAAATATGCGGAATTTAATATTGGTGAGTTAATAACTGATTCAGGAATTGAAGAAACCTCCAAGCGAAAAGGAACAAAAGTTAGCTTTATACCAGATGAGGCGATTTTTAAGAAATTTAAATATAGAAATGAGTATGTTATTAAAATGCTCAAAAATTATGTGTATTTAAATCCAGGGCTTACCATAGATTTTAATGGTGAAAAGTATTATTCTGAAAATGGATTAAAAGATTTATTAGAGGAGAACATTCCTCAGGAAGATATGTTATACCCTATTATTCATTTAAAAGGGGAAGATATTGAAATAGCGATTACTCATAGCAAGTCACAATATAGTGAAGAATACCATTCTTTTGTAAATGGGCAGCATACCACTCAAGGTGGAACACACCAAGCAGCTTTTAGAGAAAGTATCGTTAAAACTATTAGGGAGTTTTATGGAAAGAACTATGAAGCTAGTGATATTCGTAAATCGATAGTTTCTGCAATTGCAATAAAAGTGATGGAACCGGTTTTTGAGAGTCAGACAAAAACCAAACTAGGTTCTACTGACATGGGAGGTAATTTACCTACAGTTAGATCGTATATAAACGATTTTATCAAAACATATTTAGATAATTTTTTACATAAAAACACTGAAATCGCCGAAGCACTGCAACGTAAAATCATGCAAGCAGAAAGAGAGCGAAAAGATTTAACAGGAATTAGAAAACTAGCAAGAGATAGAGCTAAAAAATCAAATTTACATAATAAAAAACTAAGAGATTGTAGGGTTCACTTAGGTGATATGAAAAAGGAACGTCGTTTAGAATCTACCTTGTTTATTACGGAAGGAGATTCTGCAAGTGGTAGTATTACTAAAAGTCGAGATGTTAATACTCAGGCAGTGTTTTCATTAAGAGGTAAGCCTCTAAATTGTTATGCAATGAGTAAAAAAGTAGTGTATGAAAATGAAGAATTCAATCTTCTGCAGGCTGCTTTAAATATTGAAGAAGGCACCGAAGATCTACGTTATAATAACATAGTCATTGCTACTGATGCGGATGTAGACGGTATGCACATTAGATTATTGTTACTTACGTTCTTTCTCCAGTTCTTTCCAGAAGTTATAAAAGAAGGGCATTTATACATTTTGGAAACTCCTTTGTTTAGAGTTCGAAATAAAAAAGAAACAATTTATTGCTACACGGAAGAAGAACGAATTACCGCAATAGATAAATTAAAACCAAAACATGAAATTACTAGATTTAAAGGCTTGGGAGAAATTTCACCGGATGAGTTTAAGTATTTTATAGGAAATGATATTCGTTTAGAACCTGTAATGCTTGACAAGAGTATGAGCATTGAAGATTTATTGTCATTTTATATGGGAAAAAACACACCCAATAGGCAGGAGTTTATTATAAATAACTTAAAGGTAGAATTAGATAAAGTTGTTGAATAAATTAATTTTAGAATATAATAAAAATTAGGTAGCATAATTATGAGCGAAGAGTTAGAATACAACAATGATGAAATGAATTCTAATGAAATTCATACCGAAGATTCCATAACGAAAGTTACCGGTATGTATAAGGATTGGTTTTTAGATTATGCTTCTTATGTTATTTTAGAACGTGCTGTTCCAGCTATTGAAGATGGATTTAAGCCTGTACAAAGAAGAATCATGCAGTCGCTTAAAGATTTGGATGATGGGCGGTATAATAAAGTTGCAAACATTGTAGGACATACCATGCAGTATCATCCACATGGAGATATGAGTATTGCTGATGCCATGGTACAAATAGGACAAAAAGATATATTAATTGATACCCAAGGAAATTGGGGTAATATATTGACAGGGGATAGGGCTGCAGCATCTCGTTATATTGAAGCAAGACTTTCTAAATTTGCATTGGATGTGGTTTACAATCCAAAAAATACAGATTGGCAAGCTTCTTATGATGGTCGTAGAAAAGAACCTATAAATCTTCCTGTTAAATTTCCTTTGTTGTTAGCTCAAGGAGCTGAGGGAATTGCGGTTGGTTTATCTACAAAAGTATTACCGCATAATTTTATTGAACTCATTGATGCTTCTATAAAACATTTACAAGGAAAACGCTTTCAGATATTTCCAGATTTTCCCACTGGTGGAATTGTAGATGTAACTAATTATAATAATGGATTAAGAGGAGGAAAAATACGTTCTAGGGCTAGAATAAATCACCACAGTAAAAACCTATTAGTCGTTACTGAAATCCCTTTTGGAACCACAACTTCATCATTGATAGACTCTATTTTAAAGGCCAATGAAAAGGGGAAAATAAAAATAAAAAAAATTGAAGATAATACAGCTGCTGAGGTAGAGATTTTAATTCACTTGCCTTCTGGAATTTCTCCAGATAAAACAATTGATGCCTTGTATGCTTTTACAAAATGTGAAACTCCTATTTCACCATTAGGTTGTGTAATTGAAGACAACAAACCCTTATTTGTTGGAGTGAATGATATGTTGAAAACTTCAACGGATAGAACAGTACAACTTTTAAAAAGTGAACTTGAGATTCAATTAAATGAATTAGAGGGGCAATGGCATTTTGCTTCCTTAGAACGAATATTTATAGAAAATCGTATTTATCGAGATATTGAAGAGGAAGAAACTTGGGAAGGGGTTATTTCAGCAATAGCCAAAGGACTAAAACCACATATTGCACATTTAAAAAGACCCGTTGTTGAAGAAGATATAGTGCGTTTAACTGAAATTAAAATTAAACGTATTTCTAAGTTTGATATAGATAAAGCACAACAAAAAATAGACACACTTGAAGAAAGAATCGCCGAGATTGTAAATCACCTGGCTAATTTAATCGCCTATGCTATTACATATTTTAAACGATTAATAAAGGATTATGGAACAGGTAGAGAACGAAAAACTGAAATTCGTATTTTCGATGATATCGAAGCGACCAAGGTAGTTATTAGAAATACAAAGTTGTATGTTAACAGGGAAGAAGGATTTGTAGGTACTAGCCTAAAAAGAGATGAATACATCACCGATTGTAGCGACATAGATGATATCATAGTTTTCACCGAAGAAGGTAAGATGATGGTCACTAAAGTTGGCTCTAAAACATTTATTGGGAAAGACATAATTTACGTAGCAGTTTTCAAGAAAAAAGACACTCGAACCATATATAATTTTATCTACAGAGATGGACCAAAAGGCGCTTCTTATGTAAAACGTTTTGCAGTAACCTCAATAACACGGGATAAAGAATACGATTTAACAAAGGGTGCTAAAAAAAGTAAATCGTTATATTTTTCAGCAAATCCAAATGGTGAAGCCGAACTAGTAACGATTTTACTAAGACAATCTGGAGGTATTAAAAAACTAAAATTCGATTTAGATTTTTCAGATATGATTGTTAAAGGAAGAGCATCTAGGGGGAATATAGTGACTAAATATTCCATAAAGAGAATTGAACTTAAAGAAAAAGGTCTTTCAACATTAAAGCCAAGAAAAATTTGGTTTGATGAAACTGTGCAACGTTTAAATGTAGATCAAAGAGGAGGTTTGTTAGGAGATTTTACCAGTGAAGATCGATTATTAGTAATTAATCAGAAAGGTGTTGTAAAGACTGTGGTTCCCGAGATGACTTTGCATTTTAACGATGAAATGATTGTTTTAGAAAAATGGGAAACTAAAAAACCAATTACTGTCATTTATTGGGAGGGTGAAAAAGAACTTTTTTATGTAAAACGTTTTTTGATTGATCATCCGGACAAAGAAGAATTAGTCATCTCTGATCACCCAAAGTCCTATTTAGAAACTGTTTTTACAGATTATCGTCCTGTAGTAGAACTGGTTTTTGCTAAAAAGAGAGGTAAGGATCGTGAAGAGAATTCAGTAATTAATTTAGAAGAATTCATTTCTATCAAAGGAATAACCGCTTTAGGAAATCAATTAACCAAAGACAAAATAATTGAAATTAATGCTAAAGAGCCTTTGTTTTATGAATCTCCAGCTGAAACTTTAATTGAAGATTTAGAAGTGGTAGAAGAAGAAACTTTACTTGCTGAAACAAAAATTGATGCTATTCCGTCAGCGCCAGGTTCTGCTAATGAAAAATCAAATATTATTATTGATAATAGCGAAGATGACAATCCAGAACCCGAAACTAATGATAAAGGACAGACATTACTGTTTTAAATACCGATGATTTTATAAACATTAAACAATTTTAAATCTTCAAAAAAACACTAAAATCCAAAACTAGTTATTGAAAAAATTACAAGGCTATTTTTTTAAAGACTTTAAATACAATCGCTCCACTTTTTCTCTTGCCCAAGGTGTTTTTCTTAAAAATGTTAAGCTCGATTTAATAGTAGGATTGGAGTTAAAACTATTTATTTTAATCTTACCACCCAATTCATGCCACCCATAAGTTGCAACTAGATGCTCTAAAATTGTCTTTAATGTGATGCCGTGTAATGGATTGTTAACTTGTTTTTTTTGTGTCATAATATATTGCGTAATCCTTCATAGACTACTATACTTACTGCATTTGCAAGATTGATACTTCTTACTTTATCGCTTTGCAAAGGAATTTTATAGGTATGGTCTAAGTTATTTTTTGTAATTTCTGGAGACAAGCCTTTAGACTCCTTTCCAAAGATTAAAAACATATTTTCTGTATAATTAATATCCCAATATAATTTTTTACCATGACTTGATAGGAAAACCATTTTCACATTTTTATTTTTATTTAAGAAATCAGTGTAATCTTCATAGATAAAAAGAGAAATATGTTTCCAGTAATCCAGTCCTGCTCGTTTTAACCTAGCGTCAGACAATTCAAATCCAAATGGTTTTATTAAATGTAAATTAGAACCAGATGCCAAACTTAATCGTCCAATATTACCGGTATTGGTATGTATTTCTGGCTCAACTAGTACAATGTTTAGTGGCATTAGTCTATTTTTTTAGCTGTTCCTCTTTGTTTGTTAGTATCACCAACTATATTATATTCAAAATTATATTCATTGCCTTTAGTTGTAAGTATTTTTATATGGATTGCTTTCTCTTCTGCCATATTCTTAGGATTAATCTTTTTTACTATGTATTCACAATCGTTTATCCATCGGATGTAGGAGCTGTCTGATTTACCCTTAAAGAAATCTATTTCTAAAGTATCATTGCGATTAAAAGTAGTAGTAAGTAGTTCTGTCCCAATTAAAGCTTCGTACTCAAAAATACCTGTTTTAAAGTTTTGGCAATTACGCTCAGGGTTATAGCAGCTGAAAATTAAAAAAGAAAGTAAAAGTCCAGTAATAAATCGCATCGAAAAATATTTACAGCTAAAATCCGAATTTTAAGCGATATATCTTAATTTTTATAAGATTTAAAAGTACCATTTTTAAAGAAAACAACAATTCTATCTATATCCGTATCATCGAGAGAGTTTGAAATAACTTTTGGAAAATCGACTTCTTTCGTTAAATGATCTTCTTTTTTTGTAGGAGTCTTATTTTTAGAGATTGTAAGTATAGAACTAGGAGTGTTTTTAATTGCCGGAAAAGATCCTTTTCCATTTAATAGCCAATACAATTCTACTTCAGGAAATTTTTGAAGCACCTTCATCACGAAATCTAAACTAGGTTTATTTCTACCAGATAGGAGGTGAGAAATAGTAGACCTATTAAAGCTTATTTGACTGGATAGTTCTGTTGCAGAAATATTATAAAAATCAATGATTTTTTGAAGTCTATTTCCAAAATCTGAACTGTTTACCATTGTAATTTTATAAGATACTTATTGATGTTTACAAATGTAATATATTAAGCTTAGAATTCAAAGAATGAATGTAATTACTCGTTATATGATTAAACTTTAACTTTATTAAATATAATATAAATTATTGAAATAGAATAATATATGTAAATAAAAATAATTCAATTCATTTTTTAATGAATTTTATTAAATAAGCCTTGCGGATTGTTTACAAAACCAAACACTATTGCCGCAGATTACTGGTTACAGATGTAAACTTCACATTGTTTACCTTTGTTGGAGAACAATTTTTAAAATGGAAATAGAAGCTTGGTATTCCAACAATTTCGAGTCATTAATAATCGGTAGATATGTTACACTAGAGCATATAAAACCACTATTAGAAAAATATAATAATTACTATGAAATTTCCATACTTGGTGTTTCAGAACTAGGAAAAGAAATACCAATGATAAAAATTGGATCTGGCAAAAAAAATGTTCTTGCTTGGTCACAAATGCATGGAAACGAATCAACCACAACAAAGACAATTTTTGACTTTTTGAAATTTGTCACTCAAAAAGACCATTTTAAGGATGAAATAAAGAGCTTTCTAAATGATTTCACGTTATATGTCATTCCTATATTAAATCCAGACGGAGCTAGCCTGTATACTCGAAATAACGCAAATGACATTGATTTAAACCGTGATGCTCAAAATTTATCTCAAAATGAAAGCAGGGTTTTAATGAATGTCTTTAAAACATTGAAACCGAATTTATGTTTGAATTTACATGGGCAACGATCAATTTTTGGGTTAGAGACAAAAAAACCAGCTACAGTTTCTTTTTTATCACCTTCTTCAACTATAGATAGACAAGTTACGGACTCAAGGAGAATTGCCATGCAGCTTATTGTGGGTTTAAATAATTATTTGCAACAATTGATTCCTGGACAAATTGGTAGGTACGATGATTCCTTTAATGCTAATTGTTTTGGTGACACTTTTCAAAAGGAAGGTGTTCCAGTAATTTTATTTGAGGCAGGGCATATTGGGAATGATTATAAGAGGGAAAAAACAAGAGCGTATCTGTTTTATGCAATGGTTTGTTTATTTGATATTGTAAAACAAGATGATTTCCCCATCACTTACAAAGATTATTTTTTGATTCCTGAAAATAAAAAGAATTATTATGATTACATTTTGAGAAATGTATTGGTAAATGGCAGTATTAAACCTACTTCAATTGCAATCCAATTTACTGAATTATTAGAAAAAGGAACGATAAAATTTATTCCAAAAATCATTAAAATTGGAGCATTAAAAAATTCTTACGGACATCTTGAAAAAGATGCAAATAACTCTAAAATATTAGTGAATTATCAAAATAATATAGAAATAGGTTTAAATGTTTCTATTATTAATAATAAAAATGATAATTCATTGATTTATTTTAATGAAAACAATCATTCGTTTTAATTTTTGTTAGTAAATTTGTATAAAATTAGATAAAATAAATAATGGCAAAATTTAAATTAGATGATACTGATCACAAGATTCTAGATATGTTGATTGAAAACACTAGAATACCATTTACAGATATCGCAAAAAAATTGGATATTTCAGCAGGAACTGTCCATGTAAGAGTTCGTAAAATGGAGGAGGTCAAGTTAATTACAGGATCTTCATTGACAATAGATTATAAAAAACTAGGTTATTCATTTATCGCTTATGTGGGTATATTTCTCAACAAAACATCTCAAACACAATTTGTTTTAGAAAGAATTAGTGAAATTCCTTTTGTTACTGTTGCTCACGTCACTACAGGTAAATTTAATATATTCTGTAAAATACGCGCGAAAGACACCAACCAAGCAAAGAGTATTATTTATCAATTAGATGACATTGAAGGCGTTACTAGAACAGAGACCATGATCTCTTTGGAGGAAAGTATCAATGACAAAAAACGTTTAATGCATTCTATTTTTAAAGAATTTTAAAAACCAAAAAAAATTAATTAGAGCCTCTTGCAAATAATGAGGGCTTTGATGTTTTAAAAAAAAATAAAAAATGAAGATATCTGATCTTAACTTAAACGAATACCATGCCTACTTTCAAACTTATATGGATAAAGTTAATGATTTGCCTTTATTAGATTTGTTAATCAATGGCAAGCTGGAGACCATTAAATTTTTTAAAAACATTCCAACATCGAAAATGGAGTATCGTTACAAAGAAAACAAATGGACCATTAAAGAAATTTTAATTCACATTATAGATACTGAACGCGTCTTTAATTATCGAGCTTTACAATTCGCGCGTTCTAAAAATCCAAATCTAGAGGGCTTTGATGAAAATGAGTTTGTTCTTAACGCTGACTTAAATACAAGAACTATTGATAGTATATTGCAGGAATATAGCATTGTTAGAGATGCTTCAATTGTGTTGTTTGAAAACTTTTCGGAAGAGGTCTTAAAAAGAATTGGTAAAGCTAATCACAATTCCTTATCGGTTAGGGCGGCAGGTTTTTTAATTTGTGGTCATGAAACCCATCATACGCAAGTAATAGAGGAACGTTATTTATAGTTTTTGTAATATTCAAAAGCTTCAAGTAGCAATGAATTAGAAACTTCACAGTTTAGTTTGTAATTACCTATATCGTTTAATAGAACAAATAAAACCTTGCCAGAATAATTCTTTTTATCAAATTTCAATAATTTAATAATGGCATTGATATCCTCTTTACTGAACAGGTATTTGTTAAACTTTTTTATGATATAATGGCTAGTGTCTGATAATATTTTTTCTGGAAACCCCAATTGTACAAAGGAAATATAATTTGTTAATACCATACCAATAGCAATAGCCTCACCGTGTAATAAACTAGGAAACTTATTTTGATCTAAACTGTAGGATTCGATTGCATGCCCTAAAGTATGCCCATAATTTAAAGTTTTTCTTATGTTTTTTTCAAATGGATCTTTAGTAATGACATCATTTTTTATCAAAATCGACTCCCATATTAAATCCTCTAATTCCGTAATTTTTAATATGTCAAAACTTTTTACTTTGTCTAAGTATTCAATGGAATGGATTAGGCCATGTTTAATCATTTCTGCAATACCTGAAGTTAGTTGGTTTTCAGGTAATGTTTTTAAAAATTCGGTATCAATTTGTACCATTTCTGGATTGTTAATGATTCCTATTTGATTTTTAAGCAAACCTAAGTCAACACCGTTTTTACCGCCTACGGAAGCGTCTACCATAGCCAGAAGTGTTGTTGGAATATTTATAAAAGAGACACCTCTTTTAAATGTAGAAGCTACAAAACCTCCCATATCTGTTATTACTCCACCTCCAAGATTTATAATTAAACTATTTCTATCTGCTCCATCCTCCGAAAGTTTATTCCAAAGAATAGCGCAGGTGTTTATGTTTTTATTGATTTCGCCTTCTGGAATTTCTAAGACTTTAAATAAATTGTTAAATGAAGTTTTTTTTAAAAAAAGTGGCAAACAGTCTTTTTTAGTGTTGGTATCCACTAAAATAAAAAGCGTAGAAGGGTTCAATTCTTTAATTTTATTATTCAAAGAATCCCAATTATTTGAGCTGCAATAAACAGCTCCTTTATTTTTAATAATTTCTTTCATACAATCAGAAATTGAAATATATATACATTTCAAATCTAATTATATATATTGATAAAATCATCATCTGTTTTTACTATTTAAAATGCAATTTAATAACTGAAATGTAAATTAAAAAAAAACAAAATTAGTTATCTTTGAAATTTATATATGATAACTATTTATGAAAGAAAATTCTATTTTTGACAATACAGAGATTGCCTTTACACTTAAAAGTGACTCAGAGCTTGAACGTGCATATTTTCTTTTTAAAATGATATCAATTGAGCCCTTGGTTAAAATTGGCACTAGCGCTACAAAATTTGCATTAAATATGCATTTGCCAATAGAAGGATTAATTAGGTCGACGGTTTTTGACCATTTTTGTGGCGGAATTAATGAGAATGATTGTATGCCAGTTGTCCATAATCTTTATGATGTTGGAGTCTATTCGGTATTGGATTATTCAGTTGAAGGTAAAAAAGGAAATGATCAATTTGATGCTGCATTAAACAAAATTTTGGAATTGACAGATTTTTCTCAAACCAATAAAGCAATGCCTTTTTCTGTATTTAAACCAACAGGTTTAGGTCGTTTTGAATTGTATCAAAAAGTTAGTGAAAATATTGAACTTTCTGAAGGAGAAGTTAAAGAATGGGAGTGTGTGGTAAATAGATTTGATACCGCTAGTACTGCAGCATTAAATGCGAATATTAAATTATTAATAGATGCTGAAGAATCATGGATGCAGAATGCTGCAGATCAACTTTGTGAAAAAATGATGGCTATTTATAATAAAGAGAGTGCAGTTGTATTTAATACATTGCAATGCTATAGGTGGGATCGTTTAGATTTCCTTAAAGAAGCACATAGAAAAGCAAAAAAAGGTGGATATAAATTAGGTTATAAAATTGTTAGAGGAGCATATTTGGAAAAAGAGAATGAAAGAGCAGCGGAAAAAGGCTATACATCTCCAATGCATAAAAGTAAACAAGCTACCGATGATTGTTTTAATGAAATTTTAAATTATATATTAAATAATCTAGACGATATAGAGTTATTTATTGGAACACAT
>Ga0208950_1000478_pt1 | contig 21048 bp, 16 predicted proteins | sample AOAMet_54_BLW_10_2_FD_188234 | JGI IMG/M metagenome (GOLD analysis project Ga0208950, IMG submission 188234) | Ammonia-oxidizing marine microbial communities from Monterey Bay, California, USA - CAN11_54_BLW_10 (SPAdes) | ecosystem: Environmental > Aquatic > Marine > Intertidal zone | place...
ATTTTAGCGAAAGAGGGGTACAGCAGCGGGGGGGAACACAGTGATCCGAGAAAGTGGTTTGATTTGTACTTGGTCTCCAAGGATTTCGATACTTCATTGGAAACGATAACAACCTCTGTTCACAAGTTCAGCGAAGAGAGCATACTTGATGATTTGAACATCTTAGCATCATATCAAAATCAACTGTTGATGCACACAGGGCGTAGAATTCCTCTTCGCGTCCAATACTCATTTAAATCCGATTTGACCCTCAAACAGAAAAAGCAAGGTAAGAATTTACTCGTTGAATCCGAAGAAATCAAGGCTCTCATGAAGTTGTTAGGTCGAGGTGAATGAAAGCACTTCATTGCCATGTTTTATCTGAATATACCTAAGCAGATTTGAAGAGCCAAACGGTTTAGCCACATCCATGGGCGAAAAATTGACAGTACATTCTCGTTCTCCTTTTGAAATTCATCACATACTCACCGGCTTGGAAAAAACTTCGGAGACCACGGTAGATGCGGAATTATTTCTTCCCAAAGGAGAAGGTCCGTTTGGTTGCATAATTGCCCTTCATGGAAGCATGGGCTGGGGCTCTCATCACCAGGACCACATCGACGGTTGGCTCGCAGAAGGACTTGCAGTTTGCAAGGTTCATTCGTTTACTTCTCGTTCTATTGATTCTACGGTAGATGATCAACTCACTGTGACGCATGCGATGATGCTCGTTGACGCTTTTCGCACACGCTCGATACTCGAACAAGATTCTCGAATTGGAAAGATTGGAATTACGGGTTGGAGTCTTGGAGGTACCGTGGCTTTGTATTCGTCTTGGTTGCCAATTTGTGATGTTTTGGGTGAGCCCTTTGATGCCCATTTACCCTTTTATCCAGCGGCTCATCTGCGCCCAGAGATACAAAAGTGGTCTGATTCACCGATTTTGATTCTTCATGGCGAAGCAGATGACTGGACTCCCCTTCACTTCGTAGAGAGTCTCATGCCCCAGCTTCCGAATGCGAACTTGCACACGTATTCTGATGCGCACCATTCTTTCGACAGTGAGATGGAATACGAACTGCTTCCAAAGGCTGTTCACTTGAACAAGCGAACAGCTCGCATTGATAAGAACGGTCACATGTCTGGAAATCTTTTCCTCGGTATACGTTGGCCCTTAAATGAGCGCTGGCATCGTCGATGGGTCATACGGATACTGCGCAACAGGGGGGCTCACGTTGAGGGAAACCCTGCAGCGCGTGCAGATTCATTGGAGCGTGCTCGAGATTTCTTCGTCGAGCAACTTTCCACTTAGAGTGAGGTTGTTTCAGAACTTTTTTTCAGTTTCCACAGCCGCAGCCAGTGGTTTGGCAAGATGCGTCAGTGGTCTCAGCGACCGGCTTTTCGACGGTCTCTTTCTTTGGACGTCGGCGGATAATGGATGGCATTCGAACTTTACGCTGGTTTTGAGCAGTACGGCGGTTCATGTTATTGCCTTGCGCCACTCTAATAATAACCTTGTCCAAGTTGGTAATATCGCAATGGAATCTGTTCTTTCTAATAGATTTGTCATGAAGAGCAAACCTTTGTTTCTGTACTAGGGGATGTTTCACCCAAGTCGGCTGTACATGCTGTCAAAGAGTTTTCAAGTAACCGGCTTGCGGCTCTCAACATGGTTGACCTTCTAGGCTACGGCGAGAAGGACTCAACGCCTCAAAGTCTCTTCACTTTGGCTTTGATTGCAGGATTGACTCTGTTCTTTTTTTTCCAGTGGGAAATGAACGACTTGTTGATTGAATCTTTCCCGTCCTTCCATTCCTCGACCTTACCACTTGTTTTGGTTTTCATTTGGAGGCTACTTTGTCTCTTAGTGGGCGCAAGTGCCCTCGTCTACATGTATCGGATGGAGACGGGCACGATGATTGTTATCGACCACGAGTCGCGAGAAGAACGGTTGACGCACCCTGTGAAATCAGAGAAGTTCGTTACATTCAGCAGTTGGACACTTCTCTCGAACTTTGCATACTTTCTATTTGCATCCATCGCTACATACTTGATTCTCGGCGAGCACGATGTGCCACAATGGGTTGAGACATTGCAAGTGGCTTTGTTTTCAACAGCCATTGGTGCTGCTTTCCTCACATCGACCATTGTACGCTTGGTGATTTTACCGGGAGAGGTTCAGCAACGACGCAATCACGATCATCAATTTCTGTTTCACAACCAAATCATGCACAACTTTGCAGCGATTTTCCTTGCCGTTGAAATACTTCTCGCGCAACCTCAACTCCAACCGGAGTTTGCTCTTTTCGGACTGTTGCTTGGCGTAGTTTATGCGGCATTTGCATATCCATTTGCTGCCTTTTGGAAAGGTTACTATGTCTACGGCTTCATCGACCCGAGATTGAAGTATGCCCCTCTCCTACAGTCTGGATTAGCAGGTGCAATTTCTGTGTTCTATCTCGGTTTGTGGATAAGTAGTGAATTGGTTTCATACAACTTCATACTCGGATTCCTTGTTCTTTTCTTGTGGGTCTATCGAATTGTGCAATTCAAATCAGCACTCCCAAGGGAGTCTGAACTTTGAGTTTTCATTCTTCAACGCCTCATACGATGTAAAAGTACACTGGGACTATGGAAAATACTGCAATGTAGATGAGTGCTTTGAGTGGCCGAACCCACCACCGATTTTCTTCGGCATCCATAAAATCTCCAACGGCATCGGCGACATGACCCAGCGGCAGCAGTGATTCAACGGCCATGTGCTGTTTTTGATACCGGATTAAATGAAACTTGTTCCGTTTTTATTCGATTCTTTCATTTTTGCATACTTACTCACAAGCGAATCGTACAGTTCATTGCTCGTATCGTCTGCGGTTCGAATCTTCCAAAGTATCTCTTCACTTGTGAGGATAATCATGCCAAAACTTGTCCCATTTCGATGGCATCATGACGTAATCGTAGTCAAATCCACTGCCAGTACCGTGTGAATCGAAGCAAAATATGTTGTGTGACGCAACCTTTTGTCCTTCCATTTTGTTAAGGGCGAAATACGTCCAACACAATGTGCCAGAATGGTTCCAAATTTGGTTTGGTTCACCAAACTCGTCTCGAACTTCCTCTTGAGTTGAGCCATAGAACTCGTATATTTCTTGTGGGGTGTACGTCTTACTTCTTCTTCTGTGAACGGTAGAAATGAGATGCGGGTCGTAAGGTACGGTTGGATTGAGCATGTTGGCAATGGAGGGTATATTTTTCCACCCGTTTCCGTGGAAGAACACACTCCATTCTCCGTTTTCTTTCTGACAACATGCGATGACATCCTGGTGTGAAAATCCACTGGTCGCAATTCGCACGGGTTCTTCTGGGCGATTGAATGAGCTGCATGTGACTTCAAGCCAGTAAATACCCTCACTCGAGATGACTTCATTCAGTCTCCAACGACCGTCGTCATCCGGAAACAAGCCTTTGCACATTTTTTCAAAATGTGGTTTGAAATCGACCATGCCCAATCTGCCATCGTGTTGTGACACAGGCAGCGGTGCAGTTGTCGAACTATCAATACATCGTCTTTGATGCACTCGCCGTTCAAATCCTTACTCTGCTGAAACAAGGTTTAGACGTGAATATTATCACTCAACATAATATACCACTTGTTGAAGCACAACCCGTGGCACAAGGTACAGTAAAGTGGTTTAACCAAACAAAAGGATACGGATTCATTGAACGAGAGGGCGGAGACGACCTCTTCGTTCACATTTCCGAAGTAGAAGGAGAAATCCAAGACGGTGACACCGTCAACTTCGAAGTCGGTGAAGGTCCAAAAGGACCGAACGCCGTGAGTGTCAGCAAAGTTGAATGAGCATAACAAGTATTGAGGGCTTCAAGTCCTCAGCACTGTTTATGTCCGAACAACTGTTGATCGTTCTCACAACTCTCCCTTCTGAATGGGAGGAGTTCCGCGTGGGGTCTTTTGCACAACTTCTTCTTGAATCTGGCGCAGCCTGTGTTGAATATTCACCTGTACGATCTGTTTACAGGTGGGAAGGTAAAGTTACGTCTTCGAAAGAGTGGAAACTTGAGATTAAGTCTTCGTTATCCTCTAAGACGCGACTTTTGGACGCCTTGAACTCCCATCACCCCTATGATGTACCGCAAATCGTTTACTTTTCTGCAGAAACATCAGAACTCTATGCGGCTTGGGCCGCCCAAGATCTTCCTGAAAATGCTGGAGCATGAGTCTGGAAATTTGGTCCGGTGTTTGGAGCGGAGTTGGAGTGGAAACGCACCTTCGTCCAGTGTAGTTTCTACATTCAAAAACCGGCCTTTATAGTCTATGGCTCAAACCTTCGATTAACAGACAACTGAGCCACTTTTTAGCATTGGTGAAACGCTCGCGAAAACGGCATCCGGCATCGCGATTTGGGGGAGAACATTATACACTTCCTCGGAGGGCAAATAAATTCCAGCGCGTGAAAGAAACGAGGGGGATGAGTCATGGTCATAGAACACGGTAATAAATCGAGCCAGAATGATGGATTTGAATTGGATCTTTCACAAGAACATATTGAGCCAATGCTCCAAGAGAACTTGGATCGTTTCGTGTTGTTCCCAATTCAACATTCAGATATATGGGAGATGTACAAAATGGAACAAGCTTCATTTTGGACAGCTGAGGAAATCGACCTCGCTGAAGACTTGAAGGACTGGAAGGAACTGAATGAGAATGAGAAGCATTTCTTGAAGCATATTCTCGCATTCTTCGCAGCAAGTGACGGTATCGTTAACGAGAATCTTGTGATGAACTTCTCCAACGAAGTCTGCTGGCCAGAAGCCCGAGCATTCTATGGTTTCCAAATCATGATGGAGAACATTCACGCAGAGACTTATTCTCTTCTTATTGATACTTACATTACTGACGAGAACGAAAAGGACCACTTGTTCAAGGCACTGGAAACCGTACCTTCGGTAAAGAAGAAGGGCGAATGGGCAATGCGATGGCTCTCCCGTAAGCGAGGTTCGTTTGCCGAGCGACTTGTTGCCTTTGCAGCCATCGAAGGAATTTTCTTTTCTGGTTCGTTCTGTGCAATCTTTTGGCTCAAGAAGCGTGGGCTCATGCCAGGATTGACCTTCTCGAATGAACTTATTTCCCGCGATGAAGGTTTGCACTGTGACTTCGCTTGCCTGTTGCACAACAAATTGCTGAAGGGTGCTGGTGAAAACGTCATTCGTAGCATCATCGCTGAAGCGGTGGAAATTGAAATCGAGTTCGTCACCAACGCTCTCCCTGTATCTCTTATCGGGATGAACTCGGATCTGATGAAGCAATACATCCAATTCGTTGCTGACCGATTGCTCGTGGCTCTCGGCGCAACGAAACTCTACAATGTTGGAAACCCATTCCCTTGGATGGAAATGATTTCAATGCAAGGAAAGACCAATTTCTTCGAAAAGCGAGTCGCCGAATACCAGAAGGCTGGTGTCATGGACAATTCATCACTTGGAAGCGTCCAACAGCGCTTCTCTGTAGACGAAGACTTTTGAACCGTATTCAATTATAGGAACTTACTGCGAATTCACTGAGAACACATGGAGGACGAAAAATGACAATGCAAGTTGTAAACAGAAAAGGAGAACGAGAAGATGTGCGGTTTGACGCCATACATGATAAATTGAAGACACTCACGTACGGTCTTGATCCAAACTGGATTGACCCAGGTCATGTTACGAAGTTGACAATTGAAGGATTGTATGATGGAGTCACCACCCGTGAACTCGATCAACTCGCTGCTGAGACTGCTGCCTCCCTTGCGTCCCAGCATCCAGACTACAGCCGCCTCGCAGCTCGAATTTGTGTCGACGACCTCCATCGCTCGACGAAATCAACTTTTACTGATGTCATTACAGACTTGCGAGAATACATTGACCCCGAATCTGGTAAGCATGCACCTCTCATCTCAGAGGAAGTGTTTGCCATCATTATGGAGAATGCAGAAGTTCTCAACAACCATATTGATTACAAGCGTGATCACAACTACGACTACTTCGGTTTCAAGACCTTGGAGCGCTCTTACCTTTTGCGGTTGAATGGAGAAATTGCAGAGCGTCCTCAGCACATGCTCTTGAGAGTCGCAGTTGGAATCCATCATCACAACATCGGCAAGGCATTGGAAACCTATGACTTGATGAGTCAAGGATACTTTACACACGCAACTCCAACTCTCTTCAACTCAGGAACACCAACTCCACAGATGTCTTCGTGTTTCTTACTGACCATGCAAGATGATTCCCTCGATGGAATCTATGACACACTCAAACAGTGTGCATTGATTTCAAAATCTGCAGGTGGTATTGGATTGTCGATTCATCACATCCGTTCAAAAGGTTCGTACATCAAAGGAACCAATGGACAGAGCAATGGAATTGTTCCTATGCTTCGTGTGTTCAACGACACTGCGCGTTATGTTGACCAAGGCGGCGGCAAGCGTAAGGGTTCAATCGCAATTTATCTCGAACCTTGGCACCCCGATATCCTTGCCTTCCTCGACTTGAGGAAGAACCACGGCAAGGAAGAACTCCGTGCACGCGATCTCTTCTACGCCCTTTGGACACCTGACTTGTTCATGGAACGTGTTGAGCAAAATGCTGACTGGTCCTTCTTCTGTCCGAATGAATGCCCAGGTCTTCAAGACTCCTACGGAGAAGATTTCAGAGAACTCTTTGAATCCTATGAAGCTCAAGGATTGGCTCGTGAAACTCTTCCTGCACGTGTTGTTTGGGACAAACTCGTTGAATCTCAAATCGAAACCGGTACACCCTACATGTTGTATAAAGACGCAGCAAACAAGAAATCGAATCAAAAGAACTTGGGGACAATCCGTTCTTCGAACCTTTGCACAGAGATTATGGAATACACTGCTAAAGATGAAGTCGCTGTTTGTAATCTTGCATCGATTGCACTCAACAAGTACGTTGATCTTGAAAATCAAACTTTCAACCATCAACTCCTTTACGATGTCACCTACCATGCTACTGGAAACTTGAATCGAGTTATTGATGTCAACTTTTACCCTGTTGAAGAGGCTCGCAACTCCAATATGCGCCACCGACCAATCGGTCTTGGTGTTCAAGGTCTTGCAGATACGTTCGCACTTCTCAAGTTGCCCTTCGAAAGTGCCGAGGCTCGACAACTCAACAAAGAAATTTTTGAAACGATTTACTTTGCAGCCTGTACCGCTTCTAAGGATGCAGCAATTGCCGAAGGACCGTATTCGACTTTCGCTGGCTCACCTGCCAGCCGAGGCGAACTCCAATTCGACCTTTGGGGAATGAACGACCACAGCGGTCGTTGGGACTGGACTTCTTTGAAGGCCGAAATCGTCGAAAAGGGAATGCGTAATTCACTTCTTGTAGCACCAATGCCGACTGCTTCGACCTCCCAAATCTTGGGTAACAACGAATGTTTCGAAGCCTTCACTTCGAACCTCTATGTCCGTCGAACACTTTCGGGTGAATTCATCGTACTCAACAAGCACTTGGTTCGTGATCTCATCGAACTTGGCCTTTGGGGACTTGATATGAAAGATGAAATCCTTCGTCACAAGGGCTCGATTCAAAACATTTCAGGAATCCCAGATTCTGTCAAAGAGTTGTACAAAACCACTTGGGAAATCAAGCAACGTCACGTCCTTGACATGTCTGCCGATCGTGGTGCATACGTTGACCAAAGCCAATCACTCAACATCCACATGGTGGATGCAAATCCGGCCAAGGTTACTTCGATGCACTTTTACGGTTGGAAGCAAGGCCTGAAGACAGGAATGTACTACCTCCGAACAAAGGCTGCTGCAGACGCAATTCAGTTTACTGTTGAAGCCAAGAAGTCTGATGACCAGACGGTTGGTGGATTGGCTGGACGTGCAGAAGACATCTCGAGTCTCGAAGCAATTGCTTGCTCACTTGACACTCCAGATGACTGTCTAAGTTGCGGTTCATGATTCAACTTGGTTGAAGTTTATACAGTCTCGGGCAAGTAGGAACTTACTCGGGGGTTTCAAGCCCTACGGGTAAGGCCCTGAGTGCGTTGTTTAGTCTCACGCTTCTTTTCCTTGCTCGTAGGCACCTTTCACTTCATGCTGAGTGAATCGCATGACCGAGTGTCGCAAGAACACCTTCATGCGTCATTTCAGTCATTGTTGGATGTGCATGAATTGTACCGGCAATATCTTCCAGTAATGCGCCCATTTCAAGAGCAAGCGTCCATTCACCGACCAGTTCACTGATGTGTGTTCCAACGCCTTGGATACCAAGGATTCGATGATCATCTTCACGAGCACAGACACGGATGAAACCGGCAGTTTTCTCAGCCTCTTGAGTAAGGGCACGACCGTTCGCTCCAAGTGGGAACTTTCCAGTGATGACTGGGTGACCAGCTGCTTTTGCTTCTTCAGGCGAAAGTCCAACAGAGACGATTTCGGGTTCTGTGAAGACGATTGCAGGAACGGCAACAGGGTCGTAAGCACGCTTGTGACCTGCGATAATTTCAGCAACCATTTCACCTTGGAACGATGCAACGTGTGCAAGCATTTCGCCGGAGTTGCAGACATCGCCAATGGCGTAGACTCCACGCATATTGGTTTCACATCGATCGTTAACTTTGACAAATCCACGTTCATCCAGTGCTACACCCGTTGGGGCAAGTGCTGCTGAATTCGGTTTGCGTCCTACAGTGACGAGAACTTTGTCGACGACAACATTCTGCATTTTCTTCTCATCCTTCTCGTTCTTGTCGATGAAATTGAGTTGGCAACGTCCGTCTTTTGTCGATTCAACACCCTTGGCAAAAACCCCGAGATGGGTCTTGATTTTTTGCTTCTTGATGGAAATTTCCAATGGCCGTCGTAGTTCTTTGTCGAAAATTGGAAGGACGCTGTCCATTGCTTCAACGACGGTCACTTCTGAGCCGAGCATTCGGAAGGTGATTCCGAGTTCCAGGCCGATGTATCCCCCGCCAACAATTGCGACATGCTGAGGTAATTCCTCAAGTGACAGTGCTTCACGGGAGGAAATGACATTTTCAGAATACGGCATGAACGGGAGTTCAATCGGAACCGAACCGTTCGCTAGAATGACATGTTCCGCTTGAATAATTGTTGCATCCTTTCCTTCTCCAACTTTGACGGTCTTCGCATCTTGGAACTCTGCCCACCCAGTGATGAGTTCGGCACCGGCATTCTTCAGGAGATGTTCAACACCTTTGTTGAGACGCGTAACAATACCTTCTTTCCAGCCGACCAAGTTTGCCATGTTGAGTTCAGCAGGCCCTGGTATCGAGATTCCCATGTGTCCATCGTTGGAAGCATGCTTGGAAAGACTGTGGAACTTGTGAGCAGCATGAATGAGTGCCTTAGAAGGTATACATCCACGAATCAGGCAAGTGCCTCCGGCTTTTTCTCCTTCGACGATAATGGTTGAGAGGCCAAGTTGTCCAGCACGAATTGCTGCAACATAACCTCCGGGGCCAGCTCCGATAACAAGAACTTGACATTTTTTCGTTTGCATACAAAGCACCTCACATGAATATGGTCGCTGGATGTTCGAGGTAGGACTTGATGAGTTGAACCAAGCTCGCACCGTCGTGACCATCAACAACTCGGTGATCCCAGGAGGATGAGAGATTCATGATTCTACGAATGACAATGTTTCCATCTTTAACGACTGCACGGTCTTTTGCGTTATGGACACCAAGGATTCCGACTTCGGGTTTGTTGATGATTGGTGTGGCGCCTAATCCTCCAAGCCGTCCGAGGCTTGTGATTGTGAATGTCGAGCCTGACAAATCATCAGCAGTTGCTTTTCCATCGCGAGTTGCGCTGGTGACTCGTGTCATCTCAGTAGCAGCCTGCCAGATATCCATTGCTTCGACGTGCTTGACAACAGGGACAAACAATCCTCTGTCGGTTTGGGTTGCGATACCGAGGTTAATTGCCTCATGCCGGGTGACTACATTGGAATCGTCATCGTAAAGAGCGTTGCATTCCGGTCGTTCATCGAGTGCCTTAACCAGAGCCTGCATGATGAAAGGTAAGTAAGTGAGTTTTGGTGCACCTTCTGGGCGTGTTGCGTTGAGGTGTTGTCGTAGTTCTTCAAGAGCGGTGACATCGACCTCTTCAAAGTAAGAAAAGTGAGGGATGGTCGAGTAGGATGAAACCATACCTTCTGCAATCTTTCTTCGCAATCCGATGACTTTGATGTCTTCAGTTCCGTTCTTCTCTACTCGAGCAGATGCGCCCATTGGTCGAGCACGGCTTGCTCCGTTTGCTCCGCCTGCGATGTGTGCATCGAGGTCAGCATGACTGATGCGTCCTGCAGGGCCAGAGCCCGCAACGAAATTGAGGTCAACGTTTGCTTGGCGTGCTCTTTGGCGTACGGCTGGACTTGCCAAGGCCTTTGTTCCTGGTGCACGCTCGACTACCGCAGGGGCAGGAGCAGGCGTAGCAGCCGGTGCTGGAGTTGGGGCAGGGGCAGGCGCTGGTTCTGCCTTTGGCTCGGGAGCCGGGGCAGGTTCAACCTTCGCTTCAGGAGCAGGAGCAGATGCGGATGCATTACCGTCGCCATCGACTTCAAACTCGATGCAAACGACACCAACCGGTAGGATGTCACCGGCTTCTCCGATGACCTTGGTCACCTTACCATCAACCGGTGATGGAATTTCTACAGTTGCTTTGTCGGTCATTACAGAAAGAATAGGATCGTCTTCTTTGACGCTGTCTCCTACAGCGACCATCCATTCTACAACTTCGCCTTCGACGACGCCTTCTCCGATATCTGGCATTTTAAATGCAAATGTTCCCATACTTATTCCTCCTGTGTTTTCTTTATTGCTTCAGCGATTCGCGCTGGACTTGGGATGTAATCCCATTCTGTAGTGTGAGGGAAGGGTGTGTCCCATCCCGTCACTCGAGTAATAGGTGCTTCGAGGTGGTAGAAGCAACGTTCTTGAATCGATGCACTCATTTCAGCGCCGAAACCACTTGTTTTCGGTGCTTCGTGAACGATAACGCATCGTCCGGTTTTCTTGATTGAATTCACGACAGTATCTCTGTCCCATGGAACCAATGTCTGCAAATCGATGAGTTCGCAATCGATTCCGGAGTCCTTGATGGCTTGCTCACTCACATGGACCATTGTTCCCCATGCAATCACGGTGCAAGCACTGCCTTCGCGTACGATTCGTGCTTCTTCAAGAGGTACAGTGTAGTGTTCTTCTGGCACATCGCTATCAGGATGGCCTGCCCAAGTTGGGACATTGTGTGGGTCGCCGTAAAACGGGCCTCGATAGCACCGCTTTGGCTCAAAGAATATGACTGGATCGTTGCATTCTATCGCCGATGTGAGCAATCCCTTTGCATTGTAAGGGTTCGAACAGTAGACCACTTTGAGGCCAGGTGTGTGCGTGAATTGTGCTTCGGGCGATTGTGAGTGGTGGTGTCCACCCTTGATTCCACCACCAGCAGGTGTGCGGAACGTCAACGGTGCGGTAAACTCTCCACCCGAGCGGTGACGAACCTTTGCAATTTCATTGACGATTTGGTCGTATGCAGGGAAGATGTAATCTGCGAATTGAATCTCTGCCACAGGTCGCAAACCATTGAGGCCCATTCCCATTGCAATGGCGGCAATACCGCCTTCTGCAAGAGGTGAATCAAAGACCCGATGTTCTCCAAATTTCTTCTGCAGTCCATCCGTTACTCGGAATACGCCGCCAAAAAATCCGACGTCTTCGCCGAAAATAACGACATTCTTGTCTTTTGTAAGTTGAACTTCGAGGGCCGAGTTCAGTGCTTTAATCATGTTCATTTCTACCATATTAGCACCTCACTTACCGAGTTCCTCACGTTGTTCTTGAACATGCCACGGAACGGTTTCGTAGACTTCAGTAAAAATGGTAGAGGCAGGGGGGTATGGTCCGCTTGCTAAGTCTCCAAATTCACACGCAGCCTTGTATGATGTCATGACTTCATCATCGATTTTCTCTGCCAAAGCAGCATGACGCTCTTCATCCCAGAGTTCGGCTTTAATCAAGTGCTCTTTCAATCGTAGAATTGGGTCGCCGCCGGGCCATTGTTTGAATTCATCTTTAGGTCTGTACGCAGAGGAATCGTCAGAGGAAGAGTGTGCACCTGCTCTGTAGGTGTAGACTTCGATATGAGTTGCGCCGAGTCCAGCAGCAGCGCGTAGACGTGCCCATTTCGTAACACTGTAAAGGGCGAGGAAATCGTTGCCATCGACTCTGATTGATGGAATGTCGTAAGCAAGACCACGCTCAGCGAATGTTCGTCCGCCGGTTGCGAGGTTTGCGTGGGTAGAGATTGCCCACTGGTTGTTAACGACATTAAGAATTACTGGCGGTTTGAAGGTCGAGGCGAAATTGAGGGCGTAATGGTAATCGCCTTGAGCGGATGTTCCATCGCCGAGCCATGAAATGCAGACTTCGTCGTCGCCTTTGTAGGCGCTTGCCATTGCGACTCCAACAGCTTGTGAGAATTGAGTGCCTACAGGAGATGAAATCGAAATGAATCGACCTTCTTTCCAGGTGTAGTGGACTGGCATTTGACGCCCTTTCACATTGTCTTCTGTATTTCCGATGCAGTGGCAAATCATACTGACCATATCACGGCCCCGGACAAACTGAGCGCCAGGTTGTCGGTAAGAGGGGAAGATCCAGTCTTGAGTCTCGAGTGCCATTGTTTGAGCAATAGCGATTGCTTCTTCTCCGAAGGAACGCATGTAAAAGGAGAGTTTACCGGTTCGTTGCATCTTGATCATACGGTCGTCGAAAATTCTCAGGCGCATCATGTATTCAAGACCTTGAATCATCGTTTCTGCATCAAGCATTGGATTCCATTCGCCGCTTGCTACGCCGTTGTCATCAAGAACACGGACTAAACCGGATGCGTGAGCAACCGTATCTTGAGCTGTGCTTGTAACTGGGTCAGGTCGATGAAGGTCACCGGGCTGTTCAGTAAACTTACCACCGAAATCAGCATCTTCGCCGGGTCGGAACGGCGGACGACCGATTGTGTACGGCTTGGTTGTGGCAGTCACTCTCTCGGTCATTGTTCCACCTCACTCCATCTCTGTCTTAAGTGGTGTCGGTGAATCGCTTTGGTGTTGAGCGACGTAGACATACGCACCAGGCATCGTTTCTTGATTGTTTGAATCGAGCGTCTTTCGCAGCAGTAATCCTGCTTTGAACGAAGAACGGACAAGAGGTCCACTGGCAATACCGGCAAAGCCCATTTCAATAGCGTCTTTAGCCCATATGTCGTACATTTCTGGTTCAGGGAATCGGTCCACTGTAAGATGTTTGGAGGACGGTGCCAGGTATTGGCCGATGGTGATCAGGTCAACGTTGGCATCACGTAGGAGGTGCAAGGCTTCTGTAATTTCTTCATCCGTCTCTCCGACGCCAACCATCAGCGAAGATTTGGTAATAATGTCGGGTCGAAGCACTTTGGCTTGACGGAGAATTTCGAGAGACTGGGAGAATGAAGCGCGATGGTCACGTACGGTTTTATCCAGTCTCGGGACGCATTCAACGTTGTGCGCAAACACAGACAGTGGGCTGTTGCGCAAGAGATGTTCGAGAGCCTCATGGTCGCCTGCCAAGTCAGAGCACAACAACTCAATCGTGATTTCTGGTCGGCGAAGGTGTACTGCGTCGATGCATTGTTTGTAATGCTCAGCACCACTGTCCGGTAAATCGTCTCTGTTGACGACCGTGATTACGACGTGACGTAGATTCATTGAATCAACAGCGTCTGCGAGTTGTTCCGGCTCGTTCGTATCGAGAGGAGGGGGTGTTTTGATCGTTCCAACTGCACAGAATCGGCAGCCTCTGGTACATTCCTGTCCTGCAACCATGAATGTCGCATCACCACTCGCCCAACAGTCGTGAATATTCGGACAGCGTGCTTCTTGACAAACGGTGTGGAGTGCGTTGTCTTTTACTGCAGCCTTCGTTTTGTTGAAGAGTGCTTGTTCTTTACCGGATGGAAGCGACGTCTTGAACCATGATGGCAGCCGTTCACGCTTCGGTTTAGCGCGCAATGCAGGTGGCGTTTTACTCGCCATAGGAAGTTGTTTGCCCGACACCTCTGCTCCCCCTTAATTACCCCGAGGCATTGCCTCTCAAAAAGGTGTACTTTGCACCACTGTTGCAATCATCATCAAATTCTCAATTTTAAAACATTCATAGTGTTCTTGTTTAACAGCATTGATGAGGGTTGAACGGTTCGTAGTCAACATGGGGCAACGAGTAGCGCTGATTACCGGCAGCGGTAAGCGAATTGGGGCTGCGACTGCTGCTAAACTTTTGGCGGATGGATGGTTCGTGTTTCTTCATGTGCGCAACTCGGTGGAAGATGCCCAAAACTTCCTTGATTCATACCAACGCGAAAACGGCACCCCCGCATCAGCGGAAATTGTCAGAGCAGACCTTGATAGCGACGAGGAACTTGAACAACTTATCCAACATATTCTCGCCCACGATTCCGTCAAAATCAACGGTGGATTGCACGGATTGATCCACAATGCATCAATCTATAATTCAATGAACTTCGAGGAAGTTTCTCTCGAAGAACTTCGCTTGAACAACCGCATACATGTCGTGGTTCCATTCCTCCTCACTCAACGGCTAATTGAACCTCTTAGATCTGCGAACGGCTGTGTTATTGGGATGATTGATACATCTCTAGGGCGGGCTTGGAAAGGCCTCTCGCATTATACATCAAGTAAAGCGGCTCTGCGCCAACTCATGATGAATCTCGCTGGCGACTTAGCGCCTGATATTCGAGTGAATTGCGTTGCCCCTGGGGCAATCATGGCAGCTGAATGGGAGGCTGAACACTTTGCCTCTGTCATCGAGAAGATTCCATTAGGCCGGGCCGGAGAGGTTGAAGACGTGGCGAATGCCATCTTGTTCCTGCTCGATGCCCCATATTTGTCCGGCCAGGTTATCGAAGTTGATGGCGGCTGGTCAGTAGCACCTTAGGCAAGTGTCGAAGGGTTTTCTTCAAATCCTCTTGATGGTACGGTTGCCTGCAGGGGTGGCTGAGGTGGTCAAAGGCGCCGGGCTTAAGATCCGGTCCCGTATGGGTTCGTGGGTTCGTATCCCACCCCCTGCACCAATCCACTTTCTGTTTCCCCCTCGTAGAGGGGGGGTTTTGGTGAACAACCAATGCAAAACCGTTTAACACTCGGCGGGACAGGCCGAGATGGTGAACAGGGTGTCCTCTCAACATTCAACTTCCGTGAATCGACTTTTGCCAATGCTACTTGTTGTCCTCATGGTCGGCTCAGTACTGCCAATGTCCGTCCCTCAGGACATTGTGTCCAGCGAGGAAAATACGCTGGCTGAAGAGCCTACTATCTCTTCTGCGGGAAGCGATTGTTCGTCGTGCCAATCCTACGATCTGTATCTCGATGAGATGACCTCAGAGAGCGGTGGCGATGGCTCAATCACCACCGAGGAACCTTCCGGATCGCACCAAGAGGAAAGCGCCCTTGGTGGCATCACCTTCCAATCGAACGAGATGATTTCTGACTTGCAAGTCTACGGTCGTGGAAGCACAGACATCGTTACTCTGTCGTTGTACATTCAATTTAGAGGCACAACAGGTTCGACTGCAGACATCACCTATTCACTCGGCGCTGGTGGCAGTGAAATTGATTCGTTCTCCGAGACCATCGAAGACCCGTGTACTGGCGGTACATTCGGTACGAGCGCTTGCCCGTGGACCTTGAGCGTTATCGATTTTGAGATTTCATCGAATGGCTTTACCGTTGAAAACGGCAAGCAAATCGAACTTGATATCGATGCACAGGCCACCTGTGAGAGCAGTGGTGGCGGCGGCATTGGCGGAGACAACTGCGAAGTCAATGTGGCATTCGGAGACGTTGAACAAACCAACGGATTCTCGAAACTTGAACTCAAAGCCAATGCTCTGGCAGACTCCTCGGTGAAGGTCCACAGACCCGGTGCGAGTTTCACGGACCCTGAAGTTACTGAATGGTCACCAAACCACCGCCCTGAATTCCGCACTATGCAGTTCACAGTAGATGTCCGTGACGCATTTGGCCGCGATGACATCCAAGGCGTTGACCTCATATTGAGTACGCCAAACGGTGCGAATTCCGTCTTCGACAAATCGTTTGAAGACGATGATTTGAAACTTGACAACGAAGGCCTCATCGGCAATTACACATTCACATACGACTCTGGGACTACAGCAGGTGATTATCCACTTCAACTTGAAATCAGTGACCTTCAAGGCCATACACTCGTGTTTGAACACCCCGGAATCACGTTCATTGAATACGATATGTATCTCTCACTTCCTTCAGCTCAACCGGACACAGTGCTCATTGCGCCCGGTCAAACTTCGAGTATTGAATTCATGATTGAACATACAGGTTCGACCTCTTCTTCGATGAATGTTATCTTCGATTTGGTTGGCTCGCCTTTCCCGAGTTCATGGTCTGACCCTGTTTGGGATCAATCAGGCGGTTACACCCTTAACGGAGGAGGCTCGTTTGCTCGACCTATCCTTTCTTTTGATGTTGTTGATGGTGATTTGACTTCCGCTCCTAGCAGCATCGAAATTGAAGCTAGAGCGTATGCAGATACTGAAAACGCTCAAAACGACCAAGTTTCAATCAAGACCATCACGCTCTCCATAGAAGAATCTGAAGTCCTTGCACCGCCTCGAATTTCAGTCTTTGAGGACTTTGAGCACCAAATACAAATTGCAGATTCAACCCGTCCAGAGGCGTACGACGAGTCCCTCTCACACTATGTTGACGCTGGCGATACCAAAGGCGAATTTTTCGTTGATGTGTTTAACGCCGGGTTCATCACAGATGCTTTCCGCCTCCGAGTTACAGACTTACCCGATGCATGGCAATACAAGTTCTACGACAACGATACTGGAATGGAACTCACTGAAGAGGGCATTTACTCATTAACTCCAGATATTGGTTCAAATCAAATCCTTACCGTTCGTATGGATGTATTCCCTCCAAGCGAACGTGATGCACAGGATATTGGTATGGTTGCTTTTTCAGTATCGAGTACCAGTGATACTGAACTGAGTACAGATGTAGCGTTTACCGTTCATCGAACGTTTGGAATTCTGGTCGAAGTGATAGCGGATTCGGATGGCGGTACGCTTGGCACAGTAGGCCCAGTTGCTCCTGACAGCAGCGTGTATTACAACATGCGAATAACCGACTCAACAGAAGGCCTTGGACAAACCACATGGAGAATCATCAATCCAAGCGACCTTGAACGCAACACCGAAGAACCAAACGGCGACCCTATGTACGGCACTTGGGATTACGAACTTTCAAACGGGACCGAATCGAACATGGTTGTCGTCTACCTGGAACAAGATGAATACGTAGACCTCAAATTGGATTTGACGCTCGGTAAGAACGTTGAAGCAGGTATGCACACGGTCTTCGTGCGGGTTATTGAAGAAGGAGTAGACTCTGATGAAGCACGGTATTTTGACCTTCCAGTTACGGTTGAAGTTCGTGAAGAAGTTGTTGCTGGACGAATCACTATTACAGACTCAAGCAGCGAACTCATTCAATTTGAATCCAATGAACAGAGGAATATCAACTACAAAATCTCGAATGATAACAATATCCCTCTCGATGTTGTCATCACTCTTGAGGAACCAGACGGTTGGAATGGAGTTATCCGGGCTTCATCTGATCAAGCCGGTGGTAGTTTCTTGTTGCTGACTTTACCTGCATACTCAGACAAAGACTTCTCAGTCTCAATAACGCCACCTGAAAACTTGAAAGATGGGCAGATGATTAAATTCACACTCACCGTTACGCCGATGGACGAAGAAGTGCCTTATGATGCTGAATTCACACAAATAGTTCCGTTTACCTACATGACAAACTGCGACGGTATTGGCTGTTTTATGAACGAATTAGCGAACCCGAGTATGCAAACCTTAGCGCTCGGAGCGGGACTTGTTCTCGTATTGGTTTTAGCAGTTTATCGCCGAGGCCAATCATCGGGAGTCATGCTCGAAGCAAAGTTAAACTGGGAAGACGAGGAGTTTGAATCGAATATGATTCCTGAAGAGACTGTACCTGAGCCTGTGGTCGAAGAAGACGATGACCTCGAACTTCTGGATGAACTCTCTGATTTGTGATTTTCATCTTCTTTCAGCGGGTTTTTGCCCACCCAACATCCGACAAAAACCTCTCATCGGGTTTTCTCTGCTCTATATTTCGAAAACAGCAGTGCTGCGAGACTGTTTGCTTCTTGATGCACACGACCTTGAAGTTCGTAAAAGGAATATTGTATGAACATCGCACCATTTCCCTTATGAGGCATCAAACCAGCCCAGCACTAGTGAAAGCAATGCGCACGACAATTTCCCCCTCCGAGCCGCGCTTCCAATGGCAGAATATTCAGCACCGAAATGCCTTCAAATCAGTGGCATTAACGGTCATGATGTTGCTCTCGACATTTGCTGCAATACCATACATTTCGATTGATGTTCGCGCAGCATCTGACCAAGATGGTGATGGATTGACGTATGGCCTCGAGTACCTCATGAACACAGCTCCAAACGACCCGGACTCCGACAACGACGGCCTTCCAGACGGCTGGGAATGGAAATACGGGCTTGACCCACTCTCGAGTAACGGCGTTGATGGCGCAGTTGGCGACCCAGACGGCGATGGCATGTCGAATTTGCAGGAATACTCTTACCTCCAACCATCGGGTTGGGACAGTTCATCAACTCCAAGCCTGCTTGACCGAGGTGTTTGGTGGAACGGTACAGTTCCAGTCAATGACTGGAACGAGGAAGATGCTCTTCAGTACAACCGCCCTGTGTGTGGTGACAGCGGCTCCGACGGGCAAGGCAGTGTGATACTTTGCGATGAAGATCCGGTCGGCAACATTTGTACAAACGGCTTCGACGACGATAAAGATGGCTTGGTCGATTCCGCAGATCCCGACAATGATGGTGATGCTGACTGTTCTTCAAACGACGACGACGGTGACGGGATCGCAGACGAAGATGTTGCTGGATGGGATACCGACGGTGACGGTATGGATGATGGTTGGGAAGCCGCAAACGGTCTCAATGCAACCTCCCCTTCCAATGCAGATGGTCCGAACGGTGACCCTGATGGTGATGGTTTGATTAATCTCCTCGAGTATGTCAATCCTACATGGACCACAATGTGCGGTGCATCTCCTTGTTTTAGAAACGGGCCTGACGGTTTGGTGACCGAGACAACTTCTCCGTGTGACCCTGTTGATGGAATTGGTCCGGGCGGATGTGCCACATTCACTGCGGAAGTTGATGGAATCACCTCAACGAACCCCCAAAGAGCGGATTCTGATGGTGATGGACTGAACGATTCGTACGAAGCGTTGACGTTACTCACCGATCCAACTTCTTCCGACACCGACCGTGACGGTATTCCTGACGGCGTTGAAATCAATGCCCAATACGGAAACCCACCTCAAGCAAGTAACCCTCGAAGCAACAATACCGATGGGGACGCGTTCGACGACGGAGATGAAGATACCAACTTCAACGGCGTTCTTGACGCAGGCGAAACCGACCCCACAAGAATGGAAGATTCCGGTGACGAAGACAACGATGGTATTCAGAACTGGGAAGAGAACCTTTCCTGTACTTCATGGGACATTGCCGATACGGACTTTGGCGGTATCAATGACGGCGATGAGCGAAATGTATCTCACGGAACAGACCCATGTGATTCGTTGATTGATTTTGAAACCACGATTGTGACTTGGAACTCAGGCAATGGGCAACTGGAATTATCCGATGGCTCCGGATTTAACCCAGGCGGCGGTGTTGGTTGGTTCAATACATCTGGGACTTGGATTCCGTTTGCTTATGCTGCTACCGTGAATAATTTCGTTCAAGGTGTCGCACCAGGTCCTCTCGCAGGTGTGACTCAAGTCGCAAATCGCAACGGTTCATTCTGCCACACCTCAGCGACAGCTTCGGGAACAATCGCAACGACCCAACAGTACTGCGACGATGACTACACTGATTCAGATGGTGATGGTTTGGCAGACTGGCAAGAATTGCTTGGAACTTTTGGTTGGTTCTCGAATCCAACGCTCGCAGACACCGATGCAGATGGCGTAAGTGATTTCGACGAAGTGTTCGACAATACCGACCCCAACGAACCGTGTTTAAACCTCCTCGATGATGACTCGGACGGCCTCAACAATTACTTCGAAACAACGACGGGATGTCCACTTTCATTCATCGGAATTCTCAATGGCTCAGCCGATGTATGGGTCACAGACGACCTTGATTTGGACACAGACGCTGGTGGTGTTAGCGATCGTGACGAGTATTTCGACGGAACGAACCCCGAGAACGACCCGACTGATGACCTTCTCCCTGCAGACTTTGACGGTGATGGCGTCCCTGATGCTGTCGAAAACCAAACTGGAACAGATTGGACAAATCCTGACACCGACGGCGGTGGAATGAGTGATGGAATGGAGTGCGCTCAAGAATTTTGGATACTGGGCTGTGAAGGTTCACCCTTTGACCCGTTCGACCCTTCCGATGACATCACACCTACTGAAATCGTCTTTTGGGCAAACAACACTTCCGGTGCAGTTGACATCAACAGCATCCACCGTTGGAGGATGACTACATACGATTTCTACACGGGCACAACATACGCTCACCTAGAAGCAGTACATCCGTATGAAGACGTGGTTTTGCCATCTTCGAATCTCACACACTTGGCCGACTTGACGTTCGCAAACGAGACATTAGACTGGCTCATCAAGTATCAAAACCCAATCAATGTCGGCAGTCTACCAGTCCCATATTCCCTTTCGAACATGTCGTTTATCGTTGATTCAGCCGGTGAATTGCAACGCTCCACCGACTCTCACAACATTCGAGTTGTTACCGGCCCAATTCAAGAAATCTATACACAGCAGCCAGAGTATTACTTTGACTGGGCAACGAT
>Ga0208950_1000480_pt1 | contig 21026 bp, 17 predicted proteins | sample AOAMet_54_BLW_10_2_FD_188234 | JGI IMG/M metagenome (GOLD analysis project Ga0208950, IMG submission 188234) | Ammonia-oxidizing marine microbial communities from Monterey Bay, California, USA - CAN11_54_BLW_10 (SPAdes) | ecosystem: Environmental > Aquatic > Marine > Intertidal zone | place...
TTCGATATTGTAATAGCAGTTATTTTAATTGTTGCTTTTATAAGAGGTTTTATGAAAGGGTTTTTTGTTGAAATAGCTTCTTTAATTGCCTTAATTGGTGGTATTTATGGAGCAATTCACTTCTCCTATTTTGCAGCAAACATTTTAAAAAAGTATGTAGCGTGGAGCGAGAATTATATAGTCTTAACTGCATTTGCAGTTACTTTTATAGCCATTGTAATTGCGGTGTCTTCTTTAGGAAAGGTCTTCACAAAAATGGCAGACTTTGTAGCGCTTGGATTTATTAATAAAATATTAGGTGGTGTTTTTGCCCTCCTAAAGAGTGTAGTAATTTTAAGTGTAATTTTTGTTTTTTTTGCCAGAGTAAATAGCACCATTCCTTTTGTAGAAAAACAGACCTTAGATGCGTCTATCTTATATGCCCCTGTAAAAGAAATTGTTCCCACTATATTTCCTGCAATCATTAAGGAGATTGATAAAAAGAAAAACGAACTTCAATAAGGTTTATTTGGCGTTATTATAAAGAAATAAACGCTATAACGTATTACTTTGGTAATACGTTATAGCGTTTATGACAGATCTTCCATACTAGCATATACCGAAGAAGATAGTCTCAATAATTTCTTAGGAGTCTTTATGATCTTTTACCCACTGTAAGCAGGTTTTAAAATCTGTAAAAATACATTCCTTTGCAATTAAATCTGGAATAATATCAATACGTTCCATCATGTATTTAGGTTGTTTTTGTAAGTCTACAACTAATACATTTTTACCATCTTTCTTAAGCTCTACAATACTGTCTTCTAGTGCATACAATCCAGATTGATCTATATATTCCATTCTATCCATTCTAATAATAATGGTAGATGCAGTTGCTGGTATTTGCTTTATAAGTTGTTGAAAATCACTTGTAGAGCCAAAAAACAAAGGACCTTTAATGTGTTTGATGAAAATTTCATCACGTAATTTTTTTGTTATTCCAATTTCATCAGCCCAAGATTCTTCTTTTAAAGAACTTACATTAGATTGTTGCGCTGTTAAATCTCCAATCTTCTTCATAAACATTAAAGAAGCGATGACCAATCCAATACCAACGGCATATACTAAATTCCAGAATGTAGAAAGTAATAATACAACAATCATAATAATTACTTCTGAGCTTAATTTGATGCCCGCTATTTTAATATCTCTTGGTAAAGAAGGGATGGCTTTTAATCCTTTGTAATCCATTACTCCAATACCAACCGTAACTAAGATTCCTGCTAAGACAGCTGCGGGGATTTTAGAAGCAACAGGTCCTAATCCTAATAAAATAACTAATAGCATTAGACCAGCGACCATTCCTGATAGTTTTGTTTTCCCTCCTGAATTAATGTTTACAACCGTTCTAATGGTAGCACCTGCACCAGGAATTCCACCAAAAATAGAAGCAATACTGTTTCCTATTCCTTGACCAATAAGTTCTTTATTTGGTTTGTGTTTAGTTTTAGTCATATTATCTGCAACAACCGATGTTAACAGAGAATCAATAGCTCCTAGCAGCGCTAACGTTAAGGCTGTAAAAATATAAGGAGTAATGCTCGCCAAACTAAAACTGGTAAAAATCTCCATATTTGGAATTGGAAATCCACTCGGAATTTCTTCTATAGGTTTGTAGTCTAGGTTAAAACCAACAGAAATACCCGTCATAACCACTAGAGCAACCAAGGTACTAGGTACGACAGTTGTTATTCGTTTAAACCCATAGATGATAAAAATTGTGCCTAGAGCTAAGATTAGCTCTAGCCAATTTAGATGATTTAAAGCTCTTGGCAGTACTTTTAAGGTTCCTAAAACACCCGAAGCTTCTCTTCCTGCTAATGTTTTACTTTCTTTTATAATATCTGCACGTACAATGCTTTCACCTTCCGCTGCTGCATTTTTATAATCTTGCAACGTAAGAATTTTATCGGTTTTTTTGTTTTTACTATCCTTTAGATATCTACTTAAAACAACTTCTTCAACCTGAGATTCAAATTGCTTTACAAACTCAGCGTCTTCTTTTGCATTGTATCCGATGGAGGGTAAGATTTGAGTAACTAATATGATTACTCCAATAGCAGTCATAAAACCAGAAACCACAGGATACGGTATATATCGAATATATTTACCTAAGCCGGCTAGACCTAGACCAATTTGCAAAAGACCAGCCAATAAGAAAACAGTTAAAATAATTGGTAATGCTTTACTTACATCTCCATTATTAGAAGCTATTATTCCTGCAATAACAACCATACTTACGGCTGTCATTGGCGCTGTTGGACCTGAAATTTGTGTTGGAGTTCCACCAAAAAGCGCAGCAAAGAAACTAATAAAAATAGCACCATACAGACCTGCATCAGGTCCTAGCCCTGAAGAGACACCAAAAGCTAATGCTAATGGTAGTGCAACGATACCAGCAGTAATTCCGCCAAAGAGGTCGCCACGAACATTTGAAAATAGATTTTTCATATTTTATTATTAAAAATTTATAAATGTGATAAGATTAATTTGATCCCTACTAGAGGTTTCAAAAATTTGATTCATATATCCAATTTCTAGTTTAATTCCATCAGAAACTTTATATCCTAGACCTCCATAAACTCTGTTTCTATCGAATACATTGGAGGCTCCGTTTAAAAAAATTTCGTTGTAAGTAGATAGATAATATTTTGAGTCTTTAAAAGGAATATTCAATCCTAGAAAATAACGAAAACGAGTTTTAAAATCGTTTTCTACAAAACGCTGTTCAAAACGATACCGATGTTGTAAGCTTAGTTTTCCAATACTGTGTTTTGTAATAAATTGTTGAAAAATTCTATGTTCTTCTACAGTAAATTTCTCGTCTTCGTTTCCCGTATAGTTTTCAGAATTTATATAGCCGTACCCTAGTAGTAAATTACTTTTTTCACCTACTTTATAACCCAGACCAGTTCTAAGTAATAACTGTTCTAGATTTCCAATGGCGTTATAATTTCTATATTGAACCTCATGATGGAGATTCCATTTAGAGTTTAATTGTTTACTTCCAATATAAACCAGCCAATTACCTGGCCCTTTTTCTTGACCGAATCCTAAAAAAGGAATAGTTAAGAATACAAGGATGATGATGAGTTTTTTCATGGAGCTTTTATTCATAAAATGTTACCGAGCCATCCTTAATATCATACATAGCTCCAATAATTTTAATCTCACCTTGGTCTTCCATTTCTTTTAAGACAGGGCTTTTCTCTCTAATATTTTCTATAGTCATATAAACATTTTTCTCTGCTACATGGTTTACAAAGTCAATATTTCCTGAGTTTCTTTTGCTTGTGTCTGAGGGCTCTGCGACGGCTTCTACTGCAGGCTTTAATTTGCTAAGCAACGTGGTAAGATTTCCTAGTTTGGCATCGTCACAGGCTCCTTTTACAGCACCACAAGCTGTATGTCCTAAAACAACAATTACTTTAGTTCCTGCAAGTTTACAGGTAAACTCCATACTTCCTAGAATGTCTTCATTTACAAAGTTTCCAGCTATTCTAATGCTAAATACATCACCAATTCCTTGGTCAAAGACTAATTCTGCAGAAACTCTAGAATCTACACAATGTAATATTGTAGCAAATGGGTACTGGCCTGTACTAGTGTCTGATACTTGTGCTAATAAATTTCTTTCTACTTCTTTATTTGATTGGAATCGTTGATTTCCTTCTCTTAATAAGCTAATGGCACTATCTGGTGTAATGGCTGCCTGCGTTTCTTTTGTAAGGGCTTTCATTTTAATATGTTTAATGGTTAATACTATAACAGGGGTAAAACGGATATTTGTTTTTTGATAAAACTAAATATACCGTACACTGAGGTTATAAAAAGGCAAAGCCTTCTTTATACTGAAAATAGTTCGGGTGGTGGGCTGTTAAGTTTCGTGAACTTAAAGGTGTAGTTTTTGGCACAAAAGCGAATTCTTTTGTTGTTTTCAAGACCTAAAAAAATGTCTTCTTTGTCACTAGAGTAGTATATTTTTACTTCTAAATCTTTTATAGATTCGTTTCCTTTGTTTTCTTCTTCTTCACCAAAATCAACTATTTCAGTCATTTCTATATTGGTCTCAGAAAAATTGACAAAAGTTGGCGCTACAATCGAAGCCAAAATTATCAGAGAAAATAAGAAAGTTATAATAGTTTTACTCATGGGTTTCATAAAAAACAAAGGTACAAAGTTGGGTATGGTTTTTTTAGTTTTTTTTAAAAAATACGAAGGATTTTTATTTCATCAGCAATAATCCAACCAATCTTTCCGTCTGCAATTCTAATTTTTTTCCAATTATCTACCGTGTCCAAAACACGAACCTTGGTTCCTTCATGAAGCGTAAACACCTTTTCGCTATTGAAGGTGGGTGCGTTTTTAACATCAGTATTTTTACTAAAAATGATAGCCTCTACAGTTGTATTTACATAAGAATACTCTTTTACTGTAAAAAAGGAAGTAATGAATAATACTAGAAAACTAATGATGCTAGTCACAAAAAATAATCGTTTTTTTGAGGGAGTATATGAAAAATAAAATAGCAGAAAAAGGATTGCTCCTAGAACAGAAAAAACAACGGCAACTGTGGCCCATTCGTTGTAGGATAGTTTCTTAACCAATGAGGTATCTAACTTTTGGAAAATTGTTTTTGGAAGTTCTTCAATAGCATCTATGGTAAGTCTTTTTGCAAACACCAAATTACTTTGAGCATCTTCGTTTAAAGGATTTATAAGTAAGGCCTTTTCATAATTATAAATTGCTGGTGCAACTTGGTTTAGTTTGTAATAACAATTTCCTAGATTATAATACAATTCTGAAGAAATAAAACCAAGTGCTTCTATTTCTTGATAGCTAGAAATTGCTTCAGAATAGTTGGCAAGTTTGTAGTGCTCATTTCCTTTCTCAAACAATTCATCTTTACCTTGTGAAAACAACTGTTGAGACAGCAATAGCAGTAAAATTATAACTTTTTTCATCTTACAATTGTTTGTCTATTTGAGTAATTACTAATTTAGATTTTTCGTAATCATCTTTCATCTCTACTACAGATACAGGAGAGTACCTTGCCATATCACAGCTATTAAAAACTTCTATAAATGAGTGAATAGTGCTTTCATTTACAGACTTTCTATTTAGCAATTCTGTAATTTTTTCTTTACTAATATCTGAGGTTTCAATTCTTAATTTAGCCTTCAAATAATTGTGAAGTGCTTTTTCTAATGCCACATAAAAAGCCTCTTTGGTTCCTAATTGTTTTTTGGCTTCAGACAGATATTTTTTAGCTAAACGATCTGCCTTTCGTAATTTATTACCTAAAACATCATTATTTCTTGCATCATTTCTTTTGGCAATTACAATACCAATAGGAATAAATAACAATGGAAGTATTAAAATTAAATAGTAGAATTTAGAGGTGTAAAAACCGGATTCATTTGCTAAAGAAAATGCGCTGCTAGTTTGAATGTATCTAAAATTAGCACCAGTAACAACAATATCTTTCTTAGCGTTTAAAGCCACATCAGAATCTGTGACCAATTCTTTACCTTCTAAAACATCTACAAATATATCTTCAGAGGTTAATCTAACATATTTTTTTTCTTTGAGGTCAAAATATGAGAACTCGGTACTTGGAATTTTATATTTACCTTTAAATTGAGGGACTACCGTATAATTTTTAGTTACCGAACCTTTAATCCCTCTAGAGTTAATAGTAATTTTTTCTTTCTGTTCAGGCGTAAAAACCTCTAATTCTGAGGGTGTTTTTATTTCTGGTAATTCAAATAATTTTAAATTACCGTTTCCAGTAACCTTCACAGAAACAGTAGCTGTTTCATTTGATTTTAAAATATTTTTACTAGAGCTTACCATAAAGTTAAAATCGCCAACAGCCCCGTTAAAACTTTTTGGCTTGCCCTCTATAGGAAGTTCCTTAGATCGAATAAATTTCTTAGCGGAGGCAAAACTCTTTGTTACGTTTTTTACAATTGGGTTTCCAAAGAAATCACCTCTTCCGGTTGGCACCCCAATAACAATGTCCATTTTTATTGGATCTATGGTAAGTTTTCCAGATTTTGTTGGAATTAAAAGAGCTTTTTGTAAAACAACATATCGATACTGCTCTCCATTATAAGTACCATTTTGGGTGGTTAGTCCTCGTATTTTGATGTCTTGATTCCAAAAACCATTGTACTGAGGAGAATCTGTGTATGAAAAGTCTCTCACACTTATATTTTGACTGACATAAAGCCTGTATTCTACATAAATACCTTCACCAACATAGGGGCTAGATTTAGAAATCTCTGCAACTAGATGAACATTTTGTTGTGCAATATAATTTGGATCGTTGGGGTCTTTAGGAATCTCTACCGGATCTAAAACAATTACTTTAATAGGTTTAGATGTAAGTGTTTTGTTGTTAAGTTTTATGCTAGCAGCTGGGATTAAAAACTCTCCTTTTTTGAGAGGTTTCACAATATAACTATAAGATTGAGAAAAACTTGCATTTCCATTAACCCAAGACTGACTTATAGATTGGCTTGGACCACTAACAATTTGGAAATTTTTAAAATTAGGAGCCTGAAAATTATCTGCCCCTTGTTTATTAATCGTAAACTGTATTTTTACTCTTTGGTTGAGTCCTAATTTGTTTTTGCTAACACTGGCAACAAGCTTGGGCGTTTGCCCATATATAGTCACACTCATTAAAGCGCATATAACAAAAACATAATATATTTTCGGTTTCATTTTTATTGTCTAACTATTTGCAAATATAAAATTTACCAATCTTTTTCTTGTTTAATTTTAGATCCTTTGGCTTTTTTTGCATTTAATTTTTTCTGAGTTTTTTTCTCTTCATTCTTTAAACTTTCTAACAATTGTTTAATTTGTTGAGGAGACATCTTTCCTGGCTGAGGTTTTTGTTCTTTTTTCTCATTTTTTTTGGGATCTTGTTTTTTCTTGTCATCTCCTTTGTCATCGTCTTTTTTGGGATCTTTTTTGTCTTTGTCGTCTCCGTCTTTTTTATCCTTATCCTTATCCTTATCCTTATCCTTATCCTTATCCTTATCCTTATCCTTATCCTTATCCTTATCCTTATCCTTGTCTTTGTTCTTGTCTTTGTTCTTGTTTTTATCTTTATCGTTTTTATCCTTTTCCAGAAGCTTTTGCGCTACCGCTAAATTATAGCGAGTCTCATCATCATTTGGATTACTTCGAAGAGCATTTTTAAATGCATCTACAGCTCCTTGATAATTTTTCTCCTGCATCATTGCATTTCCAATATTATGATATCCTTCTGCTTTTTTAAAAGGATCTTTTATATTTTCTAAAGCTACAGTGTACTGAGGGATTGCTTCTTTAAAATTTTTCTCTTGATACAACGAGTTTCCTAGATTATAAGTTGCTTTTTTGTAGCCACTATTTTTTTCTAAAGCTTTTTTGTAGGCAACAGAAGCATCTCCATAATTGTTTTGATTGTAGAGCGCATTTCCATCTCTTACTAATTTTCTAGCTTCTCTTTGTAAAGCAATAGAATCTTTTTGAGCATAAGCTATTGAGGATGTTGCTAACATCAAAAAAGCACTACATATGTATATTAAATTCTTCATTTTTACCAGAATTTAGTTTTCTTTTTCATTAAATAAATCAACCTTTTTCAACCATTTAGTTTTCTTGTCTAATAAGAAAACATCTAGAATTAAAAACAAAAGACCAATTCCTAAAAACCACTGAAATTGGTCTTTATAATCTGAAAATTGTTTGGTCTCAAATGCTGTTTTTTGGGCGTTGCTAATAATATCTTCAATAGCTTTTACAGGTTTGTCTGTTAAATTTCCATCAATATAACTTCCATTAGCAGCATCTGCTATGCCTTTTAAAAGTTCAGAATTACGTTTTGTTAAAACAGTTTCTCCTTTGTATTTTTTATATCCTATTAAAGACCCGTTTATTTTCATTGGTATAGGACCTCCTTTTTCTGAGCCTACTCCAATAGTATATACTTTAATTCCATCATTAGAAATATTTTGTGCTAACTGCTTTGTTTCTTCTTGATGATCTTCTCCGTCTGAAATAATAATTAAAAACCGATTGGTCTGCTCGTCATTGTTATAATATGTTTTTGCCAAATCTAAGGCTTCATTAATGGCTGTTCCTTGACTAGATACTAAATCTGGGTTTGCATTTTGCAAGAACATTTTTGCAGCACCATGATCTGTTGTAATAGGTAGTAGAGGATATGCATTACCAGCATAAATAATAATCCCTACACGGTCGCTTCCCAATTTATCTATAATTTTAGAAATAATTTGTTTTGATTTTTCTAACCTGTTTGGCGCAATATCTTCTGCCAACATACTTTTAGAAACATCTAAAGCAAAAACAACATCTACTCCTTCTCTTTTTACTGTTTTTAGTTTGGTTCCTATTTTAGGATTTACAAGAGCTAGAATAAGAAATGATATCCCTAGTATAAAAAACAAGAGCTTTAGCACAGATTTAAAGACTGAAATATTGGGAGCTAGTTTTGTTAATAAACCAATTGATGCAAATTTTTTCTGAGTGCTGTTTTTCCACCAAAACACCAGGATAAAAATTACTACTATTGCCGGAATCGTTGCAAATAGATAAAAATATATAGGTTCTTCTAGTCTGTATAACATTATATAAAACTTCTAAACAGTGTGTTTTTTAATACAAATTCTAATAATAATAATCCACCAGCAAGAAAGATTAGAAATCTATATTTTTCTTGATAGTTGTAATATTTAAATTCTTCAATCTTAGTTTTTTCTAAGGTATCAATTTCATCATAAATATCTTGTAATTTGGTATTGTCTGTAGCTCTAAAATATTGTCCTTGTGTTTCACTCGCTATAAATTGAAGAAGTTCCTCGTCTATTTCTACCTGTTGTTTTCTGAATTGCAACCTACCTCTGGCGTCTCTACTTACTGGAAATTCTGCCATACCGTTTGTTCCAATACCTACGGTATAAACTTTTATATTTAATTCTTTAGCAAGCTCAGTTGCTGTTTTTGGATCTACAAAACCAGCGTTGTTTACTCCATCTGTTAGCAGAATAATTACTTTACTCTTTGCTTCACTTTCCTTTAATCTATTAACAGCAGAACCCAGCCCCATTCCAATGGCAGTACCACCATCTAGTTGACCCCATTTAATTTCTGAAATAGTTCTTTTTGTAATTCTTTTATCACTTGTAATGGGTGTTTGAGTAAAACTTTCTCCTGCATAGACAACAATTCCTATTCTGTCATTTGGTCGTCTGTTTACGAAATCTGTTGCCACCACTTTTAAAGCCTCCAACCTATTTGGTTTTAGATCTCTTGCCAGCATACTAGCAGAAACATCAATAGCCATTACAATATCTATTCCTCTGTTTGCCTTAATTTTTGTGCTAACAGCAACGTTTCTTGGTCTGGCCAAGGCCACAACTAATAAGGCTAGAGCGATTAACCTAATAATTGTTAATAAAGGTTTTACTTTTGGTAAAAAATTATTTTTTACACGAAATCCTTTGAGGCTAGAAACAGTTAATGTAGCAGCTTCTTTTTTTCTCATAAAAAAAGACCAAACAGCTACCAACGGTATTAGGCTTAGTAGCCATAAAAACTCAGGGTTATGAAACTCAAAATTACTCCAATTCATCATCTTTTGTTTCTTCTATTATTGGTGTTGGTTTAAGAGTATATAATATTTCTTCTGCATCTTTTCTGTCTTCCTCAATTTCATGCGAAAGCGGAGTTGATTTTGCAAATTTTACCAAATCGGCTTCTTGAAGCAGTGCATTTAGTTTTTTAATGGTTTCTTTGCTGGTGTCAATAGTTTTTGCCTTGTTAAACTCAGAAAGAATGGCAACTAATTCATGCGTTGTAATTTCTAGGGCTGGAATTTTTAATTCTTTTTCTATGTAAGCACGAACAATCTCTGTAAGCTCACTGTAATATTTTTTTATCTCATTATTTTGCCACAATAATTTATTGTCTAATTTTTGGAGCTTTTCTATAGCCTCTTCAAAAGGAGCTAGAGCATCAATACCTTCCTCTTCAGTAATTGTTGGTTTTTTACGGGTTACCAGGTAATAAATAACTGCAGCTATTAATAAGAGCACCAAAAGAAGCCAAATAATGTAGGGTTTAAAATCATCATAAACCAACGGTTCACTTTGAATGGCCTTGATTGGGAACATTTTTTGTTTTGTAGTGTCTGTAGCAATGGTTGCAACATTTATTAATATAGAATCTGTAATATAAGCTCTATTCTTAATGAATATCTGTTGAGATGGAATATAAAAAGCGCCGCTGTCAAAGCCTGTCATTAGATACTTTTTGATAAGCCTGTTTTTAAACGTGTCTATTTTTATATCCTTTACAATCTCTAAGCTAGTTAAGTTTTCTAGTTTTTCAGGAAAAATAACATTGGCAGTGTCTTTTACCAAAATCTCAAACAAGAATTGTTCTCCAATTCTAATATTTGTAGTATCTGAGGCAACGTTTACTTTTTGAGAAAAAGTAACAGTACTGATTAAAAAAAGAAAAAAAAGAATTTTTAGTTTCATCTGTATTATCTTCCTTTGTGTTTAAAATATCCTAATAATTTTTTCACATAATCTTCATCTACTCTTGTATCTATGGTTCCTGAGCCGCTTTTTTTGAAGGTACTTTTAAAATAATCAGAAAGGTGTAAAGCAGTTGCTTTATAATTACTTCTAACTCTTTTAGAGCCTGTATTAATAAGCTGAACAGCATTAGTTTCTGCATCTAACATAGGAACCATTCCAAGATTAGGAATTTCTTCGTCATGTTTATCGTATACACGAATTCCAGTAATATCATGTTTATTACCAACAATTTTTAGTGTTCTTTCATAATCATCATCCATAAAATCAGATAACATAAAAACTATGGCTTTCTTTTTCATAACATTAGAAAGAAATTTAAAAGCCTCGGCAATATCTGTTTTTTTACTCTCTGGAGTAAACTCTATCAATTCACGAATAATTCTTAGCACATGACTTTTTCCTTTTTTAGGAGGAATAAATAATTCTATTTGATCTGAAAAAAGAATTAAACCAACTTTATCATTATTTTGAATTGCAGAAAAAGCTAGGGTGGCAGAGATTTCTGTAACAGTATCTTTTTTAAATTGATTTGTAGTTCCAAAATGTTCAGAACCAGAAACATCAACCATAAGCATCATGGTAAGTTCTCTTTCTTCCTCAAAGACTTTTATAAAAGGTTCGTTATAGCGTGCAGTAACATTCCAGTCTATAGCTCTTACATCATCTCCAAATTGATATGCTCTTACTTCAGAAAATGTCATTCCCCTACCTTTAAAGGTAGAATGGTACTCACCACCAAAAATATGATCAGACAAACGCCTTGTCTTGACTTCAATTTTCCGTACTTTTTTTAATATTTCTTTAGTATCCATGATGTAAGTGCTCTATGCTGGGTAAACTAAATAATTTGCGTAAATCTTTTCAATAATTTATAAATATATTTTCTTTTGAACTAGACAGTAATATTTATAAGTAACTGGTATTAAGGAACTTCTATTTCGTTAATAATGGAGTTAATAATGTCTACTGAAGAAATATTTTCAGCTTCAGCTTCGTATGTAATTCCAATTCTATGCCTTAAAACATCATAAACAATGGCTCTTACATCTTCAGGAATAACGTAACCTCTTCTTTTAATAAAGGCATAACATTTAGCAGCTTTTGCTAAATTGATACTTCCTCTTGGTGATGCTCCAAAACTAATTAGTGGTTTAAGCTGAGAAAGATTGTAGCGTTCAGGATATCTGGTTGCAAAAATGATATCTAAGATGTATTTTTCTATTTTTTCATCCATATAAACTTCATTGGCAGCTTCTCTTGCTTTTAAAATTTGTTCTATGGAAACTACCGGGTTTACAGTTGTAAAACCACCACTTAAATTTTGTCTCATAATGGTTTGCTCATCTGATAATTTCGGATAATCAATCACAGTTTTAAGCATAAAACGATCTACCTGAGCTTCAGGTAGTGGGTATGTTCCTTCTTGTTCAACAGGGTTTTGTGTTGCCATTACTAGAAAGGGCTGGTCTAATTTAAAGGTAGTGTCTCCTATGGTAATTTGACGTTCTTGCATTGCTTCTAGTAACGCTGATTGAACTTTTGCAGGTGCTCTGTTGATCTCGTCTGCTAAGACAAAGTTTGCAAAAATGGGACCTTTTTTGATGGAAAAATCATTATCCTTCATGTTATAAATCATGGTTCCTACTACATCAGCCGGCAATAGATCTGGAGTAAATTGAACTCTACTAAAAGAACCTTGTACAGCTTTTGCAAGTGTATTGATGGCTAAAGTTTTTGCCAAACCAGGAACACCCTCAAGTAAAATATGACCATTCCCTAGCAATCCAATAAGTAATCGTTCTATCATGTCCTTTTGGCCAACAATAACTTTGTTCATCTCTGAAGTAAGAATATCTACAAAGGCACTCTCTCGCTCTATTTTTTCATTAATTGCTCTAATATCTATCTCCATTTTATCATAATTTAAGAGTTAAAAAAATTGAAAAACAAATCTACACCATTCGGTTTTTTAACATTGTTAAAAATTGGTTAAAGCTAGTTGATATAGGTTTTTTTTGTTTTTTAAGTTTTTTTTTGAAAGTTTACTTCACACAGTATTATACATTAAGCTTGTATTTTTTTGTTTTTAACAAAAAAAAAAGCAACATTTGCAGTTATTATCAATCAATAACACTTATATGAAACAAAATAACTTTTTAAAATTTTTTACGGTTGTGTTTTTATTTGTTGGAGCAATTACACTAAATGCTCAAACAATTAAAGGAAAAGTAACTGATACAAGCGGGGAGGCTTTATCATTTATGAATGTCGTAGAAAAAGGAACCACAAATGGAACTACAACAGATGAAAATGGGGAATTTTCATTGAATGTAGAAAAAATGCCTACAACAATTTCAGTTTCCTCATTAGGGTTTAAAACTGTTGAGAAAAGTATTGTAGATGCTAGTTATGTAACCATCATCTTAGAAGATAATAACCTTGCTTTAGATGAAGTTGTATTAGTTGGGTCTAGAAATAAAAACAGAACTGTAGCAAATACGCCAGTGCCTGTAGATGTAATTGATGTTGCTGAGCTTTTAAGCGCAGGACCTCAAGTGTCTGTTAATGATATTTTAAATTACGTAGCCCCTTCCTTTACGTCTACTTCACAAACTGTTTCTGATGGTACAGATCATATAGATCCTGCAGCCTTAAGAGGTTTAGGGCCAGACCAAGTATTAGTATTGGTAAACGGTAAAAGAAGACATACTACTTCTCTAGTAAATGTAAACAGTACAGTTGGTAGAGGAAGCGTTGGTACAGATATGAATACTATCCCAGCATTTTCTATTAAAAGAATAGAGATTTTAAAAGATGGTGCAGCAGCACAATATGGTAGTGATGCCATTGCTGGTGTAATAAACATTGTACTTAAGAATAGTGAAGGATTAGAGTTTCAAGTAAATCAAGGATCAAATTGGGGTGACCAAACAAACAACCAAAGTGGTGGTATGGATGGAGAAAGCTTTCAATTTGATGTAAATTATGGAATTCCTTTAGATGATAATGGAGGTTTTATAAACTTTACAGGATCATTGTCCACAAGAGCTCCTTCATACAGAGCTGGTGCAGAAGGGTTTTCTGGTCAAATTTTTGATGCAAGTAATTCTGTAGAATGGATAGGATTAAATAGTGGAGCAGGGTCTGACATCACTCAATATTCTTTATCTCAGATACAGACATTTGCTCAAGGAGTTACTTACTTTCCTTTTTCATTAAAAAATCAAATTAATGGAGCAAATTCAATCGATGAACTTAGAGGTTTGTTAAACTTTAATACATCAGAAGATGAATTGGCAACAAGAGGTCTTACTAGACAAGACTTTAGCATGCGAGTTGGACAATCTAGATTAAGAAATGGAAAGTTCATGGCTAACATGGAGTTCCAAATTAATGATGACTTTAGTTTTTATGCTTTTGGAGGAATTAGCCATAGAAAAGGAAATGCTGCTGGTTTTTATAGAAGACCTGCACAATCAAGAGCTTTCACAGGTTTATACCCTGCAGGAATGTTGCCAGAAATAAATTCTATCGTAAATGATGAATCTATTGCTGTTGGAATTAAAGGAAAGCAAGGAGATTGGGATATAGACTTTAGTAATACCTATGGTAAAAACTCTTTCGACTTTAATATAGGAAATTCAAGTAATGCTAGTTTACAACAAGCATCACCATTAGAAGTATATGCTGGTGGTTTTTCTTTTACTCAAAACACAACCAATTTAGATTTAACAAAATTCTATGATGATGTGATGTCTGGATTAAATGTTGCTGTTGGTTCAGAATACAGAATGGAAGCATATGATATTACTGCTGGTCAAGAAGAGTCTTGGGCAACATATGATGTTAATGGTGAAATTTGGAATGGAGATGCTGCAACTCAAGTAACTGATTTCTTCGGAAGGTCTAGACCTGGTGGAATTCAAGTTTTTCCTGGTTTCAGACCAGCAAACGAAAGAAATGCAACTAGAAACAGTTATGCTTTTTATGGAGATTTAGAATTAGATGTTAACAAAAACTTATTTCTTTCTGGAGCAGTTAGATATGAAAACTACAGCGATTTTGGTTCTACTTTCAACTGGAAGTTAGCAGGAATTGTAAAAGTAAGCGATAATGTAAATATTAGAGCTGCTGCAAGTACAGGTTTTAGAGCACCATCTTTAGCTCAGTTAAACTTTAATACAATAAGTACAAACTTTATCTCAGGTGTTCCTTATGAAGTAGGTACTTTCTCAAACGATAGTCAAATTGCAGGAGCTTTAGGGATCCCACAATTAAAACAAGAAGAGTCTTTTAGTGCAAGTTTTGGTTTTACAGCTAAAATACCTGATGCTAACCTTAGTTTAACGGTAGATGGTTTCTTCACAGGAATAGACGATAGAGTTGTTTTAACAGGTAATTTTAATATTCCTGACGGAATTGTTACTGGTGCAGAATCTGCTCGTTTCTTTGCAAATGCAATAGATACAGAGACTAAAGGTTTTGATATTGTAGTTTCTCATAAAGGAGCGATATCTGATCTAAGTTTTTCTAGTGATTTAGCTGTAACTTTTGCTTACACACAACGTGTAGATGATATAAATTCATCTAGTGTTTTGGCATCACAAGCTGGCACTTACTTTGGTGAAAGAGAATCTTATTTCTTAGAAACAGCAACTCCTAGATTTAAAGCAAATCTTGGTCATATGTTACAAGGAGACAAATGGAGGCTATTTGTAAGAAACTCATTTTTTGGAGCTGTTACTAATCCAGACGTAACACAAGAACCATCTTTAAATGGTACGGGGGCAAATTATCATCCAATATTTGGAGACAAAGTATTAACTGATATGTCTTTCGGATATGATGTTTCAGAAAACATGACCTTAACCATAGGTTCTAGTAATATATTCAATGTATTTCCAGACGCTAGTCCATCTAATTTAACAAGTGGTAACAACTTTATTTATCCACGTGTTACTTCTCAGTTTGGAATTAATGGTAGAACAGTTTTTGCTAGATTAAAATTTAAATTATAACATATAAATCAATAGAATATGAAAAATATTAAATATTTAGCACTATTATTCTCCTTAACACTTTTAATTTCGTGTGGACAGGATGATGTAGATAGTGTAACAAATCCAGGAGTATATTCTCCTACAAGTGAAATAAACGTTGGATTTACGGATACCAATATTGATCAAATGGTGTTAGAAAATGATCCTACAGCAGATCCACTAACATATACAATTGGTACTAAAATAAATCCATTAGACGTTGATATCACCTTAACACTAGGAATTACTTCTTCTGATGGATCGCCTGATGGAGCTTCATATCCAGAAACTGTTATTATTCCTGCAGGAGAGAGTTCTGTAGATGTTCAACTCAGTTTTTCAGATGATGGTGATGCTGAAGGATTTGCTGAAGAAATCTACACATTCAGAATTTTAGATGTAGACTTTGGTTCTTCTGATGTTTATTATCTAACACAAGGAGAATTAACTAGAAATGTAACTGTAATAGATTCTGAGCCAGATTTCACAGCACCTCCAGGGCCAGTAGAAATTACTGTTACTTGGAGTAATGCTGCTAAAGATTTAGATATTTTTTTAATAGAAGGAGAGCTAGATCTTGATGGTACTGTACTTGACGATAGTCAAGGAGTAACAACTACTGAACAAGTAGTTTTATCAGCAGATGAAGAAGGAGTTTTTAGCCTTTATATGTATGAATGGAGCTCTGATTACCCTGTTGAATACGATATTAGTTTTACTTTCCCTGGTGGACGAGTAGAAACTTTTACAGACGCTAAGATACAAGATGATTCATTTCAGTTTACTTTAATCAAAGCAAGTCTGGGAGCACAATTTGGATATAGAATAACTCAATTATAATAAATATGAAACATATATATAAATTTAGTATAGTATTATTAACTGTTTTTACATTCATAGGATGTAATGTAGATGATGATGATTCGGTAACAGTATTACCAATGAAGGAGCTTACCGCTTCTTTATCTCAACAAGTAGATGTTATAAGGATTGCAGATGACGCTACTAGTTATGATTTAGTTATTAATTTTTCTGAAGCATTACCAAGTTATTCAACTATAGAATATTCTTTAGATGGTGGTGCTACCACCACATCTTCTGCTAGTTCTGGAGATAATACTTTAGTTATTCCTATAGCTTTTGATGAAGATAAATTTTATAGAGATGTAGTTCTTTCAGATTTTATAGTTGTAAATGCTGCTGCTAGAAGATTTTCAACTAGCATAACAGGGAACTCATCGCTAAGAATTGCAAGACAAGGAACTATTTTCGCTGCCCCTGGTTCTGTTGAAATTACAGTTACATGGTCAGACTCTTCTAAAGATTTAGATATTTTTTTAATAGAAGGAAATCAAGATCTTGGAGGCGCTTTACTTGACGATAGTCAAGGAACAACATCTACTGAACAAGTAGTTTTATCAGCAGATGAAGAAGGAGTTTTTAGCCTTTTTATGTATGAATGGAACTTTGATTATCCTGTGGATTATGAAATTAACTATGTTTTCGAAGATGGTCAAGTACTATCTTTTGACTCAAATATAACTAGTGATTCATTTCAGTTTACTATGTCAAAATCTAACGACGGAGCTCAAATGATTTGTTACATCAATAAAATAGAATAATTTGATTCAATGAGTTTTTAATAAAAAAGAGGCTTTTTGGCCTCTTTTTTATGTTAATACCCTCATCTTTTAAAGAATGAAAATTAATCAAAATATATCGGGTCTAAAACCTTCTGCAACCCTTTTAATTAACGAAAAGGTTAAAGAGCTTAGAATAAAAGGACAAGAGATAACTCATTTTGGATTTGGACAATCTCCTTTTCCCATTCACCAATCTATTGTTGAAGAGTTAAAAAACAATGCTACTAATAATCATTACTTACCTGTAAACGGTCTAGTAGAATTAAGACAACAGGTATCTGTATTCCTTAAAAATAACCAAGGCATACATAGAGCATCAGATTTAATTTTTATTGGCCCCGGAAGTAAAGAGTTGTTGTATCAATCTATTCTACTATTTGAAGGAGAGTTTTTAATTCCAAAAGGAAGCTGGGTAAGTTATATACCACAAATAAAATCTAAAGGAGGAAGCTATAGTATTCTAGAAACAACACTAGAAGACAATTTTAAACTTACCGCAAGCTGTTTAGAGGCCTATTTAACCCAACATCAAGAAAAAGAGCATATACTTGTTTTAAACTCACCAAACAATCCTACAGGAGCTGTTTATTCAGACATAGAATATAAATCTTTAGCAGCTGTTTGTAGAAAGCACAGAGTACTTGTTTTTTCTGATGAGATTTATTCTCAAATAAACTTCACAAATGAGTATTCGTCTAGTATTTCTAAGTATTATTCTGAAGGAACCATAGTTTTTGGAGGGCTAAGCAAGGTCTTTTCTGCTGGAGGATACCGTTTAGGTTTTATGTCTTTGCCAAAAGAGCTAGAGCATCTATCTATTGTTTATAGTTCGTTATTTAGTGAAACATTTAGTTGTGTTTCTTCACCAGTCCAATTTGCTGCTGTAAAAGCATATCAATATTCTAGAGAACTACAAGATTATGTTGCTACATCTGCTGCTATTTTAGATGGAATCTCTTCCTACGTTTTCACAGAGCTTTCTAAGAATAATATTCAGTGTACAACCCCTCAAGGGTCATTTTATATGATGATAGGCTTTGAGAATTTTAAAGAGAAAATTAGGTCATTAGAACTAGACACTAGCACCAATCTTTCTCATTATTTTCTAGAAAATTATGGAGTTGCTCTATTGCCAGGATCTGATTTTGGATTTGAATCTAATGAGTTATTCTTTAGATTGGCTTTTGTAGATTTTGATGGAGAAAAAGTAATGAAAGCATATCTAAAAGAAAAACATATAGATGAGCTGTTTATAAAAGAAAATTGTCTGAGTATTTATAAAGGAATTCAACAACTGGTTAAATGTACGAAAGAAGACTTTTAAAACTCTTTTAGTTTAAAGGTTTTCATAAATTCGCCATAGGTAAAGTACTGTATCCAATCTCCTAGATTGATATATGTACTAGAGCTGTTTAACTTAATTTCTAACGGAAGATGTCTATGCCCAAAGATAAAGAAGTCATAGTGTTTTTCTGTAAGTTTTTTTCTGCAGTAAAGGGCTAACCATTCGTTTTCTTCACCTAAAAACTGCGCATCTTCATCACCAGAAATTAATTTATTTTTTACAGAGAAATAGTGTCCTAATTTTACACCTATGTCTGGATGAAGCCACCTAAAGAGCCACTTAAAAAAGGGAAAAGTAAATACCTTCTTCATGCGTTTGTATCCATAATCTCCTGGTCCTAAACCATCTCCATGACCAATTAAAAACAACTTTCCGTTGATATCAAATTCTTGAGGTTCATGAAATACTGGAATGTTTAATTCTTTTTGAAAGTAATCTCGCATCCATAAATCATGATTTCCTACAAAGAAATAAATATCAATACCTGCGTCTTTTAGTTCAGCAAGTTTTCCTAAGACTCTTACAAATCCTTTAGGTACTACTGTCTTATATTCAAACCAAAAATCAAACAAATCTCCTAATAAAAAGACAGTTCCTGCATCTTCTTTGATAGCATCTAGCCAAGCAACAAATTTTTTTTCACGAGGTAAGCTAGCCTCAGGTGTTGGAGCCCCCAAATGTTGGTCGGAAGCAAAGTATATTTTTTTATTTTCTGAAGTAATAATAGTCGTCATCAATTACAAAGTAACACTATTCTATGCTAGCATCCAATTCTAACACTTTTTGAAGCATGGCATCATCTTTTTGAATACTTCTATAAAAACCTTCGTCACCAAAAATCTCTCTAGCAATGGTAGCTTTTATATAAGAACGAATTTTCTCTTTTGTTTTAAAAGAAGCATTATTTATGGTATTTATTGTTGACACATAAGATTGAAATACAGTGTCGTCTTTATCAAAACTTTCTAGAAACAGGTCTAAAGGCCAATTTTTAGAGAGTTCTTTTCTGTTTTCATCTACATAATCAAAAGAGAAATTAGAGATGCTTCTAAAGTAAAAATTACTTAAATACCCTGTTGTGTCAATGCCTACAAAAACATCAGGGATAATTCCACCTCCACCATAAACCACTTTGCCAGCAGGTGTTTCATAACGCAAAGAATCTATAACCTGTATGCTATCTTTATATAGTAATTCACCACTTAAAATTCTTTTTTGATAGTCTTTATAGTAATTTATATCACCATTTTTTGCATACGGCTTTTGAATAGATCTACCCGTTGGAGTATAATATCTGGCAGTAGTTAAACGAACAGCAGAACCGTCTCCCAATCCCATTTCTACCTGTACCAATCCTTTTCCAAAAGAACGTCTTCCTATAATGGTTCCTTTGTCATTGTCTTGCAAAGCACCTGCTACAATTTCTGATGCAGAAGCAGAGTTTTCGTCTATTAACACATATAGTTTTCCTTTTTCAAAGGCGCCATCTTTTGTTGCAAAATACTCTTCAATTTGTCCTTTATTATTTTTGGTAAATACAATAAGTGCATCGTCTTCTAGAAACTCATCTACAATGCTGTTTGCGATATCTATAAATCCACCGCCATTTCCTCTCAAATCAAGCACTAAATCATCCATTCCCAAGTTGGTAAGCTTAGTTAAGGCAGTTGAAAATTCACGATAGGTGTTTCTTGCAAACCTATCTAATTTTATATAGCCGATATGATCACTAATCATATAAGAAAGATCTACACTTTTAATATTTACATCACCCCTAGTTACACGAAGGTTAAATAATGAGTCGTTGGTTTTTCTGTATACTTGTAAAGTAATATCTGAACCTGAAGTTCCTTTAAGAAATAAAGGAATATCGTTTGCGCTTAAATTTTTTCCAGACAGTGTGTCTTTGTCAGCTTTAATTATTCTGTCACCAGCTTTAATTCCTGCTTTTATACTTGGGCCACCTTTAATAGGCTCTATGACCGTTACAGAATCATTAATGATTCTAAATTGGATTCCAACCCCCACAAATTTTCCTTGCATTCTATCTTGTATGTCTTCTAGGTCTTCTTTAGGAATATAAGCAGAATGAGGGTCTAATTTGCCAATCATTTCAGAAATAGCACTGTCTAGTAAATTAGTTGTGTTTATGGTGTCTACATAGTTTTGATCTATATAATCCATTAAACGCCTAATTTTTGCTTCATTTTTAGTGTTAGAATTTAGAGTAAAACTACTATTGTTTCCATTAATAAATACACCAATTAAGATTCCAAAAACAGTTGCTAATGAAAGATAGATGGGGATATTATTTCTATTCATTTATTGGTAGGTA
>Ga0208950_1000489_pt1 | contig 20835 bp, 19 predicted proteins | sample AOAMet_54_BLW_10_2_FD_188234 | JGI IMG/M metagenome (GOLD analysis project Ga0208950, IMG submission 188234) | Ammonia-oxidizing marine microbial communities from Monterey Bay, California, USA - CAN11_54_BLW_10 (SPAdes) | ecosystem: Environmental > Aquatic > Marine > Intertidal zone | place...
TAGGGTCAAACGGCACGGCTGGCTTCGCGGCGCAGAATTTCCTTCCCCAAGCGCCGAACTCTGAATCTTTTGGAGGGTCGGGTGGTCTTGCTGGTTATTATGAGTATTCTTCCAAATCAAATATTAATGGAGGAGCGGGTATAAGCGGCACAGTTGGCGGTCGAAGTACTTAAGAGGTTACAATATTATGAATTATAAAATATATATATCAGGTTACATAGAAGAAACTCAACAACTCCTTGTTTCTTTTTCTAATGATAATACTGAAAGAGAAGCTATAGATTATCAATCATTAGCTTTTGATATAGTCCCTTATGGCGATGTATCAACTCAAGAAATTGTAGATGCTATTGCTAAAGTAGCTCCTACAATTTGTGAAGACATTGTAACTCAAGAAACTTATACAGATAACAGTGTTAAATCACAAGAGTTAAAAGCTTTAGTTGGACAAGAGTTTGTTTACAGAGATGTAGAGGTTTTTCCAGAGAGTCAACACAGACAATCAGGTGTTTCTGAAACTTCTGAGGAGTTGTGATGGCTTCGTATACATTTAATGAAATGAAAGAATACGATAATGTTTTACTTTTTTGTGCTGCATCAAATCAAGAAGCAGGGCGTTTTATGGAACGAACTGAAAAACTTGAAAACTGGGAAGCTGTATATACTGATTTAGGAAATCATTCTAATCTTCGAAATGTAAAAGAAGGTGCTGGTAATCATATGATTACAAAAGGTGCTATAAAAATAATATATACTTGGAAAGAAGACGAAAATATAACTCAAGAAGATTTAAATAATTTTTGGAATTTAGCTGAAGAAAATGCTTTTGGAGTTAATATAGAGCTTATTGAATCTAGCGCTGAAAATCGACGAATGATTTTTAATGCTTCTTTTGAAAATAGCAGCAATACCTGGGTAGGTTATCCGTTACCTTATGTTCTCGATTGTTCTAGTGTTCGACAAGAAATTTTAGAGGATGGAACAGATATTTTTTGTTATGTTTTCAAAGAAAACGATCAAGAAAACTGGACAAAACAACATTGTAATATCGCTTCCGGAGAAACTTTTACTATACCAAAAGAAGGTAACGAATATTGTTACGTAGTTTTTGGAGAAGCCGTTGAGTCTAATGGGAAAACTCTTGAAGCTTTAAAACCATATCGTTTAACAAATGAGAGTATTGAAGTTACAAATAACTCTAATAATTCTTGCAAAATTTTTAGGACATACAAATGAATTATCATATAACATCTGCAAAAACTACGCATCACTTTATGCCAGAACCTGAAACTCCTTTCCTTGATAATCAGAGTGAAGAAACTTTAAAGATAAAAGGAAATAAACTTGCAGGGTATTACACTACTTGTGGTAATGCTGATGGTTATCTTGATTGGGAATATAAAAGTTACGGTCTTTTTGCTAAAGCAGAAGGTCCTTGTTATGGTTTTTTAAAAAGTAGACCACATTGGGCTTTTACTTCTACTGTTTACGGTATAAAATTATTTAATCGTTTATGGTGGTTTGGTAAATCATATAATTTTGCTAGAACTAAAAATGGAGTTCGTGGATACGGACTTATGATTATCAGTATGAAACTTAAGAAAGTGAAAGAAGTAATAATTAAGCCTGTTGAAGAATGTCTTAATCTAACAGAAGAAATTGTTATTGATCCGCACTTGAAATAACCACTTTAAGAGGACAAATTATGTGGTATAACATGCCGAATACTTTTCAACCAGATTATTGTAAAGAAATAATCGGTTATTTTTTAAAATTAAAACAACGCGATGCAACGATAGAAGGTGAACATATTAATAAATCAGTTAGAGAAACTGATGTAACTTTTGCACCAGAAGGTGTTAATGATAATTTTTCTATTAATCTAATGTTTAATGTTGACAGATCAATTAAAGCAGGAAATGCTCAATGGTTTGGAACAGATTTAAATTATAATGAATCTCCTCAGTTTGGTATGTATAAAAGTGAAAACAAAGGTTTTTATGATTGGCATATAGATACTTTAGAAGAACATGCAAGTAGACCTTGTAATAGAAAACTAAGTATTGTTATTCTTTTAAACGATATAGAAGAATATGAAGGTGGGCAATTGGAATTACGTCACTCAGATGTCCCTCAAAATTTTACAAAGGCAGGCGATGCTCTTGTATTTAATTCTGGATTACAACACAGAGTTACGCCTGTAACTAAAGGTACTCGATACTCTTTAACTTGTTGGGCGCATGGCCCTAACTGGAGGTAACATGAGTAAACCTTATTTAGGAAAAATAACTGCAACCGAACAAGAGCAGTTAAATAAAATTATAAAAAGTCCTATTAAACGGACTAAAGAAGACAAGGCTAAGCCGACGAAGAGTGTTAACTTAAACATTCGCGGCGAGAAGCCTCAGTAATCTCCATTGTCCTCGCTCGTTGAGGGTCATCGAGTGGAGAGAAAAAACCCTCATTTATACAGATTGATAGGAGTCATTGACATGGCACAAAAGGCACGGGGTTATCAAGAGACCATCACTGACGATCAGCTGATCAATATTATTGATTCAGGTGTGATGAACAGTGTAGGTCACTTTCTTAGCTCATCCGATCTTACTCGGGAACGCATTAAAGCTACTTACGAATACGCTGGTTTAGCAAAAGACCATCTAGCCCCTCAAGGAGTTTCCAGTATTGTATCATCAGATACTACTGAAGTCGTAGAAGCTTACTCAGCTATTATCTCAGAGCTAATGTTTGAGAATCAAAAGCTAGCGCGTTTCCTTCCATACTCTACAAGTCCTGCAGCGCTCATGTCGTCGCAACAAGCGTCTGACGTAGTGAACTATTGTATCTTTAAGAAGAACGATGGCTGGCGTATTTTTAATACGTGGGTCAAGTCGGCTCTCCTTTGGAAAACAGCAGTTATCCGCTGGGACTACTGCGAAGAGTACGATTATCGTTTCGAAGAATACGAATCGATTAATCAAGTGGCTCTAGACGAACTTCTTGCAGATGATAACGTAGAAATCGTTGGCGATCTTCTGATTGAAAACGATTTTAACTTAGAAGAAGCTGTTTATAAAGAGGTTCGTATTAAACGGAAAGTCGATAAGTCAGGTGTGAAACTAGAAGTAGTTCCACCAGAAGACTTCCGTATTGATCGTGATGCTTCCTCTGTTGAAGACGCTACTTTTATTGCTATTCAGCGGGATATGACCCGCTCCGAAATCCGCAAACAATGGCCTGATGTTGCCGACCAAGTAGGCGATTGGGATCGTCTCGGTACTTCTATGGGTCAATCGTTTGACGCTTATAACGAAGAACGTTCTGTCCGTAAAGAAGTTACTGGTCAAGAACACACTGATCCCTTTTCTACCAGCGCAAGCCTCTTTGGTACTGAAGCTAATACTGAAGTACCAGTCACTGAATCATGGTTTCGCGTAGATCGTGATAACGATGGTATTGCGGAATTAAAACACTTTATTACTGTTGGAGATCAGATTCTTTATGAAGAAGATATCGACATGGTTCCGTTGGCGGCGATCTGCCCCTTCGAGGTACCACATGAATTCTACGGTCTTTCGATGGCTGATATGGTTCGATCTTCAACTTTGGCGAGCACAGCTATCATGCGTGGCTTCGTGGAGAATACTTATCTTACTAACTACTCTCCGAAGCTGGCTGACCCGAATGTTGTCGATTTCAGTGCACTCCAAAATATGAAGCCTAAACAGCTGATTGCTACTAACGGTAATCCAGCTGCAGCAGTACAGTCTATGCCACCCGAAGCGATGGCTGCAGGTACTGTACCGCTCCTTGAGTTTTTACAACTCCATAAGGAACAAGCTACTGGTATGTCTAAAGCAGCCCAGGGTTTGAATGATGCGCTTTATGTATCTGGCAATAGTGAGACTAAGGTTTCGCAAGTACAATCAGCCGCTCAAAAACGTATTCAACATATCGTTCGTCGTTTCGCTGAGACGGGTTTTAAACGTTGCATCCTTGGTGTTTATCATTTGATGCGCCAGAATATGCGTGAAACTATTTATACAACTCCGCATTCCGCAGGTGTATATAATAGCGTTGACGTATCTAAGCTTCCTGAAACGCTTGACGTAGAAGTAAACATTAATGTAGGAGAGAACAGCAATGAGTCTCGACTTCAAAAAGTTTCTAACATTGGTCAGCAAATTCTTCCAGCCCTCCAAGCGGCTGGTCAGGGTATGGCTGTCAAGCCTGAAGCTGGTCTTGCACTCGCTTATGAGTCCATTCAAGCTATGGGGTTGGATCCAACGAAATACCTTCGGGATTACGAAGATCCATCGTTCCAACAAGAAGCTCAAACCGCTATGGCCCAACAGCAACAGCAGGCTCAGGTAGAACAAGAGTTAGCTCAACGTACTCAAGAGACTCAGATGGCTCTTAACGAAGCTAATGTTCGCTACACACAAGTTCAAGCAGATAATTCTCTGCAAGACAATACTAAACAACTGGCAGTCGCCCTTGATAAGTCGAATCAAGAATGGTCCAAACTTGCTTTGGAAGCTGCTAAAGATGGCATGTCCTTACCTCCCCGCCCTGACTTTGAAGAACTCTTCCAGTTAGCTATGGCAGGTATTCAGGCTATGTCTAGCAATCTACCCGTCTCCCCAGCATCCGCTGCGGCTCCTCCTGAAGAGGATGAAGCAGCTATGATGCAGGCTATGATGGAACAAGGACAAATATAAATGGACAAGTACAAAAAGACAGCTGAGAAGAAGCTGACTGGTAAAGTTCATCCTGACGTACTCGCGAAGGAAGCTCTGGTTAATGCAGAGTTCTCCTCGCGGGAGCGTGAGAGTTTCTTTAATGACGCTTACGGAGATGTCTTAACAGACCTTTTCGTAGAGTGGCTTAAGACAGACCCACACGAGACTAAGAGCCGTGAATTCTTATATAACACAGCACTAGCCCTTGGGTCTGTTAAAGAGCGATTGATTACCATTGAAACTTACGGGAAGAACATTCCACATATTACAGAGGACAACCAATGAACGAGCATGAAGAAAAAGCTCTAGTTGCACTTAATGCAGCTATCGAACGCGATATTAAAATGATTGCACAACATCCAGTACGAATTCTGGATACTATTAACACATTGAGCAATATGATTAATATCCGTGATTATATAGAAGCTAAAGCGGCTGTACCCACGAAAGCACCCGCCAAAGCAAAAGGAGATAAGAAATAATGGATGAAACTGAAGTAAACGAAACCGCTACCTTCGAAGAAGATGCCGTTCCTACTGACGTTACTACTGATCGCACTGAAGATGACATCTTGGCTGACATTCTATCTAATACCGAATTCCTAGAGGAAGACGATATTCCACAGTTAGAATCTCTACCCGATGATAAGATGGAAGATACAGGCGATCCTGACGAGTTGGATTCAGAAGACCCAATGGATGAAGACGAGTCAGTGAATGATGATGAAGAAGAGATTGATGAAGAATCTGAAGAAGATAGTGATGACGAAGATGCCTCCGAAGAGGACGCTACCGACGAAGTTACTGTGTTTGAAGAAGATGACGTTGATTGGGATATCCATGTTCCCGTAACCATTGATGGTGAACAGTCCCTCGTATCACTTGCCGAACTTCGCAAGGGATATGCTACAGAACAACATCTTTCAAAGAAGGGTCGCGAACTAGGCGAAGCACGGAAGGAAATTGAAACTGAGCGAGAACAACGTCTTGGTGAACTCATGAGTCTTACCGAGGCTGTTAATGGTATGCTCGCATCAAGTGAGCAAGAACTTGCACAACAGTATCATAATATTGATGCTGAAATCGTTAAGGCTAGGGAAGAGGGTAATACCTACGACTTAGCTGAACTCAAAGATAAACGAGAGCAAGCACAACAGGCCTACTGGGAAGCTCGCAACCGCCGTGAAGCAGTTGTAACACAAACTGTTGAGAAAAAGCAAGCAGCTGAAGCTCAAGAATGGAATCAGAAAGTAGAGTCTTTCTTTACTGACATTGAAGAGATTATCCCTGGATACGACGAAAAGTATGCAGAGAATCTCCGAGGTTTCGGTGAAGAAATTGGTCTCTCCCAAGATTTCATGGCAACTGTGGCTGATGTTTCAATTGTGAAAGCACTAGATGATTACCGCAAACTTAAACAAGGTGTCAAGACTGGTGCAAAGAAACGTGCTAAAGCATCTATCAAGAAAGCCCCTGTCAAAAAAGCTAAACCAGCTCAACAACGACAACAGGACGCTGATAAGATGACCAAGGCTCGTGCGTTCCGTGATGGAGCGTCACAAGACGAACAAATGGCTTTCCTCCGTAACTACGCCTCCAAATCTCTAAACCAATAAAAATCAGGTGATTTAAAAATGGCAACTAATCCATATGCAACTCGCTCGACTGCAAACGTAGCCTCTGGCACAAGCAGCTCCAGCGTATCCGAACGTGAAGATCTAGCTAACTTTATTAGCATGATCACACGCGATGAAACCCCATTCATGTCGGGTATCGGCAAGGCGAAAGCGACTGCTGTATACCACGAATGGCAAACCGACACCCTCGAAGCTCCTGGCAACAGCCGCTTGATTGAAGGTGCTGACTATGCAACTCCGGACGGATCTGGCTCGAACGCTGATGGCGCCTCGGGTGCAGAAGCTTATAAGACTGGTCCTAATCGTACCCGTCTTGGTAACTTCACACAAATCAACGGTAAGACCATTGCCGTCTCTGGTACGAAACGTGCCGTAGACCAAGCTGGTGTTGCTGATGAGTATGCTTACCAGCTGAAAAAGCGCGGTACAGAACTGCGTCGCGATATCGAAGCCGACATCGTAAACAGCAACCAAGTCGCTAGCGGCTCGGGCGCACGTACTATGGGTGGTTACACCTCATGGGTAAACAACGATGATACTGTTGTTTATAAAGATAGCAGCAATTCTGACGCCGATGTATTTGCATCACCCGCAGCTTCCGCTCAAGGTGAAGGCTCAACCGGTATTACTGTCGGTTCTGGTGTGAATCTCGATGCAATTACGCTTGCTGACATTGACACAGTAATGCAAGGCATCTACGAGCAGGGCGGCAACGCAACTACTCTGATGACTTCGCCAAAAATCCGCCGCGATATTTCGGCTTTGGCACACGCTTCGGGTGTAAACACTCGTCGTAACATTGATGAGTCTGGCTCTTTGCGTCAGTCGATCGACGTATACATGAGTGACTTTGGCGACCTCGCTATTGTACCAAACTACATCATGGGTCTAAATGTTCCCTCTGCAGCAAGCGCTGACGATATTACTACTTTTGGTAACGTATTTGCGTTTATCTATGATCCGTCTTACTGGGCTGTCGCGACTCTTCGTCCGATGAGCGAAGTAGACGTAGGTCAAAAAGGTGATAGCACCGTAGGTATGCTTGTGGAAGAAAGCACTCTTGAGTGCAAAAACCCAATTGCTTCGGGCGCTATTTACGGCCTTAAGTAAATAATACGGGAGGGGTTCTTCGGAACCTCTCCTACCTTATTCTAGGAGAAAACTATGTCTTTAGTTCTTAAAATTACAAACCCAACAGGCACTGCGTCTGGCGGAATCGCGGCAAATAAAAGTCATTTTTACCAGCTTAACGATACTGCCTTCGTAGTTACTGGTGATAACGATACAATTGTTACTTCCGCTAATGTGGCAGGTACAGCTTATACTACAACTACGCTCGTTATTAAAGTTGGCCGTTTAGGTCGTAACGGCACTTTTGATGAACTTCTTTCATCTTAATTCTCATAGGAGAGGACAATGAAGAAATGGGATATTACCCCTGGGGTTAACGCTAACGATGTTAACCTTAAGGGCGAAGTTTATTATGATAAAGGTGTTGCAGCAGACTGGCGTGTTACGCAGGATCTTGCACCTTTTCTTAAACAAATTAAACTTGAAAGGGAACAGTTAGCAGCTACCCCTCAAGCTAATAAAGGTCACTACAGGAAATTCGCAACGATACCTGATGTGATCGCAATTGAAATTATGGAAAATCACGGTCTCGATATTCATCATCCTGAGTTTATGAAAACAAAGGAAGAAGTCCAAAAACTTAAAAGAGTTATTATGACTGAATATCCAGACTTAATTGTAAGTACTTAGGAGGCGCTTATGTCTACACCTCTCTATGATGCGCTTGTTACTAAAGTGCGAGACTGGTCCAATAGGGATTCAGAGTCTCTTCCTGATTCTATTATCAAAGATTCTTTAGAATACGCAGCAGAATCAGCTTATCGTGAACTTCGACTTCAAGGTATGGAAAAAATTTATACTTTTGAAGCTGATAACGATGGGAATACTTTTAACGTACCAAGTGATCTTAAAGAATTTATTTCGCTTCGTCAACTTAGTAGCGCAACCTCAAATGTAGCGGGTACTGAAACGTATTCTTATACCGCTATTACAGGGCAAACCTTATTTTCTGGTGATGATGATAACGGTGAAAAATTACAATACGTACCTGGAGCTATTTTATTAACAGTTAATGGTGTTTTCTTATCACCATCAGATTATACTGCTACTAACGGCTTAAGCATTGTCCTTGGAAGTGCTGCTTTCGCTCAGGACGAAATTGAAATTGTAGCGTTTAATAGTATTGTCGATAGTTCAAGTATTACTACTTTTGAATATACTGCTACTGCAAATCAAACAACTTTCACAGGCGCAGATACTAATAATAATACTTTATCTTATAAATTAAATAGAGTACTAGTTACTGTTAATGGTATTTATCAAAGCCCATCATCATTCACGGCAACTAATAGAACTTCAATTGTTCTAAATTCAGGTGCTACTTTAAATGACCAAGTTAAAATTGTGTCTTTTAATGAAACAACAGTTTATTCTTCAGAAGTATCTACAGTAGAACGTGAAACAACTGTTTACGAAAATCGTGCGGACTATCGCACTTTTGTAAGTGATTGTTCTAATAAATACTCGCTTTATCTTTGGACCCGACAAGGTAATAAAATTGTAGTTAACCCTAAATTTAAAAAGGGTGATGCATTTGAAGTGTATTATTTTTCTAATGGAACCGATCTTGGCACTGAATACACAGTAACCTCTGCTAATTTCCAAAATGGTTTTCTTGAAACATCTGATTCTTCAAATGGAACAGCCCTTTATTTTACTGCAAGTTCAACACCTGTAGTAGGCGAAGATGTTCCTTCTAATAATCAAGGTGGTTCTTATACTAATGCTTTTTATTTTAAAGGCAAAGAACAACCGCATTTCCTTCGGGACAACCAAGAACGACTCCTGATCTATGGAGCATTATCGTTTATTAATGATTATCTTGGTGAAACAAACGAATCAACAAAATATGAAACCAAAGCGGCTCAGTTAATTCAACGACTCCTTAATGAAGAAGTATTTAAAGAATCTTCAGGTGGCAATGTTAGAATTAATTTCGAAGGCCCTCTAATTTAAGAGATATAAAAATGAAAGAATTAGTAGATCTCGCCGCTTGTGGCACTATCGTAACTGCCTATTTAGGCTTTCTCCCTCCGATTGCAGCTGGATTCGCTATTGTCTGGTATGTAGTACTGTTGCATGATCGATTTAAAAAAGACGAGGACTAGCTAATGTTTGGATTGTCTAGCACTGCTCTTAGCGGTATTATTGGTGGTTCGGCTGCTCAAATAACTAACCCGTACAATAAGAAATAGGAGGCTTACATGGCTGACGAAAAAAAACTTTTACCTGTAGTAGGTCTTGATCAATCAGGGCTTGTAAAAGATGTTCCAGCTCATATCTTAGCTTCTAATGCTTTTACTGATGGGCGTAATATTACGTTTAATAATGGATCCGTAAACAAACGTAAAGGTACTACTAAAGCTTTTAATGATGTACAAGAAACAACTAATCGTATAAAATCTTTTAATAAAGGTTCTGGTGCTAATACAGCTGTAATTACGTTTACCGAAGAAGTTTCAATAGTTGAAGGTAACAGTTTTGTTATTGCAGATGCTACAATTAGTGGGTACAACGGAACGTTTACTGCCCTTTCAATTAGTTTAGATCGTAAACAAATTACTATTACACAAGATTTATCTGGTTTATCTAGTAATTATATTGAAGTAACTGCTAGTAACTTTAACTCAAGTACCTCATCGTTACATCCTGCTTTAGCAAGTAAAACTACAGGTATTCCTTTATACTTTGAAAGTTCAGTAGCTAATCCTACTCCAGGGTCTAGCGGTGATACTGCAAGCAATATTCAAAATGCACAATTTAGTAAGATATTTTATTTCACAGCTACAGGTGGTTATCATCGTTACACAGGTCAAATTGATTTTTTAAATTATTGGCCAGCGCCTAATGATAATCAATATATTGAGATTCAAAGAAACACTGCTTTAACTCCAAACACTACTTCCTTTTTTAGTATTAAAGAAGACGGATTAAGACGACAAATATTTTTAGCTGGCGCAGAAATTACTGCAATTGATAAAAATACAAATACAATTACTTTTGCTAGGGATCCAGAACTTTCCGTAGGCGAACCCTTTTTTGTAATTGATTGTTCAGTTGCTGATTATAATACCGAATATACAGTAAGCTCTATTAGCGGAAATAATATTACTACTACTCAAAGTATGGCAGGCTTTGCTTCGCCTCCCGCTAATGATACTTACCCAAATGATTTTGGTAGACAAATTAATACTAGTATTTTTCCTGAGGATTATTTTGCTTTTCAAAGACAAGACTGGCAATCTTCGACGTTTCTTGGTGGTTACGCTTTTATTATTAATAATGGCTATCACACTCCACAGTATATATTAGGTTCAGATGGTGATATTTTTAATCCGATAGCATTAAGGCCTCTCCCAGGTTGGGATTGGCAAAGCTTTGGTGCAGGGGAAGATTACCATATTGGCGCTAAAGTAGTTCGTGGTTATAAAAATGTTCTTCTTGCAGGTAATTTAAAACAATATGCTATTGCAAGTAATGGGGCTGTTGATACTATTGCAGAAAAAAGTTTCCCAGGAACAGTTAGAGTTTCCACCGCAGCTGCAGCAGGCGAAATTCCTCGTACATGGCAACCTGGTGCAGGTAATGAATTTGCTGATGAGTTTGAAATTTCAACAACATCACCTATTCAAGATATCGTATCTCTCCAAGGCGTCGCAATAATTTATACCACTAATTCAATTCATAGTCTTCAATTTGACTCTAGAGGAAATGCTTCTGTTCAAACAGTTGCTGAAGGTTATGGTGCATTAGATACTGGTTGTGTTATTGAATTCGATGGTAAACATTTAGTAATTGGTTCGGATGATATTTATTTGTTTGGAGGCCATCCAGGTTCTATACAATCAATTTGTGAAAATAAAATTAGAGATTATTTTTATGATAATTTAAATTCTTCGCCTAATGCTATTTCAAATATTTTTATGATTCGTGATGTGTATACAGATGAAATAAAAATATTTTATCCAACTAAAAATGCTAGTGCAAATTTGCTTTGTAATGAATATATAGCTTGGAATTATCGAAATAATACTTGGACTATTAATGATGCTAACGATGTTGTATCTGGAACAATAGGGCCTTTACGAGGTGGCGGCGTCGCTTCTGGGTCTATACAATTTGCTGGTGTTGGTAACGCATCTGCTTCTGCTAAAGAAGAAGAACAAGAAATTGTAGTAACATTGGATTCTAATTTTTCTGCAGGACCCGCTGAAGTTCAATCGGCTGATTATACAGCAAGTCAAAGTACTAATGCTGCTACATTAGATACTGAAAGTTTTAATTTGGAAGTTCCTGGTGGGATTGTTCCTTATAACGAAGAACAATTGAATGTTACTTTTAATTCAAGTTTTAATTCGGGTAATACTTTAGAAACTATTTCTCAATCAGGAACTAATTCAACTGAAACTAATATTGATGGTTCTACAGTTGATGTAACTGTTTCAGATACTTCGATTTCTAAGACACTTACTACGAGTTCCCCTCAAGGAAATACTCTTCCTCAAAGTAATGGTGTTTTTACTTTAGGCACTATTAATTTTAGCACCCAACGTTTTGGTTGGGGCGGTAATTATACAGCGTCTGGTCGAGAAGCATGGACGATTCCTTCTCAAAGTTATTATTCTAATAATAGAATTAAATTAACTAATGGTGGAACGTATTACACTGATCGCCCAGGTGGTTGGTTATGGCCTAATAATCAAAACGTTAATAATAACTATCACGAAGTTCTTTTAACAGTTCGAGCCGAAAGAGAAAGCGGCGGCGGGGCATACGTAAGTTTTCCTTTAACTTGGGGTAACGACGAAAATGCTGACGCAGTTTATCGAGTAGAGTTCCGAAACGATAATGGTGATGGACCTGGCTCTAACCGTTTTTATATATCGGGTGCTGAATATGGAGATACCGATGAGTCTGGAGTACTAACTTCTTCGGGTTCTGCAATTCGTTATTTTATTCCTGGCCGCGGTAATACAATTACTTTCTACCATCAAGTCCCACGAGATGGCGGAAGCTCCGTAAGTATGGCTTGGATAACAATTCTTGCTGGAAACACAAATGAAGGCAATAACGAATTACTTATCCCCAGAACTAAATACTCTATGAGTGATACGAATTTTGACGGTAACCTTACATTAAGCGCTACTGATAATAATAGTATTTCGTATTCTGTTTTAAATAATAATTCAAGTGTTATACCTGAATTTGAAACTACAGATTACTTCTCAAGCCCTAGTAATCTTACGGTTGCTGCTAGAAGCAATTATTCTTTAGCGGGAACAGTACCAGCAGAAACTGCTACGTTTGATTTAGATGGAGATTCTATTTTTGCTAATGAAAGTGTTTATCTTAATAACATTTCATTTCCGTCTAATTATTCCGCTTCTCAAGGAGCGCAGTTTTTAGTAGACACAATTAATACTGTTTCTAGTAGTAATTTAAGAGCTATTGTAGATAGTACAAATAATCGAAAAGCAAAAATTTATTATCGTACACAAACAGATGCTAATTTAAATTTCTTTACAACGCCCAATTCGTCTAACGATGTAGCTAATGCAAGTACTTCAGATTTTACAATTGATCCTGTTGAAATTAAAACTCTTTTTTCTTCTTACAATATTAAAGTAAAAGATTCTAGTAATAATTTAGTTTCAAATACTGATATTGCTCTTGATATTAATAAAATTACTCCTTCTACAATCGGGACTTTTATTGCTAACGAAGTGTTGGCTGATGTTAACGCAAGTAGTTTCTTAGTGAATGATATTGAATGGACATTAAACAACCCTGGTACACAACCTGGTGGTTCTTATATTATTCGTTTCGAAACTAATTCGCAAGAAAATTATAGTATGGAATTGTTGAATACTACTTCGATTGTTGATGATAATATTGTTGGTGTTTCAGATAGTATTGTATTTACTGAAAACTTAGGTACTGGAACAAGTTCATCGGATTTGCCGGATGTTATTAAAATTAAAGGACCGACAGGAAATACGTTTAATTCGCTTTCAGCTTTTTCTAATGAAAGTTATGAAAACCTTCTTACTCGTTTAATAGCTAATTTTAATTCTATATCTAACTCAGGTTGGTCTGCTGTTTTAAATACAACTGCGAATACAGTTACTTTTACTGCAGACAATTCAGGACGTTATCCAATTCAAACTAATAGTACCGAATCGCAAACTTATCCTGGTTACGGAGTATTTGATATTATTGTTAGTGCAAGTACTCAAAACACTAGCGCAGGCAATTTACCTTCAAGCGTTCCTGCAGAGATTACTACAGTAGGCGCACAAGATTCTGTTCAAATTACTTTGTTTGATCCAACTAATGCATCAAGTACTAATCTTCGTTTAGGTGGTCAAAATGCAAATGATATTGCAAGTAGTTTAGCGTCTAAAATTAATTCATCTTTTAATAATTGGACTGCATCATCTACCTCAAATGTAATTAGTGTTAAATCAATAGCTAAAGATTGGGTTTTGGCAAATAGAAATCCAACTGTTTTTGATACAACACTTGATAATAGGGCGGTATACGTTTCTAATATTGCTTATCCTGCAGACACGCTTGGTAGCAATTCTAACATTCCATCAGGTAATGTAGCTGTATCTTCTGCACTTAATTCTAATGCTAACTTTTTCACTAGAGATAAAACACCAAAAGTAGTAGGACACCCAATTATTAATCCAACTACTATAACATTAACAATTACTACTGTTAATGAAAACACACAAACTTCTAGTAATCAAGAGTTGTCATTTTTACTTCCTGATGGTGCGAGTGCTTCTGAAATGGCGTCGGCTACGGAACTTGTTATTCAATCTTCCGTAGATGGGCTTAATGCTAACGCTTCAGGGACTACTCTTTCTATATCAGCTTTAGGTGAAGTAGCTGTATCAAATATTACTACCAACTTTGACGATGCTTCAAAAGCAGGAAATCAATTTACAATTAGTAGGAGCAATGGAAATAACATTGCAAATGCTAATAACGATCCTTTTCCTAGTAGCGATGAGACTTCTTTAGATCCATATACGGATTTAGAACGACCTTATGCAAAAGATAAATTTAATTTAGGAAAAGATTATCCTGTTATTGCAACGCAATCTACTATTGTTGGTCAAAACTTTGGATACACAAATAACTCTAATGTTTATACTGATGTAAAAGAAGAAGGTACGACTTACTTATCTTATGTAGAACGCATACAATTACCAATATCAGGTACAGTAGAATATACTCTTGATAGTGCATATACACAAATATTAGCCGATGAAGGTAATGTGAATGTAATTATAGGAACTAGCGATGCCCCTGGGGCTGCTGTTAACTTTGCTAATTTACCTTCTAAAGATTTTAATTTCAATACTGATTATAAAGTTGATCATCGACTTAACGGTCGAGTATTTCATATTAAAATACAAGACGAAGGTGGAACAGGCAAGGCAACACCCTGGCGGGTTTCTGGTTATGGCTTTAAAACAGAGCCATCATCATCTCGCGGTAAACGATAATATTATGGAGGGGTTCTTTATGGACCCCTCCTATTGAGGACACAATGATTAAATACAGAAATTTTAAACGTGAAGATTTATTTTACATTTTTGAAATAACGCATAATAACGCTAGAAAACCTACTATTGAGAACTATAGAATTGATGATGCTATTTGGGCATCTAATGTTCTTGGTTGGGTAAAACGAGCTGAAGATAACAATGCTGTATTTCAAGTAGCAATTAAGAACGACAAGATAGTTGGATTTTTAATTGCATTGCCCACTTCATGGCAATACTCTGAAGACGTTTATTTAGAATTTAAAGAACTCATTGTAGATGAGAGTCTGAGTCGAACTGATAAAGCCCGAATTGTAATGGAGTTTGCAGAAATTGCAGAAGAAGAAGCTCGAAAGGCAGATTTAAGAGGTCTTTCCGCTTTTTCGATTCGGGATAATTCTCAATCTTATTCCAACTTCTTTTGTAAAAGACTCGGATGGACTCCCTGCAGTGGGGCAAAGAAAATTTTCTAAGAGGAAATAAAATGAAATACGAAAACGAAATATTCCAAGACCTCATGGGTGTCGTTATCGAGACTGAAAATAAATGGCTTGATAAAAAACTTAATGGTCATATATGTTATAAAGGTGGTGGTAGCTCTACAGCTGCTGCAACTATTCCAGAAGAATTTAAACCTTTTGCATCTCAGTATGCTTCTATGCTTAGCCAAAAAGCAAATCAATTTGGTCAAATTGGTGAAGAAGCTGCGCCGCTTAAACAAGCACAAGAGCAAGCTTTACAACGCGCTTCTAATGTGCGTGATATTGGAGAAGCAGGTATTAAAGCTCAACAAGAAGCTCTTACAGGCACAGGCATGTTTGGTCAAGCCGATCTTAGTGGTATGGCTAACGAACTCTCACGACAAGCTGGTGTTAAAGAAGCAAGTCGTCGGGCAGGCTCTATGGGTGCAGGTACTCTAGGTAGCGCTCGCGGTCGCATTGCTGAGGCTGAAGGCCAAGCTGCTTTGCAAGGTCAATTCGCCCGTCTCGGTTTAGAAGATCTTCAAAATCGCCGTGCGGCTTCTGCGGCTGCTCGCGGTGAAACTTCGGCTATGCAAAAAGCTGGCATGGGTGATATTGATATCCTCCGGGGTGTTGGTAAAGAACAAACTGCTCGCGATCAAATGATGGCAGAAGCTTCTGTTCGCGGTCTTAAAGAAATGGGTGGTATTTTTACAGGGATTCCAATGGGTCAAACTACGACTCAATCCGGGGGAAAGTAATGCGTAGCAAAAAAGATATGATGTGTTCTTGCGGGAAACGTAAGGGCGCATGTAACTGTAAAGGTTACGCTTATGGTTCTAATAAAGTAAAAGGCTATTATAATGGCTCTCTTTACGCAGAAGCTACTCCCCAACAAGAACAAGAAATAATGGCGATGGCTCCTGGAGTACGTCTAGCAGCAGCGCCGCTTCAACCAAACGCTGAACAACAAACAGTTCAAGAGGTTGGTGGAATAGTTATGCCTGAATTAGCTGAAGGGCTTGTTCAAGGTGTTACTAAAAAATCTAGTGAAGAAGCTGGCAAGGCAGTAGCAAAAGAAGCTGGCAAGGCAGTAGCAAAAGAAGCTGGGAAAGAAGCAGTTAAATCAGCAGCTTCGGCAGGGACAAGTGCAGCAACCGCTGGTGTTGCAGATTTAGGACTGGCCCTTTTAGATGATGGTCAAATTGATGAAGGCGAAGCTACGCAAGCAGCATTTACTGCGGGTGGAGCGGCTCTTGGTTCAGTAATTCCAGGTATTGGTACAGCTATTGGCGGCGCACTAGGTAGCCTAGTTGGCGGTGTTGTAGGTGGTGGCTCTGAAGCCCCTGCCCCTAAAGCAGGCCCTTTGACTCCGCAAAAGAAAACATCACAACCTAAAATAGACTCTACAACTGATTACGAAAAAATGATGGCTGAAATTCCTCAAGGGTTTATGATGGGCGTACCTACGGTTCCAGGTTATTCTTACGGTTCTCCTGAAGTTAAAAAAGAAAAAGAGAACGAAGAAAACTTAGAAAAACCTAGAGTAGTTCAAGGGCAATCTTCTTCTCAACAAGGTGGTCTCGATATAGAAGCAATGGCTGCTGAAGGTTTTTTAGGTTTCGCGCCTAAGCTCGCAGCTGATAAAGAGTTTCGCGAAGACACTATAGACTTTGCTGAAGACAATCCTCTTGCCACTTTGTTATTAGGTCCTTTAGTTACTGGCTTTAAAGATGGCACTAAGAAAGTAAAGACAGCAGAAGAATCTGATTATCGTCGCTTATCTAGTGGCGGTTGGGCTGACCTTAACTTTTCTAAAAGAACGCTCGAACAAAATAAAAAAGCTAGAGAAGATAATTATAAACGAATTCAAAAAGCTATGCAAGCAGCTCAATAGGAGGTTCTTATGGACTATCGAAAACCTACGAACCCCGAAGCGGGTCCTAGTGATACTGTCCCTGCAATGTTGACGCCAGGGGAAGCAGTAATTCCTGCTCCCGCTGCTCAGAACCCTGATAATGCTCCTGTTATTCAAGAAATGATTGCTGAAGGCCGTATGAAAAATCGTATAGCCGAAGCTAACAGTGAGAAGTTCGGTTTTGAAGGAGGCACTATGGACGTCCCAGCTATGATGATGATGGCTCCTCCGAAGGACCCTACTATGGATGAAATGAAAAGAATAGCTCTAAAACAAATGGGCTACGAACAAAAATCTAAAAACCGTACTCGAGATACTGTTGAGAAGATTGGTCTTAAACATCTTGAAGAAACAGCTACAGCTGACATGAAACAAATGGCTCTCGATGAGACTATGCGTAATTACGGGGCGCAAGTTCCTGCACCTATGCAAGAAGTCCCTCAAGGATTCTACATGGGTTCTGATGGTGTTCAATATAAAGATAAAGAAACGGCTGATATGTATGCGGCTATTCAAGCGCAACGCGAATTTGTTTCACCCGAAGAAACAAGTTACTTTACCCCAAGACCAGATGATACGCCAATTGAAAGATTCCTTGATCCTATCGGGGCTTCAATAGCAGGTTTTCCTGGTGCAATCGGCAGAGGGGCTACGACCCTAGCTGAACAACAAGGTAATCTTCTTCTACAGCAAGCGCAAACAGGCCAAGCAATGGGTACTGGTGTGACTAATTTGTTTAGACCTTTAGATGAACAAAGAGAAGTACCATCTATTTTAAAACCCGCGCAACCTGTACAAGCTCCACAAGCTCCACAAGTTGCAGTTAGAGAAGATAGAAAACCGAAGCCACCAGAAACTCCTAAGAAAGAAGGTGGTTTCTTATCTGCTCTTGGTGAAGGTTTTTCATCTCTTGGTGAAGGTTTTTCATCGGCTCTTGGTGAAGGAGTTTCAGCAGCTTTCAAATCTGTTTTTGACTCTGAATCTATTGCTACCGCAGGAATCTATTACGGTGTAAACCGTTTACTTGGTTACGATAATGAAACAGCAGCGCAACAAGCTGCGGCTGGTTATAATCTCGGTCAGAAAAACCGTCTAGCTAAACTAGAGTACGCTCGTAAGGCAGGCTTAGAAAGCATTGATGATGCTCGTCAACGTGATGAGAATTCTGCTGAGAATATTGGTCGACTACAAGACTCTATTTCTTCTCAACTTGATGATGAAATCTCAGATGAGACTTTGACTGAAGTTGGTTTAAGTCGTGCAGATGTTGCTAACAGGGTTAATCTGATGATTCAAAGTCGTGGTTTAGATTTAAGCACTACCAAAGGTCTTAATGCAGCTAGAACTCTTGCTACTCGTGTAACATCTAATTATTCTAAGCGTATTAATTCGGGTCTCGAAGCTTCTCCTGAAGAAGAATTCGATAGAGTCTTGTTGTCGCAGTATGAGCTTACTCAAGCATTAACAGATAACGATGGCAAGCCACTATCTGAAGCTGCTACTCGTGGTAGCTTTGATAAGATTCGTAGGAATGTTGCGGTAGATCGTGGCGTTAAAGAAGATGAAGCACAATTCGTATTTGAAGATCGTGTTAATCAAGCTTATCAAATATTTACAAACCCAGCTAATGCAGATAGAATTCAAGCTCTTAGGGATCAAGGTTTATTAACTCCTGATTCTGGAGAAAATGAGTTCTCATTATTCTTAGCTCATGTATTGAAAGATAGAGATAGTCGTGTACGACAATTTTAAATTAAAGGAGAAAGCCCGTGGCTAATGATAATTCTTTTATTCAAGAAACTCAAGATGTATTGCTTGGGCTTTCTCCTGATGCCCTCCAATCTAAATATAAATTAAAGGATAACCCTAATATCAGACTAGTAGACCCTGATACGGTCGCCGTAAAGGATGAAGAAACAGGTAATACTACTCGTGTTCGTCTTCCAGGTATTGACGCCTTAGAAGTTGAACATATGACTACTGGTGGTGTTAAGATGGGACAATACGGCGGTGCTCAATTGCATGACGACGTATTAGGTCTAGTTAATAAAGGCGGTTTCAACAAGGTTGTCCTTACAGATGAGATTGATGAAACAGGCGGTCGTGTTCTTGGCGACCTAGTTAATGCTGAAGGGGAAACCCTTAGCCGTAAGATGTTGTATCATGGTCTTGTTACCCCAACTCGTTTCTCGAGTGCAGACCAGATTAACGCTTATATGCTAGGTCAGTTTGATAAAACAGTTCGTTCTCAACGGGGCATTAAAGATGACTGGGATATTGCTTCCGATAATCTTATTGCTAACCTAGGGGAAAGCACTGAAGTAGCACCACTAGCTATTAATGAAGCTCAATACGCTTCGGCCCCGCATCTCTTTTCAGGTGTTGAAAAGCGTGATTTCTCTAGAACAATGGGAAACAAAGCACGTAGCATTATGTCTACTGCATGGGAGATGGGTAAGCTAGGTATTGCTGAAGGTGCGTATGGCGCACTTGATTTGATTGGTGATGCGTTAGACGTACAAAACTTACAGCGTTACGGTAAAGGTCACGCTAATAAAATTAAAAGAGAGATTAGTAGGCTCCCAGAGTTAGAAGACCAACAAGCATTTGATGAGAATGGTAATTGGACTATCGACGGGATCCCTGAGTTTGCTAAGTATATCTATACTAATGCAGTAATCTCAGCACCCTACATGATGACTACTATGTTATCAACAGCGCTAGCAGCCCCTACAATGGGTCTCTCGCTGGCCGTCCCAGCAAGTGTTTACGCGGGTCAGGTATATAACGAACAAGACGATAAAAACCCAGCCGCCGCTTTCTTTGCGGGTACTAGTATGGCAGCGCTAGATATCTTAGGTCTGAGGATCGCAGGTGGTGCTGGTAACTTTATGTCTAAAGAGGGACGTAATAAGATTGTTGCTGAAGTAGCTAAGAAGAAAGGTATCTCATTAGAAGATGCTGAAAGTTTAGTTACTCATTCATTTACTACTGCAATACATTCGGTAACTAAAGATACTCGCGATACTCTCGCTCAAGATATTGCTATGAAACAAGCAGTTAAAGGTATTGGTAGGGCAGCTGGTGTTGGTGTTATTGGTGAAGGTCTAACAGAGACCGCCCAGGAACTCATTGCTATGGCTGGTGAGATGAATGACGTTGATGAGAACGAAGTTAAACAACGACTCCTCAATGCACTAGTAGCTGGTGGTTCCCTCGGTGGGGCCTTCGGTACTGCTGCAGGTACTACTGATTACATGACTACTCGTAATGCTGTTTCTAAAACATTTAAGACCGCCGAAGAAGGCGATCGTGATTTAATGTATCAAAACCGTGACCGCGAGATCCACCCTGAAGGGAAGGTCTATAGTCGCGATGAGCTTATCGA
>Ga0208950_1000583_pt1 | contig 18868 bp, 25 predicted proteins | sample AOAMet_54_BLW_10_2_FD_188234 | JGI IMG/M metagenome (GOLD analysis project Ga0208950, IMG submission 188234) | Ammonia-oxidizing marine microbial communities from Monterey Bay, California, USA - CAN11_54_BLW_10 (SPAdes) | ecosystem: Environmental > Aquatic > Marine > Intertidal zone | place...
AACCCTATCACTCGTATCACGCATATCAATGATCTTCCTCAGGAATGGAATGTTGTTCGCCTTGCTACTGACGAAGATGGTTACACTGGACGTATAAGTATTCAGCACCATACAGGTTCAAAGGGTAAGACGAAGATTAAAGGTTTGATGCAGATTAAGGAAATGATCAGTGGGTAAAAGAGTTGTTCACGTTATAGGTAATGGTGATTGTGCAGATTATTATAATAATGCACCACGAAAAGGTTTGAAACTTACTTGTAATTTCTCACCATTTGAAGTTCCTGACCAGTATGCTACTGTGATTGTTGACTTCAAAATGATGCACGCAATTAACAAACAAGAGGTATCACTTCCTCCTGGCGAATGGATCGTAGGCATGCGTCCTAAAATGTACATGGAAAAACATCCAAACTTTCATTTAAAAATCGCTGGTAGAATCAAAGAGTTCTATACGAAACTTCCTAGTTATGTTCCAAACTATACTGACTTCAACTGCGGTCATATGGCAGTTTATTATGCTTGTGCTAAACTAAGGGCAGAAGAAGTACATATGTGGGGGTTTGATTCTATCTGTGATTTCAATCTACGCAGTTACACAGACTTGGTTATGAACAGTGATCGCGGCAATATGAACAATCACAGACTAGCAGAAAACTGGCGTCCTGTTTGGCAAAATATGTTTAAAGACTTCAGCGATAAGGGTGAATATTCTGAGGGAAAGACTAGAACTAATTTTGTCATACACCACAAACATGATAAGATTAAATTTGCTGTGACAGATAATGTAAGAGTCGAAGTTCATACAAAAAATGATAAAAAATAACTTTACTTTCTAACAAAAATATAGTATAATAAGTGTATGGAAAATACTATGATAAACATAAGTATCGAAGGTGGAACTCGACGAGAGCACAATCTTGTACACGATGCTTTTAATTTTGCTATGAAATATTTGATGCCTCGCAAGCAAAACCTTGAAGTAGAATTTGAGGTTGCTTCTATACCTGATGACGCAGATGCATACCATATGTGCGTTGAAAAAGGTCGGCACGAAATCGAAATACAACAGGGATTAGGCGATGCCGATATCGTGACTGCAGTGTTTCATGAAATGGTACACGTTCGCCAACACGAGCGTGGTCAACTTAAAGATTACGGTATCAGGAAATCGTGGAAAGGTGAAGAATATCTTTCAATCTATGATACTGTAGAAACCTATAAGAACCTTCCTTGGGAAGAGGAGGCATATAGGTTACAAGAGGAAATGTACAGTAAATGGATCCAGACGTAAACATATACAAAAGGCAAATGCAAGAAGAAGTGGGTGAAAAGTATTACCTGCTCAAAAGAATCGCGGAACTCACCGAAGAAATAGAAGACCTCAGAGAGCAACTCGCTGAGGCGAAACCTAATACTATCAGCGGAAAAGAAAGAACTTGGTAATATGTCAGATTTTCTATTTGGTTTTCTAATTGCAGGTATTCCTCTTTGGATGCTTAATGTGTGGATATCCAGTTGGTTAAACGATAATCCGCAATACCGTGAAAACAAACTTAGAGAGAAATATGGTGTTGACTATAGAATACACTGTGAAAAGAAGTTTGGCAAGAACTGGCGCACAGTTTGTAAAGTTGATTATTCAGACGTATAAATAAACTTTTTTTCTAAGTCATTGAAATCATTGAAATCTTTTATGACGATTTTTCTTTACTTCCAACGAAAAGTATGATATAATATAAGGGTAGAGAGTTTTAATTTAGGAGTTTATTATGGATTTGCTAACACACATTAGAGAAAAAAATGACGCATCTCGTAAAGAGATGGCAGTAACTCCAGGATTGTTCATCGGCATTATTACCGAAGATCTTCACCATTGGGCAGATATGGGTATCTGTACTGTTGATGATTATGAATTCTATATGGATTCTATGGGTCTTGAAGACTGGTTATCGGAAATTACCAGCAAGTCATATGCTCGTATGCGTATCCGTGACTGTAAAACTACGGCAGACCTTGAAGCACTCAACTCAGAGTGGGAACATTATGTAGATGGTAAGGAGTTTGCATAATGAAGGTCAGGTTCATTTCAGAACACGATTCCATAGAGTATCCTGGTTACAAGATAGCATCTTGGGAAACAGCGAACCAAGGAACGTTCTATGAAGCGAACGACCTGAGAAAGTATTATGAGAAGGATGGAGAGGTTCTTCACGTTTTAACTTTCTACAACTCAGGCATTGATGCCTTAACGAATAAAAGAATTGGAGAATCGGTCTCAGGTTATGAGGTCATTTTCAAAAAGAATTCCAACAGTGTCGAGTAGTAACTCCTCTCTCTCTACACTAACTCCACTGTTGGAACCATATAGTCGGGTGAGTAAAAACACTGTTAAACCTGTAGCGACTCAAAAATATAAATACAGGTGGGAACAAGGGCAATCCCTCTCTAGAAACCCTGCACCCAGCAATTATACACTGGCGCTGCTAAATTTAAGGTTGGTCGCTTAACAGACTCGCGAGGGAGCATGGTTACTCCCTCATCTATATTTCTTTGGAGAGAACATGAGACCAGCAATCAGACTTTATGACCTCATCATATTACTGCCATTCGCGTATGTAATCAGTCAAAGTATTTTATTGGGAAGCATACTATGGATGGGGATAGGATATGCTTGCTTTATCAATTATGCTCACGGAAGGAAACGTTATGAGTACAGATGATTTCTTTGATTTCGGTTTTACAGCAGTAGACGAATCAGAATTACAAGCAGTTCAACAGACTGCCGCAAAAGCAGATAATGCTGAACAACTAGCATTAACGACTCAAGAAAAGGTTGATCGCTTGTATAATGCTATTCAACCACTATTATCAAACTTAAAGAAAAATCCTGAGAAAGATTATATCCTCTGGCCAAACCGTGTAGAAAAGGTAGACCAGTTTGAAGATATGCTAAGAAAAATCTATAAATCGTAAATTAATTTAAAAAAAGATCATTTTTTCCTTTACTTCCTGCCAAAAGTATGATATAATATATGGAGAGAGTTAAACAAGAGGAAAATAAAATGGCAAAAATGAATATTACTAAAGAAATGACTTCAAATCAGCGTCTAGCAGTTATCCGTCGTCATTCTAAAAAGTTCAGTAAGAAACTTGCTCGCAATCAGCGTGTGCGTAAAACTGAAACCGAAAATTTTGGTAAATACGATTCCCACAACATTAATGCGTGGACTGATGCTCCACAATATGCGGAGAAATATTATGGTGATGCGATGCGCGATACTGTTGCTATGGATAACGATTGGAACTAGTGCTTATGCTGGTGGTCAAGATTGCAAATATGTTCAGATTACTGAATACAAAGGCACCGAGATGGTTACATCTAAGCAAGAATATGTTTGCACCACTCCACCTAAAGAAGTCATCAATCGTACAGAGTATGTTCCAGTGCAAACTTGTTTAGGTAAACTGTTGTTCGGTGCAGACTGTACGGAATATAGTCCTGAAGGTCATCAGGCAGGTCAGGTTATATCCGCAATCATTAGTATGGGAATTTTATAATGTTTAGTTTTTTGATAGGATTCGCCTCTGGCGTTTTAGTGTTAATGTTTTATCCTGAGATATTATCACTTATTATTGATTCAGGTGTTCGTGACGCAATGATAGAAAGGTTGCAAAGTCTATGAAAAATTTTATTATGTTAACAACTGCCGCACTTGTACTGGGTGCTTGTAGTAAAGATATGCCACCCGAAGTTATTTCGGCAAAAGCATTTGAATATCAAACAAAGCAGGTTGAGACTCAGATCTCGTTGATGCCAGCATGGTTTGAGAAACCACCTTCCGATGATAGTGCGGTCTATGCCGTTGGTACCGCTCAAACACCTGACCTACAACTGTCAGTTGATATTGCTATCTTATCCGCGAAAACTACTCTTGCAGATCGTGTAGATTCACGTCTCCGCTCGCAGTTGAAAATGTTTAAGCAACGTTTGGGTTCTACTGACTTTGATTCATCAGTTCTCAATGAGTTTGAACAGGCAACTACTAATCTGATTGCAGATGCTGATGTTGCTGGTTATACTGTAAAAGAGCAAAACATTGTTCAGAACGGTACGCAGTATCGTACATATGTTCTTCTTGAATATAAAAACGAACTTGCTATGCAGATGATCAAAACGCGAGTTGCGTCTAACGAAGCACTCATGAATAAAGTCAGTGCAACCAAAGCATGGAGAGCACTCGATGAAAAGGTTGATGCAGCAAACGAGGCGAAAGTAAACGAAATCGAACGTATTACGGAAGCACTAGATAGTTAATCCTTTACTTTACAGAGAAAGTATGATATAATGATTCCAAGCATGAGTAGTGATAGAGTACAAGCATATCGTGTATTTCAAGGTGAGATAGAAAAACTTAACCAAAAGAAATTACCGATTGATAATACTAAAGATGATCACTTCTCATGTGACGAATATTTTACTATGTTATATCTTAAAAAAAGATGTGATGAGTTAGAAAGAAAAGGGCACCATTATGACGATGCATCTGATTAGAGGAATGACCTCGCTCAATACTCGTAAACGTAAAGCAGGCAAGAAGACCGAAGCGATCCGTGAAGAAGAACGCAAGATGGAGAAGTTGCTGAAGAAGGTTGGTTATGGAAAAACAAACTACAGATCGCCTATCCCTGAGTATCACACGGAACGAGTTGTACCTACATCAGATGCTGTTGGTAATGGGTTTAAAAGAGTTGCGAACCAATATACTGGTAATGAACTTGCTGGGATCGGCACATTGCATAAAAGTAATATGGTTCCAGTTCGTAAAGATAGTAATGATGCAAAAGAAATCGCAAGGATGAGGAGAGGGTAATTATGGCAAATCATGTTACAACAACTGTACGTTTTGAAGGTCTTAACGAGGCAGCAGTTTTAAGATTAAACGAATTATATGCAAACGTTCGTACGGACGGAGACTATAAATGGTTCGCTGATATGTTCGTTTCAAAAGATTTACCTTATGAAGAACTTGAGTTGCGTGGGTATAATATAGATCACATGGGTGCCAAATGGAACTACTTTGAAGACATGGATAATGACCAGTTTCAAATTACTTCTGCATGGGATAGTCCGTCCGAAGGTATTCAAAAAGTCATTGACGAATTAGCAGATGTTTGTAGTAACTTCTTAACCATATCTACATACGAAGATGAGTTCCCAAACTTTATTGGAATCCAGATATGGAAGGGCAAAAAGTTAATTGAAGACGAGATGATTGATTGGGATCGTATCGTAGAAATTGCTCAAGAAAAGTTTCCGGAAGAACTTGGTGGTCAATGGGTTGAAGATGATGGTGATTGGAAAACTGAAGAAGCGAATGAGTTCTGGCAGGACATTCAGTGGGAAATGATCTACGATATTCTTGATGAAATCGAACAAGAAACTAGAGAAATATTAAATTAATTTCTAAGTCATTATAATTATTAGATATTCTTATGACGATTTTTCTTTACTTCTAGCGAAAAGTATGATATAATATATGGAGAGAGTTTTTTATTTTGATAGGAGTTAATCATGGCAGTTCGTAAAAAGAAAAAAGTTGTAGCACGTCGTTCTGGTGTAACAGGAGCACCTTTTGCTAAAGGTCTAGACGCTGTTCATTCATTTTTCCATACGGAAGTAGAGCGCAAAGATTTGATCAGTTCGTTCAAGTCTTATGCTAAAACACAGTTGAGTAAGGAACATATGCAGTATCTTAATGCTGTTCCTGACTACAAGTTCACTATGGCAACTTGGCACTGTGCAACTGCAGCGTTCCTGATTAATTCTTCGGAAGAAGGTGAACGTGTAGATTACTGGAAAGGTGCTTTACACGGTTACATGCACAAACTCATTATCATGGGCAAAGACCTGTGGTTTGAGAAAGAATCTCAAAGGAAAGATTCTGATCGTGTAGTATCACTTTCTCCTATGCAGAGATTACAAAATAAGATTTCTGCAACGATTATGCAAGATCTATTAGATCTAGAAGATTCTTGGATGGAGAGTGAAAAGACTTCTCTTGATATATATGCTCTATTCAAGAAACATGGACTGGGTGCTTCTGCAACTAAACCAGTTCGTGAGGTGGTTGAGGGATGGTTACTTGATTATTCAGATGCCTACAACAAGTCATGTCCTGATGCCGTTGAAGGTTATTCACATTTGAAAAGACCTGAACTCAATCGCCGACTTAAAGCATGCGAAAGTATGATCGCCGATCTTGATCGTATTACTTCTGCTGCTAAAGCAACTCGTAAGACTAAGGTGAAAGCACCGAAGACTGCCGACAAGCAAGTTCGTCATGTTAAATATAAAACTGAGGATAATGAATTCAAGTTGGTTTCTATACCACCTATTCAAATGATCGGTAAGATTCGTTTGTATTTGTTCAACACTAAAACTAAACAGATCACCGAGTATCTTACTCAGTCTGCTCAAGGATTTGAGATTAGTGGTTCAACGATTAAAAACTTTGATGCTGTAAACAGTCGCATAGTCAAACTTCGTAAACCAGATGAGTTCCTTGGTATCGTCTTGAAGAAGACTCCTAATCAGATCAGTAAAGCATGGTCTGAACTGACTACTAAGTCTTCCGCACCTAACGGAAGAATCAACAAAGATACAATCATATTGAAAGCATTTGATAAATGAGTGAAGCAACCATTGAAGAATCATTTTTAAACAAAACAAAGTTTTCTAAACTCGTTGAGAACGAGGTCTTAGATAAATCAATAGGATACATGGAAGCAATCCTATTACTGTGTGAGGAAAACGACATAGACCCCGAAGATGTTCGGAAGTTTATCTCACCAGTCATCAAAGGTAAGTTAGAAGCAGAGGCAATGTCTCTTAACTTCTTGCCTAAAATTAATTCAATTGACTCTGCATTATTTGAATAAATTGAATATAAATAAGTTTACTTTATATCGTGAATATGATATAATTATATTTCAGCAAAATATTACAGCACATATAGAAGGAAAAAATAACATATGTCATTCGAAAATCTAAAACGCAATCGCGATCAAATCTCCAAATTAGTTCAAGCAGCAGAAGCAGTCGGTGGTGGTACTTCCGAGAAAAAGAACTATGGCGATGATCGTATCTGGAAACCAACTGTTGATAAAGCAGGTAACGGTTATGCCGTATTGCGTTTCCTACCTGCCAGTGAAGGTGCCGATCTCCCGTGGGTACGTTACTGGGATCATGGATTTAAAGGTCCAACTGGTCAGTGGTATATTGAAAACTCTCTTACATCTATTGGTCAACCTGATCCAGTCGGCGAACTTAACAGTCGTCTATGGAACTCAGGTCATGATGAAGATAAAGCAAAAGCACGTGAACAAAAGCGTCGTTTGCATTATGTAACTAACGTTCTTGTTGTTCAGGATTCAGGTAATCCTGCCAATGAAGGTAAAGTCATGATGTATAAGTTTGGTAAGAAAATCTTTGATAAACTGATGGATGTAATGCAACCACAGTTTGCCGATGAGACTCCTATCAATCCTTTTGACTTTTGGGATGGTGCAGACTTTAAACTAAAGATCCGTCAGGTTGATGGTTATCGTAACTATGATAAGTCTGAGTTCGCTAGTGCGTCTCAACTGTTTAGCGGTGACGAAGGTCAACTAGAAGGTGTCTATGGTAAAGTTCATGACCTTACAGAGTTCTCAGATCCTAAGAACTACAAGTCCTATGATGAACTCAAAGCAAAGTTGATGCGAGTACTAGGTGAAGAAGCAGATATGGGTGCGCCAACTATGGCACAGTCTATTCAGGTAAATGAACCTGTTGCTGCTCCTGCGATGCCTTCCGCTCCAGTAACTGCGGATGAGATTCCATCAAACGATGATGACACTATGTCTTACTTCGCTAGATTAGCAAACGAAGACTAATAGACGGGTTGCATAAACCCTGTTTTCATAACCCGATCATTCGCAGTGGATGGTCGGGTTTCTCCTGCCATTACGGTAGTTCCGCCAGCAACCTGAGATGAATTATCCTGAACAATAATTGGCGCTCCTCCTGCTATCGTTACGGGAACTGGCGTCATATCATTTTGTTTCGGACCTTGCCCACGTAAACCACCGCCTCGACCATTGGAAATATTATCTAATCTTTCGAGTTGGTCTATAGCACCCTCAGCATTCACTAACCCTTTTATGGTTTTTCTCACTGCTCCTCGGTGCGCTTTACCGCCATAGAATGCAGTTTCTAGTTTTGGCATTGCCCTATAAAGTGAGTTAGCAAAACCAGAAAACTTGTTACCCATACCGCCATCAAAGTCTAAGGCAGCAAACCTTTCAAGGTCTGATAGAATATCACCAAAACTATCAATCTTCAGATCATTCAAACCCTCAAGCGGTTTTAATTCTTCAACCATTTTTGCGAATTTATTCTCGCTTTCAGTTCCGAATAAAAAGTTGAAAGCATCTTTGACGCCTTGAGTTATACTTCCAAGAGCATCACCAGCAAAGAACGCAGCGACGCCTAAACCAATCTTCGGTAATGCTTCTCCTAGTTTCAGTAACATATCACCGTCAAGTCCAGTCAGTTCCTTCAACCCACTTGCCATATTTGTTATGAGCGTTTTAGTATTACTTCCATCTGCGCCAATAACATTACCGATTGCTGCTAAACCTTCAAAAGCAAGGAAGAAAGCAGCAATACCTGCACCGATCATACCCATCCCGAGAGCAGCAGGACCACCTAATCCTGTTGCGCCAAATATAGCACCTGCCGCTAAAAGACCACCAAGAGCAATCAATGAATTCTGATCTAATGCTCCAATTGCTGCGCCAAAATTCTTGACGAGTTCAACAGCATGTTCACCAGTACCAACGTTTGCTGCTATAAAGTCTGTTGCCGCAAATCCTAAGAAGAAAGCAGCAATACCTGCTGACAAAGCACCAATACCAAGAACCATTTTCATTTTGGTTTTTTCGTCAGTGATTTTACCTAATATCATGCCAGTGCCGAGTATTAACCCCAACGCTCCCATTGCTTCTATCGTCATATTGCTGATTGCGTTACTGAATCCCTTTGTCGCTTTTGCGATATTACCAAAGTCTGAGTTCAACCAACCCATCGCTTTATCACCGATAGCAAGACCAATAAAGAATCCTGAGATACCAGCACCTAAAGAAGCAACTCCTAGTGCTACGTCAGTTGGTTTTTTCGCTAAAGCACCACCGACACCACCAGCGGTAAGTAAAACGCCCAGTACAGCAACTGCGGCAGGATCAAGCGACATGATCATATCTGAGAACCCTGACATCGCTCCTTTTAAACCAGAGAAATTAAGGTCTATCCAACCCATACTCGAGGCACCACCAATTATAGCATCACCAACTAGCAAACCGCCAAGAAAGGCAGATATCGCAATGCCCATAGATCCAAGACCTTTGGCACCTTTAATACCACCGACTGCTGAGATACCCATGATACCAGCGAGAACTATAAATGATTTGGGATCCATAGACATAATCATATCTGAGAATCCAAGTGCTGCTGCTTTTAATCCTTTAAAATTAAAATCCGCACCTATTGATTTCATAAATGTAAGGGCAGCGTCACCTGCTAATAAACCTCCAAAGAATGCTGGAATAGCGATACCCATTGCCGCTAGACCCATCGCACCCTTCATGATTCCGCCAGTCATTTTGCCCAGCATATCGCCGAGACCTTTACTTAAAAAATTAGTCCCTTTTTTAGCATCATTCTTAGCAGGAGTTGGGGCACCACCTTCTTTGCTACCAGTAGATCCCTCACGTTTTGCTTCTGCTGCTTGCCTAATTGCCTGCTCTTGAAGTCCATATAGTTTTTGGAAATCTTCTCTTAAACCATGTATTCCACGAGAAATTGACTCGTCCACTTTCATTTGTGAACTGAGTTTCTGATTAATATCGCTTAAAGTTACTTCTCTCATCTAAGATCCTCGTGCAGTTTGCTCTTGCCTTTGTTTTTCTTCTTTTAGATATTGGACTAACATAGTAATATAGACTTCCCTCTCCCAAGGTATCATCCCCTCAAGTTCTGTAAGGGAATAACTGTAATGTTGTAGCAATTGAAAATTAGTGTTATAATAATTTTCCATTGTCTCATGTGAGAGGCAAACTAGAAAAAACTGTCCATACCCTCCACTAGCATATCGTTTTCGTGACCGCAATGTTCACAGGTAAATTTATCTTTAAAAGTTAATTTTGGTATGTCTTGAATAAACTGTCCAACCTTTTCAAACTGTTGACTGTTCAGGGAATCAATAAAATTAATTCTTTCTTGCATTGATTCGTTTTTCATATCAATACGTTCATCTTCGGTGTACAATGTTTTCATACAAGATATAATCAAGTTCATTGAAGCATCACTTGCGGTTGGAGTTTCTTTGTCATCAAAAACGCTAGTGTTTGCCATGAGGTCTTGATATGTTGGATAATGCATCTCAACTGAAATTTCTGGCGTGAGTTGTACTGTCTTCGCTTTCATATCACCAACTATTTCAGTTTTCATGATATCAACTTTTACAGAATTCTCACCTTCACATTCAGTGCATTTCATAACCAAGTCAGATGTTTCACCAACTGATTTAGTTCTTATTCGCGTAAAAATATAATCTACATCAAAAGAAGATAATGTCATTACATCGATATCCTCTTGTACGCACGATTTAATTGTATCTGTGATTGCTCGGATAACCTGTTTCGGTTGATTCGATTCTCCAGCAAAAAGTAGAATTTTTTGTTCTTTTACAAGGAAAGGACGATAGTGAATAACTTCCCCTGATGATGGTAATTTAAGATCATACCAAATAGTTTCATTCAAACGTGGCAGTGCCATTATTTAATTTTCCTTTATCGTAAAAAGTTTGAGAGAGACCCCAAACTAGCATCAAGTGAAAATAGTCCCTGATTATCTGAAACAGGTGACCATTTCGTGTATGTCATTTCAACCGTCAACTGCATCGTGCCGTCTGGGTCATTTGTAAATTCTGTTTGTGAAATATTGGTAGGGAAACATTCTTCTAAAAGAGCAGTGTAGACTGTTCCTTCACCGATATTCACATTTAAGTCGATTGGACCAACACCAAACTTTTTATTGGTAATAGGTTTTCTCAACTGATGTATCTTTACTTGCCTTGCATAACTATTTTGATATAATGCTTTTCCATCATCCTGTGAAACTGTCGCCTTATACCAAGTGTCAAAGTATTTCCTAACGCCATAATCATTAAGCATGAGGAACGTCATATTTATAGACCCTGCTCCGGAGTATCCATAGGCAACTTTGCGCATATGCACGCCCATCTTTTGATCCATAGTCAATACTGTTTTCGCTGGAACGCCAACTGATTGGCACAAAAGGTTCAGTTCGTTACCATTCAAGAATCTGCTTATCTGACTCAGGATACCGCCACTTCCGCGAAAGTCAATAGGAAGTTCAACCATGAACTGGTTCGGTTTCGCCGTTCCTAGTTTGGTCGATATTAAGGATTTAATTTCGTCAACTGTTGCCATTAGATCATGCCTCTTGATACTTTGTAAACGTCTGATGCGCTTCCTTTTTCCCAACTCGCTGTTGGTAAAAATGTTGCGACTTCCCATTCTGGTGCAGGTACTCTAGCGAGTCTAGACTTTATATGAGCAAACAGATAATGTTTATAGCAAGGTTTGTAATATCTCAAAGTTTTTATTTTATTGATCATCTCGTATCTTGCTTTGAACTTTGTTGTATCATCAAACTTATCGTTGTTTGTTACTTCCATCAAAGCACCCAAGAACTTTGCTCTCAGTACAGGAGGAAGATAGTGTAAGTTCATACCATAAAATCCACCCTCAGCAGGTCCAGATATAATCGTTAAAGGGAATCTATCATAGAACGGTAGAGTGTCTTTGTGTTTCGGATCATAGAAAAACATATTCATAGAACCGATTAATCCTTGAGACTTATTGACCAGTTTCACTTCTTCACTGTTCATAAGACCCATACGATTAACCCTAGTCAGTCGCTGTGCTTTCGCGCGAAACCAGTTTCGTGATTCTTCAGTTCGTGGGTTGATACCAGCACGAAATGCTTCTAGTTCTAACTTTTGAAATAAACTTGCCATGACACTATTTATACCTTTTTCTTTGACTTTTTACGGTACGGTTTCAAAGGTTTTAGACCTTTTAATTTTTTCATAATGCCCATAGAATGTAAAGTATCTTCAGTCCATATCTGAAACTCCCATCCTCTGTCCTTGGCGAAGTTATTTGCTGCTTCCCATTTATTCATATTTTTAACATAGGTCATCGCCTCGTTGATATACCTCTTAGTCTTATCGGGACGTTTCGGCGGTGACGTTTCTTTATCTGGTTTGATCTCAATCAATAATGTCTTTTTGTTTTTAAAAGTAACTTTCAAGTCTACGAAATATCTGTGCATCTTTTTATCGATATCCCACTTATATGGAACAACGATTTCTTCGGATGACCACTTAACTATATCGGGATTAGAGTCACACCAGATAAAGCATGCCTTCTCCCAAGATGAACGATAAACAACTTTATCGGGATCACCTTCATATTTTTTGAAATCCCTTACTTTATATCTTCCTGAATACGCCATAATTTCCTTATAAATAGGTGTAGAATATTATTTATTTATAGGGAAAAGAAATGTCTTATGATCCAATAGGTGCCACCCAAAGAACTAGACCGCAACAACCTCTAGGAGATGATGCTGGTACTCATCCAATGGCAGAGAATAGGGGTCAGCAATTAGGGACGAGCACAAAATCAGACACACTGATGAATACAGAAGATACAACGTCTACTCAGCAAAATAAAAGTAGAGGCGTTTCTCAGGTTCTAAAGTTCCCAATGAATCGACAAGATTTATATCCCGCTCATATTGTATTTCATCCTTATAAAATAGATACAGGTTTAATTGATCAAACGATCGCATCAGTATTCAGCGTCCCTTTAATTTCAGATTATGAAAACAAAAATACAAGTGAATCTGTGAATGATGAAAGAACAGGTAATGCTTATGAAAATGCTGCAGGACTGAATCAAAGTTCTACCCAGAATATCCAGTTTGAAAAAGCAGCAAAAGATGCAAATAGAGATCAAATCAATAAAGAAATAAATGATGCCCAGAGTGAGATGGGAAGTAAGAAAACTGATCTACGTGCTTATCGTGATCTAACAAGACCAGCAATACAATTATATTTTCCACCAACTTTACAGTACAACGATGCAGTAAACTATAACAGTGCGAATCTTGGAGCAGGCGGATTGACTGCTCTTGCTGGACTTAATTCCGGACAAAGTATCGGTCAGTCATTAAAATCTGGTATCAGTGAAGGTATGGAAAGCATATTTAATCTCGCTAAAGGGTCGCTTTCTCAAGATGCTGCAAGAGTAGCAGCGTCAAGACTAGCATCTAAGTTGCCTGCAGGTTATGCAGCAGCAGGTGGTCAAGCACTTCAAACAGGATTGAATCCTGGGACTCGTTTACTTTTTGACCAACCTTCTATGCGTGCATTTTCTTTTAGTTTCAAATTAATACCAACTTCAGAAGCAGAAGCAAAACAAATTAGGTCTATCGTTGAAAACTTTAGATTTCAAATGTATCCTAGAGAGATTGATTTAAGTCCAGGAATCCCAGTAGGATTTGAGTTCCCTAACATTTATCGTATACAATTTGGAATGACTGACGGAACATTGAAAGTTCCCAAGATTCAATATTGTTATCTAAAGGATGTTCAAGCAGCATACAACTCAACAAGTGGCGGTGTATTTTTTGAAGACGGGCATCCAACAGAAATTGATTTAAACTTAACGTTCCTTGAATATAGAGCATTAAGTAAGAGAGATATCGAGGCAGGATTCTAATGGAATTTTTTAAAAACTATAGAAAAACGGCATACACCTTTGGTGACGATTATGCTAAAATAGGTGGCGCAGGTAGACAGATTGAATTCGTTCAAGATATATCTCAGTATGTTGATGTCATAGATCAGGTCAGAGAAGGTGTTATATTCGGGGAACCTTACAACATTATAGAAAACGAAAGACCTGATCAGGTTTCTCAGTTCCTTTATGATACACCAACATATCACTGGACGTTCTACATGATGAACGAAAGTCTTAGAGAACATGGTTGGCCATTGACCCTAAAACAGATAGATGAAGTAATTACTACAGATTTTCCTCACCAATTCTTACAGTTTCGAGCAGATATATCTAACGTATTTTTACAAAACGAATTTGTTACAGGTGGTATTTCTGGCGTCCGTGGTAAAATCATTAAGAGAAATATTGATCTTGGAGTGGTTGTCGTAGATACTGGTGGTGCGCAGTTCAGGAAAGGCGAAGTTGTAACTTGTACAGGTCTACCTCAGAATACAGCGATTCTCCCTAATGTAGCAAGTGGTTATGAATATGATGCCCCACACCATTATGAAGACGCATCTGGTGATTGGGTTGATATTGATCCTTTGTCGCCAGCGCCAGCACTATATAATGAAATAACCGTGAAGAACAGATATCACACTATCAATGAATCCTTGAAACAAATCAAAGTTATTAAACCAGGAAACATAGTTCAAATCGCGAGCGCATATAAAAGAGCATTGACAAGTTAATGGCAACGACACCTAGTAAACAATATGTCCTAGATAGCGTCTTGATGTACTCATCGCGTTCTACGATACCTGTAGAGATAGCAAACTTAGTCAGTGATATTGAAGTTTATGAGCATTTAGACTGCCCATTCTTGACTGCTAAACTAGCGATGGTTGACGAATCAAGGATTATGGATAGGTTTGATATTCAAGGTGCTGAGTTCGTAGAGATTAAATTAAAACCAGCATTAGAAGTAGAACCTATCATCACTAAAAGGTTTGTCATAGAAACGATTCTAGATTCGGTGAAGGTCAACCAAACTTCTGAATTTATAACGCTCAGTTTGTATGAAGATATTTTATTTAAATCTAATTATAAGAATGTGAACAAATCATATAACGGCGATCCCTTTGATATTATTAAAAAGATAGCAAAAGAGTTCTTAAACAAAGATGTAGTGAACGCAGGGGAATCTACCTTTCAAAGAAGAATGAAACTCATTGTCCCTAACCTTGATCCACTCAAAGCGATTTCTTGGATTAAGAATAGGATGACCACTAATGATGGAGTTCCTGATTACATTTTCTCAACATTAGCACTTGATCATCTAGTTGTAAATGATTTGGTTTCTATGTTAGAACAACCTGCAGTGAATTCTAATAAACCATTTATGTATGCTTCAACGTCAAACGTCGCAGAAGAAAAAAGAATCGGAAATAACTATCTTCCCGTCCTCAGTTATAATGAAGGCGATAAAGAAAATATGTTTGAAATGGTTGATAAGGGATTAGTGGGAGCAAACTATCAGTTCTATGATGCTTTTACTTCTAGAGTTGAAACTGTTAAATTCGATTATAAGAGTACAGTAATAGACATTCTTCCTACCAGTCGTGATAAAAAATATGATTTCGCGGAGTTTGAAATTGACGGTGACATACTTAATGAGCAGTCATCTAAAACGATAACGCAGATATCAAGCGCAGGAGTTTACAATCAAGGGATAAACTCATTCAAGTCATACGGCGAAGAAAAAGAAGGATCGGATCATGCTAAAAAGATTGTAGGGTCTGCTCTCAAATCGCATCTACTCAAAGCACCCATTACAATCAGAGTTTCTGGTGTAGGGTTTCTAAAACCTAATACTAATATGACAATCGGTAATACTGTAAGAATTTATTTCATGGCAAACAAACCTGCCGATGATAAAGGAACAAACAATTTTGATACCAAACGTTCTGGTGATTATGTTGTGTATGCAGCGAAACATGTTTTCAGCACTGAGAGATATGATATTCATCTTACATGCGCAAAGTTAAAGAGTTTCACGAGTGAGGCAGCACTGATATGATTCCAAGTAATAAAGAGTTCTATGGGGATACGACTCGTTGGTTTGTTGGTAGAGTTATCAACATTAACGATCCTCTTGAAATGGGTAGAGTAAAAGTAAGAATCGTTGGTGTTCATGACAATAATGAAATACCTGATGGAGACTTGCCGTGGGCGACGATAGTTGTTCCTGTTACAGAAGGTGGTAGTTCTGGTCTTGGCGCAAGTACAGGTATCAAAGAACAAGCGCAAGTATATGGTATTTTCCTTGACGGTACGCATTCACAGTTACCTATGATTCTAGGTTCAATGCCTAAATATGAAGCATCAATAAGGGCGACTAGAGGAAGTGCCTTCCAACCTAAAATACCGCCTCATCAAGATCCTGCTATAAATAAAAACTTGCAACCACCTCAGATTGTTGACGAAGCAAACCTAGTGGGAGAAACAAATATTGAGAGGGCATTTAATTTCTTGATTACAAAAGAAGGGTGTGGTTTATCACCTATGGCGGCAGCAGGTGTAATAGGAAATTTTTGTGAAGAATCTGGTGCTAATGCTAATGGCGGTGATATAAACCCAACTGCATTATCTGGTATTGCAGGAGAAAATTCATTCGGTATCGCTCAGTGGAATCCTGCACCAGCAGCAGGTAATAGACTTGGCGCATTACAAGACTTCGCGTCTTCACTTAACTTAACATACACAAGTTTATATGCTCAGTTGTTATGGACTAGAAAAGAATTAACTTCGTTGCCATATCTCGGTTATGCTGAACTCAAGAGATCAAAAACTCCTGCCGAAGCAGCAAAGATATTCATGAGAAAATTTGAAAGACCAGGATATCAAACTAAGCGAGGGACGATAATCGAAGGAGGCACTCCTGAGAACCTGAAGATCAAAGGCGAAGACGGTAATTACAAGCGACTAGGTGAAGAAGAACGTATCGCCTTTGCTGAAGAAATCTATAGGAAGTTTCAATAATGCCCAATACACTTGATGTAAATCATCCCGATTATTTAAGTCGAGCAGAACGCACAGCACTAAGGCGAGAAAGAAGTTCTCTTAGGAAACAAAATAAACGTTTTGGCGTAGATCCTGAACGCTTGGCAAAACTCGAAGATATCGAAGCAAAAGCACGGAGATACTTAAATCTCGTAAGAAACACTCGTCTAGAACAAACTAATGCTAAAGCAAAAAAAATCGAAAGTCAAACTCTTGACTCTAAGGCGAAGGGTTCATCAGCACCTGCTGCTAGAGCACGTGCCGAAAAAGTTAATAAACTTCTCGCAGCAGAAGAAGCAGCATTAAATACTTCACCGAACTCAGAAACTTTGGGCGAGGAGAATGCTGGATTTAAATCGCTTACTGAGTCAACAAAACCAAAAACTGCAATGATCAATAAACCTGATCCAGCGATATCAGAAATGACTGCAAATGTTCCTGACGTTACAGTTACCAATACACCTTCGGTTAAAACAAACGTTGATACCTTAACAGGACAAGTCACTTCTACGAGTACCAAACTCAATAAAGTTATTTCCTCTGCTAGTCCAAAAGGAATTCAAAATACTTTAGAAGATCCTGCAATCGCTGCGCAATATGATATAAAAAACAATGATGTTCAAGATGTAGTGAATAAATCACAAGACGTAAAGAACAGTCCATTTTTACAGCAGAAAATGCGGGATATCGGTTTAACTAATGAAGAAATCACTGAATTCAATACTAAAGTTGATGGCGATATTTCTAAAGTAGCAACTGCTGTACCTGCAGCGCAACAAGCAACAGCGAAAGCGAAAGAGTTTTCTACTGCGCAGTTTAGAGATCTAGGAAATCCTATAGGGTCTCAAGGTGCTAACATTCCTGATCTAGGGGGTCTTCCTAATCCATTGACTTCACTTCAAGCGAAAGTCGGTAAGAATCCATTTAAAAGTGTCGCATCGAGTATCGGAGGTGCTGTGGAAGCATTTTCTAATGGGGCGAACTCATTCGCGGCAGGAAATCCTTTCGGGTCTTTGGGCGTAGACTTCGGTAATATTCTTGCATCTGTAGCAGGAGCAGTTGCTGGGGTCGGTTCGTTTTCTGAACTTGGTAAAATACAAGAAAGTGTTATAGGAGGAATTGATCCAGTAACTAAACTTCCTGCTCCTAATATCGTAACGGAAACTGGTGATACTCAACTTGCAAAAACAGTAAACAAAGGTTCTAAAGTCATAGTAGAAGAACCCACTACACCAGTCTTTGAAGTTGGTAAGACGCAAGAAGCGATTACTCTCGCCGACCTTACTTATGAAATAGTAAATTCTAAAAAAGAATTAGAATTAGAAATTAAATCTTCATCTAGGGTTATTAAGAATCTAATTGTAAACTGGACATTGACGCAAGAAAGTGAATTTGCAACGCCAGATGAATATAATCCAAAGTGGACTGCATTTCAAAAAGAACAAGAAGGTCAATTCGCTGAAGATAAAAATAATTTTTGGAAATGTCATTATTGGATAAATAAAGATGGTACGGTTCAAAGGGTGCAACCTATCAATCAAAAGATTTCGCCGAATAGACAAAATGCTAAGAGTGCTTTATTAGCAGGTGGATTTACTGGTCAGTCAAAATTAAAAAACACTAACTTTGAAGCAGTGATAGTCACTTTTGATGCAGGGTTACTTGGGAACGAAGAAGGTTCTTACTCACGATTCAGTCAATATGCGTTTGCAGAATATAATAGATTATCTTCAAAAAGCATAACTGCTGAGCAATGGAAATCGTTTGATATGATTGCAGACGTTATGATGAGGCATAGTCCTGGCGGGATTTATATCGGAGAAGATTTATTAATTTTACAATCTACTGGTGAATATGTAGGTGGATCTGAAGTGAATGGTCCAGGATTTGA
>Ga0208950_1000599_pt1 | contig 18571 bp, 12 predicted proteins | sample AOAMet_54_BLW_10_2_FD_188234 | JGI IMG/M metagenome (GOLD analysis project Ga0208950, IMG submission 188234) | Ammonia-oxidizing marine microbial communities from Monterey Bay, California, USA - CAN11_54_BLW_10 (SPAdes) | ecosystem: Environmental > Aquatic > Marine > Intertidal zone | place...
GTAATATTTTGCATACTCGATGATAGATAATCTTAAAAATAATTGCTGAGACTTGGTCATATGTTTAAGAGTGAATTTATTATCTCCACATTCTTTAAGTTTTGGTTCGCAAATCACAAAATACTCTCTTGCAGTGGTTCTATCTTTAGTTATAGCACATAGTGTGGAAAAAAGTAATTTGGCACCAAAATCATCAGGATCCATGTAAAATACTTTTCTAGATAACCCAAGTGCTTTTCTATAGGTTTTTTCAGTTGCTTCAAGAATATAATTTTCTATTTCTTCATAAATATTTAGTTTGAATTCATTTATAAATTCTTCCGCGTCTTCTTTGTAGATATATTTTTTGTCTTTTTTACGATACTTTGTTGTATAACTTATTGCGGTTTTATAGGCTTTAGGAAATTCTTCTGTAAACTTGTGATCCCTACTCATTCGGTAAGCTGATTTTGCGGCAAAAAGATAGGGTAGAGGATCTTTTTTAGTCTTGTCTTTTGTAGTGTATTTGATAGACTTGTTAAAGCAATCTTTATAATCCTCGTTAACTAATAATACAAGTAAATCATCATAATTGTTATCTGATTGAGATGTTAAAGCTAAAGAAGTGTTTATCAAAAATAGTGTTAAAATTATTTTTAAGAATATTCTAAAATTGAGGATGTTAGTAAAAAAAGTGTTTTTCATTTCTTGAAAATTTATTCTCCATTATACATATAATTTAATTAAAAGTTTCAATTTTTAGTTTTAAATTATTAAAGTTGGTAGTTTTAAATTATGAAATGGATTGGAAATAGAATCTCTTACCAACAACACGATGGTTTCTTTACTATGATAATTACATCAAAAACTGAAGATTGGAAAATGATTGCTATGATTGTTTGGGTTATAATATGGTTAGGATGTGGAAGTATAATTTTTTACTTTTTGTTATTTACCAATGAGCTTAAAACTCAACACATTTATTTTTATACTTTCTTAGGCTTTTGGTTTTATTTTCTTTACAAAATTTTGAGGGCAATTATTTGGAGAAAATTTGGTCGAGAGTTTATTAGAGTTGATGATGATAGATTTTCTATTAAAAAATCAATTTTGGGATATGGAAATGCTAAAACTTTTTTGACAAAAAATATTAATAATTTCAAAATACAACTGCTTAAAAACAATTCTTTTTCTAAAGTATTTAATGATTCTTTTTGGATAGTTGGTCAAGGAACTATTATAGTAGATGTTCTTGGAAAGGAATATAATTTTGGAGCTCAAGTTTCTAAAGAGAATGGTCAAAAAGCAGCTAAAATTCTAAACTTAAAAATCAATAAAATTAAATCAGCTAGTTAAATTAAATGCTACGGTTTTAATTCTTTTCGTTAACTGGTTGTTTATTTTTTCCTCTAAAACCATTTCTTTTGCTAGTTTGCTTTCTAGTACCTTTTTAATACTATTAATTTCACCAATTGGTATATTTTTCTTTAAACAAGATGAGAGTAAATATTGAGAAGAAATACTTTTAATTTTTTCCTTTAAAATACTTATTAATTCTATTCTTTTTTTTACTCTTTTCGGATTTGTTTTAAATTTTTTAACAATACTAATATCAAGAGAAATTATTTTTGAAAAATTCTCAAATTGATGATCAGTTCCAATTGCTAAGATTAATTCTTTATTGTCAATTGTTGTTACAATTTCTCCGTACGGAGCAATGTTTGGATGTAATGTCCCCATTGGTTTGCTCTGGTGATTTGCCATTAAATAATTTGAGGATTGATTCATTAATGAAGCGATAGCAGTTTCTTCTAATGTTGTTGAAACTTTATAAGGTTTCTTTTCTTTATTCTGTAAAATTAAAGCAGTTAAAATACCTTCTTTAATTTGATGAGCAGCTAAAACATCAATAAATGCAACTGGCATTTTAGCATATTCTTTGTTATTTCCAGTCATACTTATATATCCAGTTTCTGCTTGCAATACAATATCATATGCTACTCTTTTAGTATTGCTTTTAAATCCTGTAATTTTCGCATAAATAATATGGTCATTTATTTTTTTGCAGCTTTTAAAATCTAGCTTAAATTTTTTTTCATCTCCACTTTTAAAGTTTGTAATAATTATATCACATGATTTTATTAATTGATTTAACTCTTTGCGATCAATTTCACTATTAAAATCTAAAAATACATGTGTTTTTTTATAATTTACAGAACTAAAATATGCTGACAATTCGTTTTCTTTTTCAATAGGAAGTTTCCAATTTCTAGTTACATCTCCGCCTGTTAATTTATTTTCCACTTTCAATACACTCGCGCCGAGTTCTGAAAAAAACATTCCAACTGCTGGTCCAGCCAAAACACTTGATAATTCTAATACTTTTAAGTCCTTGAACATATTTATTTTGATTTATGACTGTAATATAAATTCCTTTTAGGATATTTATTGATTAATTTCAATCTTTTAATGGCTAGTCAGAAAAAATTTGGAACTTTTAGTGGAGTACTAACCCCTTCTTTATTAACAATTTTGGGGGTTATCATGTATATGCGACTTGGAAGTGTTGTTGGTAATTCATCTAGTATTTTCCAATTTATAATTATTATATTTTTTGCTCATTTAATATCTGTTACTACAGGACTTAGTGTTTCCTCAATCGCCACAGATAAAAAAATAGACAAAGGTGGCATATATTACATGCTTACAAGGAGTTTAGGTCTTCCAATTGGTGGAGCGATTGGTCTTACTATTTTTATAGCAACAGCATTTAGTATTTCTCTTTATCTTATTGGTTTTTCTGAAAGCTTAATACCATTTATAAATGAACAATGGTCAGTTGGTGGTATATCAACAAATAAATTAAGATTGTTTGGTTCTCTCGCTCTTATAATTGTACTTATAATAGCTTACATAAGTACAAGTTTCGCACTAAAAATTCAGTATGTCATTTTAGGATTAATTATATTATCTATGTGTTCTATATTTATGGGATCTTCAGAAAGTCTTAAAATTGGATCCGACATTATAGAATCACCTAATTTTGCTACTCTATTTGGAATATTTTTTCCTGCAGTAACTGGATTTACTGCCGGCGTTGCTATGAGTGGGGATTTAAAAAATCCAAAAATTTCAATTCCTTGGGGAACTATGCTTTCTATTTCCATAGGATTGATTGTTTATATAATATTAGCGCTATTTATATATTATAATATTGATCGTGAATTTTTAGTTTCAAATAATAATGTATTAATTGATTTTGGAGCGATTCCACTTTTAGTCCTAGGTGGAGTATGGGGTGCTACTTTATCATCTGCCCTGGGTGGGATTTTAGGTGGACCTAGAATACTTCAAGCAATGTCTTTAGACAATATCACTCCAAAAATATTTTCTAGAGAATCTGGAAAAAATAAGGAGCCAAGAAATGCTTTGTTTTTAACTTTTTTAATTGCTGAAATAGGTATTTTAATAGGAGAGTTAAACGTTATTGCAGAATTAGTTGCCATGTTTTATATGGCAGCCTATCTATTTATAAATTTATCATGTTTTTTAGAACAATGGTCTAGTCCCGATTTTAGACCTAAGTTTAAAATCCCTATATGGATATCGCTCTTAGGTGCTATTTCTACATTACTTTTAATGATTCAGCTTAATTTAGCAGCGACTTTAATTGCTGTTCTTTTAATGATGGTTTTTTGGTTTTGGCTTTCTAAAAAAGACTTAGTTTTAGGAACTGGAGATGTTTGGCTTAGTGTTTGGAATACTGTTGTAAAGACAGGTTTGAAAAACCTTCAAAAAAAAGCTATTCACAAACGAAACTGGCAACCAAATATTTTACTTTTTAGTGGTGGGACAAAAAACAGACCGCACTTAATTGATTTTGGAAAATCTATAACTGGAAGAGCTGGAATGGTATCTAACTTTGACTTAATTGAAACTAAATCGGCTAAAGTACTATTCCCAAAATCTTCCCAGAATATTAAGGATAGTCTTTTATTAGAGGACTCTATATTTCACAGAAAGTTGTATTGTCAAAATATTTTTAAGGGTGTAGAATCTATTGCTACAACATATGGCTTTTCTGGAATTGACCCAAACACTGTTTTAATGGGATGGGGAAGGAATACTAAAAACCCAATATGGTTTGGTCAAATGACACAAAAACTTAAAGATTTGGATTATAATATACTTTATTTAGATTATGATAAAAATAGAGGTTTTGGAGACTGTAGTTCTATTGATTTATGGTGGGTAGATTTTAATAAAGAAAATGAATTATCACTTCAATTAGTTAAGTTTTTAAGATCTTCAAAAAAATGGAAAAAAGCTATTTTAAATATTTATTTCGTTAACTCAAAAGATATTAACTCTGATGAAATAGAGTTTAGGATAAGTTCAATTATCGATCGTAAGAGGATGAATGCTAAATACCATGTTATTAATAATTTTTTAGATCAAAAAGACATCAATGAGTACATTAGAATTAAAAGTCATTTGGCAGATTTAATTTTAATCAAACTACCAAATTTAAAATCTGGCAGTGAAAAGAATTTTATTAACTCATCAAATGAGTTATTTAGTCAAATAGGTTCTGCATTATTTTTAGAGGCCTCTAAAAGTTTTGAAGATTCAACCAAATCCATTCCACAACTAAAAAAAATCAATACAAAAAGTAATATTATTTATAAAGAAAAAATTAGTGGTTCGTTATTACCAACTTTTGATGATAATTTTGATAACCAAACTACTTCTTGGCAAGAAAACATAGAAAAAATAAATAAATCTTTTGTAAATGAACTACAGTCTTCCATCTTAAAATTTCAGGAATATTATATAAATGTTTTAAATAAAAATAAATTAATTGATGAATTAAAAATGAATCTTTATGATTTAGAAAAGGTAAAAAATATTGCCAATGATCTAGAGACTTCGATCATGAAAAATATTGAGGATTATTTTTATTTAATAAATAACACCTTCTCTAAATTTCCTAAAAAGTTAGATTTTAACTATTCAATAAATTTTTTAGAAAACTCTAGATTTAATCATTCAAATCATAATAAAAAACTAGTTGTTAATTTACTAAAAAATGATAATACCGAGGGGAGAATTAAAATTTCAGTTCCCATTATTAAACTTATAAAACATCACTTGAAAAATCGGTTTATAATTGATTTTAATGAAACACTTAAAATTTTTGGAAATATCCATTTAAAGTATCTTAATGTTTATAAAGACTTTATTAAACAAAAAGATACAGAGAAGATTCTTCCATTTTTAGATAAAATTAATAGTGAAATATTTCCAACTTTAAATCAGGAATTAAACCAATTATCTACTAAACTCATTAATGCTATTATCATTGATCTTGGTGAAAACGATGTCAATCTTTTATCTGAGAACAGAGAAGAAGATTTTAATCCAAGAAGTTATAGAAAAAGATGGTCATTAGTGGAAGATTTTCCTTATAATTTTTCTAAAAATATTTTTATTTTTCATAATTTAAAAGTGCTTTATTGTAGTTCTTTAATAGTTGAAAATATGGCTTATAGACAGCTGGATGAATTATCAAATATGTTTAATCAAAATAATTTTATTCAATTAGATGAGATTTTAAAATTAAGCAGAGTAAAATCAGGATTAAAAAATGTTTTAGTTATCAATAACTCAATTGAGCAAATTCAAAGAATGTCTAGTAGCGTAATAAGATCATTTGATACTACTAATTGGTTAAACAATAATGAAGATCTTTTTGATAAGATCCCCTCGGGTATTAATATTTATTCGCCTGAAATCATTGTTAATTTTTCAACCAAACAAGATAACTTATTAGAGACAACTTACAATTTGAACAGTACACTCAAGTATTTATACAACGAAAACATTATTTCACCAATTAATAAAACCTTAAGTGATTATAAAAACTGGATCAATAAAGATTTAGAAGATATAATAAGTTCTTTCAAGCTTATTGTTTTCACCATGGAAAACCAAGATGATTTACGATTAATTAAAGATTCAGTTCAGAAGTTTAAAGGTAAAATGATTGAATTTGAGAAAAATTTATCTCTTAATAAAGAGCGATTTAATTCTTTCATTAATGATCTTAAAATTAACTCTAATAAGTTTCCAGATTACCATTATTTAATGTATAACGAATCAAAAAAGTATATTGATTCAGCAACTTCGTTATCTTCTTCAAGTCCTTCTTTTTATAAAATTCAAAATTTTATTTCTGAAAAGTTTCTTAATCTTATAGATCTTTTAACAATTGATAATAGCTTATATGAATCAAAATCAAAATCAGATAAAACAATAGACATTAGAGATTTTGTTAATAAATGTACACCTAATGAGGCCGATTTAAATAATATTCCAAAATTATATCTTCAGTTATTTAGTAAAGATGCAAATCCTAATACATTCTTTTCTGGCTTTATTACAAAGCAAATTTCCAGTTTCAAAAAAGCGATTTCAAAAAAGTTAAATAGTGATCAAAATTTAGTTGTAATTTCTGGTGAGTCTAGGTCTGGAAAAACTTATCTAATAAAAAACATAATTAAATCCCTAGATAATAAGAATTGTTATGCAATAGAACCTCCGTCTCATTTTTTTAAAGAACCTCTAATTGATGAAGTTTCAAAGCTCTTACATTTAGTAAATAACACATCTTTTGACCCTCTTTATTTAGATAAGTTGTCAGATAACTCAATTGTTTTTTTAAATGACTTTGATCTTTGGTGGAGAAAGAGCCCTAATGGTTATGATTTAATCAAAAGTTGGCTAGAAATATTTAAAAATTATAATAATAAATTAATTTTTGTAATTGAGGTTAATAATTTATTTCTAAAAAGTCTAATGATTAATACTAGTATTGAAGATTGTGTTTTAAAATTTATTTCGTCTTCTTTTTTTTCAAATAAACAATTAGAGAATATAGTAAAACATAAAAATTCTTTGGTAGGAATTGATGTATATAATAATGGTACTAAAATTAATTTTGCAAAGTCCATTAGGTCATCTTTAAATTTTAATAAAATCCACGATTTAGTAGAAGGAAATATTGGTTGGTTTAATAATTTTTGGATTTCTTCTTTAACCCTTAAAGAAAATAATAGTTTAGAATTTTATAATGATTTTAAAACATCATTCCCCTCAATTTTTAATGATCTAGAACTTATAATATTATTGCAAATATTTTTGCATAAAAGAATTAATTTAAAACATTTAGAAGAATATTTTTCAGGTTGGGAAGATAGTGAGATAACTGAACATATATCTTTCTTTAAAACTGAGAAAATTCTATTTATTGATGGTAATTATGCTGAAATCAGTCCATATGTAATGCCATATTTAAATAAATACTTAAAAGAAAATAATTTAATATTAAATTGACAGTTCTTCCCTACATATTTAATTTTATTATCCAGCTTATAATATTGCTAACTTTTATTACTCTCATTAGGAAGGCTTTAACTTTTAGTTTGAAAAATAATGTGTCTAATAAAAAATATTTATTTTTCTATAATGTTATTGTTTATCTAATTTGGATTCTATTTATTATATTAAAAATTGGTCATGCATTAAACGATAATTCTATATTTATTGGTGGTGCAGTATTGATTTTAATAGCCCTTATGTGGGAATATTTTAAAAATTTATTTTTAGGAATTATTTTTTCTTTTCAATATGGTTATATTTTAGGTCAAATTCTTTTAGTCAATAATAAAGAAGGTAAGTTAGTGAGCTATTACTCATCGTACTTTGAGATTTTAACTAACAAAGGTGAAGTTTTAAAGATAAAATATAAAGAAGTATTTAGGGGGAGTTTTGAAATATTTAGTGGAAATTTAAAAAGAGTTTTTAAGAAAATCCCTATTAATAAATCTTCAGATTTAAACGAAATCAAATTAAAAATAATGAATCATCCTGTTTTCTTAATGAATAATAATTTTAAATTCTATGAGGAATCAGATGAAAATGGAAAGCTTTGTTTTTGTTTTTATTTTAACGTGATGAACTATAAAGATGCAGTATCAATACAGCAATATATTGACAAGCTTTAGCCCAAGGATACTTTATTCTATATTAGTATTATTATAATTATGGGAAATACTTTTGGAACTATATATAAGCTTACTTCTTATGGGGAATCTCATGGCCCTATGATTGGTGGTATTATTGAAGGATGTCCCTCAGGTTTAAAAATAGATTTTAATGCTATTCAACATGATCTTGATAGAAGAAAACCTGGCCAAAGTAAAGTCACTACAGACAGAAAAGAATTAGATATTGTCGAATTTGTTTCTGGTATTTATAATGGAGAATCAACTGGAGCTCCTATAAATTTCATCATTAAAAATAATGATGCTAAAAGTAAAGACTATTCAGACATGGAAACCGTATTTAGACCCTCACATGCTGATTATTCTTATCATGCTAAATATGGAAATAGAGATCACAGAGGAGGAGGCAGGTCATCTGCAAGAGAAACAGCTAATAGAGTTGTTGCTGGATCAATAGCTAAACAAATTCTCGCTCATTATAAAATTGATATTCTTGCCTATGTTAGTTCTGTAGGTGAAATAGTCACGGAATTCGATAAAAACTTGAGCAATCAAGAATTAAGAGCTATTTCTGAATCAAATATAGTAAGGTGTCCAGATGAAACAATTGCTAATAAAATGATTTCATTTATTGAATCTATTAAAAGTGATGGAGATTCTGTAGGAGGTCAAATATTTTGCACTATTTCTGGTGCACCCGCTGGATTAGGAGCTCCTGTTTTTGACAGGTTACATGCTGATCTGGGTAAGGCTATGTTATCTATTAATGCTGTTAAAGGATTTGAATATGGATCTGGATTTGAAGGTACTAAAATGCTTGGGTCACAACATAACGATGAGTTTTTTAATGAAAAAGGTAATTTACGTACCAAATCAAATTTTTCTGGTGGTGTTCAAGGTGGTATTTCGAATGGCGAAGAAATATATTTTAAAGTTGCTTTTAAGCCCGTTGCTACTATTCTATCTTCACAAAATACTGTAAATGAATCTGGCGATAATGTAGTTTTAAAATCTAAGGGAAGACATGATCCTTGTGTCGTGCCTAGGGCTGTTCCAATTGTTGAAGCTATGGCAGCATTAGTAATTGTAGATCATTTATTGTTGAACAGAACAGTTAAATTATGAAATCAAAAAATAAAAATTTAGCACTTCATTGGCAAGTAATTATTGGACTTGTATTAGGTGGGGTTTATGCCTGGTTTGCAGTTGCCAATAATTGGATTCATTTCACTATGGATTACATCAATCCATTTGGAAATATATTTATCAATCTATTGAAAATGATAGCCGTTCCATTGGTTTTATTTTCTATTATTTCAGGAATAATTTCACTTAAAGACATTACTCAACTAGGAAGAATGGGTATTAAAACGCTTTGCTTATATCTTGTGACAACCTTATTTTCTGTTTCTTTAGGATTAGTTTATGTAAATATTGTTAATCCTGGAGAAAATCAATCTCTTGAAATAAGAACCGAAAAACGAATTGAGTATGAAATTTGGCTTTCTGAAAACCCTCATGTTGAAAGAGTTGATGATATTAATTTTTTGTCCGACCCTTATTTTTCTGAAAAAATTGCCGAAGTAAGAGCTCGAATTAAAGGGGAAGAAATTACTGGATGGGTGGCTGATAAGGTAAATAAGAGAGCTAAGGAAAAAACAAAGGGACCTTTAAGTGCATTAGAAGATGTGTTTTCTTCCAACATATTTAGATCCTTAACAGAAAGTAAAATGTTACAAATAATTTTCTTTGGAATACTATTTGGTGCAGTATTGTCAATGATTCCTAAAGAAAAAGCAAAACCTGTAATGGATTTAGTTGAAGGTTTAAATGAGGTTTTTGTAAAAATGGTAATGGTTATTATGAAAGCAATGCCATTTTTTGTTTTTGCATTAATGGCTGGTCAAATTGTAAAAGCAGCTGGAAGTGACCCAGATAAGTTTACAGAACTAATGAAATTTTATCTGTGGTATGGAGGAGTCGTTGTCGCTGGATTAGTAACAATGGCTTTCATTTTTTATCCAATTATTGTTAAGATTTTTACTGGATTAGGGTTTAGAAAGTTTTTAAGAAGTGTAAAAGATGCTCAAATTACTGCCTTTAGTACAAGTTCATCAGTTGCAACATTACCTGTTACTATGGGTTGTTTAGAAAATAATTTAAAAGTATCTAAATCTACAACTAGCTTTGTTCTTCCGATTGGAGCAACAGTAAATATGGATGGAACTAGTTTATACCAAGGTATTGCAGTTGTTGCATTGGCACAATTTCACATGGTTGATTTATCTATTCTTCAACAGCTTATTATTGTAGGAACTGCAACTTTAGCATCAATAGGCGCAGCAGCAATACCAAGTGCTGGTTTAATATTAATGATGGTCGTTTTAGAATCCGTAGGATTGAACCCCTTATGGATTGCTATTATTTTTCCTATTGATAGAATTCTAGATATGTGTAGAACTGTAGTTAATGTTACCGGAGATGCTTCTGTAGCAGCAATTATAGCTTATTCTGAAAATGAAATCAATTCAGTTGATGACTAATAAAAACATAATTACAATATTTCTATTACTAATTAATTCCTTTTTTTTTGGTCAAATTAATGAATGTGATAATCAAGTCCCATCGTCAATAGAGAAACTTTATTTAAAAGGAAAAAATTATAAAAAGTACGACTACAAAAACAGGTTAAAATTTCTAAAAGACGCTATTGAAATTGAAGAAGAAAATATTCCCTGCATATTTGAATTAGCTAAAACATCATTTAGAAGAAAATATGGAAACGGAGGCTCAATGGAATTACCTAAAAAATATTTTCTTCAAATCGAGACTCTTTGTTCATCATATCATGCTGATATTTTTTATTATTTAAGTTTAATATATTACATGAATAAAGATGACTGTAAAGCAGTTGAATATTTTAAAAAATTTTTAGATTTCTCTTCTGAAAATAAAAATAGTTTTTCTTCCAATTATCTTTTTCAAAAAAAAAATATTGAAGAATTATTTAAAATGTCCAAATACTTTTGTGATTTTTATTCTAACCCAGTTCCTTTCGAACCTAAAATAGTTAGAAATATATCTACTGCAGAAAGAAACGAAATACTTCCTGTTATTTCACCCGACAATGAGCATATTTATTATACAATTGAATTCGACGAATATATAAAAGGAGATATATCAGTTCATCATGAACAGTTGTTTGCATGTGGAAGTAGAAATAGTTTTAATGAGGACTTTAATATTGGAAAACCATTAAAAGAACCTTTTAACATGGGACCAAAATATGGAGGAGCATCTATGTCTGTAAATAATAAAGAAATGTACATTTGTGCTTGCATTAATAACGGAGGTTATTTTAATTGTGATATTTATGTCACAAAAAAACAGCTTAAGGAAATATCAATACTTAAAGAAGGAGTAAAGTTTGATACTGCTTTTTATGTTTGGTCTCCATTAATTAATTTAGGTCCAAATATAAATGGTTCTCAAACTTGGGAGGGTCAGCCATCATTATCTGGGGATGGTAATACCTTATTTTTTTCATCGGCTAGACCAGGAGGTTTTGGTAAAACTGACATTTATTACTCTGTTAAAAATGAAGATGGTATTTGGCAAAAAGCAATGAATATTGGAGAATCAATAAATACTTCAAAAAATGACAAATCTCCTTTTATTCATACAGACAGTAAAACTTTATATTTTTCTTCAGAATCTTCTGATTCAAGGTGGGGTGCTGGTGGTTTTGATATTTTTTTTACAAAACAAGATTTAGAAACCAAAAAATGGAATCTACCTAAAAATATAGGCTTTCCTATTAATAGTGATCAAGATGAGGAATCACTTATTGTTAGTCTTGATGGACATTTTGGATATTTTTCTTCAAACAGAGAAAACGGATTAGGTGGTAAGGATATTTTTTATTTTGAAATTCCAGAAAAAGCAAAGCCAGATAAAATTATTCTTGTAAAAGGAAATGCAACTTTAGACGACAATACTAAAATAGTTCTTGTAGATAATAATGGAAATAAAAAAGAACAAGGCTATAATTTAGATGATGAGGGAAAATTTGTGGTTGTTGTTAATGTAGAATCTATTAAAGGAGACGCTCTTTTGAATGTAGAAAGTAAAGACGGGGTATTTGAATCAATTGTTATTTCTCAAGAAGATATTAAATCTACTGTGGTTAAAAACAAAATAATAGAGAATAAAAAAATTGAAAAAGGAAAGCCATATACCCTTAACGATATAATGTTTAAATCAAATTCATCCTCAATTAAGGCTTCATCAAAAATAGTTCTGGATGAATTTGCAGACTGGCTAAAAAAGAAAAATAGTATAAATATTGAAATTCAAGGCCATACGGATGATCAAGGTTCTGAAAAAGAAAATTTAGCTTTATCTATTGATAGAGCATTTAGTGTAATGGAGTACTTATTAAATAAAGGAATTGATAAAAAAAGATTAAAATTCACAGGTTTTGGTGAATCGAAGCCAAAAGTGTCAAATAAATCAAGTATGTTAAGATCTATTAATAGAAGAACAGATTTTTTAATATTTTAGTTAAAAATTGAAGATTTTAAATATTCATATTGCATTATTTTTTTTAGTTACATTGCTTATTGGTTGTAATAACAATAGTGAATATTCTAAATCTAATGAATTATTAAACTCAGGAAATCAATTATTTAAATTAGGAAAATACAAAGAAGCTTTAAGTACCTACCAAGAAGGTGTAAGTCATGAATCTACGGTTATACTTTTGAGTAATATAGGTACAGCTTATGAGGAATTAGCAGAATTAGACAGCGCAGAATTCTATTTTAGAAAAGCTGTAAATAAAGATAATAATAATGCTATTTCCTTAAATAACCTTGCAGAATGTTTAGAAATTAAAAATCAATTTGAAGAAGCTCTAAAATATTTTAATCAGGCTATAGAAGTTGATAAAAATTTAAGTTTATTATATATTAATAGAGGGGAGCTATATCTTGAGATGCGGCTATATGAACAGTCTAGAAATGATTTTGACAAAGCTCTAGAATTAGATTCCATGGATGCTTTAGCTTATAATAATAGAGCAGAACTATTTGAAGTTACTGGTGATTTTAACGCTGCAATTCAGGATTTAAACAAAGCTTTATTCCTTGATTCAAGTTATGCAATTGCTTACAATAATCGTGGGTTTTTATTAAAATTACTTGGCCAATATGAAAATGCTTTAAGCGATTATAATTTTGCAATTGGCTTAGATAGTAGGCAAGGTGTTTTTTATTTGGATAGAGGAATATTAAAAATGGAGATGGGTAATATGGTTGCTGCATGTGACGATTGGGTGAAAGCTGGTAATGCAGGATATGATATTTCTTCTTTTCAATATTTAATTGATAAATATTGTCAACAATAATTTTTTAAATATGTTTTTAGAAAACAATGTAAATCATCTAAAGAAGTTGGGTTGGATAGAGGTAATATGTGGCTCTATGTTTTCTGGAAAAACGGAAGAATTAATTAGAAGATTAAAAAGAGCTGAATTTGCAAACCAAAAGATTATAATTTTTAAGCCAATTACAGATATTAGGTATAGCCAAAACAAGGTAGTGTCACACGATTCTAACGAAATTGAATCAATTCCTGTAGCTAATTCTAAAAAAATACTTGAGTTATCCAAAGATGTAGATGTGGTCGCATTAGATGAGGCACAATTTTTTGATAATGAGGTAGTAGATGTTTCCAATCAATTAGCAAATACGGGAAAAAGGGTAATTATAGCAGGTTTAGATATGGATTTTGAAGGTAATCCTTTTGGTCCTATGCCTTATTTAATGGCTATTGCGGAGTTTGTTACCAAGGTTCATGCAATTTGTACAGAAACTGGAAATTTAGCCAACTACAGTCATAGGATTTCTAAAAATAAGGATTTGGTTCTTTTGGGAGAACGTGAAGAATATCAGCCTTTGAGTAGAGCAGCTTTTAAAGAGAAATTAAAAAAACGTTAAAAACATCATTTTTTGATAAAAAAGCATTAAAAACAGCATAAAAGCTTTAAAAAATGCTAAAAAGTAGATTTTTTATGAAAAAAACAAATTTCAAATTTTGGCAAGGATACATAGGTATTTCAGTATTTATTGTTTTTAATACTATTGCTATGATTTTATATCCTGGGGGAACTTATTTAGACTCCAAAACTGAAGGATATCACTTTTTTTATAATTTTTTTAGCAATCTTGGGGAGTGGGTGGCAAGAAATGGAGAGCTTAATACTTCTTCTGCTTTATTATTTAATACCTCATTAACGATTTTCTCAATATCCTATTTTTCATTTTTCATTTCTTTTTTGAAGCAAGAGGTTAAATATATTGAACAAAAATGGCTTAGTTTTTTCTTAGTAGCCAGTATATCTATTTCTATACTTTCTTTTATTTTTATTTCTATTTTTTCTGCAGAAGAAACTTCGAAAATTTTGCATTTAGTTTTTGTGAAATTAGCTTTCAGATCTTTATTTATTCATGCTTTAATACAAACCTATGTAGTTTTTAAAAATCCAAAATTTGACCAATTTATTTCTTTTGCCTCTATTGGGTTTACTATTCTTCTTTTTATATTTTTATTAATAATGGATTTTGGTCCTAATGCAAAAGAAAGTATGGAAGCTCTATTTTTACAGGTAACAGCTCAAAAGGTAATAGTTATTGCAATCATGATTTATTTTTTTTTCCAGATTAGAACAGCTCTAAAATTATTTTCATAATTAATTTAAATTATTTCTATTTTTTAGATTAATTCAAATTGATGATATTTGCATCAAATTACTAATCTAAAATTTAAGTTGCTGCATAAATTTTTTTCTAAAGTCTTTTTGTTTGTTTTAACTCTAATAATTATTTCAATTATTAGTATTTTTATTTTAATTAACGTTAGTAAACCGTCTAATGATGGAGAGCTAATTATTAATCAAATTCTTGATTCTGTTTCTATTAAAAAAGATCAATGGGGAATACCTCATATTGAAGCAAAAAATCAACACGATGCCCTTTTTGCTTATGGATATACCGTAGCCAAAGACCGTTTATTTCAAATGGATCTGCAAAGAAGATTGGCTAGGGGAGAGCTATCAGAAATTATGGGGGAAGACTTACTGGAAATAGATAAAATGTTTAGAAGCTATTTAATTGCTCATAAAGCAAAGCAATACATTTCTGATACTTCTAAAATAAATCCAAATGCACTTAAATATGTTGACGCCTATATTCAAGGAGTTAATTATTTTATAAAAAAGGGACCTAAAACAATTGAACATCGTTTAATAGGTGCTGATGTAAGACCCTTTGACAGGCTTGATGTTGCTAGTATGACTATTTATATGTCTTTTTCTTTAATGGATGGAATAAGAAGAGACATGCTATTCTCTATGCTAAAAGAGAAAATATCAAAAAGTGATTTGTTACTAATTTTCCCTGATTATGCAGATAATAATTTTTTAACAATTATGGAGGAGGAAATTGATTCTATTCCTAAAAGAAATTATCCAAGTTTAGATAAAATGAACGACTCTGCTTATAAAAAATTAATTTCTTACTTTGATTTAACCGAAAAAGTAACAGGTTTTGTTCCTCCGTTTCATGGAAGTAATTCGTGGGTTCTTTCTCCTTTTCGTTCCAAAAGTGGCAACGCAATTTTAGCAAACGATCCACATATTGGTCTTTCAAAACCAGATGTTTGGTATGAAGCGCATATTTCCTATCCTGGTTACAATAATTACGGTTATTATATTCCTACAATTCCGTTTCCATTAATTGGCCACGACGATTTTAAAGCTTGGGGAATGACCATGTTTGAAAATGATGAAGTAGATCTTTATAGCGAAACTTTTAATCCTAAAAATGAAAACCAAGTACTTTTTGATGGTAAGTGGGTAAATACTCAAGTGATTAAACAACAAATTAAAGTTAAAGATAAAAAGGATAATAATTTAAGTATTAGAGTCACTTCACATGGTCCTATTATAAGTGATTATATCGATGGATATAATGGATCTCCATTGGCATTTTCTTGGGTTTTTTACAATTTAGAAAATCCATTTTTCGATATGCTATATGAAATTACAATTGCCGATAATATTTCTGACTTTCAATTGTCTGTTTCAAAAATTGCTTCTCCTGGACTAAACTTTTCCTATGCTGATAAAGATGGCAACATTGCCTGGTGGGCAACAGGAAGATTGCCTCTAAGAGATTCTATTGTAAATGCCAAGTCTATTTTGGATGGGAGTAATCCAAATCATAATATAAAATCATATGTTTCTTTTGTTAATAATCCTCAAATGATTAATCCAAAAAGTGGAGTTATTATTACGGCCAATAACTTACCTACCGCCAATAAAATAGAAGGTATTCCAAGGTTAGACGGATATTTTAGATCTACCGATCGCGCACAAAGAATATATAGTTTATTGGACAAACAAGAAACTTGGTCCATTGAGGATCTTAAAAAAGTACAAAATGATGATTTTCTTATTTCTTCTTTAAATCTCAATAATGAGATAATAGCCTCTTTAAATACTCAGATTAAAAAGTTTTCTAATATTGAAACCACAGCATTTGAATTATTGAAACAATGGGATGGAAATATGCCCATTGATTCTAAGGGAAATAGTATTTTTCAACTAACAATTTATCATATTTTAAAGGAAGCATTAGAGCATAATTTAGGTAAGGATTATTTTAGAATCTATATGAATAATTTAGACCATTGGGATTTTTTTAAAAATTTAATATATAAAAAATCGGTTCCTTTTATAAGGGATTCAAGCCATTCCAAAGAAGAAGTTTTTAATAATCTTATTTATAATGGTTTTAAAAATGCAATACTAGAAATCACTAAAAAACTAGGTAATAATTCTGATTCATGGGAATGGGGAAATATTCATACTATCAATTACGAGCACCCTTTGGGAAAGGTAAGTCCACTAGATTTTATACTTAATCTTGGACCATTTCCTATGCCAGCTGGAAACAATGTGATTAATAAATCTATGTCAACACCTGGCAATCACGATTACAAAGTAACTTCTTTACCTTCTACAAGAAGATTAATTGACATTGGAAATCCAGAAAACTCCTATTCTGTTATACCAAGTGGAAATTCCGGAAATTTTTGGAGTAAACATTACGATGATCAGTTAGAGCTATTTTTAAATGGAAAATACAGAAAAATAAATTTTTCTAAAATTCAAGTTAACAGCAATTCAAAGCATAAATTATTATTAACTCCGAATTAATCTTTTAGTTTCTAAAATTATATAAGTGGTGCAAATTCTTCGAGAAAAGCTTTAAAAAGTTACCTGTTTACTACTTTGATTCCCCAAAATAATTAAGAATACACTCTTATTCAACCAATTAAATTAAAAAAATCTATAATAACATTGTTTTTTATTAAAAACATAAATATTTTTTTGGTTAAAAAAATTAATTGTTAACCTCTTTTTAATCTTAAACTTAATCAATTGAAGTAATGATACCTGTTATTTTTAATTATGAATTTTTAAAAAATTAACAATATATGTAAGGATAGAGGTTGGAATAGTTTTTTATTTAAATATGTTGATACATGTGTGTATATGAATTGTCATTTGTTAATTTTTAAATCAAAAAAATTTTAGAATTTTGGAAATAAATAATTCATAACCTGTTTTATATTTCTAAACTAGGTTAACTAACGTAATAACACCTATTATTTTTAATTATGATTTACTTTTTTTTACCTTTAATTTTTAAAAAATTCAAAATGAAGAAATTATCATTTTTTTTAGTTTTCACTCCTTTTACATGCTTTGCTCAGCAAGTAATTTCTTCTCAGGGAGATTCTTATGCCGATTCATCTGCAGCTATAGATTTCACTATTGGTGAGGTAGTTACTTTTACTGGAACAAGTTCTGAAAATAACCTTACCCAAGGGTTTCATCAAACTAACTGGGGTTTTGTAAGTATTGAAGATCACTTACCAAGCTACCAGGCTATTATATATCCAAATCCAACAGAAGATCTCTTAAACATTAAAGCAAGTTTATATGAAGATGTAAGCTATGCATTGTACGATGAAATGGGAAAACTCATTTTACAGGGCCTTCTTTCTGGTGAACAAACTGCTTTAGAAGTGAGTCCGTTAGCTACTGGACGTTACTCCCTAGTTTTAAGTAACTCAAAAGAGAATTTAAAGACATTCAATATTATTAAAACAAGATAAGATAAAACCTATGAAAAAGATTCTACTATCAATTTTTACAATAGCCGCAATGGCACTTTCAACTTTTGGGCAAGCACCAGAAGGTTTTAAATACCAGGCAGTGGTTAGAGATGCAGGAAATGCAATTTTAGTTAACCGAGCAGTTGGAATACAGCTAACAATCCAGCAAGGGTCTGCAGGTGGAACGGCGGTATATACAGAAACATTTGCTCCAACTACTAATGCATATGGTTTAGTGAATTTAGAAATAGGAACAGGAACTACATTAGACGATTTTACAA
>Ga0208950_1000605_pt1 | contig 18513 bp, 18 predicted proteins | sample AOAMet_54_BLW_10_2_FD_188234 | JGI IMG/M metagenome (GOLD analysis project Ga0208950, IMG submission 188234) | Ammonia-oxidizing marine microbial communities from Monterey Bay, California, USA - CAN11_54_BLW_10 (SPAdes) | ecosystem: Environmental > Aquatic > Marine > Intertidal zone | place...
AAGCGGCCAAGGTAAGATACTAAGGGAAACACCACGGAAAGATTGCGGATCTGAGCTGGACAATACTTTATACAATCTCGAGATGATGCCTTTGACTCTAAAGGAGCTCCTTGCCCGAAATGCGGCACACATATTCCCCAATCTGTATCATACTTGATCACCTGATGTCCTCACCATCAACGATCTCAGAGCAAATATCTTCAAAGCGGGGCGGTGCACCCGTCGTACGCATTTCAAATTCTTTGGATTGGATGGAAACGCAGTGTTTAAGCTTCGAAGCAGATTCAAACTCTTTCTTAGTAGTCACTAGGTGAACATTTTCATGACACTTTGAGCAGTGACGTTCTGCTGGGTTAGGGGTTTCTTCTAATTGATGCCACTGCATCTCACACTGAAACGAGAGCTTGGCCCAGCTAGGAGCACCAGGGGGAGGGGTGTGGCAGTTTTGAACCTGTCCGATCTCTTCGCTCATTCCCTTTCGCGGTAGCAAGTTGGGTAAACAAAAGAAACGCTTCATTGGAATTACGAGTTCAGTATTTATTCTCTTAATTCTGGGTGCTTGGGTCTCAAGTACAGCGGGTGGGCAATACAATCAAGGCTGCTCAATAGGCTTCCCAAACGGATGGCCGCAATGTCAAGGTTCCTTCCTTCCCAGCATTGATGGAGAGCCGGGTATACTTGTACAAATGCTCCATCGATTTGGTGCCGGGGTTGTGGGTGTTGTATTGATTTTAAGTGCGGCTCGAGTACGTGTCGATTCAAGAGACTTCAATGAAGGCGAAGGATTTTCAAAAGCTGCTGAAACCGTTACTGGGCTGTGGATTTTGAATGTCTTTGTTGGAGGTATGTACATTGTTTTTGCAAATGCAGATGAATTCCCAGAATCCTTTTCTCTTCTCCACCTTATCTTCGGTGTAGCTTCTTTCATCGCTGCAGCAACAACCCTGATGATGCTGAGACTCGCTCATCTCGAACAACCCGATAGAACTGAGGAAGAATGATGGAACAAACAGAGGAGACTCCTTCGATGTTTTCTCTTTTCATCAAACTGATGAAACTAAGAGTCATTGTCCTTCTACAGATTACTGCCATATGTGCAATCCTTGTGCATGATTCTCTTGCTCGATATGATCTAATCGATATTGAACGAACATGGCTCGATACAGCTTGGACCTCCTTGATTACCGTCATAGGGGGTACACTGAGCGCAGGTGGTTCGAACGCAATCAACATGTGGTATGATCGGGATATCGATACGAAAATGCGTCGTACGCAACATAGGCCTTTGCCACAAGGGCATCTCACACCAAATACCGTTCTTTTGTTTGGAGTTACAATATCCATCCTAGGATCATCATTGTTCTTCTTACTCCACTGGAAGGCAGCTTTCTGGTCCTTCTTTTCGGTATTTTTCTACGTGTTCATCTACACTATGTGGTTGAAGAGAAGAACACCACAGAACATTGTCATTGGAGGGGCTGCAGGAGCAACTCCTCCATTGATTGGATGGGCAGGTGCAGCAGCAGCATCCATTGATTCAATGAATCCTTTAGATCTAGGTTCGCCTATACCATGGATGCTCTTTGCCCTCATCTTCTTCTGGACACCACCTCACTTCTGGGCCTTGGCTTTGTACCGATCTGGAGAATATGCAAAAGCCAATGTTCCAATGATGAATGAAGTAAAAGGGGCAAAAAGGACTGTTACTGAATCTAAATTCTATTGTGTTGGTTTGTTTTTACTCGGTTCAGTGCCATGCTTTTGGCCAAACTCAGGACTCCCGTTATTATGGGCGTTTGTTGCAGGAGGTCTCACCCTTTGGTACGCAGCCTCTGTATGGGGAATTGATATCAATGAACCATTGGATGAGAATGGACGTATGCCAAAAGCTGCAAAGAGTTTCTTCCGGTCTCTGTTTTACTTAGGATACATGTTTTTGTCTCTGGTGATCATCTCATTCATTCCTCCAGATTGGCTTGGAATACTCGGTCCACTGGGTTGAGAATGTGGCGCGGTGAGGGAGATTCGAACTCCCGAGGGTAAAACCCACTGGATTAGCAATCCAGCGCAATGGCCAGGCTATGCGATCACCGCAGTAAAGCAACCCACCTGCCTTTTGGTCATGAATATGACGGTTGTTAATTCACTGAACTCAATGGGTCTCACTCAAAGAAATCTTCGAACTCTTCTGCCATATTTGCCGTGCCCTTTCGACGGTTTCGAGCAGCCATAACACGCTTGAGTCTTCTTCTGCGCTTGATCATCATTGGAATGAGGAGTGAATTCAATACGACGAGAATCAATGCTCCGATTCCAGCATATTGGAATTCTTTGAGTTCCATTGAATCTTCTAAATCCCCGAGCCAATTGATTCCAAGAGGTGGTTCAGGAGGTTCCGGTTCTTCAGGTATGATGTGCTGGTTGTAATCCCACCACTGGTTTTCGATTTCCACGCGTTCTGTGTTCTCACTAGGATATTCTCCAATAGTCATTGCATTTCCTCGCCCGTCAACTGGTGAGAGGACGTAGAAGTATGTCCTGTCTGGGCGTATACCATCTGCTTCCAAGCCAGATTGATTGAATGTACCAGTTTCTCCTTGAACTCCACTTAAGCCAGTCGCAATAGGAGTGACATACCTCAGTTCCAGTTCATTGGGTCGTATGTCGAGTCGATACAGATTCCACGTTACTTCACCATCAACTTCATTTTGAGGCCATGTCCAAGTGAGGTTTAATTCATAGCAGGAATTCCAACTTCGTTGTAGATCGAAACAAGTCGTTGAATTGGTAAATCTGTAAGAATGCGTGAATGTTGAGACCGTGCTTGAAGGTGCGATTGCATCTCCGCACAACATGGAGTTCCCATCAGAATTCATGAACACATTAATTCGAGACAAATCTGGTACATTAGCACGATTTGAAGGGATGAGGGCATAAGAAGCACATGTTCCTGAAGGGAGTGGCTCAGGATCAACCCAACTCTCTGTTGAAATAGATACCATCTCTATGAATCGCTCATCAATAAGTTGAGTCCACAGGCTTTGACTGTCTTCTTCATCAGGATTCGGGAATATTGTCCCTCCTGTTTCTGCTACAGGCAGTTTGTACACTCTCCAACCTCCCAGGTACGGGTTGGATACGTCGCCTTCTGAAGTCCAAGACAATTCTATAGCACCTCCTTCCAATTGGTTATATTCGGTATTATTAGCGGAAACATCAGCTTCAGGTAACGATCCAATAAAGAGAAGGACAGTATTGCTATTTAGTGATAATGAAATATTTTGGACTTCATCAAATGAGTAGTAATTAGGTGATTCTAGGTAATCCCAATACGTTTCTGCTGAATCTGGTAATTCTAGGATTTCTACTGACTCGAATGGAATCATGTCTGGTAAAAGCGCTGATAAATTAACTGTCAAATCCATTGACTGAATGTCTGCAGGTTGCGTGCTGTCATCGAGTTTCATGGCCTTGAGTTCGAGGATCATCAATGGCTCCTTTCCTCCAGCAATGTTGTATTCAGATCCTTGTACTGGTAAGAAATAATCATATGAGAATTCAGCCTTATCGAGAGAAACAATTGAACCCGTCATCAGGGGTTCCTCTTCTATGACTACCTCGTCAATGAGTTGTATTGTTCTGTATGCCTCTTCTGTGTTTCCGAGAGCGTCTTCAACTACCAATCCTACGATGTAGGATTTCAAAGGGAATGTAGATGCATTGACGTTTAGGAATGGTCCATAGCCCAATTGGATCGCAGTATTGAGCGTCCATGTGTAGTTAAGAGGGTTAGCGGCAATGTTGCTGGTCTGTGCACTAAGTTCGATTGTATCTGCAGTAGTGAATGTGCCTGAGACAGTGTTGAGTCCGATTGAAGGATTTATTTCACCCGCAGTAATATCGGCATATTCAACCAGTGTGTTGTCTGAAGGAGCTGTGTCTGCACGGCCATCAAATGAGGTCGGCATGTAGACTCGCAGTTCTTTTCCATCTCCGATTTCGACAATATCAAATGTACATGTGGTGAATTGCGATGGGCCAAGTATATCGATATCGCACGTCTCAATGTGTTCCGATTCTCCTTGAGCATCAAACATTTCGAAGGTAACTATAGCATCTAAGATTGTGAAATTCCCAATGTTTTCTATCTTAGCAGAAATCATATCTTCCCCGTAATAGTACGAAGGCGATGATTGGTCATGGGATGGATACATACTCGCAATTCTTAGGTCGAGTGTATTATCTAGGACAATTTCGATTTGTGTAAGATCATTGAATGAATTGAGGTCTCCATCATAAGATCCAGAACTACTTACGAGTCCAAATTCGAAGATATATCTACCTGGTATTGAATGGTTTAATGCGGGTAAGGCAGTTGTGAATGGTAGTTCATATCCTCCATCTGGAAGGTTTGTCACACTACGGGTTGCATTATTGACAAGGGTTCCATCGAGCGTCATGAGATTCCATCCAATGTTTGCAACAAGGTCGCACGTTCCACATGTGTTTACGATGCCATAAATGTCCATCTCATACTCGACTTCGGTGTTCAATACCACTTCACCGTCGTAAGTATGTAAGGCAGAAAGAGTATCGCGAGGATCTTGTTCGCTATCCACGGCGATATCACTGAATTCGGCGGTAAGATTGATGTTGTATGATAGAATGTCATCGCTTGTGTCAATATCTGCATAATCGAATTTGAAAACGACCGTAAAGGTGCCACTAGCGCCTGAAGGGAACCACCTATTTGTGTCTGAGAAGTTAGCAGATTCTCCGCTGAGTAATCCGTTTATGTTCATTCCTCCATCTTCGATGTTGTTCGATATGCATGAAACTGCAGTTCGAGGTCCATCACAAACATACCATTTCAACGTCCGAGTGTTTGTGAGAGGGCTTAATGCCTGATTTTCGATTTCTGCCGTGAATGTGATGGGATCGAAGGCTGAGTAAAAGCGATCTTCTATTGGAGTCTGGCCAGACACAATAGCAAGGTCAATTTGTTCGACAGCAGCAGCACTGGGTACATATGCTAGCATTGAAAATGCTGAAAAAAGCATAAGGAAAACCAAGCTAATGCTCGTTTTTTTCTTGCCAACGGCCATGCTATCCGCTCTTGTCATCATACGATGGTCGCATAGATGATTCAAAGACTCATCGCTTGATTTGGGGTTAATTACGGCGAATTCACCCCCTGATGGTTCGGCAACGTTCATGATATCGTTTGTGTTGGTGATGGTATGGAGGAGTCTGGGCACACGTGTATCCGCTCAGATGAGGGCGGCTTAACAGCAGTGATTGAATTTCTCTCTGCATTTACTCTTTTCCTCATGATATTAACTGCATTTATGTCTCTCGCCCAACTTGAAATGGGTTCGAATGATACCGAAATCGATCAAGTAGATCAAGCGACAGTGTTTGCTCTGGACCGTCTTGTTGGAGATTCTGGCTGGTTTGTTCCTGCGTTGGAGAATGGTGGTCTTGACCATGCGAACTCAACATCAGATTGGAGCGATGCAAGTGCCGAGGACTTGCAAAAAGGCCGCGTTCAAACAGGCCTTATTCTTGCAGGAGAACTCGATACAAATCGACTCAAAGCGTTGTCTAATGTGACGCTCGAATCATTTTCAGAAGGGCTTGGTCTTGCTGAAGACCTGAGTGCCTATTTGCATATTAGCGTACAATCTTCCACAAACATAACTCGTGTTGGTCTCGTTCTTTTCGAAGGAGGTTCGGATATCAATTCGGCTCGAATGGCATCTACGGCCTCGAGTATCGTACGTATGTCGGGTGAACTTGTTACCGTTACTTTGCAAGTTCATGATGCAGGAAGGCAAAGCGAGAATCTTGTGATTACGGAAGTAATGGCCCGTCCTATCGGGGGCGGTCCGGAATGGATTGAAATTTATAATGACAATTCCTTTGCTACAAGCCTCTATGGATGGTCTCTCAATATCACGTCTCCAAGTTCAAGCAATAATGTATTGTTCCAAACTGGAGTAATAAGCGGCTATTCCACCGCTTTATTCACCGGGTCAATTTCATCTCAGGTACAAGGAAATGCCACTCAGATAATCGATCTCGGTACCTTTGGCATTCTTGGAACTGGTTCCATGAATCTCCTCGATGATGGCAGTAGTGTTATCGAACTACGATTTACCCGGCCAGGTCAAACGAAACCACTTCCCAATTCGCGAGCAGAATGGGGAGGTCAAACAGGATTGTTACTCGGAGTAAACAGCGCTCTTGTTTGGGAGGGCGGTAGTCCTTTGAATTCCGCCAGTTGGAGCGTAGCTTTAGCTGCAACACCCGGTGATGTGCCTTCTAGTGTAACAAATGCTTCATGAACTCGATGGCGCTGGGATAGTTGATACCCGTGCAAGCCGCTTCCACATATTCACGAGACCGTTGTGTTACAGGCATCCATGGATTGGATGAAATTTTACGAGGAGGCATCCCTTATGGGTCCACTGTTTTAGCCTCCGGGACATGCGGTTCTGGAAAAACCACTTTAGCCATGGAATTCCTTGTTCGTGGCGCTCTTGCTGGTGAGGCTTGTGCTCACTTTACAGCAACTGAACCCTCAGTAAAACTCTTGGAAAACATTCGCCAATACGCGTTCTTTGACATGAACATGGTCGATACGGGTCTCATCAACGTTTTTGATATGGACGTTCTTTACTCATGGCTAGGTCTGGATAAATCAACATTTGACTTAGATGACGTTCACGCTTTGATTAAGTCGATCACCGATATCGTCAACACAATCGGTGTTACACGGTTGGTTATCGATTCAGTTACAACACTCTGTTACAAGATTAAATCTGAACAACTTATTCGGGATTTCTTGTTTACACTTGGAAAGAAACTTGCAACCTTGGGTTGCACAACCATTTTGATTTCTGAAATTACTTCCGCAACAGAAAACGCCCACTGGTCTTCTTTCGGTGTGGAAGAAGCAATCGCAGATGGGATTGTTGTAATGGGTGACGTTGAACGTATGGGCCATTTACTACGATTCCTACAGGTCGTAAAAATGCGTGGTACATCCCACAGTCGGGCGAAACATGCTATCGAACTGACACCGCTTGGGGTCATGTTGACACCGATGTTGAAATGGGGATCACAAAATGAAACTGCTCACTGGGGTGCATGATTATGTTTGAACTTGACCAAAGAATTGCTGAACAATTGTCGACCATTTCGCTCAATAGCTCTGTACAAGTTCGTTGTGGAAACTCAAACGCATTCATGGTTACTGCAAGTACCATGCTTCCATTGATGCAGATGTTTGAGATGGGTGGCGTATACATCACGGCAAGCCGTGGTGCTGTTGAAATCATTCAAGCCTTCGAATCGATCGGTGTTGATGTCTCAAATATCCAATTCATCGACCTTGTTTCTTCAGGTATTTTGGGAGGTACCGACGTAGAATATTCGAACATCCACTTTGTAGATAGTCCGATCATGTTGGAATCTGTTCTACTTCGAACGTTGTATATTCTGCGAACGACCTCTTCCGCTCGTAATTTCGTTTTTATTGATAGCGTAAATGCGCTCGCAATCTACAACGAGGATAGAATGCTTGCTGAATATCTTCACACGTTCATTAATACCTTCAGGCAGAGAGAAGTCCTCTCGATTATCTTAAATGTTCCAGATCAAACACCACCATTGGTTCTATCGAACCTGGATCTGTATTGTACTGACCTTGTCGATCGTGGGCAAGTAGTCATCCATTGAGGAGGGATTTAGATGAAGAAGAAGATTACATTCGATAAGGAAGATGAAGAATTCTTTGGACAAGTAGGCTCTTTTGGAGTCCCTAAGTTCGATGGTGAAATGAACGGAGGAGTCCCTCGTGGATTTACAATGGTTGCGTTTACTGAAACGGGTTCTGGTGCTGAATTATTCGCAAAGCAGTACGTATCTCCTGCTGAAGAGTCCGAAAATACCCTCTACGTTTCAACCAATGAAGGACAGCCAGAGATTGTTCGTGTTTTCAAGAAATACGGATGGCCGCTCGATATTAACGTGCGCACAATTGGCGAAGAATACAATTCTAACGTTCTCGAACGAGAACTCCTAGCAAGTCGATACCGTCTTGAGGGATTCCGTCTTGAGGACATCCAGAGACTTGCTCAGACACGATTTGTAGATGAGAATAACCAAGATTATCTCACCGAAGTTACGAATGAAATCATGGCTTTAGGGCCCTACTTCAGAGCAGCTATTGACAGTCTTGACTTCTTCTTGCAACGTGACGATCCAAATCGGGTTGTTGCAATGATTCGTATGCTTCAGGCTCACACTCAAATGTATCGAGGACTTTTGTTAATCAGCGTTTCAGTTCATGGTCTATCTCCTTCGATACGCCAAGAACTTGCAAGTATTGCCGACATGGTTCTCACCTTTGGAGTACGTACTGTTGGATCAGATTTCGAAACCTCAATGATTGTTTCAAAGTTCAGAAATGCTCCAGAGAATCTGAAAATGTTGGTTTTCCGTGTTACTCCAGAAGAGGGTATTACGCCAGAAACTGTCGAGCGTATCGCTTGAAGTTGTTTACTGGTCGAAGCGACACCTCCAAAGAGGGCGAAGCCTGCCACGAACCATGTCAAGTCGAGCAGCAACGGGTGGTTACGACCCATCTGGAATTGATTTGGATGCTTGGACTGAGTTGGAAGAACAACTTGAAGCAACCATTCCTGACTATGACCGAGTCAATCGATTAATGACATTTGGGCAAGACAAGCGTTGGAGGCGCAATGTTCGCAACCACGCTTCTCAAGGTATGAAAATTCTCGAAGTGGGATGTGGCCCTGGAAGTTTTGCAGAAGATCTCGTGGGATTGGACGTTACTTGTTTAGATCCCTCTGAAGAAATGCTGAAGGTCGCTAAAAAGCGAGTTGATGCTGCGCGTAAAGGCCGTGGGGAATCACCTGCGGCATATGTTCAAGCGATTGCTGAAGAGATTCCATTGGAAGACAATTCGTTTGATATGGTCTTCTGCCTCTTTTCATTCCGTGATTTTCAAGACAAGAAAAAGGGACTTGAAGAAATATTCCGTGTTCTGAAGCCTGGTGGGCAACTCGTGATGTGTGATGCTGGGAAAGCAAATGCATTGCATGGCTTAGCTGGTAGGATTTGGATGAGTACGATGGTTCAATGGATGGCTCGTTGGGTTACTAAGACTAAAGATCACCCTTGGAAAGGACTTGCTCGTTCTTACACACACTATGGTACCAACAAATATTATCGTACTATGATGATTGAAGTGGGCTTTGAAAATGTTTCAGGCCGACTATTGTACCCGCTCTTAATGTCGAGTCGATTCCGTGGAAAAAAACCAATGTGATGCCCATTTTTCGTCAACTGGCCTTTCCATTAGCCTCATAAACCCCCTCTCGATGGTCGAGGCAAAGTGGTTGTTATGGGTATGGAAAAAGTCCTCCAAAGCATCAAAAAAGCCGAGCAGGCTGCTGAAACGACTCTCTCTGATGCTCAGAGTGAATCCAGTCGAATACTCAGCGATGCTCGACGTGATGCAGCAGATATGGTCTCTAAGGCCGCAGAAGACGCTCAGGCTACAATCAAGTCGACTCTTGATGCAGCACGTGAAGCGGCCATGAAGAACGTCACAAAAGTTCAGAAAGAAGGCTCCAAGTCAGTTGAAGCAGTTCAAAGCGATGCTGCAAAGAATCAAGATGCAGCAGTTTCTCTTATCGTAGAAAGACTCCTCAATCAATGAAGTGATATCATGTTCTCTACTGTCGACATGTCCCGTCTCACATTGGCGGCGCCTGTTGATGCTATGCATGACATCGTTCGAAAGTGCTCAGATCTAGGATGCGTTCACATTGAAGATTACACTCAATTTGAGGAAGGTATCGGTGTCGGCCGAGCAATCCAAAGCGAAGATGCTGACATGATCAGCGCTCTTCTTCTCAAAGTACGTGCAGTCCGCAGCGCAGTTTCAGTTCACAACTCCAAGGGATCTATTTCAAATTCAAATGCAAAGAAACTGACAGAGGGAATGTCCTCAAAGGTCGAAGCTGCTTTAGAAAATATCGAAGCAATCCGAGAGGCTGAATCAGATATTTCATCACTCAGTGATCAACTTCGTGTGTTTGAGCGTCTTGAGCCTCTCAACATTTCACTCGACCTCCTCTCCGGATACCAAGGCGTCGAAATCTACGTTGCTGAGACCCCTAATGCATCCAAGGCACACAAGGCCTTCGCAGACATGGCTTCTCGAATCGAGTACCTTTGCCCAGCAGGTCTCGTAGCGGTTGCATGTGCTCCAAGTGATGCAGCAGCAGTTCAAATCGCATTGGCTGAGTTGAACGCTAAGGCAATCCAACTCCCCTCAGGAAAGGGAACTCCTTCTCACAGGGTTGCCGAAACAAAAGAAGCAATCTCGAAAGCAGAGTCATCTGCTGAATCGAACCAGAAAGCCCTTGATTCATGGGCCGAAAAGCATGGCTCTGATCTCGTAATCATCGAAGAATACCTCCAAAGAGAGTATTCAATCTATACTTCTCCTACATCTTTGGCTGTTTCAAACCAGGCCTTTGCTCTCGACGCATGGGTTCCAACAGAAAATGCAGACAAAGCTCGTAACTCTCTAAAGGGACTTGTCTCTCACATTGAGATTGAAGCACACGTTGACGACCATCACGGTCACGATGATCACGACGGCCATCACCATGAGCCAGAACCTCCAGTTGCTTACAAGAATGCAAGCCCTGCTGAACCGTTCGAACTTGTTGTTGATCTCGTTGGCCGCCCTAAGTATGGTACTTTTGATCCGACAACCTTCATTATGATCACACTCCCGCTTATCTATGGCCTCATCCTTGGAGACTTCGGATACGGTTTTGTCATTGTCTTACTGGCACTATGGCTTCGTTCAATGCCGTTCGCAAAAGAGCCAATGGGTAAGAATGCTACAACCGTACTCATGTCTATGGGTCTCTGGTGCATGTTCTGGGGATTCCTTTTCGCAGAAGGCTTTGGATTCGTATGGGACGGTACAGGACACGTAATGGGCGATGCTTCACCACTCATCGGTTTCTATGACTGGACCTATGCAAACATTCACTTCCCAGCCTTCGTAACAGATACGCTTGGTATGTCGCATACCCACATTCCATTCCACCGAGCAACTGGTGCTCTCACAGATTACGTACTTCTTTCCGTTTACATCGGAGCCCTCCATCTCTTCATCGGATTCATTATTGGATTCTTCAACGTCATGAAGGCCCATGGAATCGTCGCAGCCTTCTTTGAAAAGGGAAGTTGGATGATGATTCTTCTCGGTGGATTCTTCCACATCTACGGGTACATGAACAAGGACAACGAAGTCCTTGCAGCAACTTTACCCGCTCTCGTCATGCTCGCAGGAGTTGGATTACTCATCATCGCTCTGGCTATCTTCGAAGGATTTGGATGGGCCGGTGGCGTTATCATGGGGCCAATCGAAACATTCGGATTGTTGGCGAACACTCTCTCCTATCTGCGTATCATGGCAGTCGGTGTTGCTGGTGTTAAAATCGCTGAAATCGGAAACGACATGGGCTTTGCTTCCATGACAGATGCTGTTTCAGCAGGCGATTATGTCATGGTTCCACTCTTCTTCTTACTTTGGATCGGCGTCCAAGTGTTTGCAATAGCACTCGGACTCCTATCACCTTCTATTCACGCAGCCCGTCTCCACTTTGTGGAATGGATGGGCAAGTTTTACGATGGCTCAGGCAGGGCTTATTCCCCGCTTGGCGGTCAACCCCTACATGTTGAGGGGAATTCATAGTCCACTGGACGTTAAGGAGGTAGAAAATATGAACAAGAATACCCTAAAGAAAAGCCTACGAATGATGATCGTGCTCGGTGCACTCGTCCTGATCGCTCAGGGCGTATCCGCTCAAGCGGACGCTGACACAACAGAAACAACAGAAAGCTGGGGCAAGGACATGGGAGCAGGTATTGCTCTCGGTCTTGCTGGTCTCGGCGCTGGGTTCTCCCAGGGAAGCATCGGCAGCGCAGCTGTCGGTATGCTCGCTGAAGACTCAAGCAAATTTGGTCCTGCACTCATTTTCACGGCTCTTCCTGAGTCGATTGTAATTCTCGGTGCATTGCCACTCTTCCTATGAAGTTGTGGCGTTACAACAGACACACGTCTGTTGATTCGCTGGAGATAATGATATGACACTTGAAACACTTGCTAAAGATATCGCTGCATCCGCTGAGGCGCAAGCCAAGGCTATGCTCAAAGAAGCGAAAGCAGAAGCAGATGCAATTGTCGGTGAAGCAGAAACTAAGGCAACGTCCATCTCGGACGAAGCAAGCGCCCGTGCTGGGCGTGAAGCCGAACAAATTTCGCAAGAAATGGTCGCCAGTGCGCGACAAGGAAACCAGAAAGAATTGCTTATTGCACGTCGTGGCGTCTTAGATGCTACATACGATGCTGCAAAAGCACAACTTGCCGATCCCGGAATGAAGGGAAGAGCAACTCTACTGAAATCTTTGTTGAAGCATGCTGGAGGCATTTCTGGAAAGGACTTCGTTCTAAGGCCAGTTACTGTTGATGCGGCTGCATTGAAGAAAGAAGCAGGTTCCCGTACAATCGGTGACGAAATTGACGGACTTGGTGGCTTCATGATGGAAGCTGCAGATGGTTCCGTCTCATTCGACTTCCGTTTTGATACACTTCTAGACAGAACGTGGAACGACGAACGCGCTTCGATTAACGAAACACTATTTGGATGAGGGATGAATGATGCTATCGGGTAATACACCATACGTTGCTGCACGAGCAAAGGCTCGTCGTCAAGCATTAATGGACAAAGCTCGACTACGTCAATTGATCAATCAATCACCCGACCAACTCACAAATGCAGTTGCAGAAAGTGGGTATCAAAACGAAATCAACCTCTATGCTTCCAGATATACTGGTGGCGATTTGGTTGAGGCTGCACTTACCCACAATCTTGAGTACGAATTGTCAAAGATTCTCTCATACTGTAATGGAAGAGTACGAAAAATCGTTGAGATTTACACCGGTCGATATGAATACCAAAATGCCAAAGCAGTACTGAGAGCAGTTGCGAACGATATTGATGCTGAAAAACTCGGGAAGGATATCCTACCTGACTTGAATGAAATTAACACTCCATGGATTAAAATCTTGGAGAGTGCCGATGACTTACCATCTGCTGCTTTACAAATGCGCCGTAAATCATTCGGATCAGCGCTTACAAGTTTGCCAGAAAATGCAAGCCTTGCACAGTATGAAGATGCTCTTGATAGACATTACTTCTCACACGCAATGGCTTCACTTTCGCACAGCAGCAATGATGCACGATACTTGCGAAATGTATTGTCCACAGAAATTGACCATCGAAATATTCTCAACGTTTTGGAAGCATCTGCTTTCGGAATCGAAGGGAATGATCTACTCGATGAACTCTTGACCGGAGGACGATTATTGCCAAAGCGTGCATTGTCCTCTGTCGCCAATGGTGGCAGAGATGCAATGATGGATCTTCTTCGAAGCAATTCTCGCTTTGATATCGCAGGATTTGAGACCGCAATGGAGACTGCAGAAAAAGAACGATCTTTGGACGCTGTCGTTACATGGCTTCACGCACGGGAACATCAACAAATGCAGAGGATGAGCTACCTCCATCCAGTATCTGCGTTACCTATTGTTCACTATGTTGCTATGAAAGTCAAGGAAGTTACGGACCTTCGAATGATTGTCCGTGGACGTTTAGCAGGTCTACCGCCCGAGTTACTCGAGGCGCACGTACTATGAGGTGAGATGATGGAAATTGCAGTAGTCGGTTCACCAGAATTCACCCTTGGATTCCAGCTTGCTGGTATCTCAACACTATTCAATCCAGAAGATGAAGAAGAACGTATCAAGGTCTTCCGTAATCTTCTCAATTCAAAGGATGTAGGAATCGTCGTGGTTGACTCCGCGGTTCTTGCCTCCTTGCCAGATCGTCTGCGCATGCAACTTTCTGGTTCTGTCTCTCCGACCGTTCTTGGTATCGGTACGGAAGAAGACAACACGCTCAGAGAAACCATTCGAAGAGCAATTGGAGTCGACCTATGGAAATGATATTCCAAAAAGGAGGAAAAAAACATGAGTAATGAAGGAGTAATTTACCGAATTTCGGGACCTGTTGTAACCGCAACGGGTATGAGCGCAGGAATGTATGACGTTGTCCGAGTGGGTAACGAAGGATTGATGGGAGAAGTTATCGAATTACACGGTGACAAAGCTGTCATCCAAGTATACGAAGATACATCGGGTATGCGACCAGGTGAACCAGTTATCAATACTGGGGAAACCTTGTCCGTATCTCTCGGACCAGGTCTGCTAACCCAGATTTACGACGGAATCCAACGACCACTTCCAACTCTCGAAGAAGTCATGGGTGTTTTCATCACCCGTGGTGTCGATGCTGATGCATTTGACCTCGAGAAGAAGTGGACCTTTGAGGCAGTTGTTGAGAAGGGCGCCGCAGTTGAAGGTGGACAAGTTATTGGACACGTTCAAGAAACCGAAACCATCGTTCACAAGATTATGGTTCCTCCAACCATGAGTGGTGTCATTAAGAGCATCAAGTCTGGTGACTTCAATGTAACAGAAACCGTTTGCGTTCTCGAAGACGGTGGAGAGATTCAGATGATGCAAAAGTGGCCTGTACGAACACCTCGTCCATACCGCCAAAAGTACGCTCCTGACACGCCTCTTGTAACTGGAATGCGTATTCTTGACTTCCTGTTCCCACTTGCAAAGGGTGGTGCGGCTGGTATTCCAGGTCCATTCGGATCAGGTAAGACCGTTACACAACAATCTCTTGCAAAGTACTCCGATGCACAAATTGTTGTTTACATCGGATGTGGAGAGCGTGGAAACGAGATGACTGAAGTATTGGACGAGTTCCCTCACTTGATTGATCCAAACACAGGAAAGCCTCTCATGAACCGTACGGTCATGATTGCAAATACTTCCAACATGCCTGTTGCTGCTCGTGAAGCATCTGTATACACAGGAATTACCATTGCAGAATACTTCCGTGATATGGGATATGACGTTGCGCTCATGGCTGACTCAACCTCTCGTTGGGCTGAAGCAATGCGTGAGATTTCATCCCGTCTTGAAGAAATGCCTGGTGAAGAAGGATATCCTGCGTACCTTTCATCCCGTATTGCAGAATTCTACGAACGTGCTGGCCGTGTTGAAACCAAGAATGGTGACGACGGATCTGTTACCGTTATCGGCGCTGTAAGTCCTCCTGGTGGAGATATTTCAGAACCTGTTTCACAAGGAACTCTCCGAATTGTCAAGGTTTTCTGGGGATTGGACGCAGGTCTTGCACGACAACGTCACTTCCCTGCAATCAACTGGCTGAACTCGTACTCCTTGTACCCGCAAAGTTTGAACCAATGGTTTAGAGACAACATTGCTCAAGACTTCCCTGAAGTTCGAACTCAAATCAGTGGTTTGTTACAAGTTGAATCCGAACTTCAAGAAATTGTTCAACTGGTTGGTTCCGATGCATTACCTGTCGACCAACAATTGACGCTCGAAGTTGCACGTATGATTCGTGAATACTTCTTGCAACAGAACGGTTTCCACGAAGTTGATGCATTCTGTGACATCAACCTCCAATACTCCATGTCGAAAGCAATTCTCAGCTTCCAAGATGCTGCGAAGAATGCAATGGCAGCAGGTGCACAACTCAATGATGTTGTCAACATACCTGCTCGTACTGCGCTTATGCGTGGTCGATTCGAAAAGGGCTACGTCGATACAATCGAATCCATGGTGAAAGACATGGTCGATGAAATCGCTGCTACCGTGGAGGAAAACTGAGGACGTGAAATTATGACAGGAAAGGAATATCGAACCATTACAGACGTAAAAGGGCCGCTCGTGTTCTTGAACAAGACCGAACCCGTTGCTTTTGGTGAAATCGTCAGCCTAAGACTTGCTGATGGAAGCATCAAGAACGGACAAGTTCTCGACACCTCAGACGATTTGGTTATTGTCCAAGTTTTCGAAGGTACTGCTAAGATCGACCGAACTGCTGGTGTTACTTTCATGGGAGACGTTTTCAAACTCCCTGTAAGTACTGACCTTGTAGGACGAATTCTCGATGGTGCAGGACGCCCAAGAGACGGCGGACCAGACATTGTTGCAGAAGAAAACGCCGACATCATCGGTGCTGCAATCAATCCATTCAGTCGACAAAGCCCTCACGATTTCATTCAAACTGGAATTTCAGCTATCGACTGCTGTACAACCCTCGTTCGTGGACAAAAGTTGCCAATTTTCTCGGCTTCTGGTCTTCCACACAACGATATTGCGCTACAGATTGCTCGACAAGCAAAACTCCCAGGCAGTGATGAACAATTTATTGTTGTCTTCTGTGCAATGGGTATTACTGCTGAAGAATACAATTTCTTCCGTTCTGACTTGGAGCGAACTGGTGCTCTCGAAAATGTGGTATTGTTCGTCAACCTTGCTGACGACCCCGCAGTCGAGAGAATCATTACACCACGTCTTGCTTTGACCGCCGCTGAATATCTGGCATTCGAACACGATTACCACGTACTTGTTATCTACACTGACATGACAAACTACTGTGATGCACTTCGTCAAATTGGTGCAGCTCGTGAAGAAGTACCTGGTCGACGTGGATACCCTGGTTACATGTATACCGATCTTGCAATGCTCTACGAGCGTGCAGGTATCGTAAAGGGCAAGAAGGGATCGATTACTCAATTCCCAATTCTAACCATGCCTGGTGACGATATTACGCACCCGATTCCTGATTTGTCTGGATATATTACTGAAGGACAGATTGTTATCTCCCGTGAATTACATCAACAAGGTATCTATCCGCCAATCAACGTTCTTCCATCTCTTTCTCGATTGATGGGGTCATGTATTGGTGCAAAGACAACTCGTGAAGATCACAAGTCTGTTTCTGACCAAATGTATGCTGCATATGCTCAAGGCCGTGAACTTCGCGGTCTTGTTGCTATTGTTGGTGAAGATGCACTCAATGAGCGTGACAAGCAATTGCTTGACTTCTCTGGTGTATTCGAGGACCGTTTCCTGCGTCAATCTCGTGATGAAGACCGTTCTATCGAAGACACATTGAATCTATGCTGGGAACTTATGGCATCAATCGATACCAAGTACCTTGTTCGTCTTGACCAAGATTGGATTGACAAGTACCATCCTGAGAACCGCTCCTGAATACTGAGGTGAACAAATGGCGCTTGACATCAAACCAACCCGAAGCGAGTTGATTAAACTCAAGGGGCGCATCAAGCAGACAAAGAACGGATACAAACTTCTGAAAATGAAGCGTGATGGTCTTTTCCATGAATTCCGCCAACTCCTATCTGTCATGATCGAGGCCAAGAAGGAAATCACTGAAGCATATCGACTTGCAAAACAACGTATTGATCTTGCTAACGCCATTGAAGGTGGTCTTGCAGTTCGTGCCGCAGCAATCGCTAACAGCGCTCATCCAGAAGTCGAAGTTGAACGAAGAAACATCATGGGTGTTGTCGTTCCCTCCGTCAGTGGTACCAACCTCAAGTCGACATTTGCAGAACGAGGTGTTGGTTTCATTGGTTCATCACCTTATATCGATGAAGCAAGCGATACATTCAGTGAATTGATTGAAAAGATTGTTACTGCTGCAGAAATGGAAGCTACACTTAAGCGACTTCTCGAAGAGATTGAAGCAACAAAGCGTCGTGTCAATGCTCTCGAATTCAAGGTCATTCCAGAACTTGAAGAAGCGAAGGTATTCATTCAACTCAGGCTTGAAGAAATGGAACGTGAAGAAACGTTCCGATTGAAGCGTTTCAAGAATAAGTGAGTCTTCCATTCGCCTGTCTAAAGGGCATGATTGATGGGGGAGTTATGTCCAGCCCAAACTACAAGGGAGGTGTTACAACGTATGTCTGAATCTAAAGATACTGATTTAATTCCTCTTTCTGCACACAAGAATACGTGGACTCAACGCGATTTACTTGCAAGTATTATCAGTCGATACATGACTGTTAAGTCTCATCTTGGAGGTCTTTGGCCAACTTGGGACGTTGAAGCAGAACATCTTGACAAACGCTTAATCGAACTGAACAGTTATCTTGAGAAACTTGGTTGGATGGCACGTTTGCGCCGGGGGGATATGAATCAACTTACTACACTCCCACTCCCTCATGGCCAGTTTCCAGGAAAAAGAATTCACATCTATATGTGGATTGCTTCTATCATAACCGTTCTAGTTTCTGGTGTTCGTTGGATGGATTCTGGAAGGCCAGAAGGAGGATGGTTCGTCGAATCAGTCTATCTTGATGCATTCATTGGATATGTAGTTCCAATTTTATTCACTTTAGGACTTGCTTCCTTTGTGCAATCCAAGATTTCATCACATTATGGTGTTCGTAGCGGACACATTTTACCAATACCAGATC
>Ga0208950_1000616_pt1 | contig 18337 bp, 18 predicted proteins | sample AOAMet_54_BLW_10_2_FD_188234 | JGI IMG/M metagenome (GOLD analysis project Ga0208950, IMG submission 188234) | Ammonia-oxidizing marine microbial communities from Monterey Bay, California, USA - CAN11_54_BLW_10 (SPAdes) | ecosystem: Environmental > Aquatic > Marine > Intertidal zone | place...
CGATTATTGAAGCAACTCAAGAATACGCTGTATCCTACAAGTTAAATACTGCTTTCTACGAGCAGCTGGGCAGCGACGGGTGGCGAGTGCTCGAGAAAACAAGAGAGATGCTACCAAGCAATGTACTTAGTATAGCCGACGCTAAGCGCGGAGATATAGGAAATACCAGCACGATGTACGCTAAAGCATTCTTTGAAACAATGGACTTTGATGCGATCACCGTAGCCCCATACATGGGGCTAGACAGCGTAGAGCCCTTTCTGAAATTTGACAATAAAATCACAATTGTGCTTGGACTTACCTCAAACAAAGGAAGTCTAGACTTTCAAACCAATACTCGCTACGACCCCCCTCTGTATAAAACGGTATTGGAACGCGTAAGCCGTTGGGGTTCTATGGATAACCTAATGTTTGTGGTAGGTGCAACAAAAGCCGAAGCACTAAAAGAGATACGTAAAATTGTCCCAAATCACTTCTTGCTGATACCGGGGGTGGGTGCTCAGGGAGGAAGTGCTGTAGAGGTTTGTGAAAACGGGAAAACTAAAAATGGAGGCTTACTTATAAACTCATCGCGCGGTATAATATACGCAAGTAGTGGGAAGAATTTTGCAGAAGCAGCAAGAGCTAAAACTAAAGAGCTAGCGCTAGAGACGGCGCCACACACTGCACATTTATGAGTTTTGGGTACAATGAAGATCTTCTCCAGTTTATATGGGAGTATCAGTTGTACAATGCAACCTCCCTAATAACCACGGATGGATCTGTCATACAAATAATAAAACAAGGCTACCTCAATAGGAGCAACGGACCCGATTTTGAACGGGCAGAAATTCGAATAGCGAACACCACACATTATGGCGCTGTAGAAATTCACGTAGATAGTCGTGAATGGGAGCAACACGGTCATCATGAGGACCACGCTTTTAACACCGTGGTACTGCATGTTTGCTACTCAGTAAGTAAGGATTCCTATAGAAAGGACGGCACCAAAATTCCCACCATAGCGATTGGCACATTTATCAACCAATCTGCCTTGCATAAATATCGTAATCTAATGGCCAATAAAGCATTTATCCCGTGTGAACGGCAACTGCCTACGCTTAGCCCTCTCGATATCAACATGTGGATAGACAGAATGATCGTAGAGCGACTAGAAGCACGATGTACATTATTTCATACCTATTTAGCTTCATCTAATGGCAATTGGAATCAAGCCTTTTTTACAGCGATCGTACGTAGTTTTGGTATGCCGACCAATACGCAAGCTTTTGAGGAAATTGCCCAAGAAATTACATACGACTTAGTACAGAAGCATCATTCCTCTCTCTTTCAGTTAGAGGCGCTTTTCTTCGGCATATCCGGTTTATTGGAACAGTCTAAAGAAGACAACTACCATACAGCGTTGAAAAATGAATGGCGATTCTTAAAAAGAAAATACGGATTATCAAGTGTCACAACTAAACTAAAAACTGGCAGAATGAGACCCCTAAATCTGCCTACTGTAAAACTGGCACAGCTCGCCGCATTCTTTCATCATGTGCCCCAGTTTATTGCTCACGTACTCCAATTACCTCCCGTACAGTCAGTAAAAGAGATGTTACACTTTACACTGTCAGAATATTGGGACACTCACTATACCTTTAATAAAAGTTCTGCTAGTAAAAGTAAGTCCATTTCTTCGGGTGTTGTAAATCACTTGTTTCTAAACGCCATAGTGCCCTTTGTATTCTTTTACGAAAAAGAGAGAATAGATATGGCTACAGACCGGGCTATCCATTACCTAAATTCTATCCCTTCAGAAAAAAACAGCATCATATCTAGATGGGCAAATGAAGGTTTGAATAGTAAAAATGCTTTAACTTCGCAAGCGTTGCTACATTTATACAAAACATATTGTACCCCTCAGCGTTGTCTAGAATGTAGTTTAGGGAAGAAACTATTGCTCAGCTAGAAATGGATACTATTAGAAAAAATATAGAAAATTATGCGTTTGGGGTCTGCTCATATTTGGGCGATAAGTTCGGAATAAGGTCCAGTACTATTCGTCTATATTTTATTTATGTTTCCTTTTTTACTTTCGGAAGTCCAGTCATAATCTACTTTGTAATAGCGTTTTGGCTCAACATCAAACACTACCTAATGAGGAGTAGCCACTCTGTTTGGGACCTGTAAACCGTCCTTTTTTATGTGCATATTTTTGGTCTCCGCTGTGTTAGCGTTAATAAACGTTAAGGCATGCTGCTCTACTTTTGACCCATGCAACATCAAATGTCCCTTTACCGTACCACGAAAAGTTTTCAGCAAAACCATAAAACTTCAGAATTAAAATGCCAAAACTGTGAACAAGCATTTCTAGCCAACAGAAAAACAGCTAAGTTTTGTAGTAGTTCTTGTCGTTCTCAGTTTTGGATGACTAAGAACAAGAAAAAGGTGATCACTATTGCTGTACCTATAGACTTAGATGATGCTTATCTAGAAAAGATTAAACTTATGCTAGAGAACTATAAATCTGTTGAAAATGTTGTCGAAAAAGCGAGCAATCGATCGCATCAGAATGAGACTTTTGAGACGGAGAAAGACTTGCGTTTATTTATGGCACAAGCCGGATATGATGACTACAAAATACCAAAGCACGATATGGGAATATACTATGATGAGGGTATGACAATAAAGAAAATCGAAGCTGGTTTTCAAGTAAAAATTACGGCTTAGCCTTTATTCAAAAACTAATTCTACATCATCGCTAAGTGGATGAGCTTGGCAGGTGAGTATATATCCTTCGTCAATTTCAGTATCGCTAAGGCCTTCTCTTTCTTCCATAGAAGCTTTACCGCTTCTCAGCTTTGCTCTACACGTTGTACAAACTCCTACACAGCAACTGTATGGAGGATCTAGTCCAGCATCTTGTGTGGCTATCAGTATGGTTTGTTCTGGTTTTACCGTTATTTCTTTTTTCTCTCCAAATACTTCTACTTGTATCGTACGTTCTACAACCTCATCGCTATAGTTTAATGCCTCTGTAGATCCACTACTACTTTCTTCTACAGAATCTTTTTTGACAACAGCTGTAAAATATTCTGTATGTACATTTTCATCTCGCACTCCTATAGTTTTCAAGCCTTCTACTACTACATCCATCATTGGTCCAGGTCCGCATGTATAGTACTGTGCAACCGGATAATTTAGTCCCAATTCTTGTCTTACGATCTCAGACACCGTTTCTTTTGTCAAATAGCCTCTATGGCCCATCCAAGCACCTTTGGGGTTGTCTAGGCTATGTATTACCGTTAAGTTTTCGTGAGCAGCCTCGAGAGCCTCAAGTTCGTCTTTGAATATGATACTGTCCTCGTCTCTATTGGCATACACCAAGTAGCATTTGCTGTTTGGCTCTGCTTTCAGAGCGGTTTTGATTATACTAAACAATGGAGTAATACCGCTTCCTCCCCCAAAAAGAAAGTAATGGTTTGCAGCAGTTGCATTGGGTTCTAGTATGAACTTACCCATGGGAGGCATTACGTCTAGCATATCTCCTTCTTTCACATTCCTATTCAAGTATGTGCTCATTCGTCCATTCTCTACCTCTTTTACTGCAATAGTTATCTGCTCACCAGAAATTGGGCTACTGCACATAGAATATGATCTGCGTACCTCTTCCCCATTTATCACTATGCTAAAGGTAAGGTATTGACCCGCTTTATAGTGGTACTGAGACGTCATAAGTGATGGGACGTCAAAAGTGATGCTTACTGCATCATTGGTTTCTCTTGTAACGTTAGAAACGGGTATAGCGTAAAATCCTGCTGGCATCTTATTTTTTTGTTAATTGTTCTAGTATCTCAACTGCGTTTGTAGCTGCACCTTTGCGTAAGTTGTCTGCTACTACCCACATATTTAGTGTATTTGGTTGGGACTCGTCTCTTCTTATTCTACCCACCATTACGGTGTCTTTTCCCTGAGCATTTATCGGCATAGGATATAGGTTGTTGGCTATATCATCTTCTACATCTACTCCCTCGGTCCTTTGCAGTAGTGACGTAATATCGGCCATGTTAAATTCGTTTTCAAATGCAACGTTAATCGATTCAGAATGGCCACCAACTACGGGTATTCGAACTGCCGTAGCTGTAACAGGAAGATCGGGTACGCCAAGTATTTTTCTGGTTTCGTGTACCAGTTTCATTTCCTCTTTTGTATATCCATTGTCTAAAAATTCATCACAATGGGGTATGCAATTTTTATCTATCGGATATGCGTAGACCATCTCGTGTGACTCCCCGTTTCTTCGCTCTTGCTCCATCTGTTCTACTGCCGCTTTTCCCGTTCCGGTAATGCTCTGGTAGGTAGATACAACTAACCGCTTAATCCCAAACGCTTTGTGCAATGGAGCCAATGCCATGACCAACTGTATCGTACTGCAGTTTGGGTTGGCAATGATCTTATTATCTGGCCCTATACTGTCTAGGTTTATCTGTGGTACAACAAGCGGACAGTTGTCGTCCATTCGCCAAGCTGAGGAATTATCAATAACCACAATTCCCTTTGCGGCAAATTTTGGGGCCCACTCCACTGATACAGATCCTCCTGCAGAAAAAAGTGCATAGTCCACGTCTTTTTCTACAGCATCTTCTAGTAAGCATACATCATAAAGAGTGCCTCTATAAGCCACTTTCGTTCCTAAAGAAGTCTTGCTTGCTACCGGATAAAGATTTTCTATTTCTATACCGCGCTCCTCTAATACTTGAAGCATGGTGCGGCCTACCATTCCCGTAGCTCCAATTATAGCTATATTCATACTGTTTGGGGCTCTTTGGTCAGGTTTAGGGTTCTGCTAGAATGTTCTGCTTGTGCTCTTAACACCTTTATCATATCACCCATAGTATTTAAGTACATAGATTGGAATCCGTCTGAAAGAGCTTCTTCTGGTTCATTGTGCACCTCTATCATCAAGCCGTCTGCTCCAGCAGCTATTGACGCAAGAGACAAGGGGGTCACGAGGCTTCTTTGCCCTGTTCCTTGGCTTGGGTCTGCTATGATGGGTAGGTGGCTTAATTCTTTTACTAATGGGATAGCCGCTATATCCATGGTGTTCCTCACGGAAGTATCAAATGTTCTGATACCTCTTTCGCACAAAATCACATTTTCATTGCCTCCCATTAAGATATACTCTGCTGCCAATAACCACTCGTTTATGGTGCTACTCATTCCCCTTTTCAGTAGGATTGGCTTGTCTACCTTTCCAAGTTCTTTTAAGAAAGAATAGTTTTTTGCATTTCTTGATCCTACCTGAAGAACGTCTGCGTAGGGATATACTTCTTCAATAAGCGTGGTGTCCAGTACTTCAGTCACTATTTTAACCCCGTACTTGTCTGATGCATTTTTTAAAAGCTTAAGCCCTTCTTTTTGTAATCCTTGAAAAGCATATGGGGATGTGCGTGGTTTATATGCACCACCTCTCATAAATTTAACCCCCAAATCTGATACGCCTTTGGCTATTTCATTCAGTTGCTCTTCTGACTCTACTGCACAAGGACCCGCTATGAGACAGAGCTCCTTGGCTCCTACTAGCTCATTACCCACTTTTATCACCGATTTGTGGGCGTGGTGTTGTTTTCCGACTAATTTAAGGTCTGACATTGGTATTGCTTAAAACAGATTGATGCTAATTGAGTTTTGTGTATGTTACAGAAAGTTTGATCGCCCGCTGCGTTGTATCTGTGTTGAGCACGGCACGGTGTGGCACAATTGGAGAATCTGTCGGCACTCTTAAGTAGAAACCCTTAAAATTATCGACCCCTTTAAGCCGATAATCATCTACCAATCTTTGTAGAAATCTATTAAACCGGAAGTCATAACTCTTAGAAGAGGATAAATATGTCCCACCGTAATTTAAGGTTTGACCCAATTGAAAGTCTAACAAATCCTCGAAATATGCGGTCTGCTCAGATACAGAATCTACCGCGTATAACAATAGTCTTGGTGGTTCATTAAAAGTCTCTTCTGTAACAGAACCGTCTTCTAATAAAAATGAAATGTGTGCCTCATTGATGACTATACGATCGTCTCGTTTAATGAAATCATTTAATTCAGGAAACTCTACTTTCACTTTTGTACCGCTCAAGCTTTGCACGTACGTAGTGTTGAAATGCCCAGATCCCGTAAGTTGTTCATTTACTGCAGCACTGGGTGTAGTTTCAAAATAATTTGCTCTTTTAGAATTAACCCCTAACGGTATTGACAGCTCTGTGGAGTCATGAAAAATCACTACCCTCGAGGACGATGTTTTAGTTTCAAACGCGGTTATAAGCCCCGCACCCGAAACCACTTCTCTTGGTACCAGTGCGATCCCTTTAAGAACCGTTTCCAATTCTTCATTATCAATCTTTGCAAGTCCTAAAATGTCAATTCCAAGTTGATTGTCCAACGTCACAATCAATTCGGGTGTTACAGTGAATGTATCTTCTTCAATGATTCGTTCTTTGTTGCTAAAATCAAAACTGCCAGAATACTCACCAATTTTATCCCCTAATATAGGTCTGTATGTATTCTCAACGGTGTCTGGAATACCTTCTCCCATTTTGTAAATATCAAACGTAATTGCTGCATCTGCCTCGCCTAGTAGCAATCTATATGGGCTTCCCCCTACTACTTGATCAATGTCAAATTTTAGTATAAGCTTAGTGGAGTCTGCAACTTTACCTACAGAACCAGAGCCTGTTTCTGTAACTCTTGGGTTAATAATAAGACTGGCCTTACTTTCACCTAAAATGGGGTCATTTACAATGCCGAAAAGGCCCGAAGAAAGTATGTCTGTGCGCGTGGTATCATCTGCAACAGTGCGGCATATAGCTTGCGTAAATATGCTTTTTTCTGCCTTTTCTAACACATCTTTTCCAACTAAATCAAGGCCAATATCTGTGGACTCTTTTTTACATGCCCCAAAAGCGAGCAAAAAGAAAAGGGGCAACAACCCCTTACTTCTTTTATTTATTACTGTATTGTTCACTTCTTTTTATTCAACTTTACCAGCCAACAGCGAATTATAAAAATTCAAATAGTTGTCTGCGATTTTGTCTTCCGTATGGTTAAGTACCGGTTTGCTTGTAGAGTCAATCTTTTGATTTACCTCATCTGAGATGTCGTTGCACTTAACAATAGCATCTGCATGCGCAACCCCTCCCATGTGCATACTTGTGCAATCTGCTTTTGAAAATGGCTGAAGTTCTTCGTCCTCAATATAGTTTAGGCTCGCTTTACGCATAAAGTCTGCACCTAAATCTTCTTTGAAGTCATTTTCATAAACCGAATAAATAACTTTCGCATTCGAAAATACGGGTTCGTCTTTATACAATGTTTTTAGGTATAGCGGAATAAGACTTGTCATCCAACCCTGGCAGTGAATGATATCTGGGTACCAGCCCAATTTTTTTACTGTCTCTAGCGCACCTTTGCAAAAGAAAATCGTTCTCTCATCGTTATCTTCAAAGAAATCTTCGTTCTCATCGTTGTATACAAACTTACGGTGGAAGAAGTCTTCGTTATCTAAAAAATACACCTGCATTTTCGTGTTAGGAATGGATGCTACCTTGATAGTAAGTGGATTGTCGTTGTCATCTATCGTAATGTTCATGCCCGATAAGCGAACCACCTCATGAAGTCTGTTTCTGCGTTCATTGATCACTCCGAAACGAGGAACGAGTATGCGAACTTCATTATCCTTTTCCTGAATTTTTTGTGGTAAATATCGTGCGATTTCTGCCAATGGAGTATCCCCATCTAAAAACGGTCTCATCTCTGAGGAGATAAATAGAATTTTTTTTCTTTCTTGTGTATTATCCATGGAACGTCTTAATGTTTTACAATTGCAAAGATACTGCGGTGTATATTGATAATAATCACCCGCAGCTATTGTATTTGTAGTATTTTTATCGTATATATATGCATGTAATAAAGACATCTGAAACGCTAATAAAGCACCTAAACGCTTTACGCAAGAATAATCCAGTAGTCACGATAGGGTTTGTCCCTACAATGGGAGCCTTGCATGCAGGCCACGCTTCCCTAATAAATACGAGTGTCGCAGAAAACACTGTAACGGTGTGCAGCATATTTGTAAACCCCACTCAGTTTGGAGAAGCTGCAGACCTAGAAACGTACCCCAAACCTATAGAAAATGACATAGAATTACTCGTTGAACAGGGGTGCGACATTCTATTTTTGCCAGATTATGAGGACATATACCCAGACACTTACCAACAGCAAGAGTTTCCCATAGATGGACTAGACCATAAGATTGAGGGGTTAAGTCGGCCTGGGCACTTTCAAGGCGTTTGCAACGTCTTACATCGCTTTTTTATGCTTCTATCGCCCACCAGGGCATATTTTGGTCAAAAAGACTTTCAGCAAACCGTAGTGGCTCAGAGACTGGCAGCAATAACCAACTCCTCTGTGGAAATACGCATAACACCCATTTATCGAGAACCTCATGGGTTGGCCATGAGCTCACGAAATATTCGACTAAGTAAAAAGGGACGGCAAAACGCGGCATTTATATACCGCGCAATATCACAAGCAAAAGAAGATGTGAAAGAGATGGAGCTGCACGAAGCTATTGCCAAAGCAACGCAATTTATCAAAGCACAGAAAGGAGCACATATTGACTACTTGCTAGCTGTTGATACAGCAACACTAGATCCGGTTCAAACATTGGACTCGGCAAACGAAATAGCCCTACTTACCGTGGTAGAATACGAAGGGGTAAGACTTTTGGATAATATTTATCTCAAATAGAAAGCATAAAAAAGCCCTCCGCTGATGCGAAAGGCTTTTTTTAGTTGCGGGAACAGGACTCGAACCTGTGACCTTCGGGTTATGAGCCCGACGAGCTACCACTGCTCCATCCCGCGATAATTGACTGCAAAGATAGGTCTATTATCTCCCTTACCAAACATTCATTTGGGAAAAAATGATATAAAAACACCAACATAAAAAAGGGCTGCACTAATAAGCGCAGCCCTTTTTGAATTCTTGAAAGAAGTACGTATTACTTGCTTACTACAAATCGAGCAACACCTACTTGCTCACCAGCTACAAGCTTAATGATATAAGTACCGTTATTTAGGTTTGCAACAGAAAGGTTGTTGTTGTTTAGTGTACCTGCAGCCATTTCGCCACCGAGTATACTATACACAACAAAGCTTTCCCACTTAGTACTACCTACTACTGTAAGATTGTCGCTTGCTGGGTTAGGATATACGCTAGTTTGTATAGACACGTTTCTTACGCTTGTCATGTTTACCCACTCCGAGATATCACTTGAATCTCTAGGGAATAACTGGTATCCTTCATTATATGGAGCTGAACCATCAAACTGACCACCAAGACCAACTATATTCATTGTATCAAACTCGATTGTTTTTCCGGCTATACCTTTTGTGTCGCCATCTATTCTTACAGCAAAGGTATCGGTACCGTTTGTAATATCTATGTTACCGTTATTTGGCCAAACTTTGTCAGCAGTATCTGCAACCCAAACTTTAGTAAATTTAACAAGATCAGACTCTGTATCTTCAGATAAAGAAGTAACATCTGTAGGATCGTTAATAGCGTTTCCAGTACTTACTACTGTAATAGAGTCAGCAGCTATTTGCGTAAGACCTCGGAAGAAATCTAATGTACCTTTAACAGTAACTTCGTCTCCTTCTTTTACCACGTAGTCCAAACCTCTAGCAAATACACCAACACCGTCGGTAGCATCTATAAGAGTAAATGCAGCGTTAGTTTTAGTAAGGTCATCTCCACCTTGGTAATCTATACCGTAAACGATACCCGTTACCTCATAAAGTGTATCTAAATTGACTGGAGAGAAATCTGCATCTAAACCTACGATGTCTGCAATGTCTGCAACATTGTAAACCAACACAGGGTCTCTAGAGAAGTATATGTTATCTAAGAACAAAGTAGCTCCACCTGCTGGCGCGGCAGCAAATACTAATTGAGAAATATTAGCTCTAGTTGTTAGATTCGTAAAATCACTAATATCAATTGTATGGTTTGTCCAAGTGCTTTGTGCTGGCATGTCAAAAGTAAGTTCGTGTTCAACATCATCTCCGCCTTGAAAAGCATTGTCAGGACCAAAATCTACCAATTTAATTCTATAACTCGTTGCATTAGGAGTCCAAGCATCAAACGTGAAGTAGTTCATTCCGCTAGCGTCTATTGAATTACCGCCTGTCGTTTCTATACCAACAAAATTTAAATCAGTATATCGTTTAATATCGTTTCCAGCTGCAGTAGTATCTGTAAGTGTAGCCGCAGACCATCCTGTTCTCCAAGTGGTAACCGCAACATCTGTGTATACATTACTAAAGAGAGAGATAACATCTACTTGGTCTGCAGTAGGATCTGCTGCAGCCGTAGAAGGCTCAGTCGCAACTGGTGGATGACAATCTGAAGAATGCTTTCCAAGATTAGTCCAGTCTTCATTTGCTTTTACTACCCACTCGCTGTTCATGGCATCAGTACCTCTTGAGATGGTCCAATCAGAATTACCACCATAGGCAGGCTTTCTAACTAGAACTCTATCTTTTGTTGCAGCAGTTACACCAGCTACATCCCATCCGCCTGATGGTCTACCTTGCCAATCTCCTAAGACATCTACCACGGTAAAATTAGCCATCTCATAACGGTCTGTATCTCCATCTGCATCTAAGTCTGTGAATGTCCCTCCTTTTACCAACTTATAACCGTCGTCGCCATTACTTAAAAACTCATGCGTGAAGCTTGCGGCATTTACTATCGCTGCGTCTGCATCTTTATCACATATTATATACGTTGTGTTAGGTGAAATAGAGTCCGTGCTTCGTAAATTAAGCCAAAACTCATAAAAGCCTATAGAATCTACGGCGTTCCCAGTATTGGCTAATGCATAACCAGACAAATGTATTGTAGAATTCGTTGGATTATAAAGCTCTAAGTATTTGTTGCTACCTGACCCTTCAGCGTACTCACTGATAACTAGGTCTGTACATTGTGCGTTCGCTGCGAAGCCGAACAATACAAAAGATAATAAAGTGTAAAGTTTTTTCATTTTGCTTTTTTTTAAGGTTTTAGTTTTCACAAAGGTATCTATCTTTAGCATTCTTCATAAATACTGTTTATAAAAATCACATATTTTACCTAAAATTTGTAGCCATGGCAAAGCGTTTTATTTTCTCTCTATCCCTATTGATGGTTGCTCTTGTGGTAACCATCGCCTACCATTATTACAAACCAACTCCACCGCTCAATGACACCATAGAGTATCAATACGCAGCAGACAACTTGCTGAAAAACAATATTTTGTATGGAGGAAACTCCAACCAACCCGTAGACTATAGATTGTATAGTAAGCGTACGTTAGGCTACCCTATTTTTCTGCTTTTTCAACAGCAAAACGAGCACCTAATTCTTGTATCCACAGTGCTTTTATATGTCTTAATATTTTTTTTGGGATTGCACATATTAAATCTGTTTATCCGAAAAAAAGCGGCTTTTTTGAGTTACATACTCTTGTTTCTATTTCACATTGCCCTTGCCATGCACACCACATTACAAATGGCAGACCTTTTGGTGACTGCTGCTGTTACCAGCATAATACTTGTATACTACAGCCCCAATACCACCACATATCAGAAAACCATTTACATCTCTCTATTGTGGGGGTTGGGGCTATTCCTGAAACCTGTGTTTTTACCCAGTCTTTTTCTTATACCCGTTATACTCATTTACCTCAAAAGGGCCACCGCTAAGTGGCACTACTGGTTACTCGTACCTCTGGCGGTGTGGGCTATGGGTTGTACGGTAAATTATTCTAGTTCTGGCGTGTTTGAATACAGTTCGATATCTACCATCAACCTGGGCCAATACAATGCTAAGCTAATGGTGGCTAATGTAGACGGAGTAGATGCCGCAAGCGACTTTACCCACTCCGAGGCCTTTAGCGTTCCAAGAACACTGCCGCAATACATTAATTACAAAAAAGATGTTCGCAAAGAGGCTATAAATGCCATACGAAGCAATCCTTTGGCCTATGCTAAAGTACATCTTGCTGGAATGATAAAAATGGTTTTAGACCCGGGCAGATTTGAAATCTATACCTTCTTTGGAATGAATGACCACAAGGTAAGCCTTACCGAATTGCTTTACAGCGGGGGTTGGGATAGGATAGGGGAGGTAATGAGCAAAAACAAAGTTGTACTCTTTGCTTTTTTAGCACTTCTTTTTGTAAGCATGGTTAAGTTAGTGTTAGTGTGCTTCTCCCTGAGTCGCATGAAACAAACATTCTTCATGTTACTTCTGATAACCTACTTTGTTATAATAACAGGGCCCGTAGGAGCAGCTCGGTTTATGTTGCCGGTTAGCATTTTGTATTTGGTTTTGGCCGCTATTGGAACACAACATATTCTAGCATTTTTCCAGAAACGTTCTAAACGCTAAGACGTTTTCACCAAACTTCTTTTGGGTTATTTCTTTGAGTCTGTCCGCATGCTCCAGTGCATATGTATTGTAATGTGCCCACGACTCTAGTTTGTATTGTACCGCATACGAATTGTGCTTTCTATCCTTGGGGTCTTCTATCACTTTAAAAATATCATGTCCCATAAAAAGACCAGTGTCTAGCACTTCTGGAATATGTTCTTCTTTTAACCATTGAATAACTGAAGTCTCCATGGCTGGATTAATGCTAAGGGTAACGTTGTATATGATCATGCTCTTGGGTGAAACTGTTCTATTATCGTTTTAAGGTACGCCTTGTCTAAATGGGTGTAAATCTCTGTGGTAGTGATGCTTTCGTGCCCGAGCATCTGCTGCACTGCACGCAAGTCTGCACCCGCCTCTATTAGCACTGTTGCAAATGAATGTCTGAGCGTATGGGGACTCACACTCTTGCTAATACCCGCCTTCTCTGCCAATTTTTTTATGAGCTTAAAAACATGAACCCTACTTATACTGTTGCCTCTCTGGTTTAGTATTAGGGTATTTTGTGACGCTTTAGTCTCTACATGCCTGCGGTAATATTCCAAGTAATATTTTACTTGGCGAATGGTCTTGCCACCAATGGGTACCAGTCTTTCCTTGTCACCCTTTCCCATCACTCGAATGAAACCATCTTCAAAATAAAGGTTATTTATTTTCAAGCCGGTGAGCTCAGAAACCCGTAGTCCGCAGCCATACATAAGCATCATAATTGTTTTGTCTCTTTCTCCGGCTATTTTAGATAAATCTATGGCTGCTATCATTTCGGAAATCTCGCTATGGCTCAGCACCTCTGGCAGTTTTTTGGGTAGCTTCGGGGTAAGAATAAATTGCATGGGGTTGGCTTCCAGCTCTCCCTCTATAATCAGATGCTTATAAAACGATTTTAAACCTGAAACAATGCGTGCAATGCTACGGCCACTTAGGTGTACATCATACAATTCTTGTATGAACGCTGATATCTCTTCAGAAGAGATTTTTTTTAGGTTTTTACCCTCTGTAAAGGCAATAAGTTTGTAAATATCAGAACGATACGCCGCTAAGGTGTTTTTACTGAGCGACCGATCTACCGAAAGGGTTGTTTCAAACTCTACAAGCAGTTTGCGGTTGTCTGCGTTTATTTCAATTTCACCTCTGTACACTGAGCAACCTCTCTATTCTCCTCGTCGTTGTAATTAATGAAGACAGCAATGCTTGCCTCGTCCACATCAACATCGCTTGGTATAATTATTTGCCATCCTTTTTCTACTCTAAGCCCTCGGCTTGTTTCGCTAATTTCACCAGGAAGAAGCGGGGTTCCGTTGTACGGTGTATATGCCTTTCTTACAACGTGTTTGTGTTTGTATTCTTTGTCTGTACCCCCAGAATAGTACTGCGGGTGTTTGATGTTGTCTTCTAACAGCATCAAGGTCACAAACGGATCTGAATCCGTAGCAGCCGTAAATATAAAATTGCTGTTGACATTGAAGGTGGAGTCGTTTACTTGATCAATAACTACCTCAATGTTAACATCTGATTTTTCTCCTTCAAACGAGTTGCTTCTATTTTCCCATGTGTTGAACGAAATGTCCCTTTTGGTTTCTCCATCAAATATTTTCCTGTTCACACCTCCCGCTGGCAAACTTGCAAACTGATAAATGTTTGCTCCAATGTTCTGAGCCACTTCGGTTCTTGGATCTATATAATCTGGAAAGGGGAAGGTCAACGCACGAAAACCTGTAGGATATAAACCCAAAATTACCACTTTGTTTGTTGTGGCGTTGGCACTTATTTCACTGGCAGCAGCGGCGGCACTTGGACAGTTTACACACTTTACACCTGTAATATCTTCTATAAGAACCCCCCTAAATTGAGCTTCTGGTATATCGCCTGAAGCTAAAACATACGCTGTATCTATAAGGATTAGCGTCGAATCCTCACCGAAAATAATTGGCGGGACTGATTCTTTGCATGCTGACCATGCGGCAACAACTACGATTAGTGCAATTAACTTCTTCATGTTCTTCAAATTTACTTTTTTGTTCGTAAATATACATCTAAGTTTTTGAGCTCCTTCTTGGTAACCTCCCTAAAAGTAGCTATCGGAATGCCTTTTTTGGTGAACGTGTGAAACATAACCCTATCAAGCTTAATCACCTCGTTGTCAATGGATTCAAACATTCTTCGAATCACCCTATTCTTACCTGAATGTATTTCTATGCCATACCGAAAAGACTCGTCTTCGTTCAATTCCACAATTTTGTCAAATTTCGTTAAACCATCTTCCAACTCAATACCGTCTACCATTTGATTTAGCTCTAATTGGCTTAGTTGGTTTTTCACTTTAGCCTTGTACACCTTATTTATTTTTTTGGTAGGGTGTAACAAGTTTTGTGTCAGCGTGCCATCATTTGTCATTAAAATTATACCCGTGGTGTTTCTATCTAGTCTTCCGACAGGATACAAGTGCTGGTACTTATCTGGCAACAAGTCCATAATTGATCTTCTTCCTTTCTCATCGTTTCGTGTAGAAATACAGTTTCTTGGCTTATTTACCAGTACATATAGCTTTTCTCCCGTGGAGATTAACTCGTTGTCTACCTTTACTTTATCCTCAAGTGTTACCTTTGTACCTAAACTTGTAATGACTTTGCCATTCACACGCACCTTTCCATCCGCAATGAGCTTATCGGCAGCTCTACGGCTACAAACTCCAGCATTGCTAATATACTTATTAAGCCTTATTGGCTCGGCACCTGCAGAACTTTCTTCTTCACTTGGGCGTCTTGGTTCTTTCATACGTAATCTTTTATCGTAATTTTTGCAAAATAATACCGTTATAACTTATAAGCACTAACCGCTTGAGACATATATTTTTCATACCATTGTTACTCGTCACGTTACTTTCAACCGGAGTAAACTCAGAACCACATATTCTTAGGGCATGTATGAACTTTACAGACTCCATTGTAACGGTGACATGGGGCAGACAGACAGACGTTTGTGCTTCTTTTTCGCGATACTCCATATACGGTAGTAAAGAGGGTGCGCCCTTTGTAAAGCTAGACGATGTTCCTACCTTAGACGTTACAGAATACCCTCACAAACTGAAGGACCTCAACACCACATGGCGCTACTACATTACCATAGACTTCCAGTGCGACGGATCGTTGGGCACTAGCGACACTGTTTCAATAGACCTTACTCTGCCAAATACTTTACAAATAGACTCGTTAAGTTACGTCTTATCGTCTCAAAAGATAATAGCCGGCTGGCCAAAAAACCCAAGCATAGACACTAAAAACTACGTTGTGTATGACGGAACCACTGGTAATGGAGACTCTATAGGTACAACAGGAGACACCAGTTATATTGTAACCGATGCACGACCTGGACGCTATCTTGTACGGGTGAGTTCCACAGACAGCTGCAATCTATTCTCTTTATTGTCTACACCACACCAAGTAACCTTTCTTAGGTCTTCCATAGACACCTGCGCACGAGAAATATTTCTTAACTGGGATTTATATGCTGGATGGGCGTCTATTGACAGTCAATCTGTATACGTTTCGAAAGACCGCGGCCTTACATTTTACAAAGACACAACTTTATCTGGCGGCACCAAAACATTCATATTCAACGATTTCGTTTTGGGAGACACCCTACTTTTCTATGTACGCTCATACACTAGAATGGGGCAAGTATCCTCTAGCTCAAATACTAACCTTATTCAAACTAGAGCATTTGTAGCGCCCTCCTATGTCTATTTACAACTTGCCACTGTCGCGGATGAAATTGACAATACAAAAGCCACTACACGCATTGCATGGCAAACAGACAACATACAAGACGTTGCTCGTTTTTCGATTTTATCGGGTCCTAGTTTTTCTAAACCGCTACACATCAAACACTTGCCTACAGAAGTTGGCCGGTTTGACTACCAGTATAACGACCTGTCCGCAGACGCAAAGCAACGGTCATACGCTTATAAAGTAAACGCTTTAGACCAGTGCAATGACACTATTCAATCTTCAGAAATAAGCAACACCATACACCTCACTATTGAACCCCAAATTATTCACAATGAGTATGTTAACTGGGATGTTGGCGTTAAGGAGTACGCACTTCAAAAACACAATGGTTCCACGTGGAACACGTTATTTAAACAAGCGAATCCAATACTCGGTATTGATTTTACAGACAGTGCTGGTTGTTATCACGTAACCGCTTACGAAGAAATAAATAAATTCAACGCGACATCAGCTTCCACATCCAATGTTGTTTGCCTGACAAAACCGCTTAAATACAGCATAACTACAGCTGTTAATACCCAGTCTAACAACAACCGCTTTGTCATTGTGGGAACTGGGATCGACCATTCCAAATCAAGTTACGCTATATACAACCGATGGGGCGAAAAGCTTGTGAATAACCGTACAGATGAGCCCTGGTACGCCTACTATAAAGGGCAGCTAGTGTTGCCGGGTTCTTACCTTTACGTCGTCACACTTGTTGGGCTTCTTGGTGAAAAGCAAACCACTAAAGGAATATTAAATGTTATCAAATAGTATAACCATTCAAACCGATTACTCTGAGGTGCGCCTTGCGCTCAGCGTAGAAATACTCCAAAAAGTAAGCCGCCAACTAAACCTCAAGAAAGGTGTTATATACTACGTGATCAGTGACGCGGAACTATTGGAGGTTAATAAAACCTCATTGAACCACGATTACTACACCGACATTATCACCTTTGACTACGAAGCAGACGAAGACATAGAAGACAACGAGGTTTTAATTAGTTGGGAAAGGGTTGTGGAAAACGCCACAACTGAGGGAAAAACAGCTGAGAATGAACTATACCGGGTATGTTTTCACGGAATGTTGCACCTCGCTGGGTTCAATGATCACACACCGCAACAAAAAATAACGATGAGAGAACAAGAAAATCTATTACTAGACCAGTACTGTTCCACGTGAAACAAATAATATGGAATACGATTTAATTGTAGTAGGAGCGGGGCACGCTGGATGCGAAGCAGCAAACATTGCCGCTAAGCTTGGATCCAAGGTTCTTTTAGTAACCATGAATATGGAGACTATCGCTAAAATGTCATGCAACCCGGCTATGGGTGGCGTTGCAAAAGGACAAATTGTACGCGAAATAGATGCACTAGGAGGGTTGTCGGGTATAGTGTCCGACTATAGTATGATGCAGTTTCGCATGCTCAATACATCCAAAGGTCCAGCAATGTGGAGCCCAAGATCACAAAACGACAGAACTATGTTCTCCTTAAAATGGAGAGAGTTGCTCGAGCAAAACTTTAACATCGATTTTATACAAGACTCTGTAAATCAAATGATTATAGAGAAAAATGCAGTAGTAGGTGTGGAAACTACATCTGGCAACACCTACCGCGCCAAATCTGTGGTGCTTACTAGTGGAACCTTTATGAACGGCATAATACATATTGGTAGAAAACAGATGACAGGGGGCAGAATGGGTGATAAAGCTTCCTATGGTATTACAGAGCAACTAGTGTCGTTAGGGTTTGAGGCGGGGCGTATGAAAACCGGAACACCGCCACGTGTAGATGGACGTACTATTGACTATTCCAAAATGGAAGAACAAGCAGGAGATAAAGACCCGCAATGTTTTTCATTCCGTAAACCAACCACCATTCAGAAACAACACTCTTGTCACATAACCTATACAAACGAACAAGTACACGATACCCTAAGAAGCGCATTTGCCGATAGCCCCCTATTCAACGGAGCTATACAAGGTGTTGGTCCTCGATACTGCCCCTCTGTAGAGGATAAAGTAAATCGGTTTGCTGAACGTACG
>Ga0208950_1000622_pt1 | contig 18245 bp, 27 predicted proteins | sample AOAMet_54_BLW_10_2_FD_188234 | JGI IMG/M metagenome (GOLD analysis project Ga0208950, IMG submission 188234) | Ammonia-oxidizing marine microbial communities from Monterey Bay, California, USA - CAN11_54_BLW_10 (SPAdes) | ecosystem: Environmental > Aquatic > Marine > Intertidal zone | place...
GCTCCCCCGCCTGCAGTAGCCGTTCCAGCAGAACCAGCAGGGCCTTGCGTATTGGTAACGCCGCCCGTTGCAGAGCCGCCTGCACCAGCACTACCACCGTTAACACCTGCGCCGCCACCGCCACCGCCACCAGCTCCAGCTGACGATGCATTTTTGTAATTGTTGTAAGCTGCACCGCCGCCGCCACCGCCTCCGCCTCCGCCATATACGGAACCGTTGTTAGTAAAGGTTGTAGCAAATTGAGCGCGAACAGCGCGTCCGCCGACTGAACCAGCAGTACCAGCCGTTACAGAACTATTATAAACTGCATTACCACCGTCGCCGCCATCGCCACCACGGCCTTTAATAGTACCGTTATTAACGATAGTTATGGTATCGCCGGAAGTCCAAGTGCTTCCCGTGTTTAAGGCAGGCGTATAAATATTAGTAGAGCCTACTGTTACCCCTGAATTAATTGTAAGAGTAACATCTGTATTGCCAGCAGAATATGTGCCGCCACGGCTGCTAACGAGGTTGTAATTATTTGTATTAGAAGCAATAGTTAAACTAATAGCAACCCTAGCAGAAGCGCCATACCATTCTGAGAATGACATTTGCGCTCCGCTAGATTTGCCAATAAGACCTCGAATATCAGAGTCATTTAAGGAGACTTGGCTACCAGAAGATCCGCCTACTTCAATATGCATTTGATTAAGACTAATTGAGCCAGAAGATGGTAGTGCCATAATAGCCTCCTTAAATTATTTCTTTAATTTTTCAATTTCTTTTTTAAGTTCTTTAATGGCTTCTATAAGATAACCTACTACATTACCGTAGGCCACACTTAAATGTTCACCATTATCTTCAACGAGTTCGGGTGCTACTTTTTGTAATTCTTGAGCAATAACACCTGATGATGCTTTGCCATCTTTAGTATAAGATACACCACGCATTTCGTAAACTTTAGAACCATCAAGAGTTTCAATGTCCGACTTAAGACGCTCATCCGAGTAAGCTGTAATGTTACCGCTAGCAACAATGTTTCCCGTAACTGAAATACCACTACTTCCTGTTTCTAGTTTGGTAACGCTGTTATACCTAAGCTGCACACCAGCATTTTCAGTCATGTAGATGTGCCAGTCACCATTTTTATCATCATAAATACCAGCAGCACCACCATCGGTCATAAACGACCAGCGGCCTTCATTAGAGGAGTTACGAATTTGTAATCCACCCCAAGTAGAAGTGCTTGAAGTAATCTGAAGAAGATCAGCGCGATCGGTACTTTCTTGAAGAACAACGCCAGAACCAATTGTAAGCGAATTAGTAGTACTCGGTCCAGGAGGCCCTGTAGGACCAGTAGAACCCGTAGGGCCTGCACCACCAGTAGAACCAGTAGAACCAGTAGGTCCAGCGGGACCAGTAGGTCCAGTAGGACCAGTAGGACCAGTAGGACCTGTAGCCCACGAAGTCTGTCCCGTGCCGCTAGTGTATGTGCCGCCGCCGTCAGGGAAGTTGACTTGGCCTGGGAGCCATTTAACGTGGCCTGAGGTAGAGTCGCCATTTCGAGTGGCAAGCAGAACCCAACCTTCGTCAGGGGACCAAGTGGTATTCTGATAATGCACAACAGCAAAGCGGCTTTGGACACTTGTGCTGCTCGTCCCAACACTTACGCGATACCACAAGCCCTCCCAATCTGCCAACGGAATGCCGTTTGAGTTGCAAGTTTTTGTTGTTGAGCCAGTACCGGAAGCGAAATGAGTCACCGTCGAAGATGTCGGACAAGTTATGTCAAAATGTCCACTAGAACCAAACTCGTTATTCTCAACCGGTATCAAAATTACTCTCACCGACCACTTTATGTGAGTGCTTGTGACAGTAACAATGCCGCCGCCACTCATTGTATATTGAGCGTTGGCTGTAGCATACTCGGTCGGCCCAGTAGGACCAACAGAACCAGGGGGTCCAGCAGAACCAGGGGGTCCAGCAGAACCAGGGGGACCACCAGTTCCAGGAGGTCCAGCAGAACCAGGGGGTCCAGCAGAACCAGGAGGTCCAGCAGGGCCATCACTACCGTCACTACCGTCACTACCGTCATTACCAGAGGGACCAGTAGGACCCGTAGGACCCGTAGAACCTGTAGGACCCGTAGGACCCGTAGGACCCGTAGGGCCAGCGGGACCAGCGGAGCCAGAAGGGCCAGAAGGACCAGCAGGACCAGCAGGACCTGTAACACCATCATCTCCTGCGGGACCAGTAGTCCCAGTGGGACCTGTAAGACCAGTAGGACCAGTAGAACCAGCAGGGCCTGTGGGACCTGCGGGACCAGTAGAACCAGCAGGGCCTGTAGGGCCTGTAGGGCCAGTAGGCCCTTGAAGGGCTACATTAGCAATTGTACCTTTTTCCCAAGCACTAGCTGACACATCGTAATATGGAATTAAGTCTGTAGAAGCTGCATCAGTTCCTGTTGAGAATCCTGTAAGAGCAGAACCAACATTAGTAGAATCGGTAACGTCAGCTGAAGCTTCAATAGCATCTAATTTAGTACCATCAGCTGATACATCTCGACCATCAACATTACCTGAACTATTAATGATTTCAGTGGAACCTACGGTCAACCCGTTTTTTATTGTAAAATTTTTATCTGTAGCCATTTGGTTTCACTCTCCACCTTTTTAAGCTTAAATCGTAATAGCGTGGGCTACTACTTTAAATGTCATACTATCAGCACTTGCTGGGGTAGCAAGAAGTCTTAAGTTATTCGAAGAAATATCTGCATCAAACGTTGCTTCAGCAGCTGTACCAGTAAATATTGTACCATACTCTGCAATACTTGGAGTCGTTCCATCGTGTATTACTAGAATTTCAGTTAAATGATAAGTGCTATCTGTAGTATTTGTAACTTGTACTGTAAATCTTGCAGAACGAAATGATGTAGCAGCAATACTTTTAATTGCAACTTGTGTTGTTGCGCTTGTAGAAGTTTCTGTTGTATTAACTTTATATTCATCAACGGTTAATGCATCAGCAGTCACCGTGCCAGTTACGTCAATGCCTGTGCTGGTGGTGGCTAGCTTGGCTGCACCGCTGTGAAAAATAGTAGCCGCACCGCCATTAAATGCTGTAAAATAAGCATTGTTGCCAGTATTCGTTAGTCTGAGAGTATTACTCATAAAACGAAATTCACCAGCGTCTTTAATAACGCTACGGAAGCCATCGTGATAAATCTGCAAATCAGACCCAGCACCGAAGATGGCTTTGTCATTGTCGCCAAAAGTTACATCACCAGTAAATGCACCGCCATCAGCCGTGACCGTGCCAGTAACATCAATGCCTGCGGAGGTGGTGGCGAGTTTGGTGTTGTTGTTGTGTTTTATACGAACTTCACCATCTGCACTGAGAAGCTCTACATCATCACCATTAATACTAAGGCCAGCTATAATACGTGTATCAACACCATCTGCGTTAATATTGCCGATAATTGTTGTGTCACCGTGACCCTCGGCAGTTAATGAGCTTGTTACTCTTAATGCATCGGTTGCGTTGCCGCGAGCAGACATAATACGGAACTTATTGTCCGAATAAGTGCTGCCAGACAAAGCTGACCAGGAAGGGGTAATAGTATCAACAGAAGAAATATTTACAGATGTAGCTATGCCTGAACCCATCTTGCTGTAAGCAAGCGCGTCAGCACTCGTTACTGAGCCACTACCGTTAAAGTCATAGGCCACTGTAGGCGAAAGACCACTAAACTTAGTAAGCCCATCTACAGTCAGCCCATCAGCCGTGACCGTACCAGCAATGTCAACATTACCTGTTCCTGTAATATCATTACTATTCAGATTAAGATCACCACCTAATTGAGGACTTGTGTCATCAACAAGATCTTGCATAGCCGAATTAGCAGTAGTACCTTGTGCAGCTGTAGCGTAATCCGCAGAATTAAAAGCTTTAACTTGTGCAAGGTTAGTTACCTCGCTATCCATTAAAGCACCTGCGGCAGTTACGTTAGTTGCATCAGTAACGTCTGCACTAGCTTCGATACCATTTAACTTAGTATGGTCAGCATTGGTAAATACATTAGAATCTGTAGCACTTTCTACAAGTGCTTTAATTTCTGCCGCAGTTTGATCTGCAGTTGCATTAGCTTCGATACCATCTAGCTTGGTTCCGTCCGTAGAAACCTCACGACCATCAACAGTTGCACCTCCAATAAGAGTAATATTACCATTAAAAAATGCAACCCCAGTACTATGATTAATACTTAATCGTGTAGACTCACTTAAGCCATTACCAGTATCATTAATTGTAACAATTCCAAATGAACCGCTTTGGTTTTGAATTCGTGTATTTAAATTAGTTGTGTCTGTTTCTTCAAGAACAATGGATGGATAAGCAGCATCAATTCGGAGTCCAGTATTAGTAGAAATTTTTCCAGTAACATCGAGTGGCTTATTAAATTCCCACCTATCACCTGTATTAGCATAAGTAAGCGTCGCATCTGCACCATCAACCGTAATACCAGCGCCATCAGCCGAAGCAGAATTTGCTGTACCTGAAGCTAAAACAATATTCTTATCATCAACTTCAAGGGTAGCACTATTAATTGTAGTAGTAGTGCCGTTAACCGTTAAATCACCACCAATTGTAACTGCCCCTGTTGTTGTAAGAGACGCTAAACCAGTTATAGTTTCGCTACTAAGAGCAGTTGCTATTTGTGAGCCTGTTTGATCTGCGGTTGCATTAGCCTCAATACCATTTAGCTTGCTGTGGTCATCATCGGTAAATACATTAGAATCTGTAGCACTTTCTACAAGTGCTTTAATTTCTGCCGCGGTTTGGTCAGCAGTAGCACTACTTTCAATGCCATCTAATTTTGTCCCGTCTGTAGCAACATCACGACCATCAACTGTTCCTGAAAGAGCAATATTGCCAGTGACATCAATATTACCTGTTCCTGTAATATTATTGCTATTCAGGTCAAGGTTACCACCAAGTTGAGGTGTTGTATCGTCTACAAGATCCCCACTTGGAGAATCTGAAAAAGTAAATGTGCCAGAGCCATTAGTAGTAAGGACTTGCCCATTAGTACCGTCAGTAATGCTTAGGTCTGTAAGAGCCGAAGGGATACTTGGGTTATTAGAGAGGTTATTATAGTCAGAATAGTAAGAACCATGTTGACCATCAAGCAGATCAGCGTCTAAGCCAGAGCCTGAACCATCGTTACCAGCAGTCCATACAAGATTGCCATAAGTAGTCATGTTGGCATTACTATTACTTAATTGTAAGGGGTATGGGCTTTCGTAAGAACCGTTTTGATCTCTATCTGTTAAAATAAAAAAGTATCTATTATTAGCCTGTATAAAGAAGTCATCCGATTGACTTGTAGAGCTATCAATAAATTTTATTTGCGGCGCTGAGCTAGTGACTGTTAAGTCGCCCGTAATATTAATATTACCTGTGCCTGTAATATCATTACTATTCAGATCAAGATCACCACCAAGTTGAGGTGTAGTATCTAGTATAATATCTGTACCACCATTAGAGCCTTGAGTCCCTTGAATCCCTTGGATGCCCTGGTCACCTTTATCACCCGTTCTATCGAATGTAAAAAGTGTTTTGTAATTATTATTAAAAGCATTAGCCGTTCCGCTAATAAACGAAACATTTAATGTAAAGTAACCTGAATTTTCTGTAATTGAATTAAGTTCAAAAACTAGAAACTCAGCTGTATTACCAGATTCGACAAAACGAATATGGCCTTTCATAGTGCTAGTACTATCATCAAGAGTTCTAAAGAACGCTTGGTTGTCTGCACTATTTAAATCTGTATCTGCGATATAAATTTTAGTCGCATTAAATAAACTTGTAGTATCGAAACGAAAATATGAAGTTCCAGGGTTCGCATCCGAAGTAACATTAGAATAACGATATTCAAAAGTTACACCGCCAGAAGCACCCGTTTGACCGATAGATCCTGTTGGACCAGCGGGACCGGTAGCCCCATCAGAACCATCTGCACCTGCAGGGCCTGTCGGACCTGTTGAACCAGTATTCCCAGTTGGACCTACGGGGCCTTGCGAACCTGTAGGGCCATCTCCGCCACTTGATCCTGGAGGACCTGCTTGACCAGTCGGGCCTGTCGGACCTGTTGAACCTGCAGGACCCGTAGGACCTACTCCTGCGGGAGGGGTGTTTGTAAAGTTACCGTAATCAAGGTAATAAGACCCATCCTGTCCGTCTAATTTAGTAGCGTCTACATCCGAAGGAGTCGAATTAAAAATATTCGATATATCTCTTGATTTGCCCATAATTATTCTCCTTTAAGGTGTACCGTAAGCGGTTATATTATCCGCTGAAATAACAGCGCCAGTTGATGATAACGAAAATACTGTTGTCCCATTATAATTAAAATCTAATCTATTATTCGAACCAAGTTGAATGTCCCATTCACTAGTCCCAAATGTAATAGCATTACCATTAGCATCTAAATTACCACCTAATTGAGGTGTAGTATCAAGAACCACATTTGTACCGCCATCTGCGCCTGCAGAGCCTGTAGGTCCAGGAGGACCTGCAACGGTACTGTCAGCGCCAGGAGGGCCAGGAGGGCCACCCGAGGGACCTGTAGGACCAGTGGGACCTGTAAGGCCAGTAGGGCCTGCTACAGTACTACTAGCGCCAGTTGGACCCGCAGGGCCTATTGGTCCAGCAGGACCAGTAGGGCCGTTAGGACCAGCGGGACCTGGAGGGCCGCCTGCAGAAGGAGTAATAATTCCATTTTCGTCAATAGAAAATCTAACTGTACCTTCATATATAAAATCTAAGGAACCATTAGGGTTTTGTTCAATTTGCCAATCCGTTAAATTAAAAGAAGATAAGACTGAGTCAATATCTTCTAAACGGGAAGTGGTGTTGAATGCCCAAGAATCTTGAATATCATCACCTGTAATAGGTGGTTTAGTTACTGCCATTTTCTAATTCCTCAATAACGCCTTCAAGTTTATTAATGCGTTCCTGAAGAAATTCGATCATCATATCTTGTTTAGCGTCAGCTGGTAAAGCGCCAAGCTCTCCGCGAGGCCATTTAACTCGAAACTCACTATTCATTTTAGTGTAAACAGATTGTTTATCTGCTTCATTTTCAAGTGCATTAAGACGTTCTACAATACCAAAGTAACCCCACACGGCTATGGCTACGCCAACAATCATGCCTAAAAGATTCCTAATGGGAATCGTAATTTCTGTGTTATCATTTAGTTCAGTAGACATAGCATTTACCATTTAGTTTTGTGAGACCAATAGCGAGCGCTCATTTTAGACGGTTTAGAGTCTTGTGCATTATGTCGAGCGTAATAGGATTTCTTGCGAGCCTTCCCAGCTTTAGTCTTCGGGTTTTTCCCTTCACCGCTAACGCCTTGAGCGCCGAAGCGAATAAGCTTAATCTTATCACCTTCCTTAGCAAGAACTGCGTGGCTCTTCTTAGGATGCTTAGATGTTCTCTTCGGTTTGTTGTAACCACTAAAGGTTTCACCGCGATAAGTTATACTCATTTTTTCTCTCCTTAAATTATGTAGGCAGTTTCCATTCATACCTAGGAACCCTTGTCGGGTCGGATAAGTGAGTTCCGACTTCCACGAACGGCGTAACGCGACGCCTGCTCCGTAGGGGCTGTATTACTTAACCCAGCCCAAGGTAATCTCTTATTTAACCTGCAAAGTAATAAGTTACTAAAACAACAACAGCAGTCCATACGGATTCTTGTACTCCGCGAGGAACATCAGTCCCAAAGAGTTTATCAACTCGTGGATCAAATGTTTCTGTTAGAAATTTTACAATTGCTTCTTTGTTCATTTTATTTCTCCTTTTTAGAGCCAGCAAATTTATTCATTGCGACTCCGACTACTTTATCTAAATGAGGTGCTGCAAAGTAAAAGCCAAGAACTAACATCATAGCCCCAGTTACTTGTTCTCCGCCAGCCCTAATATTGTCTGCAGTAGTGATTAATTGTTCCGTATAGCTTTCCATCCAAACAGAAATAGCGTCAAGTAACATTGCAAGAACATATTGAATTGCCCAAATAGTAGTTACTACCATAGCAATAAAACGTCTAGCAAGGTTTTGGCCTTGAGTTCTTTCCATCCAACCAACTACCATTTGTCTAGCAGCCGCTCGTTCTTCAGCGCCAGCTTGAGCTTTTTCTTCGTCAGTATAAACAAGTGCATCTAAGCCGCTCGTAACTGCGCCGATTGTTTTGGTTAAAGCTTTTTCGGAACCAAATATTTTTCCAAATAATCCTATCATTAATAGCTCCATACTGTAGGTCGAGGTAACTTATCGTGACCTTCTACAGTGTCAAGGTGCAAGAAACGACCTTCACCTTTTTGTTGTACGCCAATACCTTTAAAATCAAAGACCATAGCTAGTTGAAGTATTTTCCACGCATTCTTCCTATCAACTGCAATATCAAAAGCTTTCCCAGTAGTATGCGCACCAACACCGCCGCGAGCCGTTCGCGCAGCTTCTACGGGGTGTTTAGTGCATCTGTACCCCGAAGTAATCTTGATGGGCTTGCCATAGGTTTCTCGGAGTTGTTGGAGTTTTTCTAGTGTCGCCGCATCCATTTCGTTTGCGCCACAACACTTACAATCAAATTCTTCTTTAGAAAAATTAGGAAATTGATCCCAGTCCATTTCGTTATCCTCTAAGCTTTAGCCGTTTTCTTTTTCCCTTTTGCTGAAGCTACTTTAGTGCTTCTAGGAATTGTTAGATTAATATAAGGAGCGTAAGGAGTGCTTTTCCCGTCTTTACTTTCAGGGGCAATTACACCTCCAAGATAACGTGCAAACGGATACGCGGAAGCAGTTGCAATTGAACCAGCTAGTCCTGTTATTGCAGTTCCTGTCGGAGAAAAATCATAACGATCTTTAACTTTCCAATTACCTTTATTATCTTCAGAAACTTTAAATTGACCTAAAATAGTTTTAATATATCCAGGGGCATCCTTAATATCGTATCCCTGAGCAAAAATACTTTTAGTATTAAAAACATTATTTATCATAGAATAATCTAATTGTTTATTTTTAAATACTTTTTTAAATTCTTCTTTTTCGTTTTTACTACGACTTTTAAGAAATTCTTTTTGATTTTCTTTTGAATCATCACCATAAAAATATTCTGCAGCCGTATCAATGGCAGTTAAAATTTCAGGTGTAAAAATGTCCGTATCTTTTTCAGTAAAAACTTTTGGAGGCTCCCCACTCTCAGCAGCACGATAGGCTTGTAATCCTTGCGTATACATTCGTTTGTGTGGTTCTTCAAAAAGACTATTAAGAAAACCTTGTTTCTCTTTAAGAGCAGGTTTTGGCGCAGCCTCGATCTGGGGCCTAGGTACGGGTACTGGGATGTTAGTTTGTTCTAACATCGAAGGGAGGTTAAGTACTTCTACTTTTTCTTTTGAAGGAAGCGGGATAGCGTTAGGTATCTCCTGAACTGGTACTGGAGGTAACCCAACGCTTAACGTATCGCCTACGTATATTTTATTAATATCTTCGATATTATTTAATCGAACAAGATCTTCTATTGAAATATTGTAATCTTGGGAGATTTGAGAAAGTGTATCACCACTCTTAACTTTTACTTGAGACATACTTATCTTCTCCAATACGTTTTAATTAAGGCTAGATTTCACACCCATCCGCTGCGGAACACGCAAGTGTTTGCGCCCCTTCAGTATTGTCTTCCTTCTCATAGTTGACAAGATCGGCGAAGTTGATTTGCGAAGGAAACGCTGCAAACGCTTCTTCGTATTCTCTTTCGGAACAGTCTTGATAAGGCGCTTGGGCATACGTATGGTCGCTGTAGGGCAAGAATGAAATGCCCGAACACAAGTCGAAGTTGTCATAGACCCATGAACCAACTTCTAACCACTCTTCTTCTCGCACATAAATCGTAACGGAAGGTTTGTGTTCACACCAGTGTACAGCGAACAACTTCCAGTTTTCAAGTTGCTCAATCGCATTCTGTTCATTAGCTAGGATAGCCCCTTCAGGTGACTTAATAGGGAAACTAAAGATAGTAGTACTATCTGGTTTCATAGCGCAGGGTTCGTTGGGAACGCCTACGTCATTTAGGAAATCAGTGATAGGGTCTTTGTTATCTTGACGAACAGTACGAATATAATACGGGGCAAAACGCCCGTGTATACCGCTTGCAGAATTAACAAGCTGGGATACAGTGCCTGAAGGCTTAACACAAGTAATAGCTGTACTCTGAGGAATACCCAAGAGAGCAGCCCATTGCTTATTTGTATCAATCGCAACATTACGTAGTTCCTCTAGGAATTTCGGTTCTGGTTGCTGTAGTAGTGGGCAGTCCTGGATTCCGGTGAGAGACACTCCGAGCAAAGACTCTTCGGCAGTATTGCGTTTCCACACTGCTCGCAAGTAGGGAAGGTCTGTAAGGGTTGCTTGTAATGTTCCAAGAATTGTTGCCAGCCGTACTTTGCGCTTAAGACTAGCTTTTGTATCTTCTTCACGGGCTACGACCTCGCTGAGGTTGCAGAATTGGTTTGGTCGCAAAATAATTTCTGAGCACGGGTTTGTACCGAAGTCCCAGTCTGTTTCGCGGCGTCCGTTTTCTGCTGCTTTAGCTTTGGCGGCGACACGGCTGAATATACCCCGCTCACCAGATTTACTTTTAACAAGTGCTGTCCATTCATCTAAGAAAGTCTCCATATCAGGTTTAACTTCGTAACAAGCGCTGTTATTAGCTAGCGCACGATGTCCGAAGTGTTCCCACCAGTTACCGCTCTTAGCATCACGAACTTGGGGATCGCCAATGTCTGAAAGCGAAATCATAGCGCTCCGACGTACACCGCCGACAACAATGATCTCACCAATCTTGCACATGATGTCATGGCATTCAATTGGATTTAACTTTCGTCCTGCGGCTCCTTTAAAAGTTCTATCGAGGAAACCCATGAGGTCGATAAGAGGTGCAGGACCGCTGGCGCGTCCTCCCATCGTTTTAAGCCTAGCTCCTGCGGGGCGTACTTTCGAGTAGTCCCACTGGTGTACTTGACCAAGATATAGGTCGGCAATTTGTTTTCGAATGGCTTTTGCCCAGCCTTCTTTGGAATCTCCAATTACAATCTCCCGTTCCGTTGTTGTAAATGTATCATTCACAATTGGAAGTTTAGAAACAAACTTAGATTCAACACTGAATCCAACACCAGTTCCAGAGGCGAGAATGTAAAGAGCTTCGTCAAAAGCGCGAGGGGAATCAACGGCCACAAAACTACAATTAAAGCCAGCAACGTTATTTTTACGGAGAGCATCACCTGCGCTCCACATTGCACGCATAGATGGCATAACTTCCATCTTATCGATTGCATTGTAAAGTTCCTCGCTAGTATCCTTATCGAGCTTATCACCCCAGAAGTTTACGTAACGATTAACTGTTTCTTCCCAACTTTCGCGTTTACCAGAGGTTTCATCCCAACGGGCATAACGGGAAAGGTGAATAAATTTTTGGTATGTGTCCATTAGACATCTCCTTCAGGGAATTTTGATTTGTAATAACCATTTGTAATATGTAGCTTGAGTTGATCAAACCCACCGATGTGTGAGTTCCCCTTCATAATTTGGGGAACCGTAGACCATTTCCGTCTCTTAAACATCTCTAGAGTCTGGGGGTCTGATAGTACATCGATAAGCTCATACTCAAGGTAATTTTCCTGAAGTAACTTTTCGGCTTTCTCACAATAGCCGCATGTGTCTTTTGTGTATATTGTATACATAGTGTCCTCTACTACGCGTACGATTACTTGACGACAGTAAGTTTGGCGATCTCCGCTTCCAACTCTTCGTCAGATAAATCAGTCGTATTAATAGTCTGATTAACTTCTTGACGTTGTAGTTTGGGAGCTTCATATTCTGCAATAATAGCAGCAATACGAGTGGCTTCGCCTTTGTCACCTTCTTCAAGTGCTTCGTACATATTATAGCGTAGTACATCAAGGGCGCTGAATGCAGCTTCATCTTCCTTGAGGACCTTCGCTAGTTGTTCCATTTTTTCTTTAATCTCATCTCGAATAGCTTTGTTCTTCATACGAGTCTCATAGCCTTTCTGACGATATACCTCAGCCATTTCGGGTGAAGTGATTGGTTTCAGATTAGATAATGATTTATCTGAAACAGGGTGTTTACCTTTGCTCATTTCCTTCTCCTATAACCAGTTGGTGTCGTCATTAACAAAACCGCTTGTGCGGTCTCTCCATGAAACTCTATCTTTTGTGAGTTTATCTCTGTGAGTTCTCAATACTTCTAAGCCCATAGCGCAAGACATAACAGTATCATCGTTACAGCCTGACATAGCTTCCATCTTCCCAGAATCTTTGGATATGTAAGTTTTGAGTTCTCTGATAATTGTTGCTGAAGGTACACGAATATCATCTTCATTCACCGCATTCTGGAGTAAACCAATAATCTGTGGCTTAGTCGCCATAGTAGTTTTAAACCCAGGCCTCGCCCCTTCGGACGATGATAGGTCTGCTACTCTAGTTTGGTAATACAAATTGACGTAACGCATTTGATCTAGCCGCAATAATGTAGCTAGTCCAATACTATTCGATTCGACACATAATAAAGCATTATTATAATATCGACCTAAGTAAAAGAGTATCTCCCCAAACTCGGTGGGGTCTACTCTGTTGTTCCTATACATAGCTACAACTTCCCTATCGGGATTCATAACTACAGCGCAAGAATAATCTTTCCCAACGCCTTGAGCAACGTCAGCCGCAATAATAAAGGGCGTATCAAAATGAGGGAATTCCCAAATTTCTAATGAGCCTTCTTTCATCTCAGTAAACTCACCCGTCATAGGGTTGAACTCTCTGAGTGCTTCTGGTTCTGTCGCTACTAAGTCTGCAAGTTTCTCTTGATCGAACACAGTGTTACCTGAGACAACAAAAGCTTCTTGAGCGTTAGCTGGATATTCTTGCCGAAATTTATTTTCGCCGCCTTCCGCAATTTTTAAGCGTCGCCAGTAAAGCTGATTATTATCTAAATCATACTTCTCTACTAGTTCATCTTCTTCTACGGTCCGCTCAAATTCAGCGGGGGCTTCCCTTTGGTATTCCTCAGTCGCAAACCAAGGAATAAAAATTGGGATATATTCATTCTCTCCATTGAGAGCGCCTTGGAAGAGCCGCCAGAATTCTCCTGACGCACCGTTAGCGGTAGACTCTAAGATTACTTCCGTACCATCAGCTTGGGGGATTCCTTGAAAAAGTCCAGCAAGGATCTTTTCATCGTGTGTCCAAAAACCAACTTCTGAAAGGTGTGCAATCGTAGGGGTAGTACCGCGTCCAGCTTCAGGCGCTCCAGCGGTGTAAAGGCGATAGCCCGACTTATTCTCTTCGAAAAGAATTTCTTTCGCATTTGACTTCTGTAAGGTAGGCCGAAAGCTGTCTGGCATGTTTTCAATAATATTCCTAGACATACTAAATAGAGCATCCGACGTTGCGGCGTCGTGAGCCATCACTACCGACTTGGAGTAGGGGGTGAAGTATGTTTTCCAGAATACCCGCGCAGCGCAATAAGTAGAAATACCTTGCTGCCGCGCTTTGAGGATAATGGCGCGTACGCGGCCTGTCTCCTCTAGTTGTTTATTTAAAGCTTCTGTAATAAGCTTTTGGGGTTCGTTAAACGCAAACGACACAAAACCTTGAGAGGAGTCCTTCGTGAGAATCTTAATGTTATCTTCACAAAACTTCTCAAAGTCTGTCTCGTATATTTTAGCGGAATCCCGTTTAGCTTTTTCCTGAAGAAGCTGAAGTGTCCTCTTGTTCTTCATTTCTTTTAATCCTTTAAGTCTTCTTCCGTTTAGCTGAAGTTTTAGCGGCTACCTTTTTAGGTTGAGCGCTATGCTGTTTACCTTTGCGGATATCTTTTTTCTTTTTAGCATTAGTAGCTTTCTTCTCAGAAGCGCTAAGCTTTTTCCATTCGGAGTCTGGTAGATAACGACCACCACTAGCCTTAGGGCCTTGAGTAGAAGGTTTCCCAGAAGAAGTACGCCAGTTTTGTTTAGTCCAGCGAGTAAGTGACTTCTGTTGTTTAGTCTTTGCCATTAGTTTTTATAACCGCCCCCAGCTGCTTTGTAGGCTTTTGCGAGGAGTTGGGCTTTTCGGGCTGACCATTGTCCAGGCTTCCCACCTTTCCCTTGGGCTTTGATTTTATTGAAGAGACGCTTACGCATGGAGGGTTTAGTATAATTACCTGATTCATTAACTTTAGATTTTCCTTTGCTCATTTTCAAGTTTCTCCAATCTAGCTAACCTACGTTCAATTTCAGTATTATGGAGATCAAAAAGAACTTCAACTTTTTTCTCTACTTGCAATACACGTTCATCCTGTTGCTCGTTGCGACCTTTTAATTCGGAAACCGTGCGAGAGATCCAGAAGACGAGAAATAAAATGGCGGTAATTTGAGGCCACCACTCTATAAATACTGTGCTGTCCATACGAGCCTCCGTATATGTAGGTCCTCATATAACAAAATTTTCTTATAGGGACTTATACTTTTTTATGAACATCAGCCTTGTCTGTGTATAGAAATGTATAGATTGTTGTTTTGGGTACCCCGTTTGTCTCGTGGACCCCCCTTGTTTTTCTTGGGCGCTCTCCTGTGCCCTCCAACGGCCTCTGTGCCAGAAAGGAGTCTGTCATGACTCAGACCCAAACCGCCGCCCGCCTCGTTCACGCTTCTCTCGTTGAAGCCATGGAACGCCGTGAGGCCCTTCGCGAAGCCCTTGTCGCCCTCGACTACGAGGTCAAACACCTTGGCGATGCCTTCACTGCCTTGAATGCGGTCGTCCCTGACGACGATGCTGATGCCGACGCTTACTTCAAGGCTCAAGGCGAGGCTTACATGGACGAAGACTTTGCCGACTACAACTAGCCGAAACGCCTTCGGGCGTCCGTACAGGATGAACTCTGTGCGCTGATGAGGCAGTTCATTTCTCTTGAAAGGAGAATCACTATGTATAAAGTCTATATCACTTACGAATCCGAACATCCCGAATACGTTTCAGAAGTCGAGACGTACGAAGAAGCATATGATAAGGCAGTCTATTATGCTAACGCATTCCCTGAAGACAATGTTGTTTCCGCAGTAATCTACGAGAATTACGGCCCTCCAATCACTGAAGTCTACCCATCGCACTAAGCCGAAACGCCTTTGGGCGTCTGTATGGATTGAACGCCATGCACTGATGAGGCAGTTCCTTAGTCATAAATCATGGAGAATTATTATGACAAACACAATCAAAACATCTATCATCCGCGACGTAACTTTTAACTACGCCTTCCTCGATACACCTCACGCTCCCTTCGGTGGTGATCCAGTGTTCGACATCCAGGTTGTAGTACCTAAGAAACGTCGGAAGGAACTCGAAGCTTTCGGTAAGGTCCGTGAAGTTGAGGGTGGTGTTGCCATTAACATTAAGCGTTACGCTAAGGATGCTAAGGGTAAGGCCGTTAAGGTCGATGTTGTTACTTCTACTAAGGAAGACTTCCGTGCTGAGTATGGTAGTGCTTCTTGTATCGGTAACGGTTCTAAGGGTGCTATCAAGGTCTTCACATACCCTCGTGGAGAACAAACTATCACCCGTCTTTCTGCTGTCCAAGTGACTGAGCTTAAGAAATATGAGCCAACACCCACGGTTGACTTCGATAGCATCGAGGCTTCTGAAGACTTCTAAGTCGAAACTCCCTTCGGGGAGTCTGCGTAGGATAGTCTCTACGTACTGATGAGACAGACATCTCAATTGAAAGGAAACTGTTATGTCGCGTTACAAAGAAATGGACATTGCAATCCAAACAATGATGCTAGCTAACCCTATCATCGATCCTCTTGCTAACACTATTGAGGATGAACACCTTGAACTTCATTACGATTACCTCTTTGAACAGGGAGTTGATGAGAGTGTCTTGGAGGTCATAGACGACGTTGTCTATAAGTCTTTCTGGGATAACCTCGTGGATAAGTTTGATGAGTTCTTCCTCGATAATGGCATTGCCGTTCATACTTATGAGAACGACGATTACAAACTCCTAAGTAAAATCGAGAAGACCTTAGTAGAACAAAGGTTTGCCTCTGCAATGATTGAGGACGCTAAGAAAGAGATACAACAACGTATCGATATGGCTATCCTCGATAAGCAATCCTCATGAGTATAGCTCTTTTGATTGTCTTTGTAGCCCTCTTCCCTCTAATCCTCACAGGAATCAGGAAATAATATGTCGAATAAAACCCTAATCTATATAGCCCTCGGGAGTATCCTTGGGCTTCTCTTAGTTCTATAGGCACTTCCCTATAGAGTCTACATAATAGACCCCAAAGGAACGCCTTTATGTCCTATGGGATACCCCCCAGGGGAACTCAGAAGGCTCTCCCTAGGGCCTCTCTAGGCTCCTCTAGAGGTACTCTCCCTAAAGGAGGGCCTATCGAGGGGAATTACGAGAATCCTGTAGGGAAATCCCTGCGGGGGCGACTAAAAAGCCAAGCTTGAAAGGAGCTTATTAAGTCATGGAAATTAGTATTGAAAGATATTACTTCGAGAACATTCTTGAGGTACATGCGTATCTAGCTAGAGAAGAGCTAGAGGTATACTGGGATGGACCTGAAGAGTACCTTCGGATTACCGCTACAGACCCTGGGTATATGGTAGAACATTCAATGGTATTTGAGGCAACATAATGGAAAAGAATTGGTATAGAGTAAGAATGACTGTGGAGCGTATCGTTCAAGCTGATAATGAGGACGATGCAATTGACCTTGCAAGAGAAGGTTTTGAGTATAGTGATATGAACTATTCTGACCTTGATGTGGAGAAAGTATAATGTATGATTTTGATGAACTACAGGAGTTACTAGAAGAAACGCTGTTAAACTACCTTGAAGAGCAAGGCATAGATGATGGCGGAGTAACTGCTGATGAACTATTTATTGACATATTCAAGAAGTATCGGAGAATAAAATGATTGGATGGGATGATAAGAAGGCCATTCGGATGGCTATTGAGCTACTAGTGATGAGTAGGCTTAATACGCTTACCGCTATGGACATTGAAGACACGTTAGGTATGGACTTTGATAACTACCCTAATGGTGCTGCTAGTGTCCAAGAAGTTATTAGAGAGTTTCGTTTAGAGAAAGGGATTTAAATGTCAACCTTTTTTGGATTAGTAGGGAGTATTGCATTCTTCCTCTTAATTGCTTGGATATTCCTAGCGATAATCTCAGGGGCTTTTGAGTTAATTGGATATCTATTGAATCCAGTACTTTTAATCTCCATTGGGGTAGCCTCTGTAGTACTAGCGTGGCTATTCTCATGAGTAGGTGTGAAGATCTTGAGGTTGAGTATAAGAACCTAAAGGCAAACTCACCTTGCAAAGGTGTGTGCTGGATAGAGCCTAACGGGGTTTGTTCAGGGTGCGATAGGAGTGCTAAAGAAATCAGAGATTTCGGAAGGCGTTCTATGGAATTACAATCAGAGATTATGAGGTTGAAAGATGGTAATAGTCGAGTATGAATGGAGCGCCGATGGTGACGCTTCTTTAATTGAGGATTGGGCTAGCAGGTTTCTCTGTAAGCTTGATGACAGTCTTTTTGATACGCCTACGTCTAGGTATGTGAACATTAAGATACGACATAATAATAATGATGGGATGGTAGGATATTGTCACGGGGACGCAGAAGAAGCTTGGATAGAACTAGACGCAACACTAGTCGGAGACGAAGATTACTTCAAAGAGACGCTAGCACACGAGTTAGTACACGCGAAGCAACTCCTAAAGGGAGAACTTAAGGATGATGTAGGATTCACGACGATATGGAAGGGTGAAGAGTACGTTAACCTTAGGAATAAGCTTCCCGAGGCTGTATATAAAGCTCTCCCTTGGGAAGCCGAAGCATACAACCTACAACGACTCTACAAAGAAGTACCGACCGAACCTTTCTTTGAAGCGGTATAAGTCCCTATAAGAAAGGGGTTCCTTAAAGTATCCTTATAGGATATTAAAGGGATTATTAAAAGAATAATAATAATAAGATATCCTTTAAGGATACTCTTAGGAGCAAACCATCTACTGAAGGAGATTTATGATGGACTACACTGAATCAATTGAGAGGGCTGCTGGATATTACCTTTATGATCCTCTCCCAGAGAACTGGATAGACTTAGATGAAGAGAAGCTTAAT
>Ga0208950_1000662_pt1 | contig 17438 bp, 16 predicted proteins | sample AOAMet_54_BLW_10_2_FD_188234 | JGI IMG/M metagenome (GOLD analysis project Ga0208950, IMG submission 188234) | Ammonia-oxidizing marine microbial communities from Monterey Bay, California, USA - CAN11_54_BLW_10 (SPAdes) | ecosystem: Environmental > Aquatic > Marine > Intertidal zone | place...
GAAGACATGGAAGACAAAGACGACGAGGAAATTGACCTTGAAGATATGTCAGAAGATGACTTAAAAGGATTCATTGAGGATGTTATTAAAGATTTAGTAACAGACGGAACAATTGAAGCAGGTGAAGACTTCGAAGAGGAAGATGTTGAAGACGTTGTAGACGTTGACGATGTTGAAGATATTGAAGATGTTGATGTTGATATAGAAATTGACGAAGCAAAAGTAGAAGATTTAGACGAAATGTCTAAAAAAGAAAAAGCTGAAGGTGATGATCGTAAAAAAGACGATAAAATTGAAGCTGAAACTGAAAAAATGAGATTTAAAGAAGCGATTGAAGAAATCGAAGCTCTTAAAGTTGAATTACAAGAAGTTAATTTACTTAATGCTAAGTTACTTTATACAAACAAAGTATTCAAATCTAAAAACTTATCTGAAGACAAAAAAGTTAAAGTGCTTAAAGCATTTGATAAAGCGTCAACAGTAAAAGAAGCTAAAGTTATTTTTGAAACATTAAACGAAGGTTTAGTATCAAAAACAGAAGCAATTGCAAGACCAAGAGGTAGTGCATCTAAAGCAACTGGAACTATAACTGAAGCTAAAAAACCAATTATTGAAAGCAATGATGTATACAACCGTATGCGTAAACTTGCTGGATTGATTTAAAAAACAATTTTAAAACTTTAAAAACTAAAAAAATGAGCTTAAATACTCTATTAGAAAGCGCGAACCCATACCACTCAATGCAGAGTGACGCAGCCAAATTGGCATCAAAATGGGAAAAAACAGGTTTGTTAGAAGGAATGACTGGTGCTAATAAAACCAACATGGGAATTATTCTTGAAAATCAAGCAAAACAATTAGTAGTAGAAGAATCTAACACCGGTGGTGGTGCAGGTTCTGGTACTTTTACAGCAGGAACAGGTGCTCAGTGGGCAGGTGTTGCTTTACCATTGGTAAGAAAAGTATTTGGTCAAATCGCAGCGAAAGAATTCATTAGCGTTCAACCAATGAACTTACCTTCAGGTCTTGTATTTTATTTAGATTTCCAATATGGAGGTAATAAAACACCATTTGTACAAGATGCATCTTTATATGGAAACGAAGGAACTAATCCTTCTACTGCTCCTTTCGGGAACACTAATTCAGGTGGTCTATATGGTTCAGGAAGATATGGATATTCTATTAATACAACGGGTTCAGTAGTTGCTATAGGTAGTGCTACTACAGGTTCAGCAACTCTAGCTTCAGTTAATTTTGATTCAGCATTTTCTGCTTCTGTAGCTGATGGTACTGTAGTTACTGCTTCTATATTAGCCTCTACTCTAGATGGTAATTATGATGCAGAAGCAATTAGAAGTTTCTATTTAGTAGGTGCAAATGCTCCTGCTGCAACAGGACAATACCCACAATTTACTCAGTTTAGTACTGATGGAACAAGAATAGAATTTGTTATTGATGAAGATTCTCTTGATCCTGCAGTAGCAACTGCTGTATCTTATTCATTAGCTCCATTAGACAATGAAAGAGGTGATTTTGAAGATGGAAATAATAGCCTAAATGGTAACAATACTCCAATCGTAATTCCAGAAATTAACGTACAGATGCAATCATCTGCTATTGTAGCTAAAACTCGTAAGTTAAAAGCTGTATGGACTCCTGAGTTCGCACAAGATTTAAACGCTTACCATGCTTTAGATGCTGAAGCTGAATTAACTTCAATCTTAAGTGAGTACATTTCATTAGAAATTGACTTAGAGATCTTAGATATGTTAGTTGAATCTGCTGCTGCTGGAACAGAAGTATGGTCTGCAGTTAACAACAGATCTATTGTTGATAATGGTACTAATGGTACTATTTCAGACTTAGGATTTTATAATTCACAAGGACAATGGTTCCAAACTTTAGGAACTAAAATCCAGAAATTATCTAACGTAATTCACCAGAAAACTCTTAGAGGTGGTGCTAACTTTATGGTAATTTCTCCTGCAATTAGTACAATCATTGAATCTATTCCTGGATTTGCTGGTGATGCTGATGGAGATGTATCTAAAGCAAATTATGCCTTTGGTGTACAAAAAGTAGGTGCATTTAACGGAAGATATAAAGTATACAAAAATCCTTATATGACAGATAATCAAATCTTGTTAGGATTTAAAGGTGCTCAATTCCTAGAAACTGGTGCTGTATTTGCTCCTTACATTCCATTAATTATGACTCCATTAGTATACGATCCATCAACTTTTACTCCACGTAAAGGATTAATGACTCGTTACGCTAAGAAAATGGTTCGTCCAGAATTTTATGGTAAAATCCAAGTTAATGGTTTAGATACTCTATAGTATATAGAATAACCAAATCTTGATAAAATTAACCCGGTCTTTTGACCGGGTTTTTTTTTACTTTTCATATGTATAATAAAATGCGTTATATCCGAACTATATTTATCTCATTATATAGCTATATCCATAATTTACGGTTTTTTAACGTATTTACAACGGTTGTATTCACTAATAACCTAACCCTTAATTTCAAGAATTTATGGCAAGTAAACACCATACGGACGATGTATTTCGTTCTAAGAGAGTTCCTAAAAACCCAATTAAGTTCAAACTCCAACTTAATGAAGAACAAAAAGAAGCTAAAAAATCTATCCTCGAAAACACTATTACCCTTTTAGGTGGAAGTGCAGGTAGTGGAAAGACATTGTTAGCATGTAATGTTGCACTAGATGGATTATTCAGAAAACAATATGATAAAATAATCATTACTAGACCTACGGTATCTAAAGAAGAAATAGGTTTTTTACCTGGTGATTTAAGAGAAAAAATGGATCCTTGGGTTCAACCTATTTACCAAAATTTCTTTGCATTATATGATAAAGTAAAAGTTGAAAAAATGATTGAAGATGGTAAAATAGAGATTGTACCGGTATCATTTATGAGAGGTAGAACATTTTTAGATTCCTTAATAATAGTAGATGAGGCACAAAATGTTACTCATGAACAAATGGAAATGATTACATCTCGTATCGGTTTAAGAAGTAAAATGGTAGTATGTGGTGATTCCCATCAAACAGATTTAAAGAAAAAATCAGATTCAGGTTTTAAATTCTTATATGCTGCTGCTAGAAAAATTAAAAATTTAGAGGCTATTACTTTATCTACTAACCATAGAAATGAAATTGTAGAAGATTTAATAAATTATTACAATGAAGCCGTAGAAAAAGGAGCAAGTATTACAATTTCTGGTTCATATAATTATAATAATAAAAGCTAATATCATATTTATAATAAAATTACAAAATGGCAAAATGTGTAACTAGTGGATCATTAAAAGTCCTTATACAAGAAAGTATAACCCTACCCAATAAAAATGAGGAGATTTGTATAAACGAAATCACAATCCCTGGTATTACTCAAACAGTAAGAAGGGTTGATACTATATCTACTAAATTTAGTGGTAGTGGAGTTGAAATTTTAAGATTTGTTGATTCTGAAGAACAACAAGTAGCAGGTTCATTTGTAAGAGATACAGTTAAGTATATGAGATTTACAAATCTATGTTCTTCTAATTTTGTTTCTCTTTACTTAATTCAGGATAGTCCCGATGCTCAAAATCCAAATACAACTGATTTTGGTTCTGGTGATGATGGTCTATTCAAATTAGACCCGGGTAAGTCAATGGTGTTTTCTAATGGTCAATTTGATAGTAATAACTACTATGATTATGTTGTAGAAGGATATGTTGATGAACAATATATTGGTGGTTTTGCTTCATTAACATCAATAAAAGCAAAAGCAGATACTAAAGATATCCAAATAGAATATTTTATAGCTTCTTCTTAATATTTATAATAAAATTAAATTAAAATAAAAATGGCATTAACTTATAGATCAGTAAAAGGTTCAGCATTAACAATTGACGAACTAGATGATAACTTTAGACATTTCACAGGATCACACCCTATAGAAGGTGACTTAACAATTACAGGTTCAATAACAGTTTCTGGATCAAAAAACTCAGTATTTGATATTGACTTATTTGATTTAGTAATTACAGGTGGATTAGATGTATCTAGAGATGTAGTTGTTGGAGATGATTTAACTGTAGTAGATGAAACCACATTAAAAAAAGAAACAACAATTGGTTATCAAGATTTTTCAAATTATGACTTTTCTTACCAATTAAATGTTACAGCATCTTCAAATTCTGATAAATCAGCTCGTTTTGATGGTGGTATAGTCGTATCAGGCTCTTCTTTATTCTCAGGAAGTATTATCCCTGCAGAAGTTGAAGCAACTTTAGGTACACAAGAAAAACCTTGGAAAGAATTGTTTGTTAGTAATGGGTCTATAGTCTTTGTAAGTGGATCAGGAGGAGAACAAATTACAAGTTCTTTATCACTTGAAGCTGATGGTTTAATATCAGGTGGGTTCGATGGTAAATTTACAGGCTCATTTACAGGATCTGCTAATGCAACAGGCTCATTATCTGGTTCATTTTCAGGATCAATTGATGGGGCAGATTTTTATTTATACAATTTACCAACTACAGAACCAGCAGAATCTGGGAGGTTATGGTTAAGTGGTAGTGCCGCTGGTAATTCTAAATATTTAGTAGTAAGAAATTAAATTAATACTTTACATAAAAAAAATTAAGGACTCAATATGAGTCCTTTTTTTCATATTTATAACAAAACATAAATTATGAATATACCTATTTGGGCTGGTTCAAGTTCATTCGCACCAGGAGAAACACCTTTTGGTTTTTATGATAATGATGCTGAATTTAGAAGAGATGCAGATAAAGTAGCTGTTTTCTGTGCAAACAGATTGGGTTATCCTTTAGTAGATATAGAACTTCAATCTGGTTCTTTTTATACTGCATTTGAAGAAGCGGTAACTATGTATGGAAATGAAATATGGGCCTATATAGTTAGAGATAATTTTTTAGATTTAGAAGGTATTTCAATATTTGAAGAATTAAATGAAACTATAATAACACCAAGTTTTAAACCTATTATAAAACTAACTCAACAATATGCTGATGAAGCAGGAGTAGGAGGTACAATCCCTTGGTATTCAGGTTCTTTTGATTTAACTAAAGGCCAACAAAATTACAGTTTTGAAACATTTATGTCAGCTAGTGGGTTTACAGGGTCTGCTTATTCCGAAGGAATAGAAATTAAACGTGTATTTTACCAAGAACCAATCCCCGCATCTGATTTATATTTAGATCCATATAACGGTTTTGGTTTTGGAGGTGCAATTGCTGCCGGAATGGTGGGTGTAGGAGGATTTGGTGGTGATATGGGATTTTTAATGATGCCCCTAAGCTATGATATGCAAGTAATTCAATCAATCGAAATGAACCAACAAGTTAGATGGTCAAATTATAGTTTTGAAATACATGCTAATGATCTTAAAGTATTCCCAGTTCCAGAACAAAGTGGAAAAATTTGGTTTCAATATATTTTTGAAAAAGATAGAGGAGGGGTAAAATGTGCCACAGATCAAGTTAATAATGTAGGTAATGCTAATTTCCAAAACCCGAAATATAGTTTAATCAATTCTATTGGTAGACAATGGATATTTGAAATGACACTAGCTATTGCTAAAGAAATGTTAGGGTATATTAGAGGTAAATATACAAGTATACCAATTCCAAATGCTGAAGTTAATTTAAATCAAGGAGATTTAATAGCAGCAGCAACAGCCGAAAAAACAGCATTATTAGAAAGATTAAGAGCTTATCTTGATGAAACTTCTAGAAAAGCCCTATTAGAAAGAAAGGCACAAGAAGCAGAATCTAAAATGGTAGAATTACAACAAGTCCCTTGGACAATTTTTATAGGATAATATATGGCAATGTTTACAGGACAGAGGGATGTTTCTCTGGTAAGAAAATTAAATAGAGAATTGATGGGTAATATTATTACCCAACAATGTGCTTTGTATCAATTTAAATTAGAAGAAACTAAAGTAAACATATATGGTGAAGCCGCTGGATCTAAATTTTATAACGGTCCTTTTCTATTTAATGTTTTAATTGATAGACAGGATCAGGCATATGCTGAAAATGAGGAAGGTATTCAGTTTGCCCAACCCATTAATTTTTACTTCTTTAGAGATGACCTTGTTGATGCCGATGTAGTACCTGAAGTTGGTGATATTATTTTATATCAAGAAAGTTATTATGGTGTACAAAGTACAATAGGTAACCAATATTGGGGAGGAAAAAACCCTGATTATCCTAATAATGATTCAGACGGAAAACTAAACCCCTTAAACCCAGGTTTAGAAAAATTTGGAAGTAACTTATCCATTTTAGTATCAACATATTATATACCAGCAGATAAAGTAGCGATTTCTCCTTATTTAGAACGAATGTAATGAGCAAAATTAGAAAACCAATACCAAAAACCCAAAGACAATTAAGTGTTGAACAGCAAACTGCTTATGACACTGAAAGAGGTAATCCTAATGCTAAAATTAACCCTAATGAATCAGAAACGGGAATAGATTTTAATAGATCTACAAAACTAAGCTTTAAAGAAGATTCTACAAAACCATTTTCAATAGGTATACAAGATCTTGATGAGGCTGTATTTTATTATTTTAAAAATGTAATCAAACCCTTTGTATTCCAAAATGGAGAAAGAAGAAATGTTCCAGTAATATATGGTTCACCTGAAAGGTGGAAATCCTTTCAACGTGATGGTTATTATAGAGATAAAAATGGTGCTATAATGTTACCTATTATTGTTTTAAAACGAGATACATTAACTAAAGATAGAACAGTGTCTAATAAGTTAGATGCTAATGGAGTAAATTTATATGGATCATTCCAGAAAAAGTACAGCCCCGATAATTTTTATAATAATTTTTCTGTATTAAATAATAAAAAACCTGTAAAAGAACACTATGCAGTAGCTATGCCTGATTTTGTAACATTAGAATACAGTGTTATCGTCCAGTCCTATTATATGGAGCAATTAAACAAAATTATAGAAGCTTGTGAATACGCCTCAGATGCTTATTGGGGTAATCCAGAAAGATTTAAATTTAGAGCTTTTATTGATTCTTTTGCAACTGAAACTTCTTTAACCCAAGGTATGGATAGATTAGTAAAAGGAACATTCAAAATTCAATTAAGAGGATATATCATACCTGATACAATTCAGAAAGAAATGCATTCAATCCAAAAATGGAATTCTAAGTCTAAAGTTACAATTAATTTTGAAACTACTTCTAATTCCGACACTTTTAAACCAGGAATTAGAACATTACCTAATGGGCAAACTAGAGAAGAATAGCTTGGATCGTTAAAAAGGGTTATGTATATTATGGTTACACAAAAATAAAGTTATATGATATATTGGTTTACTGGACAACCAGCTCATGGTAAAACTATTTTAGCAGATTTACTTCAGGAAAAACATCTCCCCAACGCCTATAGAATAGATGGGGATGATATGAGAGAATTATTTTCTAATAAGGACTATTCCATAAAAGGAAGAGTAGAAAACGTAGGTACCGCCCAGCGTATTGCACATTATCTACATAACCAAGGAAATGATGTAATAGTTTCTTTAGTAGCCCCCTATTTAGACCAAAGAGAAGATTTTAAAACCCTACTAGGAGGTAATATTAAAGAAATCTATATCCACACAACAGAACCAAGAGAACGTGACCATTTTAAAGCAATAGCGTATATTGGTCCTCAAGAAAATTTTATTAATATAGATACTACAGATGATACACCTGAAGAATCTTTACAAAAAATCTTAAATCAAATATGAAAAAATATTTAGCACAAGCTGCATTCAAATCATCAGATAGCGACATAAAATATTCAATGTATATTGGTCGTTGGCAACCATGGCATAAAGGACATCGTTGGTTAATAGATCAACGTTTAGACGAGGGGAAAAACATATTAATTTGCATCCGAGATATTGAACCTGATGAAAAAAACCCTTGGACTGCTAGTGAAGTTATGATTAATTTAACAAAAGAATTAAAAGATTTAATTAATAAAGGAAGAATTAAAATAATTACAATTCCTGATATTGAGTCTATTAATATTGGCAGAGGAGTAGGATACGACTTAATCGAACATTGCCCCCCAGACCAAATAAAAGAGATTTCAGCTACTAGGATTAGAAATAAAATGAAGGAGGATGGTAAGTTATAAAAGACATATAGCAAAAACCATTTCATGGAGAGTTGTAGGTACTCTAGACACAATTATACTATCAGGAATAATAACAGGCTCTTGGGAAATTGGTTTAACAATTGGAGGTGTAGAAATAATCACAAAAATGATTCTATATTTTTTTCACGAACGATTATGGTATAAATTTAGTAAATTTGGTTTAAATGACAAAAGTAAAACCTAAAATATTTTCACATGGTAGTTATATAGGAACTACTGGGTATGCTAACCACACTAGAGCTTTTTATAGAGAACTTTCTAACTCTTATGATTTAAAAGTTAGAAACTTTACAATAGGAAAATCATGGGATGGTTACAATGATGAACCCCATAATAACGAAGACTACGTTGATAATATTGATAAAAAATTATTAGTAGAACAGTCTTTATGGGATAGTGATAGGGTTATGAATCATCACCCACTTTATAAATCCCATCAAAATATTTTTAAACACAACATAAATATTGTTCTTAATGAAACCGACCATCACTATTTTTACCAAAATTACGATGGTCCTAAAATAGCATACAACGTATGGGAATCAACTAGACAACCTGAAGGTTTTTTTAATCAATTAAAGACCTTTGACCAAGTTTGGGTTGCTTCTAGTTGGCAAAGAGATTGTACTATTGAACAAGGGATAGAACCTGATAAGGTTAAAGTAGTCCCTGAAGCCGTAGATGGAACAATATTTAAACCTAACTCTACAGCTGATTTACCTGAATATAATGATGGTAGATTTAAGTTTGTAATGTTTGGTAGATGGGATTATAGAAAAGCCACTAAAGAAATAATAGAATCCTTCCTACAAGAATTCAGTAAAGATGAGCCTGTTGACTTAGTAGTATCTATTGATAACCCATTTGCAAAGGATAATTTTAAATCAACTGAGGAAAGATTAAAAAATTATAAACTAGATGACCCCAGAATTAAAATAAAACATTTCCCTACCAGAGAGGAATACGTAAAATATCTACAAAAAGGTCATGTATTTTTATCATGTGCCCGAGCAGAGGGTTGGAATCTTCCTTTAATTGAAGCTATGGCTTGTGGTACCCCTTCTATTTATTCAAACTGTAGTGCACAGTTAGAATTTGCAAAAGACCTAGGATTACCCGTCCCTATAAAATATATGTCAGAAGCTAAACTGGGGGAATATAGTAGTTTCTCCCAATCCTTATTAGCTGGGGAATTTTATGAACCCGATTTTGATTTTCTAAAAAAACAAATGAGGGAGGCATATGTTAATTATAAAAAACATAAAAAAGAGGCATTAAAAGAATCTAAAACTATTAGAGAAAAATTTACATGGAAAAATGCTGCTAAAATAGCAGGTAAAGAAATAGAAAATTTATTAGATAACCTTCCTAAGAACAAAGTAGAAATAAGTTTTGACTTAGGACCTAAAGTAGAAATATTAGGTCATAACCAAAATGAATACTTTATAGAATTTATAGATGGTTCTACTAACGAAGTTTTACATAGTAGCACTATTAGTAATAATATGTGGACCAAATGTAATAAATCCTATAATATTCCTTGGATAATTAAAGTAAATAATAAAGTAGTTCATAATTTTAATTTAGAAGATAAAGTTGTAAGAATAAAATTTGAATCCAAATCTATAGGTGACACATTAGCTTGGGCCCCTCAAATAGTAGAATTTCAAAAACTATATAAGTGTAAAGTTATTTTAAGTACTTTCCATAATAATTGGTTTGAATCCTTACCCGAATATAAAGATATAAAATTTGTAAAACCTGGGGACCAATCTAGATCATATGTTACTTACCAGATAGGATGGTTTAAAAGTAGTAAGGGGGACTGGAAGAATTTTGACCACCACCCTAATCAAGTAAATACTATCCCCCTTATACAAACAGCAACCGATATATTAAGATTACCATATAAGGAACTACACTATGGTATTAATTTTACACCTAAAAAACGACCTATTAAAGGTAAATATGTATGTATTGCTCCAAGATCAACATCGGGTTTAAAAGAATGGCCACATGAAAACTTTAGACTATTAGCAAAAAAGTTACAAAGTAAAGGGTATAGAGTAGTTAATATATCTAAAGAAGGTTTTAAAGGAACCAATATAATAGACAAAAAGAATTTAAAATGGGAGGATACTTTAAACCACCTTTACCATGCTGATTTATTTATAGGATTAGGCTCGGGTTTATCTTGGCTTAATTGGGTATTAGATAAACACACTGTTATGATAAATAATTTTATACCCCATGGTTTTGAATTTACCCATAATTTAACTAAAATAGAAAATAATTCTGTATGTAATAATTGTTGGGTTAGCCCCTCTTATGTATTTGATCCAGGAAATTGGGATTGGTGCCCAGAAAATGAAGGAACAAAAAATCAACATATATGTCAAAAATCAATAACTACTGATATAGTATATAATAAAGTTTTAGAGGTGTTGGAACCAAAAAAAAAACTTAATTTTACATGGATAACAGGGGGTAATGAAAGCTATTTACCTATGATAGAGGTGTTAGCTAAAAGTTTATTAAAATATTCCAAACACAATCTTATAGTGTATGGTTTTAATTGTAATTCTACAATCGATTTACCCAATGTAACTAATAAACGAATTGATTATATACCTAAACCTACAGAAAATTCTACGCATGAACCTGATTTATTTCATAAAGATTATTCTATTTATTTTGCTAAATACTTAGCTAGTTTAGATTCTTTAAATGAAAACTATGATAGTTTTGCTTGGATTGATGGTGATGCTTTTGCTACAGAAAATATAGATAATTCCCTTCAATACTTATCTGGTTTAAAAGATTATCCCTTATTTATGAAGTATTTTCATAAAGATATTAACCAATGGAGACATTATAAGGGTATAAAATTAGAGGGTAGTTATGGTAATGAATTAGCATCTATTAAAAATTTACATCGAAACCCCAATAATAAATTAATTGCAACCGGATTTTATTTTTATGATAAAAAAAGTAAACCATTTTTTAAAAAGTGTCTAGAATGGAATAAAGAACTAAATCAATACTCCGTAAAAATATACACGGATGATAATGCCTTCTCAGAAGAAAGGGTAGCTAATAACGTACTATGGGAAGAAAATAAAAAAGAAGATTTACCCATCACGTGGAATAACTATTATAGTTCAAAAGATGAAACTTTAGTTAGCCCATATTTTTTAAAAAAAGGATTTGATGTAATGTATGATAAACTTACACTACAACCTTATTTTATTCATGGACCTGATCCTTCAGTTAAACCTAAAACCGCAGAAATTTTAAATCAGACCTTTAATGATTACCAATCAAAAAAATTAATGATTGTAGCCCACCCAGATGATGAATTAATATTTGGAGGGGCGGAGTTAATAAAATATGGTTCTGAGTATAAAGTTATCTGTCTTACTAATAAATCAAATGAAATTAGAAGTAAGGAATTTAAAAAGGTAATGGAAAAACTAAACGTAGGATCTTGGGAAATGTTTGATTACGAGGATACTTTAACACCATCCCAACAATTTGATTTAGAAGATATTTTAATGAGTAGAAAATGGGAAAAAATAGTTACTCATAATCCTATAGGTGAATATGGTCACCCCCAACATAAATTAGTATTTGATACAGTACTTAATCTTACTAATAATTTTTATGTATTTGGTAAATCAAATAAAAAACTTAATATAAATTGTTTGGTTATTAAGAAAGAATTACTTACATTATATAAATCTGAACAACCTATTATAAACCAGTTATTAACTAATAGTGGGGATTGGTTTAAAAGTAGTGATGACAGTATTAATTATATTGAGTATGAATGTATTGAGAAATATGATGTTACTAGGAATAAAAATAATTATATAAAATGTTATGAAAAATAAAAATTTAGTTATAATATTAAGTCATTGTGATAATGAGGAAAAGTTAAAGGTATTAGAAGATAATATTAAAAAATTAAAATCTAATGGTTTTGATATTTTACTTACAACACATACTCCTTTACCTCAAGACATTCAATCCCAAGTAGAATATTTAATATATGATAAGAGTAATCCAATACTACATTGGCCACAAAGAGGAATGACTTATTGGAAACATTTTTCTTATAGGTTACAAAGCTTAAAATTAATAAATATCCTCCCCGATTATGGGTGGACTGCCTTTAACCAACTTTTAACATCAAGTCATTTAGGTTTATCCTTAGATTATACTCACTATACCTTTATTAACTATGATATAATATTTACCCCCCTATTAATTGAAAGTATGAAATCTCCTAAAGATTTCCTCTGTAGTAAGGTATACGAAAGTAAAAATGACCAAGGGTTTAGATTTCCAAGTTTTATGTTTAATATTATTAGTAAAGAAAACCTAAAAAAATTACTACCTTTAATTTCTAAAGAACAATATACAACAGGATCTAATAAAATAGTAAGGAATATATTTAAAGATGCCGAACATTATTTAGACCATATAACATCAGTATTTGATTATGATGTACACCCTGAAATTATAAAAGACCAAATTGAATACGGGGATAAAGATCCTTTTGATTTTAGTGGTGGTGGAAAGACATTTAAATTATTTTATCAAAGCATAACAAACCCCCATGCTTATCAATCACCTCCCTCTATATTATTATATGATATACAAGGAGAATTAAAGGTGAATTTTAATGATAAAGAAATTTTAATTACAGAACCAACCTACAAAATAGAATATTCAGAAGTAAATAAATTTGGATATTATTTAAATGGTTCGTATATTGACCTTATTCATATTTTTAAAGAAAACCGTCAAACATCTATAGATAACAATGATTAAAAATAAAAAAATATTCATAACTGGGGGAGCAGGATTTTTAGGTAAAAATTTAGTTAAACGTTATTACAATGATAATGAAATTACAGTTTACAGTAGAGATGAAGCTAAACATTATTATTTAAAAAAAGAATTTCCTAATATAAATTGTATTATTGGAGATGTACGTAATTTTGATTTATTAAAAAGAGCATCCGTGGGACACAATATCGGTATATTTGCTGCTTCCTTAAAACAAATAGGAGCAGTAGATCAAAATGTAGAAGAAAGTGTTAAAGTATTAGTAGATGGAGCTCTTAATTCAAGAAGAGTAGCTGAAGAAAACAATTTTGAAGCAGCATGTTTTATATCCTCAGATAAATCCAGAGCAGCTACTACATTATATGGCGCAATGAAATTTGTAGCAGGAGAATCATTTATAGTAAATGCTGAAAAATCAAATGTTAAATTATCCACAGCAGTATACGGAAATGTGTTAAATTCAACTGGTAGTATAATTCCACTAATATGGGATTCCATTAATAAAAACTACCCACTTACTTTATATTCAGAAGAAATGACTCGTTTTATGATTGATATAGAGGAAGCAATGGACTTGATTGAATTAGGACTTCAAACTAGTGGGTATAATATTATTCCTAATTTAAAATCATTTAGAGTAAAAGATTTATTTAAAATATATCAAGAGAAATTTAATCTCAAATACACAGCTGGTAAGCCTAGAATTTCAGAAAAACTTCATGAAATGATGATTTCAAAAGAAGAAACCCCTAGAACTCATTATGAATTTGATGAAAATACATTTTATATGCATTACAAAGACACTGTATCTATAGCTGATCGTTGTATGGATGAAGAATTCACAAGTGATAAAGTATGTGTATCTAAAGAAGAATTAACCAAAATTTTAGAATTTTATAATTATTTTAAACCATGAAAGTATTAATATTAGGACATAAAGGAATGTTAGGACATATGGTCCATAAATTTTTTGAAAGTAAAGGAATTGAATGTGTTACCACAAGTTGTAGATGGTCTTCATCTTGTTTTAAAAATTTTGTACAAAAATTTGAAGGTGATTTTATTATAAATTGTATAGGGGCTATCCACCAACGAACAGATCAGTTTAATATTAATTGGGAATTACCACAATGGTTAGATGAAAATCTTACCACTAAAATAATCCACCCCGGTACTGACTGTGAAATGGATGATGATGATTATGGTAACTCTAAAAGAATAGCAGCAGAATGGATTAAAGAAAAAGCTAAAAACACAAAAATTATTAAAACATCAATATTTGGTCCTGAATTAAATACTAAAGCTAGTTTAATGGAGTGGTTTTTATCTCAAGAAGGTGAAGTAAATGGGTATTCTGAATATTATTGGAATGGTAATTCTACTTTAACTTGGGCTCAATATTGCTTATATTTAATATTCCATTGGGATGAACTACCTACAGAAAATATATTAGAAGGAGAATGTATATCTAAATACAATTTACTTTTACTATTAAAAGAAGTATATAGTAAAAATATTACTGTTAATCCTGTTGATACTCCCATATTTAATAAATGCTTAGTAGGAACAGTAAAAACTTTACCATTAAAAGAACAAATAATTGCATTAAAAGAATTTTATTAATATTTATAAACAAAACAAAAAATGAGTACAACTAAGTTATTAAAAGAAGAGTTACAAAAGTTAAAAGACTTCCAAAGATCAGAAAATGAAATCACTTTTGCTTTAGGGCAAGTAGAAATTCGTAAAACTTTTTTAGAAAATCAAAAACAAGACCTACAAATTAATTACCGCTCCCTTTTACAAGAACAAGAAAAAACAGGTAAGGAATTACAAGAAAAGTATGGAGAAGGTAACATTGATATAGAAAAAGGAGAGTTCATTAAATTAAAATAGTTCTTTGAAAAAGTCTTTAATATGTATAATAAAACAATATTAAAAATAACATATAAAGATGGCAGAAACATTATTATCTCCAGGAGTATTAGCTAGAGAAAACGACCAATCATTTATTACACAACAGCCTGCTGAAGTTGGTGCCGCTATTATTGGTCCAACTGCTTTAGGTCCTGTTGAAGTTCCTACATTGGTTACTTCTTTTAGTGAATATACAGCAATTTTTGGTACTACGGTACAAAGTGCATCAGTTGCTTATTCATACTTTACTTCATTGGCCGCAAACAATTATTTCCAAAGTGGTGGAACAAGTTTATTAGTTACAAGAGTAACCCCAGAAGATTTTACTGCCGCTACAAGTTCATTCATCAACACAGTAGATGGTTCAGAATTAAAAACAGGTACAGGTGCTGATATAGCTACTAATGCCGCAGCTTTATTTGCTGCCGGTGTTGATGCTGGTTCAGATTTTATAGGTTCGGGTGCAGTAACTTATACAGGTGCTACATTTACAACAAATGGAAGTGGAACAGGAGCAACATTTAAATTAGATACATCTGCTGGCGCACCAGTAGCAATAACAGCTTCAACCGCGGGTACAGGGTACAATTTAGGAGACACATTAACTTTTTCAACAAACGATAATGGTGGTTCACCAATTGTAACAACTAGTTTATTAGGATCAACTGCATTTGCAGCTACAGATGATTATGATGCAGGAACAATTACAATTGCACCTTCATCAACAACAAGTACAACAGCAACTGGTCAAGCTTGGTCTTTAACATTTGCGGGTGGAGCAGGTGCTTCAAATTTAACAGCAATTGCTGCTACATCAGCTGGAGAAGGAGTTAAAGTAGGAGATACATTTACTTGGACAGTAGTTGACATTAATACATCATTAGCAGGAACATCAGCAGGAACAACAGATGTAGTAATTACAGTAACATCAGCAGATTTAACTGCCGGAACTTTTACAGTAACCTTGGTTGCTTCTAATTTATTAAATGATGTTTCACCTTTTGAATTAGAAACAATTTCAGAAGGAACGATAATGAACACGGGAACAACTCAATTAACCAATGGGGCTTTAGTAGATGGTACAGCTGAAAATGTTCGTTGGTCTGTTGCTAGTGTAAATACCGGATCTGGAACCTTTAGTTTATTAGTTAGAAGAGGAAATGATAATGCTAACCAACAAGTAGTATTAGAACAATACAGTAATTTATCTTTAGATCCATATTCTCCAAACTACATATCAGCACAAATTGGTGATATTAGTAAAAATTTAGTAAATGAAGGATCAGATTATTACATCCAAGAATCTGGATCATACGCCAATATATCAAGGTATTTAAGAGTAAAATCTGTAAATTTAAAAACACCTAATTATTTTGATAATAATGGTCAAGCAAAAGAACAATTTACAGGTTCTTTACCAGCCATTCAATCCGGTTCATTTAATGGATCTGATGGTGATAACATTACTACTTCTACCTCTGGTAGAGTTGCTAATTTTTACCGTACAATAGGACAAGGAGCTGGATTTGATACACAAGGATTAACAGGTAGTAACTATGACAATGCTATTGCTTTATTAGGAAATATAGACGAATATAAATATAACGTAATATCAGCACCTGGTTTATTAAATGCAACACATGCTAGTCAAGTAACATCTTTAGTAAATAATTCAATAAATAGAGGAGATAACATCTCAGTAGTAGATTTAGTACAATATGGTAGCACAGTTGCTGCTGTATCACAAGCTGCTTCCGGATTTGATTCAAGTTATACCGCTACATACTGGCCTTGGGTTCAAGTAATTGATCCACAAACTGGAGAATTAGTATACGCACCAGCATCAACAATGATTCCTGGGGTATATGTATTTACAGATGCTTCAAGTGAACCATGGTTTGCACCTGCAGGTCTTACAAGAGGTGCTTTAGGGCAAGTAGTTAGAGCTGAAAGAAAATTAACAGCGAATAACAGAGATACTTTATATGAATCTAACGTAAATCCATTAGCTACCTTTCCCCAATCTGGAGTAGTAGTATTTGGACAAAAGACACTACAGAAACGAGCTAGTGCATTAGATCGTGTAAATGTACGTAGATTATTAATTTCACTTAAAGGATTTATATCTGGCGTTGCTGATGGGTTAGTATTTGAGCAAAACACGATTGCTACAAGAAATAATTTTTTAAGCGTAGTTAATCCTTATTTAGAAGGAGTACAACAAAGACAGGGATTATATGCTTTCAAAGTAGTAATGGATGATACCAATAATACGGCCTCTACAATAGATAGAAACGAATTAGTAGGTCAAATTTATTTACAACCAACTAAAACAGCAGAATTTGTAATCTTAGATTTCAATGTACTACCAACTGGAGCAACATTTCCAGCGTAAGAATTAAAAAGATAAATATTTATAATAAAATAAAAAAATAAAATGGCAGTATTAG
>Ga0208950_1000672_pt1 | contig 17248 bp, 19 predicted proteins | sample AOAMet_54_BLW_10_2_FD_188234 | JGI IMG/M metagenome (GOLD analysis project Ga0208950, IMG submission 188234) | Ammonia-oxidizing marine microbial communities from Monterey Bay, California, USA - CAN11_54_BLW_10 (SPAdes) | ecosystem: Environmental > Aquatic > Marine > Intertidal zone | place...
ACCATTCTTATAAATTAAAGTAACGCCACCACGCCAATCTGCAACGTGTAAGGTTTCTTCTTTATCAACTAAAACACATTCTGGGCGTTTTAAATTATTACCAACAAATTTTAATTCATTAAGGTTTAACAACTAAATTTCCTTTAGACATTTTTGTTCCGGCAAGCGAACTTATTTTCCCCGAAACGGGGATCATCGATCTCATCTGCAATGCCCAAATATTGTCAATTAAAGTTGCAACCCAAACCCCTTTTGCTGTTCCATAACTTTTTTTATTTTTTGTTCTCCTATTAAATTCAACTAGACATTGTAAAGTTTTGTCTGTCTCATTGATTATCTCACATTTATCTAAAGTTGAATAACTCCACTCTTCTAGTTTAATCATTTGATCAAATTGTATTTGTAAGGATTCCCAAAAAACATTCCCATTTTCATATATTACGGGTTTGTTCCCATTTGAGTGTGTTACATGAGGAAAATGCAAATTTTGTATGATTTGATTTTTATCAACAGTATTAAAAGCATCAATAAAATTATAAAAAGACTTTATTCCTGGGTGCTTGTTATCCATAATTATCTCTAACATATTACAAACTTGGAGTAGATTGTTATTAATAATAGTTAAAATTTAATTTTAGTGTAAAGCTCTTTTATCTTCTTTTAGGAAATTTCAAAGTAATATCTTGTTTTCTTACGCGTTCCCTAACAAATATATATATACCAGCACTAATAATTAAACTTATACCTATAAATGTTCTTAATGTAGGAATTTCACTAAATAACAAGTACCCAATTATTATTGACCAAATGATTAATGAATATTCAAACAATGAAACAACTGATGGGGAATAAGAACTATATGCTTTAAATATACAGACAAAGGATATAGAAGCCATTGCTCCCATTATTAAAATATATTTCCAAGCATAAGTTGTATTACTAAACCATTCTCTAAAAATAAATTGCATTGTAGGATCATTGTATTTATTAAATTCACCTGATCCAAAAAAGAAAAATATTATTAAACATAATCCAATTGCCAAAGTGTAAAAGTAAAATAATTGGGTATAAAGGTTATCCTTATCAGATGTGATTTTAGTAATAGTCATTGATATAGCATAGAAAAAAGCACACAGGACTGGTAATAAATTTTTATACTCAAATTCAGAGAAGTCTGGATTTAAGACTATAAAAATTCCAATAAATCCTAAAAAGATAGCAGACCATCTTCTAATACCAATTTGTTCGTTTAAGAAAAATTTTGCAAATATTGATATAAAAAAGGGACTTGAAAAAAAGAGCGCATTTGCCATTGCAAGTGACATATAAGTTAATGAAATAAAGAAAAAACTGAATGCAAAAAAGTGTAATAATACTCTGATTGCTGTTAAAAAAGGATATTCTGTTTTAAACTTTATTTTTTGTTTTTTAATGAATAAATAAGTTCCTAGTATAACGCTAGCTATGAAAGTTCTACCGAAGTAAATTTCGTACAATGCAGCTTTTTCAAAAACAAATTTTATTAATGCGTCTTGAAAAGAAAATAAAGCCATTGAAACTAATACTAATATTATGCCTTTAGAATTATTTTCTTCGTTCATCTAGTTCAGCCTTTTGCTAATAAAAAGTTTGTTCGATAAAATAAAAAATAAACTTTATATAAGTCATAATCATAATTGCCAATCAATTGGTTTTATCTTTTTCTTACTTAAAAAGTCATTAGTTTTTGAAAAAGGTTTTGAACCAAAAAAACCATTATGAGCAGAGAATGGAGAAGGGTGAGTGCTTTCAATAACCAAATGGCTGTTTCTATCTAAGAATTCACCTTTCTCTTGAGCTTTTTTTCCCCATAATATGAAAACAATATTATTTTTTTTTATATTAATAATTTTCAAGACTTCTGAAGTGAAGACTTCCCAGCCTTTACCTTGATGTGATCCTGGCAAACCTTTTTCTACTGTTAAACTACTATTCAGTAATAAAACTCCTTGTTTTGCCCAATTTCTAAGGTTTCCACTCTGAGGAGAGGTTAATCGTAAATCTGTGAATAATTCTTTATAAATATTTTGTAATGATGGAGGTATTTTAATAAAATCTTCAACTGAAAAACTTAAGCCATTTGCCTGTCCTTTCCCATGATATGGATCTTGACCTACAATAACTACTTTTACATTTGTAAGAGGGGTAAGGTTAAATGCATTAAATATCAGGTCCATTGGAGGGAAAATCTCTTTTCCACTTGAAAGTTGTTCTTTCAAAAATACTCTAAGCTCTAACATGTATTGCGAATTAAACTGATTTAAAAGCTCATTTTTCCAACTTTCATGAATTTTAATATTAGTCATTATAATGTCACTTGATTTGAAGTTTAAGATTGGAATCAAGTTTTGTCATCTAGTATGCCAATCTTCATTTAATGGTCGTGCACTATTTAATTCTGCATATCCAGCACCAGTAGTTCCCGTTGGATTATTTCCAAAGTACCGAGGGTCTTTAGGTTCATTTTCAGGCTGATAACGAACATCACACGTTAAACGTATTTTTTGATCTTTGGCATGATTTTCAAAGGTTCCGTGTACTGTATACATCCCAAAAATAAGCGCGTCACCAGGTTTAAAATCGGCTGTCAGGATTTTGGTGTTTCTTTCTTGTGCAAATTGAACTGGATGCTTATCAATAGTAGCTTTTTTATCTTTATGAAGGTCAACATCAAAACCCTTAAATTTTTGTAAAATATCTTTATATTTATGTGATCCTTCAATAATAAACAGTGGCCCTTTATCAATTGTTATGTCTGTAAAAACAAGCCAACAAGTCAAAACTTTTTCACTTTTTCGTGTAAAAAAACCTGCATCACAATGCATAGCAGTAAATTTACCGCCTGCAACAGCTCTTAAAAAAATAAAATCAAATCCTTTTGCAGAAGATCCAAAAATTCTGGTAAAAACACTTTTTAAAATATTTCCATTAGTTACATCTCTAAGTGACTTTGTGGAACTTAGATTTTTCCAAAAAACACCTCTATCTTTATGTATTTGATCTCTAATTGATTCACCTGATGCAATTCCGTCTAAAAATGGATCTTTCAATTCTTTAACTTCATTCAGTGTTTTAAAAATATCATTTCTAGCCCTGATTATTTTTTCAGGTTCAACAACATTTTTTAAAAATAAATATCCATCTTGTTCAAGAGAATTTCTAAGAGAAGTATCGTCAGATTCTTCCAAATGGGTTTCTTTTAAATCTCCTAAAAGATCACGAGGCACTTTGATCCCGTTAATAAGTGCATCCAATTATTTTCTCCTTAACAACACTTTACACAATATGTTTTAACATTTTTTTTAGTAAATTTAACAATTGAATTTAAGTCAATTAAAATTTTTTAAATCTTGAATTTATCTTTACAGAGGCGTTATTCTTTAAAATTATTAACAAAAAGGGAATGTTGAATTGATAATTAGCTCTATAAAAACTAAAATCGTGAATGTCCCTTTTGCAGACCCTCCTGAAACAGGCTTCTTAACACTTGAAAAAATTGATTTATTAATAGTTCAAGTTGAAACAAAAGAAGGAGTAATTGGTACTGGGCATCTTCATCCACTTTCTGGTGGTTTAAAGACTTTAGAAATGTGTATTCATGAAATGTTAAAACCCCTTTTGATAGGAGAGACAGTTGATAATATTGAGGCCTTATGGAATAAAATGTGGAAATCTACTTTCATACAAGGAAGGATGGGTATAACTGTAATGGCTATGTCAGCATTAGATATTGCTTTATGGGATTGTTATGGAAGAACAAAAGAAATGCCTCTTTGGAAAATATGGAATGGAACACAAACAGCTTTTCCAGTTTATGGATCAGGATGTTATAGAGGATTAGGCCATGATGGTATGATTAAAAAAGCTAAAAACTTCATTAACAAAGGCTTTAAATCTATAAAAATGCAGGTTGCTCATTGTTTTAACAATGATGAAGATATAGTCAATGTAAGAGACATGCGCGAAGAAATTGGTGAAGATATAGGAATTATGATTGATGTAAATCAAGGCTGGTCAGTAGGTGAAACAATTAAAGTTTGTAAAATAATAGAAGAATATAATCCAGAATGGTTAGAAGAACCAGTTATGGCAGACGATTTTGATGGTTATGAAGAAATATGCAAGTCAACGTCAATACCAATAGTAACAGGTGAAAATAATTTCACCCATCATGATTTGCTTCCATTAATGAAAAATAGAAAAATACCTATTTTACAGCCTGATATAATGAGGGGTGGATATACAAATTTAATTCATACTTCAAATTTAGCCAATAAATATGGAATTGAAATTGCCCCACATATGTTCCCTGAACTTTCAATTCATATTGTTGCATCAATAAAAAACCCTTCCTGGCTTGAGTATATGGGCTGGTATGACCATCTATGGAAGGAGCCATTAATCCCTGAAAATGGAACTTTAGAACCAACTGAACGTCATGGCCATGGAATGGACTTTAAGTCAGAAATTTGCTCTTTTTAAAGTTAATTATTGTTTAGTTATATATTTGTAAATTTAATTTTACATATGCTAGTCTTTTAAAAAAAATTAGTTATGTGAGGTTAAAATGAAATTTAAGATTACGAGAGCTAATGAAAATGGTTTTGATGCTGGATTGAGAGGTTTCTTTGCCTATAAAAATTTAGGTATTGAAGAAGCTACTTCAGGTAATTTTGGAGCAAATGTAATAAAGGCAGTTGATGGTAAGCACGCCAACGGTGAATGGCATTACCATAAATTAAATTTCCAAATGGTATATATTTTAAAGGGTTCAGTTGAATTTGAATATAAGGGAGAGGGGACATTTGTCTTAAATGAAGGAGATGTTGTATATCAACCACCTGAAATCCATCATAGAGAAATAAAACATTCTGATGATCTTGAGTTAATAGAAATTACAAGTCCAGCTAAATTTGAAACAGTTTCATTAAAAGACTAGGTAAAGTTTTCTGAGGATTAATATTTATGAAATGGCAAGTATCTAAAGTTTCAATCCCAGTATTTGATTTAGAGGAATCTATAAATTTTTATAACTTTATCTTAGGTAATGATATTGAAACAAAAATTAATGATATAGATTTTTTGGACGAATATTATGTTTGTGGAGGAAACATTGAGCTTCGATTATACAAGTTAAAAAATGAATTAAGTAATAATCATTCTTCACAAAGTAGGAGAACTTTCCCAACGTTAGCACTTAACAACTTAGATTTAATAGTAAAGAGTTTAAAAGATGATGGTATAAATTATTTTATTAATGAACATGACAAGTCTATAATTATTCAAGAACCAGGATTGAATTTTATTGAGCTTATTAACTTAGAAACATCTAAAAAAGTCTTTAACAAAGAAGAAAATAACAAATGGAATTTTCATCATATAAATCTTGAATGTTACGATGTAAGGTCATCGGTAAACTTTGTTTCTCAATATTTAAAAATGAAAGAGGGCACTTGGAAAGCTCCTGTTGAATTGGGAAAAGTAAACATAAAACCAAATCAACTAGCTATTTTTAACTTAGATGATAATCACTCTGGAATTCACATAAATAAAGCTGATTTTACTTTTAGTTGGAGAAATAACTTTATGCATAACCCAACAATTGGAGGTCACCCAGCATTTAATGTTAAGGATATTAAACTATTTTTAAAAAAACTTAAATCGTCTGATATTGCTGTGACAGATGCAAAAATTTATGCAATGCCAAATATACATCAAATTTATTTTTTTGATCCAAGTGCAAACATAATTGAGGTAAATCAAAATATAAATTAAATTAAAAAATTAGTTTTATTCATGCTTTGAATAAATTGAAATATTTGGGATTAGTTATTTTGTCAGAACTTTTTAAAGAATTAGATTATCAAAAGACGCCTCTAGGTGAGATTTCCTTAAGAAGGAGAAAGCAATTAAAGTTAAACAAAGATATTTTTGAAGTTATTCTAAATGACGAACATTTGATGTCTAATTTATTTATTTCATCAGAAGTCGCTTTAGCATCTATTCCCTTAAAAGAAATGAGATCTGCATCTCCAGATATTTTAGTTGGCGGCCTTGGGTTAGGTTATACTGCTAAAGAAGTTTTAAGCCATCAACACGTAAAATCGCTAACTATAATTGAATATTTAGAGCCAGTAATTTCATGGCATCAAAATGGTATATTACCATTAGGTAAGCTTTTATTTGAAGATCCAAGATGTAACATTATTTCATCCGATTTTTTTAAATCTGCATTTGATGAAATAGGATTTGATCCTAATGAAAAATATCGTAAATTTGATGGTATTTTCTTAGATATAGACCATGCTCCTGATTTTCATCTAAATCCTAGTCATGCAAAATTTTACGGAAAAGAGGGAATGGAAAACATAAAATACAACTTAAACGATAATGGCTTGTTTTCGCTATGGTCCAACAATGCTCCAGATAACAATTTTTTAGGGTTCTTAAAAGAAACTTTTGATAATGCCCGCGCTGAAAAAGTTACATTCTATAATTCAATATTGGAAGAAGATTGTACTCAAACTGTCTATATAGCAAAAAAATAATATTGATATTTGACTATTGATCGGTGGATTGTTTAATCCGTATTTTGTTTTTTCCTATCTTTGTTCCATGAAGCTCTTTGATAGCTGTTTCACCATCAAGGTCTAAAGCCATATCAACAAAACCAAAACCTTTAGATATTCCCGTATGCTTATCAATAACTAGTGTACACGACTTAATATCTCCAATTTTTTTAAAAATTAAAGCAAGTGATTGTTCACTCAAATCTCGTGGCAAGTTTAAAGCTATAAGTTTCATTTTTTATATCCAAATATCATTTTAATTTTTGTTAAGTGTCATATCATTCAAAAGCTTTATTAAGAAGTTTATTATTTTTAGTTATGAAATATTAAAAAAATTTAACTTCTTTAAAATATATCTTATGGTTTATAAATAAAAAAATAAAAAATATTTAAAAGATACATTTTAAAAATTAAGTATTGTTTGATAGGAATTTATAATGGAATTAGATACAGCAGAGTTATTTTCAAAACATATAGAACAAGCTAGTTTTGAAGATTTAAATGATGAGACTGTGCACAAAATTAAAGTGTTTTTATTAGACTCTATTGGCGTTGGGATAGCTGGTAGTACAGGTTCAAAATTAACAGAACTAAAAAAAGTTGCAAATACGTGGTCTCAGGGAAATGATTGTTCAATTTTAGGGACTTGGGAAAAATATTCAAGAGATGCAGCTACTTTAATAAATGCATATCAAATTCACTGTTTAGAATTTGATTGTATTCATGAAGGAGCCGTTGTTCATCCTATGGCTGCAATTTTGAGTTCTATGCTTTCTCACTGTGAGAGCGAAAATAAAAAGGGTCGCTTCATTAATGGTAAAGAATTTTTATTATCTCTAGCCCTAGGCGTTGATATTGCTTCCTATTTAGGAATTTGTGCCAAAGGTGAGTTAAAGTTTTTTAGGCCTGCAACAGCAAGTGGTTTTGGGGCAGTTGCCGCTCTATCCAATATACAAAATTTTTCATCTGTAGAGATTAATAATGCTCTTGGTATTATGTATTCACAAACATGTGGAAATATGCAGTCACATGTTGAGGGTGTTCCAATATTAGGGCTTCAGGTAGGTTTTAATGCCAAGGCAGCTTTAGGTTCAATGGACTTAACTATGGCAGGTTTTCCAGGGCCAAAAAGGGTTTTTAATGGTGAACATGGATATTTCAATTTAATTGAAAATAATGATTTTGATATGAAATACATGAAAGACAATATTGGTAAGACATGGATGATTAATGAAATAGCGCATAAACCTTATCCAAGTGGAAGGTTAACACATGGTCTTGTTCATGCTATTAAAGATTTAAAATTAAAACATAAATTAAATAAAGACGATATTAAATCAATAGTATGTAGCGTACCTCCTGGAGTTTACAAGCTTGTTTCCAGGCCAATAATAGAAAACCTTACAACTAATTATGCAAAGTTATGCGCAAGGTTTGTAGGAGCAAGTTATATGATTCATGATCATTTAAATATTGATACTTTTACAGATCAAAAATATTTAAGTAATAAAGAAACTTTAAAATTTGCAGATAAAATAAAGATAGAGAAAAATGATAATTTAGATGAAAAAGTTCTTACGCCTCAATTATTTTCAGTAACTCTAACAGATAACAGAAAACTTGAAATCAAACTTGATAATGTCTATGGGCACCCAAAGGCACCTCTTTCAGAAAGAGAGTACTTAAATAAATTTAATGTATGTTGTGAATCTTCTATTAAAAAAATCGATAAACATAAAATAAATGAAATGATGGACTTTATCTTTGATATTGAAAATAAAGAAAATGTTATTGATTTTTTTAAAATAATTTAAAGTAAATACTGTTATTGCTAGTAATTAGTTTACATTTAATTCAGCAAGATTTTCGATCATTTTATACAATACTGCAGTTCCTTTTGCTATGTCTGATACTTCAGCAAACTCTTCAGGGCAATGGCTTAACCCATCTTTACATGGTATAAATATCATTGCTGCTGGGGCTACTCTTGAAACTTGAGCGGTGTCATGACCGGCACCACTATCCATAATATTACTTGAAAAACCAAGTGAGTCAGAAGAACTTTTAAATAGGTTAATTAATTCTTTATCCATTTCAACAAAAGGAGCAAAAGCTATATCCTCTATATTAATTTGACAAGTGTCAGTATTATTTAGTGATGAAATCTCTTCTTCTAAAGTATTTATAAATTCCTGCCTCGATTTTTGACTTGTTGCTCGTAAGTCAATTGTCATTTCGACTAATCCTGGAATAATTGCGGCAGAGTTTGGAAGAACGTCAATTTTTCCTATTGTTGAAACAAAATGTTGATTGCTGTTTTTAGACATTTTCAAGGCTGATTTATTAACAAAGGTTATAATTTTTGACGCGCTTACTAGAGCATCAGCGCGTTGGTTCATTAATATTGTTCCACTATGGCCAGCTTGTCCTGATACGATTACCTTAAATCTTGAAATACTAGGGATTGATTTAACAACACCAATGTCAATTTTTCTTTCTTCTAAAACTTTTCCTTGTTCAATATGAAGTTCTAAACATGCTAAAATATTTTTTACGACAGGGAGCGGTTTATTTAATAATTTAGAATTTCCACCAATCTTATTTATTTCATCTTTTAAAATTTTTCCTGAAGAATTTTGTCTTAATAGAATTTCTTCGTTTAAAACCCCAGCAATGCCTCTACTTCCTATACATGAAGTGCCCCATTCATTGAGCTCTTCTCCTAAAAAATCGTAAATTGCCAAGTTAAAGGGTAACTCAATATTATTTTCTTTTATGTGCTTAATTAAACATAAACCAGACACTACGCCTGCTGTGCCGTCATAACGTCCTCCTGAAGGAACGGTGTCAATATGAGATCCTACGATAACAACTTTATTTGTTTCATTATTTGATTTCAAAAGACCAATTAAGTTGCCAGCCTCGTCTGTGGAAATGGATAAACCAAGAACATTAAATTGTTCTGATAACCAAGACCTTGCTTCATAAAATTTCTTGCTAAAAACCAACCTAGTAAAAGGACGATCTTCATCAGTAAGTTTCTCTAAACTTTTAATTTGTTTTTCAATATATGAACAATTTGTATCTGTTTTGAAATTCATTTTTATTCCGTATTTATATTAACAAAATTATAATTTATTTTTTTGATAAAGCTTCAAGTATCGGACAGTTTGGCCTATCGTCTCCATGGCAATTATTAGCCAAATGACTTAATTCTTTTCTAAGAGTTTTAAGGTCATTTAATTTTTTATCTATTTCAGAAATTTTTTCTAAAGTTATTTTTTTAACTTCTTTGCTTGGTCTATTTTCATTTTCATACAATGATAAGAGGTCTCTACACTCGTCTATACTAAAATTAAAACTTCTTGCTTTTCCAATAAATTTTAATTTTAACACATCTTTTTCTGTATAATTTCTATAACCAGTTTGACTATCCTGTTTTGGCTTAACTAGATCTATATTAGCATAATACCTTGTAGCCTTTACAGTTAAATCAGACAATTTTGAGGCTTTCCCAATATTCATAATTTTTTTCTTTACCTTCCCCTTAGAGTAACCTTTATAAGTTATCGGTAGGAGGTATTTATGTCAAGATTAACTACATTAACTTTTGATTGGTATTGTATGCACACTTGGTTGCAGTCATCTAAGAATACTTTGTGGTGTTTGTTAGGTTGTTGTATTGGTGACTTTGGAACAATAGGTTTTTTTCAATTTATGGAAATAGCATGGCCAATTTCCTTAATTATGACCCTAGCAATTATAAACGGTATTATTACCTCCGTTATCCTTGAAACAATAATCTTATCAAAACAAATGTTATTTAAGTTAGCTTTTAAGACTGCAATAGGAATGTCCCTAGTATCAATGGTGTCAATGGAAACCGCTATGAATCTAACAGACTATATATTGACGGGTGGAGCGATTTTAACTTGGTGGGTAATCCCTTTTATGCTTTTTGCAGGATTTATTACTCCATTGCCTTACAATTATTGGCGACTTAAGGCGCTTGGAAAGGCTTGTCATTAAATGAATTTATATTTTTACAAATTTATTCTTTCACAGATATTTACCCTTTTAACCAGTTTTCTAAGAACTTCATTAACATTTGCTATGAGTGATTAATATGACATCAAGAAGACAATTTCTTAAAATTTTACCATATAGTTTTCTGTTAACTGCATGTAAGCCTTTTGAGTTCAGTGATAACAAAGTAGTAAATTATAAGCTTGAAGCTAATAAATCGACATTTAATTTTAATAAAAAATTCAAAGCAAATTTGTTATTGTATAACAACGAGAACCCTGGACCATTATTAAAAGCAAATGTTGGAGATATTTTAAAAATTGATTTTAAAAATAACCTAGACCAACCTACTAGTATTCATTGGCACGGTATTAAAAATATCAATAAAATGGATGGAGTTCCTTATTTAACACAAGACCCTGTTCAACCTGGTGAGACTTTTTCATATGAATTTCCAGTAAACCAATCAGGCACATATTGGTATCATGCTCATTTTGAATCTTGGAAACAAGTTGCTAAGGGGTTATATGGTCCTTTAGTTGTAAATGATAAAACTAATGATTTTATAGAAGATGATATTGTTATTTTAGCAGATGATTGGAGACTAAACAAAAAGTATAAAATTGATGAAAAATCTTTTGGTTCATTAATGGATTGGTCACATGCAGGAAGAATAGGTAACTGGCTAACAATAAACGGAAAAAAATCACCCGAATACTCAATTAAAGCAAATAGTCGGGTAAGATTAAGGTTTATAAATGCTTCTAATGCTCGTATTTTAAAATTTGCATCAAGCTTAAAAAACAATAATATAATTGCTATTGATGGGGTTGCAGTAAAACCGATGCTGGTAGCAGATTTCACTTTAGCCCCAGGACAGAGAATAGATTTACTTATAAACACAGTTGATCTTTTGAAAGTTGATTTTTTTGAAATCAGTCATACTAAACAGTTGAAAGCTTTCAACCTAAATGTAACCAAAGCAAATAATAAAACGAAAGACATCTCTAATATTAATTTTAAATCTAATTGGATTTTACCAAAATTAGACAATGCAAAAACTATAAGCATACGAATGCAAGGTGGAGCAATGGGCAACCTTTCAAAAGCTAATTTGGATGGAGTTGAAAAAGATTTTCGTACTCTTGCAACTGAAGATAAAAAATTATGGGCTTTTAATAAAGAAGTTGGAAGTTATGAATATTTACTTGCCACAGTTAAGTTAAACCAAGTGGTGATTTTAGATGTTTGGAACGATACTAGATGGCCTCATAGTATGCATTTGCACGGTCACCATTTCTTTGTGAAGACTCAAGAGTTTAAAGGGAACAATGATTATATTTTAAGAGATACTTATTTAATGCAGGCAGGTGAAAAAGCAAAACTTATTTTTGTAGCTGATAATCCAGGCAAGTGGCTTTTTCATTGTCATATGCTAGAACATGCGGCCTCAGGAATGGTAAGCTATATTCATGTAGTGTAACGCACTTAAAATCTTTGTTGAAAAGTAAAAAATATTTTCAAGTTGCTACATTAAATTAAATTGTCTTTTGACTTATTTTTAAGCATCTATGAGTTAATCCATTAAAAAAATCACACTCAATCTTTAAATGCATATGGGTTTTCAAAAACTTGTAATTTCTTCGGTCAGCGATAGAATAGGATTAATAATATTCTTTATTGGGAGGTTAATATGTCACGTATTTCATCTGTAGATATTGGTTCAATTAAGGTTACATCGTTGCTTGATGGCGAACTTGTTTTACCAGCTGAAGTCCTATTGAACTTAAAGGATGAAGATGCGCAAATTATTAAAAACAATACCGAAAATGCGCTTACATCTTCTAACATAAATGCTTATCTTATTCAAAGTGGTGAGCGTAACTTACTTGTTGATGCAGGGTGTAGAGAATTATTTGGTCCGACATGTGGCTTTATTCAAGATGCACTAGCTGAAGCTGGCGTACCTCTACAACAAGTCACAGATATATTCCTAACTCATCTGCATCCAGACCACATTGCTGGTACTTTGAATACAGATGGTACGGCAGTTTTCAAAAATGCGCAAATGCACCTTGTCGATACAGAGCACGATTTTTGGATAAAAGATAATTTTGACTCCGTTGAAGTAAATGGTGCTGATTGGGCAAATTTAGCACAGGCAGTTATTACAGCGTATAAAGATCGCCTTAATCTACTACCACAAGGTAAAGAAATAATGTCTGGTGTGAACACTGTTGCAATACCAGGACATACTCCAGGTCACTCTGGGTTCAGAGTAGATAGTGGTAATAACAGTCTAATGCATCTTGGCGATATTTTACACTTACAAAACTTACAGCTCATAGACCCTAACGTTTCAACGGTGTTTGATATTGATTACGATACGGCTCTTGCATCACGTAAAAGGGTGTTAGATATGGTTAGTGATGATAAAAATTTATGTACAAGTGGGCACTGGTTGACACCAAAATTTGGACATATTGAACGTCATGGTTCTGGTTTTGCTGTGAGTTCAAAATAGGTAAGCTAGTAGTTATTCAATTTTTATAATCCGACTTTATAAGATTTTATAGAACTAAAAGTATTAAATCTAAAATTTATCTAGTTTTCAAAATGTTATTTAAACTTAAAGGTAAGGTTCTTAAACAATGACTTCGCTTAACAAAACACAAAATGTATTTAAGGGTGTTTTGTTTTTTATAACTGCAATTTTTTTTATATCTGTTGTAGACACTACATGTAAATTATTTACAAAAGAGCTTCATGCAATACAGATTGTATGGGGTTATTTTTTTGGCATTAACCTGACACTTTGGTTTTTCTTTTTTCTAAAGGGGAAAAAAAATTCATATTTAAGGACAACTGATAGACCAATCCTTCAAATTCTCCGTCCTGCTTTTTTAGTTTGTTCTATATCTAGTCTTTTTGTTGGTTTAACATATTTACCATTAGCTGAAGCCACGGCAATTGGGTTTGTGGCACCTCTATTTATAACAGTCCTTTCTGTTCCTATTTTGAAAGAAAAAGTGGGTATTCATCGCTGGGGTGCAGTGATAGTAGGATTAATAGGCGTTTTAATTATTATACGCCCTGGTGGTGATTTTGGGCATTTTATATCCATTATGCCTTTGTTAGGAGCCTTATTTTTTGCATTTTTTCAAATTTTAACAAGGTTACTATCTGTAACTGAAAAGACACATACAACTTTGTTTTATACTGGCCTTGGAGGATTATTTTGGTCTAGCTTAATTGTACCATTCGTTTGGGTTGCTCCCTCTCAGACTCATATTTTAGTGTTTTTAGCTACAGGCACTTTGGGTGCTCTGGCGCATTTGTGCATGATAAATGCTTTTGATTTTGCTGAAGCTTCGCTTTTGGCCCCTTATAATTACACTAAGTTATTATGGGTAGCTGTTTTTGGTTATTTGGTTTTTGGTGATATCCCAAGCTTGGAAATGTGGATAGGATCTGGAATTATAGTTTTAGCAGGTCTTTATGTTCTTTATAGGGAAAGAAAACATACCATATTGAAAGCATAATGAGTTGAAGTTATTAAATAGATAACCACTATTCAATTTCATGGTGACATAACATTTTAAGGGTTTGGAGAGCACATGTGTTATTAGTGCTCTCCTTTAGATTTTTTGTGTATATTAGCTGCTTGATTTGCAAGTACACGACTTTGGTGTGCGATAATTCAAAATTTTATGAATTAATGCACGTTTACGTGCAAGCACAAACTTATTCCATTGATATGGTCTGTAAGTCATTTTGTCACCCTCCTCTGTTAAAGTTAGGTGCGTTCCTTCGGCATCATTACCTACTTCCGTCTCTTTCGAGATGAACGATGATAATGCGTTCCTTCAGCATTATTATATGCTTACTTCCGTCCTAAAGGATGAACGATTATCTATAATAGCATTTAATTAACTTTAAGCAATAGAAAGAAAAATTAGATTATATTATTAGGATTAAGCTCTATTATAAAAGTTTCCAAGATTATTATTCTATAACTAGGACTTATCGAACTAATATTTATTTAGTTAGCAATTTAGTCTACAATAATCTTATTAAAAATTTAAACATGAATAGGTATAATATGACAATTAATGTTGCTATAATTGGGTTAGGTATTATGGGCACTCGTATGTTAACGCATATGAGATTACATGAAGAATTTAATCCAGACTATTTATGGGACCCAAACCCAATTGCTTGTGAAAATGCTATCAAACAAGATAGTAAATCTCTTATTATGAAAAGTGCTGATGAAGCAATAGAAAAGGCTGATTTAGTTTATTTAGCATGTCCTCCTACCGTGAGGGAAGCATATGCTTTGAAAGTGGTTGAAATGGGTAAAGCCCTTTTCCTTGAAAAACCATTTGGTATAAATACTGAAGATAGTAAAAACTTTATTAAAAAGCTTCAAAAATATGATGTTCCCATTGCAGTAAACTTTACTCAAGCTGCGGGTGCTCCTTTGGCTGACTTGTTGGCAAGCAAAAATAAAGGAGAAATGGGAGAAATGCTTGGTGTTGATATTATAGTTACATATCCTTCTTGGCCTCGCGAGTGGCAAAAAGAAGCTGATTGGCTTCGGTTTAAAAAAGAAGGAGGTATGACAAGAGAAGTAATATCTCATTTTATTTTTTTTACCGAACGTGTTTTAGGACCTCTTAAAGTAAATTGGGCTCATACTTCTTACCCAATTGACCCCTTATTATGTGAAACTGATGTTCTTGCAAGATTAGAAACTGAATCTGGTTTGCCAGTCAATATATTAGCCAGTGTTGGTGGTATGCAACCAGACCGACAAGAATTTACAGTTAAGGGATCTAAACAAAGTAGAAAAATTGCTGAATTTCATAAAGACACAATATCTTATGGCGAAGATTTTATTCCTCTGAGGGAAGAATCTGAAGACCCCAGAGCAGTAAGCTTAAAGTCACAACTTGATGATTTATTTCTTAAAATAAATCATAAACCTAATAGTTTGGCGACAATTGATGAAGCGTTTAGGGTGCAAAAATTAGTAGAGGAAATATTGTCAAAAACTTAATAAGTTAAAATAGTTTGCAAATGAGGTTGATTAATGGAACATGAAATGAAAGAAAGTCGTCCTAAATCATGGGATAAAACAAAACGTGTTTATGAGATATCGTATCCTGATGGTAAAAAGGAAATATGGAAAGATGTCACTGCACGTGATTGTCTAACAAAATATGAAGGTATGGATCCATATGGCAACGGATTAAAATTAAGAGAAATAGTGGGAAAAGAATTACAGTTAATAAAGGTAATGGATAGTGGTAAAAAATAATAATCAAAGACAAATAGAATTACTTAAAGTACTTGCTAAAGGTTGTAAGAAACATCCAGCCTATAGAGCTATAAGGAAAGCTACTGAACGGTGTGAAGAGTGTGTTGTTGTGTGGAAAGCAAGGGTTGAGCTTAATGCACTAGAAAATTAATAAAGTTATGGCGGAGGGAGGGGGATTCGAACCCCCGAAAGGGATTGCTCCCTTTAACGATTTAGCAAACCGGCGCCTTCAGCCACTCAGCCATCCCTCCGCAGACTCGTTATATGTCTAGGATGTCTTACTTCACGCCGTATGCATCTTCCTAATACGCAAATATAGCCACTATTTCAAGTTTTTTTAATGGAACCTACAAAAATAAAAGCTGTTGTGTTATGTATAATTTTTATATGAAGGAAATGTAATGGATTTATTGTCAGGAATGAGAGTGTTTGTTTCGATAGCTGATAATGGCTCGCTTGCAAAAGCAGGTAGGGAGCTTAGTTTATCTCCCTCTGTAGTTTCAAAAAATATTTCTGCTTTAGAAGACAGATTAGGCGCTAGATTATTAAATAGAACAACAAGATCTGTTTCCTTAACAGAGGTTGGTATAGCATATCTAGATAGAGCCAGAAGGATTATAGGTGATGTTGATGAAGCTGAGTCTGCTGTCTCAAGTGCAACAAATGCACCGCGTGGACATTTAAGAATTACAGCGCCTAGCACATTTTCTTACAGACATGTAGCGCCACATCTTCCATTATTCAGGGAAAGGTACCCCGAAGTAGAGATAGAAATGATTATCTCAGACGAAGTTGTGGATCTAGTTGACAATAACATTGATCTAGGAATTAGAATTGCAGTTATGGAAGACTCATCTTTAATAGCTAGAAAACTTGCCCAAAACCCAAGAACTTTATTTGCTTCTCCTAATTACATAAAAAAATATGGCAAGCCTAAACATCCAGATGAAATACTTAATCATGAGATAATTACTTTTAGGAAAGGAAGTCCTTACAACGATTGGCATTTTCTAGTTGACGGTAAAATTAAATTGATACATGCAAAAGGAAATTTACAATTAAACCATGGTGACGCTATTCTACGATCTGCAATAAATGGGGGCGGCCTAGCTATGTTATCTAGATTTGTAGTTGGAAGACATATAGCTGCAGGCACTTTAGTTTCGATTTTAGATGAATATGTACAAGAAGATGTTCCAATTTATGCAGTCTATCCTAGTGGAAAACATTTATCACTAAAAGTAAGGGCATTTCTTGATTTTTTAATTGAGGTTTATGGACCTGTTCCATA
>Ga0208950_1000688_pt1 | contig 17022 bp, 11 predicted proteins | sample AOAMet_54_BLW_10_2_FD_188234 | JGI IMG/M metagenome (GOLD analysis project Ga0208950, IMG submission 188234) | Ammonia-oxidizing marine microbial communities from Monterey Bay, California, USA - CAN11_54_BLW_10 (SPAdes) | ecosystem: Environmental > Aquatic > Marine > Intertidal zone | place...
CTATTGCAATTACTTTCGATGCACCCATAGCCTTAGCGGCATTAACTGCAAAGAGACCGATTGGGCCCAATCCATGAATTGCAATTGTAGCGCCTTCAACCGGCCCGCCTGTGAGGGTGTGGATTGCATTGCCTAACGGGTCTTGTATCGATCCATGAACTGAATCTAAACCGTCAGGGGTATGCCTAGCATTGGTTGCAGGGATCGTGAAATAAGGTGCAAAAGCCCCATTTTCATGGACTCCAAATATTGAGCCGTTTTCGCAAATGTGAGCATTTCCTTCGTCACACCTTGGACAATTCCAGCATGCGAGGTGGCACTCGATTGCAACTTGGTCCCCAATTTTGTGGCTGGAAACCCCTTCGCCCAAAGCTACAACTTCACCACAGGTTTCATGCCCGGTAATAGTTCCAAGAGGGACTTCATCCCTGCTCCATTCATCCCACAACCAGATGTGTAAATCAGTACCGCAAATACTTGTAGATGCTGTTTTCACTAGCACTTCCCCTGGAGCAGGAGATGGAACTGGGTGTTCGATTAATTCGAATCCATCCTCTGTATCATGGACTTTAGTCCAAGCCATCATGGTGCCAAGTGCCTCGGACATGTTTCACCCAGTCCGAAGGCCATTCTTGAGCGTATCCTCATTCGGCTCCAAATCCTTGAAGTTGTTCTTGGACTTCATCAGGGACTTGGGCATCCATTTGAGCCCATAAAACATCATCAATTCTCAATATACTGATAGAAGCCTCAGTAGCCCCCGATATTGCTTGCCTAGTAATTTTCAAAGGTTCCAACAAGCCTCTTGAGATTGTACCGCTCGGCACCCCTGTTTCCAAATCAAGGCCCATGAAATCGCCTTCAACACTGTGTGCTGCAGTCAATTTTAGCAGTGAGTCAATCCCATCAAAACCAGCATTTTCTGCTAATGCTCGAGGTATTGATTCAAGAGCATCAGCCCATGCCTCGATAGCCATCTGCTCCCTACCTGGAACCGATTCAGCATGCCTACGCAGTCTTCGTCCTAAAGCGACTTGTGTTGCGCCGCCGCCCGGTAATAGAAGTGGTTCTTCCAGAAGTTGGCAAGCAACTCCTAATCCATCAGCAAAGCATCTCTCGACTTCATCAACAACGCCATCAGTACTACCGCGTGCAATCAATGTTGCACCGCTATCTTCAGCATCTAAAATCCAATGGGTGATGCCGCCTCGTAATTCCTCTCGAGTTCTGATAAATGCGCCGAGATCTCCTTTGGATGCGCGTCCTGCATCTGGAACTAAATTTGCACCGCATGCACGAGAAAGTAAATCCAAGTCCTTCTTCTCAACTCTTCGGTATGTTAGTATTCCAAGGTTTGAAAGAGCCTGTCTGGCTTCTTCATCCACTCCTTCCTTGCAAACCAATAGGTCGCAGCCAATATCGACAATGTTTTGGATTTGTGCTAGTAATGCCTTTGATTCAGCTTTACGGAATGCATCTAACATCCCAGTAGATGTGATATTCAGTTTGGTCTCAAATTTAGGTTGCTTCCGCTCAAGCCCTCCGTCGAGAAGTAAAATTGAACCCGGTCCACCTCTCTCTTTCATCTCAGGATGTATACGACTTTTTGCAAGTGCTAGTCCAGTAATCAAAGTGGAGTCAAGCATCGAGCCGCCTGACTGTTTGATGACATTTACTCGTGTGGGGTCTGCCCTTCCATCAGAAACAATCAACTTTCCAGCGTCGAAAGATAAGTTGGCAAGATGTTTCTCCATAGCCAGATCTAGTTTACCTGCTAATGAGGTCTCAACCGCTGACAGAATTTGTTCGCTATTTGCTTCAATTGCCAACTCATCTAGTGAGGATAATGCGAATTTTTCTGCAATACTGTAACCCCTAGCAATAGTAGCAGGATGTACGCCCTGCCTCACTAATTGCCAAGCATTACGAAGCATCTCTGCGCAAATAACTACAGTAGATGTTGTACCGTCTCTAGCAACCCTATCCTGAGTTGATGATGCACTGATTATCATCTTAGCAGCAGGATGTTCTACTCGTGCAGATTCCAGTACTGTTACTCCATCGTTCGTGACTAAAGTCCCACCTTGGTCATCCACCAGCAACTTGTCTAGGCCTTTCGGACCGAGAGTTGAACGAACTGCTCCGGCCAGCGCTATTGCTGCTTGAACGTTCTTTCGCAAGGCTTCGCGACCACTAGTTCTCTGTGTAGATTCGAGAATAGTATCTTCCGCCATCGACCTTCCGACTGGATGGCCTACTTTCAAACTGTTGAGAGGCCGAAAGCGTTTAGTTCATATATGGGTGACTGCACCGACTATACAACCGATGGTTAAGTAGTGGGGTGAAGAAGATGGCTGAAGATTGGGAAAAAAAGATGCTTGAACAGATGGCAGAGATGTTCCGTGGCATGGGAATGTCGGTCGATATGGACCAATTGAAAGCCTTGATGAATCAATTCCGTTCTCAATTCGATTCTATGGGTTTCGACCCTGAGAAAATCGCTAAAGGAGACATGAAATTTAATTTCGACATGTCTAATTTGATGAAATTATTCCAGTCAGGAATGCCTATGGAAGATATGTTGTCAAACCTTGGGGTCGATGTGAAAGTCGATGCTGCTCCTGCTGAAGTCACAATAGATGATGATGACTCTCCACAAAACGACATAGTCAGATTACCTGCAGATGACATCTATCTCTCAGGATGGAATATGTCGATTACTGTTGACTTTTCAACCAGGCAAGATTTCGAAGAAATTGAAATCGCACTATCCAGTGGAGGAGAATTACTGCATGTGCTAGTTGACCCGGCTGAACCGCCTTTAGCCCAAATTGAACTGCCTCACCAATGTGACGATGTAGTAAACTGGTCCCTCAACAATGGAATCCTAGACATCACCCTCAAATTATCTCCGCAAGGTCCAGCCCTAGGCGCTCCAAGTGAAGAGATAGATGAAGAAACAGAAGATGATTATTCTCCAGTTGCATCAGATGTAAGCCTAGATCTTGCAAACGATGATGACGACGATGAAGACGAAGACGGGGGCATTCCGATTTTCTGAATCGGGCTCTACAAAGGAAGTGAAAATATGGCAAAAAATAGCGTAATTGGAATAGATCTTGGAACAACTAACTCTTGTGTTGCGACAATAGAAAACGGTGAAGCGGTAGTAATCGCTAATGCAGAAGGAGCAAGAACAACACCCTCTGTTGTGGCATTCTCCAAAGATGGCGGAGAACGCCTTGTTGGTGTTACAGCGAAGCGACAAGCTGTAACCAACCACGAGAGAACTATGATTTCTGTTAAGAGGCACATGGGTACTGACTGGTCAACTAAGATTGATGACTCAACATACACTCCTCAAGAAGTATCTGCATTCATCCTTCAAAAGTTGAAAGCCGATGCTGAAGCATACCTAGGAACAACTGTCACTCAAGCAGTTATTACATGTCCTGCTTACTTCACAGACGCTCAGCGCAAGGCAACAAAAGATGCTGGAAGAATTGCCGGACTTGAAGTTCTGAGAATAATCAACGAACCGACTGCAGCTGCTCTTGCGTATGGTGTAGACAAAGAAGAAGATCAAACAATCCTCGTGTATGATTTAGGAGGAGGGACCTTCGATGTATCCGTACTTGAAATCTATGACGTTGATGGACAACCACAGATAGAAGTAAAGGCAACTGCAGGTAACAACAAACTTGGTGGAGATGACTTCGATGAAGTTCTAATCGACTACCTTGTTGCAGAGTACAAGAAAACTTCTGGAATTGATTTGGCGAAAGATGTCCAAGCAATGAGCCGTCTGAAAGAGGGTGCTGAGAAAGCAAAGATTGAGTTATCTGGAACTGGACAGTCTCAAGTCAATCTACCATTTATCACAATGAAAGATGGACAGCCAGAACACTTGGACATCACAGTTTCTCGTTCAAAGTTCGAAGAACTTATCGCGCCACTAGTTGAGAAAACAATGAAGCCTACTCGTCAAGCAATGAAGGACTCTGGAATCTCCAAGGGCGAAGTTGACAAGGTAATCCTAGTCGGTGGTTCAACAAGAGTTCCTGCTGTTCAGGATGCTATTGAGAAAGAAACCGGTAAGTCGCCTTTCAAGGGAATTAATCCCGATGAAGCAGTTGCCATGGGTGCTGCCCTACAGGCAGGTATAATCTCTGGTGATGAAGGAGTATCCGACATTCTATTGCTGGACGTAACCCCTCTAACTCTTGGAATCGAAACTCTCGGTGGAGTGACAACTACAATGATTGAAAGGAACACTACAATCCCTAGTCGCCGTTCAGAAGTATTCTCAACCGCAAGCGACAACCAGCCGGCTGTAGAAATTCATGTCCTGCAAGGTGAAAGAGAGTTCGCTAAGGACAATGTAAGTCTTGGACAGTTCCACCTGATGGGAATACCACCTGCACCCCGTGGAACTCCTCAGATTGAAGTTACATTCGATATTGATGCAAATGGAATCGTAAATGTTTCTGCTAAAGATAAGGGAACTGGTAAGGAACAATCCATCGAGATTGAATCTAGCACATCACTATCTGAAGATGAGATTCAATCAAAGATTGCTGAAGCAGAAGAATTCGCTGAATCTGATAAGAGATTGAAAGCTCAAGTTGAGATGCGAAACATGGCAGATCAAATCGTCTACCAAACCCGCAGAACCATAGAAGAAGCCGGTGAGAAACTGAATGATGAAGACAAGGACCCTGTTCTATCAAAGGTTGATGAATTGGAAGCATTGCTCCAGAATGAAGAAGGCGTAGCAAAGGAACTCGACGAAATCGACGAAGCGGCTGTTCAAGCCAAGGTCAAAGAAATCGAAGAAGGAATGCACGCCATATCGGCTAAACTCTACGAGGCTGCAGCTGCTGAAATGGCTGAGCAAGAAGAATCTGGAGATGCCCCATCTGATGATGGAGTAGTTGATGCAGACTTCGAAGTAGTCGATGAAGACGAAGGCTGATTACCACAAAAACGGTATTGCGCTGAAAGTCAGCATGATTAGTGGAATCACAATCGATTCCGTAGTTGAACGCAGGCCAGAGATGATAGAAAGTTCAGTTCCTCGGCGTAAATGTACTTGCATTCCGATGTCTTTGTTGCCTCTTACTACAAGGTGTGAACTTTGTATTGAGCCATCGATTCCTTCCTCTTTCTCAGCGTTGGAACGGTTTTCTGCTCTACCCAGACAATAGATTGGATCTCCTGCTCCTAAAACCCAAGTTGTGTATCGCCAGTTACCTTTGTCCCAACGATATAGTTGCTGTCCATACTCAACATTTTTCCAGGTACTTGGTTGCACGAGTATACCGCCGGTTCCGTCATGGAGGATGAAATCTGTAGACCCGTTTTCGTCTCTACGCGACACCCAATTACAGGTTTTCTTACCATCGCTATCTGTTGTACACACTAGCTCTTCTTCCAACCAACGATATGCCACTACTCCCTCGACTAATTGTGAACTATTGCCTCCGACTGATACTGCAAGAGTACCACTAGGCGCTGGTCTGATTTGACCAACTAACTCAACAGAGCCAGCTGCTACGCTTCTAACTCTGCTAGTTGGAGTGTCTAGAATATTGTGCATCAATTTCCATTTTTTCCAAGCATTATACGTCCATATAACTGTAAACAAAATTAACACAACTCTCAGGATATTACCAACGATTATGTGTGACATCTCACCATGTCTAGCCAGTAGATCACTGGTTAACCATATCGATGTAATTACAAATACTATTCCATTGATTGAATACAGAGTGAATGTTGCTGGATGAGGAGTCCCAACTACATCCGGATGCTCTTCAATCAATATATTCTCATCGTTTGCTTGATACGGATCTAACGGCCATGACTCAACACTAGGAGGAGGCAGAACCCAATCGGAATCGTCCAATCGACGTACAGGTCCTTGAGCATTTCTTACATTACCCGGTGTGCCGTGAACAAAGGGGTGATTACCCCATCTTTTACGAAGTGTTTTGATGTCGTATGAGAGTGAGGTAGGAGTATGGTACATCAATATCAGTGACGAAAAGATGACTATTGCCAATGCTCCTCTTTGGGTGTCTTCTCTTTCTGTTCTTTCACCAATTGAAAGCCCTTCAGCGCCAACCGATAGTAAGTACAACTCATTTCCTTCTTTGAGAATAAACAAATCCACCACATCTCCATCACTGATGTACCAGTCCTCATAACCAGGGCAATTCCTAGATTTGGTGTTGACCTCAGCCCCTAAATCATCATACCAACCCAAACTGAATGATTCTCCCCCCGAAGTTGGTGTCACTGTGATAAATGCATCTTCGAAGACATCAACGTGATCTGTACAATTCTCACCATCAGAGTCTAGGGTCCAGTAACCATGGACTAGAGCCCCATCTTCAATAATTACTTGAATGGTAAGGAAATTTCCTGAGTCGCCATCCCATCCGGCACCCAGATCAACTTCATCGTCTACAGATACATCATCAGGATGATCAACTGTAATCGCTTCTGAAACAGGTGGAACATCTGGTATTTCGAGACTGTGTATGAGAAGAAAACCAGAGATTAGTAGCATGATTGCTCCTATTGCCCAAGAAATCTGGCCCTTCTTAGTATGAGGTAAAGTAAATTGAAAGACACCGTGTTGGAGAGAGGAATGGTCTATCGTATTCTTCCCCTCCATGTACATGGAAAACTAATCACATTATTGACTAAATCGCCGGCTTTTTGTTTTTGACCGATATTTGTGGAATCAGTAAAGTTAGCGGCTTGATAATGAACATGTAATCGCAAAATATGAACAAATACAGGATAATGTTCAATATACGCCTCTGACGCCTTTTGTTCATGGCAAGTCCGATGGCGTTACTGGAGCAGATGCGAAATGCTAGTGGAACTCCCGAAACCATTGGTCTTCCAGACAATGTGATTCTAGACTTCATGGGTAGCGATAACACATTGATTCAAGCCATTGAAGAGGCCTATGCTAAACATAGTCAATTCCCTTCTGAGAAACTAATGATGGCTGAAGATGATTTAGTAAAAGACTTGCAACAAGATTACGTTAATTTCTACGCTCCAGCCACTGTTAACCCATACGTTGCTATCGCAGGCCGAGGCCCATGGATTGTGACATCTCATGGTGCAGTATTACACGACAACGGAGGATATGGGATGCTAGGTGGCGGTCATGGCCCAACTGAAATTATTGAAGCGATGAGTGAGAACCATGTAATGGCTAACGTAATGACGCCGTCTTTCAGTCATGCACGTATGGCTGAGGCATTAAGAAAGGAACTTGGCCATACCAGAGGTAGTTGCCCTTTTTCCAAGTTCATTTGTATGAATTCTGGGTCTGAATCAATGACTGTAGCAATGAGGATTTGCGATGTCAATTCAAAGATTATGACTGGCCCTGGAGGACGTCATGAAGGCAAGCCGGTCAAACTATTAGCGATTGAAAGAGCATTTCATGGCCGCACAGATAGACCGGCTCAAATCTCTCATTCTTGCAAAGGAGCATACGATAAGAACTTGAAAACATTCTCCGAAAGAGATAATCTAATCTTAGTACCTTCAAACAATGTTGCTGCATTGCAGGATGCTTTTGCAGATGCTGAGAAGAATGGATACTTCATTGAATCAATGTCTATTGAGCCTGTTCAAGGAGAAGGAAATCCGGGCCAATGCATAGACAGGGACTTCTATGACGAAGCAAGAAGGCTAACGAATGAAAATGGTTCGATGCTAATCATCGATTCAATACAAGCTGGAATAAGGGGCCAAGGAACGCTTTCGGTTGTAGACTACGAAGGCTTCCAAGATGCTGAAGCACCAGACCTTGAAACATGGTCAAAGGCGCTAAACGCTGGCCAATACCCATTATCGGTATTAGGATTGAATGAAAGAGCAGCGGGGTTGTATGTGGTTGGAATATATGGCAATACAATGACTACAAATCCTAGAGCACTAGAGACTGCTGTTGCTGTACTAGAGAGAATTACTCCGGAACTAAGACAGAACATCAGAGATCGAGGAGTAGAGTTCGTTGACAAGTTGAATGCGCTCGCTGAAGAGTTACCTGGAACCATAACCAAAGTTCAGGGAACTGGTCTTCTAATATCTGCAGAACTGGAGCCTAGTATTCTGACTGTAGTTGGATTTGATGAAGTTGAAGTCTGGTGTAGAAAGCATGGCCTTGGAGTTATTCACGGTGGAATAAATGCGCTAAGATACACTCCGCACTTTGCAATAACCAGTGCTGAAGTCGATTTAGTAATCGACATTACTCGCCAATCAATCAAACATTTCACTCAATAATTACTGTCCAGTAATCAAGTGGTGAAGAGTCCTAACATGGATTCCTGTTGCTCCTGTCTTGACCATCTTGTTGGTCTTAGCACCCCATGCAGTTCCTGCAATGTCTAGGTGAGCCCAAGGAATCTGTTCATCAGTATCCCCCATGTTTGGAACGAACTGCTTCAGGAATGCTGCCGCGGTATTTGAACCACCCCAGCGACCTGCGCCAAGGTTGCGTACATCAGCAATCTTTGAATCGGTCATTTCTTTCTCGAATGCTTTGAACAGAGGCATAGGCCAAGCAATTTCTCCACAATGCTCTCCTGCTGCTTTGATATTGTTTAGAAGTTCATCATTGTTAGACCAAAGTCCACTTGCTTCGTGTCCAAGGGCTACGACACAAGCGCCAGTTAGTGTTGCCAAGTCGATCATGTAAGACGGATTAAGTTCAGTTCCTGCGAACCATAGGCCATCTGCCAAGACTAGGCGTCCTTCCGCATCTGTGTTTAGAACTTCAACAGTTTTACCAGAGTAGGTTGTAATGACATCTCCCGGGCGTTGAGCGTTAGATGACGGCATGTTTTCTGCCATGCAGGTTATACCGATGACACGGTCCTTATGTCCACTAGCGACTAGAGCCTGCATGACACCGAATGTTGTAGCAGAGCCGTGCATATCATATTTCATTTCGTCCATTGAAGGAGATGGTTTGATTGAGATACCACCTGTATCGAATGTAATTCCCTTCCCTACAATACAAGGACTTGGACCAGGCTTGTCTGGATTGATTTCGAAGATAACAATGCATGGCTTTCGGTATGACCCCATTCCTACACCAACTAATCCACCCATTCCTAAAGAACGTGCTTCGTCGTAATTGATGATCTTTACATCGACATTGTCGTGCTCTCTACCAAACTCTCTAGCTTGCTCTGCGAATGCCATTGGGTACATGTCATTAGGAGGTGCGTTTCCTAAGTCTCTTGCTAGGTATACTCCGGTTGCAACTGCGGATGAAAGTTCAGCCGACTTGGCCAAAACCTCGGTTTTTTCATCTTCGCATGTGACATTAACAGTAATCTCGGTATCATCTGAATCTTCGTCTTTCGACTTGTAATGATCATATGAATAATCTCTGAGAATCATTCCTTCAACAAATGCGCCCATGTGAGCGTCTTCCATTCCATGGAACTTCACGGTCAATGTTTTACCATGAATTTTAGCAAGGCTTGCCGTAACTTTTGCTCCAGACTCCCTCATTGATTGAAGGGTTGCTTCGTCTTCCTTACCTAGTCCGATAAGTAGTGCCTTGCCGCCTTCTGTGCCAGCAAGAGTCATTGCGGAGCCAGATTTAGCCTTGAAATCACCATCATGTAGAATTGTTTCTATCTGGGTTTTGAGTCCTCTATGTAATCCAGACTCGCTTCCAGCAATCATATTTCTGCTACCTTGCCACAATGGAAGTACTAGAGTTCCGTTGATGTTTTCATTGGTGTTAACATTAATCTTCATTGGCTCACCTATTCAGGGGGAATGGTGCTTTGCTCTTGAAGATGCGCACGGTTCGGCTCAATCTATTAGTTCAGCATCCAATGGAATTTCTTCATCCATAGCAAACGGTTTTTCTTCTCGCGCCCACCAGAACGAGAAGCAAACTACCACCAGCGGTATGATTCCAACTTGTAGGGCCCACATCATTGTAGCCAAAGATTGAGCGAAGAAACCGACCTCGTAATCGCCAACATCTACGCTTTCGTTAACCCATGTTGATGAATTTATCACTCTCTTCTGATACGATAATCTCCATTCTCCACCTTCGTAGTCAAAACCAGCACTTGTAACAGTGGTTGAATCGCTAGCATTGGCAGTGAAATTACTTGACTGCCACAGAATATCATCACCATTTACATATTGTAAGGTTGCATTTCTAGTACTGGCGTGGCCTAGATTGCTAACCGTGAATGTAACTTCATCATCATCGAGAGTAAAAGCATCTAGGACTAGGCGAGCCCTCCAATACCAAACATTGTCTATTAGATATCTCATTACATCCATTTCTTCCTCTAATCGATCATCTAGTGATTCAAACGAACCTGGTACAAATTGTTCATCATCTGTTTCGAATGTGAAAGTTGGGAAGCCCATCACCCCATACCCGTAGTCCCTACTAGTACCACAATTAGGGTACAGTCCTTGATTCGCATTTTGAATTGGAATATCTGAGATATTGGCTTGAACTTCATCTCTTATTCCATGAAATAATTCCCAGTCAGGGGGTTGTTCTGGCCATTTGCCCCAGGGATAGAGCATTATCCAAACTCCAGTATGCATAGTAACGTAAAGGTCCGCGTCTGGAACTACGGTATTCATGTAATTCGAATTCGAGCTGGTTTCCGATTCACTGAATGCACTACTTCCAGGCTGAGTAGTAGGGCAAGTATTCCAATAGTGGTCGTAGTTTCTGTTCAAATCCACTTGGTTGATATTCCATCTAGTATCGATGTCATTTCCATCTGGGTTTAGCATAATTAGAACATGGATTTCAGAGTTTTGCAACACTCGAACTGCCTCTTCATTACCATCATTCCAGCCGTTGATATACCACTTAGCAGAAAGCCATGCTAATGCTGTACCCAAATATTCGTTACCGTGATGTCCACCATCGATGTAGATGATTTCTTTAGCGTCGCCGTTTTCTTTAGTTTCCATTGACCAATCGGATATTCTTACTACCCAAAGTGTCTTTCCTAATTCAGAATCACCGATATCCGCCAAATCTACAATCTCAGGATAATCGTCAGCCCACTCATTCACTTCAAGTGTGAGAGCAGCCCATGACATGTGTACGTGGTTATCTATTGGTTCACCTGGCCATGCTTGTTCTGCACTGGCTAGAGCCGGCAGAACAACAAGTACCGCAAGGAACACAGCGAGTCCGCGCATAAATCCCTCCAAGAGTCTTTAAGCCATCAACCTGACTATGTTTTTCTTCATTGCCGGGACAGGAGTTATATCTCATATGTAGTATTCTGATTCATGGTGGTAATCGAATGCCCTCATTGTAATGAGGACTTGGAGATGGATGACGGAGCTCATGGGCTCTTCGAATGCCCATATTGTAAAAATGAATACCAATGGGGAGAGGCCCCTAGGATGAAAAAGAAGAGGAAATTAAAAACTCATTCCAAAGTTAGTACTAACTCTAAAATTACCAATACTAAAAAAAATAAATCTAGGACCAACGCATTAGATTCAAAAACCAAACTTTTTGAAAGAAAAAAGCAGACTACAGGACATAAACAAATGGATACCCGGGCATATGGAGGAATTCAAGTCTCTTCTTTATTCGCTACATTCGCTATGCTAATGTTGATATTTACTGGATTAAACTCTGACAACTGGTATACAGCAGATTGGTGGGAAGAATATGACTATGAGGAAAAAGAATACCGGGGCCTATCTGAAGACACAGGATCGGGAACTACGATGAGTTTTGGAACGTCTGGAGTTATTGTTGAATCTGTCCGAGATACCAAAACATACAATCCTGGAGATTCAGTTAAGGACGGAGAAGAGTATGAAGACATAAGTTACGGTGGTACAGATTATAGCAGTATGCTGGTTCAAATTTCTGCAACGATCAGTCAACAAAAAGAATATTGTAAAGACAGTAACAATGCAGCCTGGGGGCAGACTGATGACGCATTTGAAGCGGAATGTCGTGATTCACTGAGCGATCTAAATGATCAGTACGATTGGTACAATAGCTGGGATAAGGCAGGTAGTTTAATCAGTATCATGATGATAATTTCACTCATTTTCTGTTTGCTTGTATTTTCGATTAAGAGTATTTTACTTTTACACCAATTGGGCGTTATTAGTAGTAATAAAAACCTGTTAACTAAAATCACATTTTGGGATAATATCTTGAGTGCTATTTTGGGAGGCATACTAGTCGCTGGCCTGATCATTTACTGGTTATTAACTCCTGATTTCAACCACATCTTCCGATTACAGGGCGGATATGAACCCGATGATTATTCATACGGTCTTGGAATGATTTGGTGGCTTACCTTGATATATTCATTCGTCTATATCGGCATCTCAGTTGCAGGAATGGGGAAAAAAGGTCAAGTTGCTTAGTTTAGAATATATGAAAACAGTATAGGTGCAACGATTGTTGCGTCTGATTCGATCATATGCATCGGTGTACCCGGGGCTAATTTGCCCCAAGTTATCTTCTCACTTGGAGGGGCTCCAGAGTATCCCCCATACGATGCCGTAGATTCTGAAATCTGAGCAAACCAACCCCACAGTGGAGCTTTCTCTTGCATATCTTGCCTGAGCATTGGTACAACGCAAATTGGGAAATCTCCAGCAATACCCCCTCCAATCTGTAAGAACCCAATTGGATGTTCAGCACTCATGTACCACTCTGCCAGATGCATCATGTAGTCGATTCCACCTTTGACTGCGCTCTGTTCAACATCTCCTTTGATACAATGTGCCGCAAATATGTTGCCAAGAGTGGAATCTTCCCAACCAGGAACATAAACCGGTATGCCTGCATCTCTTGCAGCGATTAACCAAGAGTCAGTGCGAGGAATATCTGCATCTAAGTCATCTAGAATAGCCATCAAATGTTCATGCGGGAATGCAGGGCCACTTTGCCATTGTTTCAGAATTTTATCCTCGATATGGCGGATTGCTTCTTCTTCAGGAATACAAGTATCTGTGACACGATTGTATCCTTCTGAGTGTAAATTGGCTTCGTCGTCTTCGCTAAGGTTCCTCCAACCGGGGATTCTTCTGTAGTGCGAATGCGCTACAAGGTTGAACACATCTTCCTCGAGGTTCGCCCCTGTACAAGTTATTGCATGGATTTTACCCGCTCTGATCATTGGGGCGAGTGAACATCCGATTTCAGCCGTACTCATAGCACCTGCAAGAGTTACCATCAGTCTTCCTCCATCCGTCAAAAAGTCGTCAAGGGATTGAGCGCAATCTCGTAATGCTCCAGCATTAAAATGATTGAAATGACGATCTACGAAACCACGAACTCCTCCGTTAACCGGTTCAGTTAGGAATCTCTCTACGCGTTTTCTTTTGTTGATTTTAATTTCAGGATAAGACCTCTTCAGCTCTTTTTCAATTACCTCAATTATTCTCGCAGGATCGGTTCCACCACAGGTAAAAGCATCGATTGCAAGCCATCCTCTTTCTGAGTAGCAGTGTGCACTAACGTGACTTTCATCAAGTAAAACTACTGAAGCAAATCCAAGAGGTGAGACACTACCGTCGAAATCTTCGTTGTGTGAATGTACCCTGCGTGCACCTGAAGAATCGACAGCCTTCTCCATCAAAGACAGCATCCATGACCCCTCAACGCCTACAGCGCCTGTACAATCTAGCATGATGTGTGCGCCGTGTGCCATTGTATCATCTCCTGCTAGCAATTCTTGCTGCGGCAATCTTGGTTGCAATCATGGCAGCAGTAAATTGAGTAAGTGGCGTTCCCTCTTCGGGAACAATCTCATTAACATCAGCACTAATGATGTCGCAGTTAGCAAATGCCGTCTCAATAGTTTGAACAACATGCCAGAAAGAAAGCCCTCCAGGTACTGGAGTTCCAGTTGCCGGAACAAGAGAACCATCCAATCCATCTATATCGATTGTCAAATGAACCGGACCATCGATTTTAGCAATCGCTTCCAACCATTCAGTCCAAGCCTTGGCACCAGTACATGGACTCATCACATCACGAGCAAACCAGGTATTGACACGATCGTCATTCTCAATGTAGTCTGCTTCTTGGCGGCAATAGGCACGAATTCCAACTTGGTGTACGCTTATGGCACCCTCATCAAGTGAACGAGCAATAGCACAGGCATGTGAATATGGCTCACCATCTAATTCGTCCCTTAAGTCCGCATGAGCATCTATCTGTATCAAGGATACTTTCTCAGGACAGCCTCGAAGTATTCCTGGAAGTATACCATGTTCTCCGCCTAAGAATATAGGAAACCCACCGTTTGAGTATTGCTTGGATGCGTATTTACCAATTCCATTCAGTTGCTCTTGTAGAGTGTCACCTTCGCCATCCCATGGTTCAACAGTCCGAATTACTGCACCTGCAGGTAACTCTTCTCCGAGTAATTCATCGAATAATTCAACTTGCCCGGAGGCCTCTATACAAGCAGCTGGCCCTCTTGCAGTCCCTTGTCCGTAAGAAGTGGTAAGTTCATAAGGAACTGGCGAAATTAGGATGTCGGCATCACCGCCTAAATCGGGTAGGCCGAGGAAACTACCCTCGGCGAATTGCTCATCCATGTTCCTTGCGGGACATATTTCCCCTTTGAAGTACTCGATTGGGCGAAAATCGTCGCTGGGTTAATTAGGGACTTCGACCTATACATATTACTACGCAGCGGAGTAAAGTTGGCCGACATTTACTCCGGAGCGGCGGTGATATCATGGGAATGACAATGGCAGAACTAACTGAAGCTATACGACAGCATATCGATATGGAGATGGATCCGGAAGTAGCTTGCGGCATGGCAGAACACGCTCTCGGGTTCTTCGGATTCTACGATCGTATCATTGATAACGCCCTAGAACCAACTGACCGCAACCTGTTTTACATGTTCCAAGATTATGATCTTCTAACAACTGAATCAGAAGAAACCACCCTCTGGGATGGTAGAGAATGGAGGATTCACTACTGGCGCTTTAAGCCTGAACTTCGCGAGCGTGTAGAGGCTTACATGAACCGTGAAGTTGAGGTCGTTGAAGTTGATCCATTCGGTGACGTCTATGGCGATGCAGGAAGTATTTGGATGCGCGAAGGTGACAAACCAGTCAATCCAAATGCATTCACTTCAGACCATTGGGGCTAATCAATAACCCATAAGTCTTGAAGAGTAGTATGTGCACGACATTGCATGAAGGCAAGGGCTATCCTGCTGATTCTGCTTTTTTTGACCTCTTTGGTTCCTTTAGCAAATGCTGATGAAACCACCCCAGTAACCGTAAATGTAGACTGGACTGGTGATCACGCTTACGTATTGACTGGCGAGGTTAACATCTCCGAAATTAGTGTGACACATGTACATGACGGAGTACCGTTAGATGTTGGATTGACTTACGATACGACTGGAGAAGATCTACGTATTGTTTTGAACACTACATTATCTCACGGAGATACAATTACTGTTGACGCTGGCTCCGTCACACGTACTGTCACCGTAGGCCTGTGGGGACAACCATTAGCTGATCACGAAGTAACCCGCAATTCACATTGGGAAATGAATCAGCAATGGGAAAATGAAAATGGAACTCAGAAATATATCTTCATATTTGATGGCCAAGGATGGCAACAGCGTGTGGGAAGCACATTAGATTCTTGGGAAATGGGCAACGGAAGCTTGGAGGTCATTTCAAACACAGCGGAAAACGGATTATCGTTGATGCTTGATTTGAATTCTGTTTGGAAAAATGAAACCACTGTTGGTGGAATTATGACTTCACAGTTATTCGATGCCAGAGGTAGCGGAATTATCGAAGTGACCAACAATGGGGAGGAAGATGCTGTCGGTATTGAAGGCACTGTTACTGATGCCTGGATTAATCGATCAATGGTAAATGGCATAATCGACGAAAGATTCAGGCTTGAAGCTAATGGGACAATATCTGTAATTTCAGACCAAGATGATGAAATGATGAACTTGGATGGCGATTTGGCTGTTCTGTTAATCGAAACTTGGGATTCAAATGGAACTAGGCGCTTGTCGCATACACAATTTGAAGCAACTGCTGACTTAATTGTTGAAAATAATGATACTAGGATGGATATTTCATTGGACTCCTTCGAATCCCTAGAAAGGTGGGAAGATGGAGTCAGAGTCGGGCATTTCAACAAAATGATTGGCCATGGAACATTTGGTTTCTCAGGGAATGACGAAAATGCTAGTGTTCAAATTAACGGAACAATACATGACTTCCATCAAGAGCAAGAAAGTGGCATGGTAACCGTTGATGACCTTCATGTCGATGGCATCATCACAGGGGATGCTCAAGGAAATTTTGGTGTTGTAAGAACTATTGAGGACACTACAACTCAAGCGAATGATACCGGTTCTTTATTCGATGTAATAATTGTACATCAAGAAGACTGGTTCAACATCACCGGGATTGCCGCACTACCAAACTCCGACTTAGGGGCTGGAGCAAATCACAATGAGTCTTGGTCCTATGATGCTAAGCAATCAGACTGGGATAATCGTACGATCAGAACGGTTTGGAGTCAAACAGGACCAGACCCTAGCAGTGGTGATGAAATTCATGCGAACTCTCCAATCCAAAACTCTCCAGAGGCTCCAGAAGTGGAAGAAGGAATAGGGGATGTTAACATTAACAGAGAATCTGGATTCTCCCCTGTCGATACTATGACCGGCGATGTGTTCCTTCTAGACCTACAAGAAGGAATATCGCTAACTGTAACCGCCGGTGATTCTCAGACAGTACAGATGGATGGACATTTAGTAGATACCGTCGCTTGGTCAGGAACTTATTCGAATGGAGTTGAAGGAACTGCAAATGGTAATCTGATTAATGATGGACCGTTGTCTGGATTGAATGTTCAAATTAATCGTAGTTTACAGGTCGAATTTGGCGAAGATGGTGAATTAGTCAACCTTACTGAAAACCAATCTGTAAACAGAGTTC
>Ga0208950_1000709_pt1 | contig 16724 bp, 21 predicted proteins | sample AOAMet_54_BLW_10_2_FD_188234 | JGI IMG/M metagenome (GOLD analysis project Ga0208950, IMG submission 188234) | Ammonia-oxidizing marine microbial communities from Monterey Bay, California, USA - CAN11_54_BLW_10 (SPAdes) | ecosystem: Environmental > Aquatic > Marine > Intertidal zone | place...
AGGTGCTAATGCTGTACGATTAGAAGCGGATGCGGCTGGTAAACTTAAAACTAAAAAAGTTGTTGGTGGTGTAACACAAGCTGCTGAAGAACCAGGCAAAGCTACAGTAGTTACAGATATGGCAGGATTGATTGCAGTAACTGGAATGTCTGCTGGACAGACTGCATTAGTCACTGCTTTAAATAAAGTTTTCATGTATACTGGTTCAGCATGGTACTTAATTGCTACCATGACTAATGCATCGCCAACTGATATTACAGGTGTTAACGGATCATACGACTTGGCAATAGATGGAACCGCCACAACAATTACTGCAATATCAACTGATCCAGAAGGTTTTCCGATTACATGGTCGTATGCAGTTACTTCAGGAACTTTAGGAGATACAGCGACAGTATCACAAGCGGATAATGTATTTACTATTACACCATCAACAAATTCAGCCCATGCAGGATCCTTTGGTATAACTTTCAGCGCGACAGACGGTGCGACAGGCGCGGTTAATGCAGCTAGTACATTTTCGCTGTCATTTGGCTCTTGGGAAGCACCAGCGCTTTTAGCTACGTTTATACCACCTACGCATCTCCATAGTGCTGACTATGCACAGTACGGCAGACGGTCTAAAATATCAAGTGATGGAAATACTATTGTGTTATCTAGCAGTGGTGTTGGAGGTAGAGCAGATTCTAGTGTTGGTGGACAAGCATACATATATGTTACATCTGATGGCGGTACTACTTGGACACTGCAATATACATTTTCTCCAACCCAATCAACAACTGCACAATATTACGGTGTTGGAGATTCCTTAGCAATAAGTGCTGATGGAAATACTATTGCGGTAGCACACTCAGATTATGTTGATGGTTCATATACAAATGCAGGAAGAGTATTTGTATTGTCTAGAACTGGAACCACTTGGTCAACACAACAAACCCTTATGAGGTCAGGCACAAATCAAACACACCAATATTATGGCAAGACTATAGATTTAAGTGATGACGGAAATACACTTGTTATCGGTTCTAACCGAGGCGGAACAAATGATAGTGGAAATAGGCAAAACACCGCACCGTACAACTCAGGCGAAGTTTCTATTTTAACTAGAAGCGGAACAACTTGGACTGAGCAAACAGTATTTAGTGGTTCCGATTCGGTAGCAAATGATCAGTTTAACCACGTTTGTTTGTCAGGTGATGGTAACACTTTAGCTGTTGCCGCCATTTACCATGCCGGAGCGGGTAATGATGCAGGCAAGATATATATTTACAAATATAATGGCACAAGTTGGGCTAATTCTGTTGGTTCAAATGAAGAACACACTATAACCACATCAAATTACCAATTTGGTGAAAGTGCTACTTACAGAGCTGGCAATAAGATCGGCTACGCCGGGGGTTGGAACGCTTCAGGGCAGGGTGGCGGTTTATCTAATAATGCTTTATCTTTATCATATAACGGAAATGTTTTTGCGTGGGGAGCGGTGGACGGACCCTCTGGTGGATATGTAAATGTCTGGACAAGATCGGGAACAACTTGGACGCATCAACAACATATAAGGCCTGCTTCATATCCAACAAATGGGTCGGCTTTGGATTATAACTTTGGCACAGTAACATTAGATGCATCTGGAAATAAATTGCTGATCGGTGCTATTGGCGAAGCCATGACTTATAGCAGCTGGACCTTTCAATTTGTTGGTGCTGTATATACATATCTTAGATCGGGTTCAACTTGGACAGAACACGAAAGAATAGCACCGATTGCAGATGCAACTAAAGGCTACGGCGGCATCAATTCTGCAAACTTTGGTCATAATGTTAGTATGACAGGAGATGGATCAAAATGCTTGATTAGTGCAGACAGTATTCAGTATAATGACGGCGTAGGCGTGGCCCCCAACAACGCTCCTTGGAGTGCAGCAAATATGGGTAGAGTTTACTTATATAAAGAAGGCGTATAACCTACGTATACATAATATGTATCATATATGTCACAGTTAAATAATTAGTTATTTACATTCATACTAAAATAGTGTATTATTAATATATACTATGTAGTTGATGATATTAACTAGATGCATACTGGACTCGGGGGCGGTACCCGACAGCTCCACCATAAGGATACTAAATAATGGACTTTCATTGGATAAGTTGGACTAAAGGAGAACCTTTTCAATGGGGAGATTTTAGATACAACAGCGGTAATCCATATAAGAATTATCGTATTGGTCCATTACTTATTCGTGTCTTTTTGATGGGGCTGAAATAGGATCGACAGATGTTGACGGAAACATGGAGACTATCCCGATCTAAGCTGGGTTAACGCGAAGAACTTTACAAGTGCAAACAATAATTGTGCTCCATCTGGTTACGTTGCAATAGCAGCCTAACACAGGGGGTTGGCGACTTACCTAGCAACAGAAAAGTCGTACATTTCACAAAATATATTTTAAAAATAATAAGGATTAATAAACTATGAAGTTCACAACTTTTGCTGTTGCTTTGCTTGCAACAACTTCACTTACATCTGTAGCATCTGCAGCTGATTTCAAACTTGGTATTACTGGGACAGCTCGAATGGGTGTACAGAGTGTTGAAGGTACTGCGGCTGTTGCTGCTACTGAAGGTGCTTATACAGCAGCTCAAATTACTGCTCTTGATACTGCGGTTGGTACATGGGCCGCTGATCTAAGCGCTGGTGCTGCAACTAATGATTCAACAGCTGTTACATTGCTTACTGAACTTCGTGCGGATCGTGCTGCAGCTGTTACAGCATATGGTCTCATTTCTGGTCCTACTGCTGCTCAAGTAACATCGTATAATGCAGCTATTTCTGCTTGGGATGCGGCCATCGATGCTGCTGATGGTACTGTAGGAACTGATGCTGTTAAAGATACAACATCTGCTGTAAATCGTGTACGTATTGCTTTTACTGGTGAAGGCACACTTGATAACGGACTTTCTTTTGGTGCAACTATCCGCGCTGATAACGCTGTTGCTGGTAATGCTGGTACTGCTGGTTCGCAATATATTAGTGGTGGATTTGGTAAAATCTCAATGGGCGATCTTGACGGTGCAGACGAAGTTGCGGTAGGTGATGTTGCTGGTGTTGGTATTGCAGGTCTTGGTGATAATAACGAATTAGCATATCAATCAAATGCTCATAATCTTGGTTGGGAATTAAGCACAATGGGTGTTACTGCTTCGTTGTCAATGGATACTACAATTCAATCAGGAAGCAATAACGCTATGGGTCTTTCGTATTCTCAAGATCTAAGCGGAGCAGCTGTTAATGTAGGTCTTGGTCGTTCTCAAATTGGAACAGCTACACAAACTTCGATTGGTGCTGGCGTGACTATGGGTGGAATTAATGCTCAGATCGCACAATCAGAAGATGATAACGGAACTGCGGCTGATGTTGAAGAAACAGCAGTAAGTCTTTCGTATAGTCTTTCAGCTCTTACTGGTACAGTATTTCAAAAAGATGTTGCTACAGTAGGTTCTGCTGATGTATCTTATACTGGATTCGGCGTTTCGTATGATCTTGGTGGAGCAATTGCTAAAGTAGGCGTAATGAATGACGATGCAGATCGCCAATGGATTGATGCAGGAATCTCGTTCTCATTCTAAATAAATAATACCATAGTATCACTAGCACTATAGTAAGAGGAGCAAAAATGCTCCTCTTTTTTTATATAAATAGTAATGTTAAAAGGAGTCGATTATGAGTAAAAAATTACTAGTGCTATTATTTCTATTAGTTACTGCGTGTGCATCAAAGCCTATTGTTTTGTATGCGCAAACTGTAATAGACTCCACAACTAATAGTAAAAGCAAAACAGACTCTAAAGGTAGAACAATTGTAATTTCTCCTCCACCAAGTGCTATTTCTCCAAGTGCTGGAGGTAGTTCTCAAGACTTATGTACTGTTGGCATATCCGGCGCAGTACAGACGCAAATTTTAGGTATATCAACTGGAGAAACTGTTACCGATCAGAATTGTGAAAGACTTAAAATATCAAAAACATTATATGACTTTGGAATGAAAGTTGCGGCAGTATCGGTCTTATGTCAAGACCGTAGAGTATACGATGCTATGGGAATGGCAGGAACACCTTGTCCAATTTATGGTAAAATTGGTGAAGACGCAAAGGTTGAATGGAAAAAGCCATCAGGCAAAAAGAAAATTCCTGCAATAATTATTCCGGAGACAAAAGCAGATGTTCAGAAAAGGCAATGGGATACTGGCAAAAGTGCTATTGGTGGTGCTCTTCTTATGCTTCTTTTGCTTGCCGCGGCCGGCTAGCTCTCAAGATTTAGTTTTAGAATCTGCAAGTACACCAACCTCTTCTGGTGGCGCACCTACATATGTAACAAATGATGATGGATCAATAACAACTAGTCCAGAAATCGGTGATCTTACTGATGGCACTATGACAATGGGTTCATGCGTAGGTGGATCAACACATTTAAATTTAATACCTTCGACTAGTAATACATGGGGTGGAAATGCCTTACAATGGGGACCATGCGCTGATAGTTTTGCATTAGGAATAGCTATAAATGAAGCTCTTTCAGATGCTGGTACTGGAATAAGTTTAGATAAAATCCACTATCGTTGGAAATGGATAAATGGGTGTTTTAACATAACTAAATCAGACGGTACTGAAGTATATTGTGATGCCGATATATCAAGTAGACTTGATGAGAATATGAAAGCTACTGGTGAATATGCTGATCAGCTAGATACATTAAATATTGTTGTTACTTTAACAGATGCTGCAGGAAATGTGGTAAAAACTAAAACTTATGATTATGATACATGGTATAGTTGGTACGAGGAAAATGCTCACAGTTCAAATGAAGAAGTAGAAGGTGGATCTGTATGGCAAGTAGAACAAGACTATATGGAAATATTTAATCATCTTACAGGATCTGGAACAATTTATACACCAGCACAATTAGGTGATATTACATTTGTTACAACCGCACAAGACAATGGACAATGGAACGGGTATTATGGTCCTGTAGTAAAAGATGGATCTATGTGGTTTACATATAGAAATAATCCATGCGATTTAGACACTTTATATAATCCTACGTGTCCGGGTTATGCAGAAGCATATGTAGCATATCTTTATAATAAAGCTTGTGAGGCTGATACTTTATATGATTCTGGTTGTCAAGGATACGATACAGCATATCTTAATCAACAATGTAATATAGATCAATTATATTCACCATCTTGTCCTTTATATCAGGTTGCTTATTATAATCAACAATGTGAATTAGATAGTCAATATGATCTGGGTTGTCCGAATTATATTGCTCCTAGCACAGAAAGTGATGTAGCAGTAACAGCTCCAGAGTCAATAGAAGAAATATTAGCAGAAACTAATATTACATCTCAACCTATTGCTGAACTAAATGTTATTGTAGTGCCAGATATTCCTATTATTCAACCAGTTATAATTCCTCAACCAGTAATCGTAGAAGAAATTCCGGTTGTAAGTGATATTAGTACAGAATCTATAGAACAAGAAATAGCGCAAATAGAATTACAAGCGGAGGATATATCAAATGGACGACCTGAAACAGAAATTATTGAATCAAATACCTCCGACTCAAGCGAAGGAGATGGAGGAGGAGATTCAGGAAAAGGAGAGTCTGGATCCGAGCCAGAGCAGGAGTCGCAAGAAAAACCAGCCAAGCCAGAAAAGAATGACGGATCTGGATCCGATACTGATGGAAAAAGTAAGGAATCATCCGATGATGAATCGAGCGAGTCCGAGAGTGATGACGGAGAAGAAAAAGACACTGGGGAAGATACTAGCTCTGAAGATGGTGATGGAAAGGATAAAGAAGTAGATGAGGATAAAGATGCAGACGAAACCACTGAATCTGAGAAAGATGCCACTCAACCTGTGAAAAAAGAAAAAAAGCCAGAGCCTAGTGAAAAAGAAAAAAAGGATAGCAGAACAGAAAAGATTAAGGCATTAGTCGCAGCTAAAATTGAAGGATTAAGAAAGAAAATAGACAACGCAGATACAATTGAAGAGCAAATGATAATTCAAGCACAACTACTAGCATTAATTGCATTTGTACCTGATTTTGATTACGGTGAAATGGAAGTACCAGATATTTATTTCTATCCACCTAAGCCAACAGTTGATCACGAATTTTCAAGATGGTTTGTAAATGATCCAACATTTGGTGCAATGGAAGATTTGCAATATCCGAATTTAAGGTAATGACATGTTAGAATTAGGATTAGCTTTAACTCTTCATTTAAATATGAATCAAGACTATAATGAATTTCATCCTTATGGAAGATTTAGTTATCAAGACTATAATATTGGAGCATTTTATAATAGTGAAAAACGAATAAGTTATTTTACTTCTACGAACATTAATCTTGATAATAATGTAGATGTAGAAATTGGTCTTGTAAGTGGATACCGCAAAGACATAACGCCTCTTGTAAGATTGAGATATGGAACATTTTTTATGATGCCCGGAATAGAAAACGATAACGTAGGAATAGTTATTGGAAAACAAATTAAATTTTAAAGGAATAGAAAAATGGCAGAGGTAGAATTTGGTGGATTAAAGTTTACAGGTGGAAAAATGTTTGTGCTATTAACAGCATTGAGTACATTAGGAGGAGCCGCGTGGGGTGGATTTGAATTTTATAATGATTATCGTAATATGAAAGAACAGATTCAAGAATATGTTGCTCCTGATTTAAGTGCTATTACAGAAGAATTAGCGGTTACTCGTGAAGAGCTTGAATCTACAAGAGCAATTGTAGAATCATTTCAAAGTCAAATTAAAACAATTCGGGATAGTGTAACTCAAACTCAAGAAAATATTAGTCAAACAACTGGGTCACTTAGAAGTTCAATCATGAGAACCGAAAGTATGATTACTCGACTTGAAATTAAAGTCAATGGAACTATTGATAAAGTAGAGGGAATGATTGATAAGGGCAAAGATGATTCTCGTAAATCAGTAGATGCTGCTTCAGATAGATTTGATGATAAAGTAGATGCAATGGTAAGTAAGGTTGAAGCTAAAATTACGTCAATGGAATCTGGTGTAGATAAAGAAATTAATCGTATTGAAACTGATTTAAATAATCTAATTACAAAAGCTTTAGATAATCCACTTGCTAGTCGATAGGTGTATCAATTAAAGAAGTGTTTTTATCAACTGATGTAGGTAGACAATAAACTGAAACTTGATCTAGAATTGACCAATGTCCCCAGCGTTTAGCTAACTCTTTCGCTGTGGCATTGCATACTTCAATTGATCTGAAATATAAAGTCTCGTCAATAGGTTTCCGATCTTCACCGATTCCCATAACAAGTACTAGCATAAAAACTTGAATCATATCACCACCAAGGCGGAGTTTGAACTACTCCGATAAAATAGACGCCTAAAAAAATAGAGCCTAATATTCCAAGCGAAAGTGCTACCATGATGGCTCCATCAATTATAGCATGTTTAAATTCTTCAGCCGCATAAATTGTTTCTTCACGTTCTTTTTTAATAGATCTTCTTAATTCTAACATTTCATCCCAAGTATTAGGACCAAATCTCATATTCAGCATAAAGGCTATTTCTTTTTCTTGCTCTTTCATTTTCTTCTTATGAGTAAGAATAGCAAATGCTTCTTCTTCTATAGAACCAGAACCCATTAACTTTGCATGAAGCGGCGGTCTTTTTCTTTGTTCTTCAGCTCTATTAATATCGTTTAAAGCGCCGAACCATTTACCTAATTGACTAGTACAATTTTCTAATTCTTGACCTGCACTTACGATGGCATTTAATCCTTTGTATGCAGCTGATGCAGCAGCAATAGCAGTGATTGGATCGATCATAACTTCTCTTTCTTAATTATTATCAGCATACTAAAAATCAAAAATGTTATGTAATTCACCTATCTATTTATACATAAATAACTGTAATAAAAATGTAACACTTATATGCAATATATAAATAAAATGAAAAACATTGAAAATACTCCTTTACATATGCTCTAAAATGTATTATAAAGGTATCAAGAAATAAAATTGATAAGGATCTTAAAATGAACACTCTTGAGTCTCTCTTCACCGAAGCTGTACATGATGTTATGGTATCTGACAAATTTTCTAAACCAGTCATTGCACAGTACATCAAAAACCAAGAGCAAGGCTGGGGTGGCATATACACTCTTACAATTGACGGCGTTGCTCACAGCGGTGTTTATGCAGAAAAAATGGAATACTTCGCTGATGTACTAGATCGTATCCAACATGAATTAGATATGGAAAATTTACATATCGTTTAAATTAACTGTTTACAATCACTCTAAAATGTATTATAATGATACAAACAAAGGAGAAATACTATGGAAAAGCAACTGGTAGATTACATCCTGGCTCAACACGCCGAAGCTGATGCCTTTGAGGCTGAAGCTCCTGGTAACTGGATGGGTCGCCTTCCAGGTCCTGAGGAAACTGCTTATTGGGCAGATCGCGTGCCAACTGGCACTTTGGCTGAGTTCAGCCGTATCGAGCTTGAAGAAGACGCTTACTACACGATAGCTGAAGCTTATAGCAAAAGCTATAGCCGTAGCTTTGATTTCTCATCTATGTCAGATGATGAACTCAATGCATGCATTAAAAATGCGTGTGAACAAATTCAGGCCGAAGCTGAAGCTGAAGCCGCTTTCGAGTCTGCTGAGGATCAAAAGATGGCAGACCTTGCCGGATCTTTAAATGTAGATCGCGAAACACTGGATCGCTGGTTAGATACAGATCCAGAATGGTTTGAAAGGGCCGCATAATAAAAGGCATGGAATAATCCTGTAAGTCCTAACTATACTTCTTAAGTAGGTGTAAATCGTTTGTACAACAGAGAAATAAGCCTCTGCTATCCTGCGAATATCGCTTCAGTCATAACCCTGGTTTTTGATGATACGGACCAGAAAGATGATTGCTGAGATAGGATAATATGTATTGTTCAGATGTTGGAATTGTCTTGTGTACGAGATTGCAAGTTATCGGGAAAACATAAGTTGCGAGTTACATCTTCTTAAGAAGTTTAAATAAATGCAAATAAAATGCATTTTAGGGGTTTACAATTTACTAGTATTATGTTAGAATATACATATCAAAGCAAAACAAAGGAATTTGCAAATGGCACATGAAGTAGAAATGATCGATGGAGTTGCTCAAATGGCTTACGCTGGTAGCGTACCTTGGCATGGTCTTGGAACTGAAGTTTCTAATGATTTAACTCCTCAACAAATGATGACAAAAGCTGGATTAAATTGGACAGTTGAAAAACATGATGCAGTAGTTAATATACCTCATGCAAGTGGTGCTACTCAAACTATTAAAACTGGTCAATCAGCTTTAGTTCGTTCTTCGGATAATAAAATCTTAACTAACGTTGGTCCAGATTGGAACCCTGTTCAGAATGAAACAGCGTTTGAATTCTTTTCAGAATATGTAATGGCTGGTGATATGGAGATGCATACTGCCGGATCTCTTCGTGGCGGTCAAAATGTTTGGGCACTTGCTAAAATCAAAGAGTCATTCGATGTCTTTGGCGAAGATACTGTAGAAGCATATATGCTTTTTTCAAATCCACATCAATATGGTAAAGGAATTAATATTCGTTTTACTCCTGTTCGGGTTGTTTGTGCCAATACATTAGAATGGTCACTTGGTGTAAAAGCTGAACGTTCGGTAAGTATTGGTCACCGGAATGTATTTGATCCAGAAGCTGTTAAAACTACACTGGGTATTGCATCTCAGAAATTTGCTAAATACAAAGACATGGCTGAATTTCTTGGTAGCCGGAAAGTTACTGCAGAGTCTCTTATTCGGTATTACAATGATGTCTATCCAAACACTTCTCGCAAAGAAGATAAGGTTGATTCTCCAGTATCGTCATATGATGATCTTTCTCGTAATGCTAAGCTCTGCTATGATGCATTAGAAACTCAGCCAGGTGCACAATATGCCGAAGGTTCTTGGTGGCAGGCTTTAAATTCAGTAACTTATATTACTGATCACGTTCAAGGTCGTAATGCTGAAAATCGTTTACATAGCCAATGGTTTGGTGGTAATCAAGTTCGTAAAGTAAAAGCTGCAGAGCGTGCAGTTGAATTGGCTAACGTAGCTTAATCAAAAAGGGGAGCTTCGGCTCCCCCAACTTTAAAGGGAATATGTAATGAATATTAAGAATGTAGTGCAGGACATTATGGATGCTCCTGTAAATGAAATCATTGGTGAAATGGCTGAAACTATTTCACTTGATAAAAAACTGGATGATATTGTCGAATCAGAAGTTGAGCGATTGACTCCTGACGTAGTTCAACCTCAGCTAAATACAAAGCGTAAACAGGTGTCAACAACAACTACAAGACGTAGTGTTCGACGTAAGTTCAAAGCAGGTTTTCGACCTTAAAATATAATAAATCTGTTACATAGTTATAGCTACAAACCCTAATATATAATAGCAAGTCTATATGGCTTGCTATTTTTTTAATTACAATGGAATAATTGTATGGATAATATCAAAAAACTTACAAAGAAAGTCACAAAAATGGAACTCGGAAACCCTTTAATTACGACTCTCGTTGGTCTTATTATATTTTATATAGGACTTAAGACATTTTCTGGTGGTATGAAATCCATGGGAAATATGGATCATCTACAGTTTTTCTTGGGTAATCCAATCTATATGTTTATTGGTGGAATTGCTATGACTTTATTGTGGCAATCATCGTCATTATCCACTACAGCTATTATTGCGTTAGTTGCAAGTGGAGCGCTACCATTACCTGCAGCTATCGCATGTGTACTTGGAGCTAATATTGGAACAACTGGAACGATATGGCTAGCTGGTTTCTTTGTATCTGATGGCATGCCAAAGGGCGATACACTACGAATAGCAATGGCTCACACTGGAATGAATTTATTGATGGCTGTTATGTTATTACCATTTGTTGGAAATATTGCTAAATATCTAGCTAGATTTTGATATAAATACAGTTAAAGCTACTATTTAAAGAGGTTTTACTTATGGCATCGAAAGCAAGTTTAATTGCAAAAGCATTTGGGGGAGGCGGAGCTTTTTCCCAAATTGCTGACAAAACAGTTACTCCATCAAATAGAAAACTAACTGCTGCAGCAATGGCTACTGGTGCAACTGGCATGCAAACCTTTGCAAATATGGCAGCATTGATTGCCCATACTGGTATGGTTAATGGAGATCTAGCATTAGTAAACGATTTAAATAAAATATTTGCTTATACTGGTACGGGTTGGTTTTTGATTGCTACGATGACAAACGCAACACCAACAGATATTACTGGTGTTGACGCATCATACACACTTGCAGCAGATGGAACAGCAACTACAATCACAGCAGTTTCTACTGACCCAGAAGGATTTCCTCTTACATGGTCATATGCAGTCACAACAGGCTCTTTAGGATCAACAGCAACAGTGGCTCAAGCAGATAATGTGTTTACTATCACGCCTAGTACAACTGAAGCTCATGCTGGAACATTCAGTATAACCTTTAGTGTTACAGATGGTGCAACAGGTGCTGTGAGTGCGGTTAGTGCGTTCAATTTATCATTTACACCAGATTGGTCATCTGCTACACGACAAGCAAAATTTACTGCCAATGATATTGCAAGCGGAGATGAATTTGGTATTTCGGTAAATATAAATGAAGCCGGTGACACTGCAATTATCGGTTCTCCTAAGTCCGATCCCTCGCCATCAAGCGGTGGCGGTTCGGCCTATATCTTTACAAGGTCAGGAACAACTTGGACACAACAGGCAAAATTGGTAACTGCTTCGCCTTCCAATTTTCAATATGCGGGTGGATACCCAAGTGATCCTGCCGGTGAGGGTGGCGGCGTTGCGATATCAAATGATGGTAACACAGCTGTCGTAAATATTCCTTATGCCGATGACAATGGTACAAATACTGGCAGACATGAAGTTTGGACAAGATCAGGAACAACTTGGACTTCTCAAGCAACTTTACTACCAACAGCTCCATTTGTTTCATCATCTGGTCAATATACACATGTTGAGATGAGTGGCGATGGTGATACTATTATCTCTGGTCATGCGTGGGATGGATCAGCCAAACAAGGATCTGTTTATATCTATCATAGAACTGGTACAACATGGACTCTAGAACATAAGAGTGTAGGGCCAGCATCAAACGATAACTGTGGTCTTTCTGTTTGTTTGTCAAATGATGGAAATACTGCCGCATTTTTCACCGGCTCCAGTACAGAAATTTGGGGAAGATCTGGTTCGACTTGGACTCAAACACAAATTTTAACTGAATCCGATGATACGGAGATTAATGCTGCTGACCTTGGTAGTACTGGACTTTGTTTTTCTAAAGATGGCAACACTCTGGTATTAGGAAATGATCAAGAGTCTGTGCCAGGATTAGCATCAAGCGCAGAAGGTTGTGTCCATGTATATACTTTAATTAGTGGAACTTGGACACACCATTCAAGACTTGACGAAGGCGTTAATGCTGGTCAACAATACAAATATGGATCAAATGTTACAGTCAATGATGCTGGAAATGTAATTGGTGTTGGTTCTTATAGTCGTCCAGAGCCTACAGCGGCAAATTCTAATGATGGTGCAATATTCGTATATAGACTCATATCTAATGTATGGACAAAAGACACCATGTTGATCAATACTGACGGCGAAAGTTCCGATCGAATCGGTAGACATAAAATGTCTGCAAATGGAAGATTTATTATTGGCGGTTCTAATCACCATCAAGACGGATATGCTTTTGTCTGGGTGCCATAAACTGTAACATAAGTATATATAATAACATATTAATTTGGAGAATGATTTATGAAATATGTGATTGATATTGATGGAACCATTTGCAATGAAGTGCTTTTGCCAAATGGAAAAAAAGACTACGCTTTACACGAACCAATTCCAAACAGAATAGCAAAAGTAAATGCTCTATATGATGCTGGTCACACGATTAAGTATATGACTGCACGAGGCGCAGTAAGTAAAGTGGATTATTATCATTTAACAAAAGATCAACTAACAGACTGGGGTGCTAAATTCCATGAACTAAGCGTTGGTAAAAAAGAACATTACGATATTTGGATTGATGATAAAGCCTTTTGGTCAGAGAACTTTTTTCGAGAAACTGGTGAGACATATGAATGATAAATTATCAGGCTTCTTCAGAAGAAATGACTTCTGAAGAAATCAAAGAAGCGAATCGACTTATGTGGGCAGTCAAAGGTATGCTAATACCTTTAGGCTATTCAAGAGATGACGTCAATTCAACTCTAAAAGGATATTTTAAACGATTATGGTGTAATTGTGATCCAAGTCAATTTCATGGATTTGAAGAAGCTTGGGAACTTGGAAAAAAACAAAGACTTAAAAAATGGGAGAAGTGAAATGAAGTTTATTGCAGCGATGGATCATAGCGGAGGAAGTACAGGCGGTGTATTAGAACGCTATGATGTAGAATACACTGAAGACAATAAAATGGATTTAGTTCACGATATGAGACTAAGAATGATCAATTCGCCTAATTTTATCCATAAAAATATTTGGGCTGCTATTCTTTATAAAGATTCTGTTGATAGAGGTGCTGTTAAAGAATTAAATTCTAAAGGAATCGAAGCATTTCTTAAGATTGATTCTGGCTGTGAAAATGATGGTACTCTTAAAGTATTCAATTTAAATGATATGATTATGTATGCATTAACTCATAATTGTTATGGTACAAAAATGAGAAGTATTGTAAAAACAGAAGAGATATTAAAAACTATTTTAGACCAGCAATTTGAATATGCAGAGAAAATATATGCTGAAAGTTTACTCCCTATTGTTGAACCTGAAGTACCAATTGATCATCCAAAGAAAGCCGAGTTAGAAGTTATTCTTAATGATGAGTTGTATCGTAGTTTAGAAAAATTTAAAGGCAGATGTATTCTTAAGCTAACATTACCTGAAACTCCTAATTTGTATGCTAGTTTAATTGAGCATCCATCGGTAGATAAAGTCGTAGGTTTAAGTGGTGGATATACTACTGATGAAGCTTGTACTAGGCTTAAAAAGAATAAAAATATGGGAGCAAGTTTTAGTCGAGGACTAAGCGAAAGTCTATTTTTTAATCAAACTGAAGAAGAATTTAATAAAGCTATTTCAAAAAATATTAAAATGATTTACGAAGCCAGTTCATCATAGTGTAACATTTTTATCACACCTTTTTCTAATATTGAAAAAATGCATCTTTGGGTGCATTTTTTTGTTTACAATCAGCTAAAACTAGTTTATAAAGGTATTAACAAAGGAGAAATACTATGAAAAGAGATCCTCGTACACAAACTTTCACTGGTTATACTGCATCAAAAATTGTTGAAACCTTTGCTAGAGGTTATGTTGATACATTTAACCAAACATTTTTCTGGAGCTCAAACGATCGGGTTCCTTTTGAAGATATGCTAACTGATTTCTTTGAAGCTGGTCTTATTTCTGATGAAGTACTTCATACTTCAAATGGTTATCGTAAAGCTCAAGTTTCAAGCTTTCTTGATGACTATAAAATTGCTCAAGCAAATCGTTCACCAGAGCAAATCGCTGAAGAGCAAATGATGGCTCGAGATGCACTTGGTAATCAGCCAATTGCAAATGTCATTACTGGAGAAATCTTCTAATGAAATCCTTCTTTATAAATCTTACATCAGCCATATTGAATATGGCTTTTGTATTCTCAATCATAACCTTAATTTTTGGATAAAAATATGAACATCGCAACTCTTCGTTACACTCGCAATCTTGATGGTTTTTTTGAAACTGTTGAAACATCTCGCCATGGTGTTACTGAATTTCAAGCACTTGACTTCATCTATAGCTTACTCAACCGCATGGTTGAAACTGGTGAAATAACACTTAAAAATGTTATCTTTATCAAAACACAAGAATTTAAAGGATTTGATGAATGCCAGTAATGTTTATATATTCAGCAGTTGTTGCTATTGCTGGCTTAGTTTTAATTACTACTGGTGCTCCAGCAGTGGGTTTGGGATTTATTATTATTGGTGTTGGTTGGAGTGTCGCAGCAATGATAAATGATATAAGGAATGACAAATGAAACGCACTGACGCATATATTGGTACATTTACTAATGATTCAAAAGATTCTGCGCGAATCAAAGACCTTCGTAAATTTGTAAAATACATGAATAAAATGCTTAAGCAAGAAGGTCTTAATCATCAATATTATATCAAGCTTCAAGGTCGACTTGGTAAAGATAATCCGAATGCATGGAAATATCGTCAAGGATGTGGTTGGTCTAAGGGAGGTTATGGTTGTTGTCAATCAGTTCGCTTGCCAGATGCTGCTTATGCAGATGCATACATCTATAAAAGAAATCCATATTAATATCCAATTATATCCAATTATATCCAATTAATAAAAATAAGGGCCAGCGAAAGTTTGTCCTTATTTTTTTTTGTATAAATAGTATAAACTAAACTGCTATAGGAAAAGTTTATGCTGACATTTAAGAGTTATATAACTGAAGCAAAAGGAGTAAGCGCCAAAGCGCAGGCTGCAGAAAATAAGGCTTTTGCTGATCTTGGAAATAAATTAGTTGGATCGAAAGCTATAGTTTCTCCAGCAGGCTTTGATGCTGGTTTTCCAGACTTTGCTTATAGAGTTAAATTAAAAAATGGAAAGACTATTGATTTACACTATGAATATAAAGCTGATTATAAAGCGCAGATGGGATCAATGAGAGACTGGCATTTTAACGGCAGAAAGTTTTCAACGCCAGATTTAAAGAGTGAATCTAAGCAAGAGCTAATTGATATAATGAATAATACGCCTGAAGCTATTACTAATGGTAAAAGATTATTGAAAGATCTTAAAACTTATTTCAGTAAAGACGTTAAAAAACTATATTCTGGTTCAATGACTATTATAAAAGATAAAGAAAATCGTAAAACAAAAGCTCAAGAATTTGCTAATCAAACAAATAATTATCAAATTGCTCAAATTGCAGGTGATGTACTTGGTCAAAAAATCATTGATCATTATAAAACTAAATTTGTAAAAAATCTTAAAGATGGATCGGAAGCAAGTCTATTATTTATGATGTTAAAAGATAAAGTATGGCTAGTAGATACTAATGGCACTTTATCAAAAAGTGATATGAGTGAAATTGCTGCACAACATGGATTAACAAAATTAGATTCTTTAAAAAATTTATCAGCAAAGCTTGAAGTTCGTATTCAGCCTCGAGGACTAAATAGCCCGAAAAAACCTGCATCAATAGACGCTATGGCTAGTTTTAGATTAGCTAAAGCTCCGGCTGGCGGCGGTAAAGTAATATAGGAAAATACAATGCTTAATTTTAAATCACATATGAATGAACCTCTTAATGAAAGTGCTTTGACCGCTCTTCGTGTTGCAACAAAAGCTCATAAAGGTCAGTTTAGAAAAAGTGGTGGAGAATATATTGCTCATCCAAAAGAAGTTGCTCGATTCGTAAAACAATTTAAAAAGTCTAATAACTTATCAGCTATGATTCAAGCAGCGTATCTTCATGATACACTTGAAGATACAGATACTACATATCAGGATTTAGTTAAACAGTTTGGTGCTCTTGTTGCTGATATGGTTCAAGAAT
>Ga0208950_1000716_pt1 | contig 16666 bp, 9 predicted proteins | sample AOAMet_54_BLW_10_2_FD_188234 | JGI IMG/M metagenome (GOLD analysis project Ga0208950, IMG submission 188234) | Ammonia-oxidizing marine microbial communities from Monterey Bay, California, USA - CAN11_54_BLW_10 (SPAdes) | ecosystem: Environmental > Aquatic > Marine > Intertidal zone | place...
TACAAAGAAAAAGACAAAACTAAAGCTAAGGAAGTTATTGGATATGGAAAACACCTTTTTTACGATGAAAATGATTTTTCTAAAATAGAGTATTCTTTAGATTACAAGTTCCTCCACGACGATTTTAATTAAAAGAATTTCAATTTTTATTATGAGAATATTACTTTATTTATTAATAAGCATTTATTCTTTTACTGGATTAAGTCAACCGTATAGTTATAAGATTGGTTTATTAAAATATAATGGAGGTGGTGACTGGTATTCAAATCCTACAGCTCTAACTAATTTAATTGAGTTTTCAAATAAAGAAATTGGAACTAATATTAATCCAGAATACGACCAAGTTGAAATCGGAAGCTATTTATTATTTAATTATCCATTTGTTCATCTTACAGGACATGGTAATATAATCCTTAACCAACAGGAAGTTGATAATTTAAGAACTTATTTAATAGCAGGTGGATTTTTACATATTTCTGATAATTATGGCCTAGATCCGTTCATAAGAAAAGAGATTAAAAAATTATTTCCCGAACTTGATTTTGTTGAACTTCCATATACTCATACAATTTACCACCAAAAATTTGATTTTAATAATGGACTACCCAAAATACATCAACATGATGAAAAACCATCCGTAGGATATGGCCTAATATATAAAGGAAGATTAATCTGTTTTTATGACTTTGAGTGTGATTTAGGAGATGGCTGGGAAGATGCGGAAATTCACAGAGATAGTGAAGAAAGCAGAACTAAGGCGCTTCAAATGGGAGCAAATATTCTTTCCTATACTTTTATTGGAAAGAAAGATTAATCTTTCATATGCTTTAAATTCATTCCGTACAATACAATAAAAATTATTGGGAAAATTAAAGAAACTACTAGCTGTCCTAAATTAAAAGGATTAACAGTAAAGGGTACCAATAAAATAAATACTTGAATGATTATGTAACCATAAAACCCAATTTTTTTTAAATTCCACATCATATATACAAATACAATATTAATTAAGTATAAAGTTAAATACCAAATGGAGGTTTTATCCATTAAGTTAAATATCTCTTTGTACATGCTTACCATTTCATCACTAGGGAGAATATCAAACATTTTTTGTTTTACTGTGTCGTTTATAAACAATGAGTAAAGAGTAGAAACAAATATTTGAAAACCTGCCCCTATCCAGCTAAGAATACAAAGTAACTTTAACAACGTTGGCCTTTCATCCATATTTAAAGGAGAATTATCTGGATTATCAAATGTTGGAATTGACTCATTCATAGTTGCAGGTTATTTATTCAGAATATATCCAAGGGTATCCAGGAATTATTTTTTTCGCATCTAAATTTTGAAGGTCTTTAATTCTTTTTAAAAGTTTTTTCAAATTATCAGAGGATTCATCACACAAAAAATACCATGAATCATTTTTATTTCTTATAATTTTAGGAGAAATATTATATTCTCTAATATAAATTTGTTTAAAATCTTTAGCATTATTAAAATCTTTAAAAGCACCAATAATTACATTATATAACTTTTTAGTATTCTGATCTGATATTTTATCATTGTCGTAAATTTTTTCAAACGTTAAATCATTTTTTATACTTTCTGTAGCCTTTTTAATTAGTGAATCTAGATCTTTACTATCGAATTTTAAATTATTTGTTACACGTTCTAGACCATAAACAATACCATTAAGACTATCCTTTAAAGAATTTATACTGTCTCTGTTTTTCTGGATTTCCAAATCAAGTTTTAGTTGTTTTTGTTCAATAAAATCTGTTTTTTCAAACAAAGAATTATTTTGATTTTTTAAATCCTCAATCTCTTTAAGTTTAGAAAAATCTTGATTTTTACGCAAAAGAAATTTTATTGAGATTTCCTGAGAAGTGAAACTATAATTGAGCAAAGAATTAGTAGGAAGTTCGTAGGTATAAGAAATTTGAATTGAGTTATCAAATAAAACGCTAGCTGAAACTCCTGCACTATTTTTATGAGAGTAATTTAAGTTGAAAAAGTATTTATTTCTATAATCTAATAGAAGATTTGCTTCATAATTAAAAGGAATTCCTTGAACACTTTGTAATAAAAATATTGGAGTAATATGAAAATTGTCGCTTTTTAAGGAAAAGTTGTAATGAGCATGAATATTATATTGACGAATAAAACTATAATTAAGGTCTTTTGTATCGTTATCGTTAAAATAAACAACTGTATTTTGAAGTATGTTTTTTGCTAAAGCTCCAATTACAAACTTTTTATACCTATAGTTAAAAGCAAAATCAGCATCGAAACCTGTATATTTCTGATTACTTTCAAATAGTACTGATTCAAATTTATCTAAAGCAATAATTTTATCAAACAAAATTCTAGTTTGAAAAAAGCCACCAGATAATGCAAAACTTAAATCACTTTCTTTTGAGAATCTTACTTTATACTTATAGGTTAAATAACCACTTGTCCTACCAATTACATTTGTTATATCGTTTGAAACTCTAAATCCAATTGCACTTTTTTTGTTTTCTAAAGGGGAATCAAAAGTTATTTGTTGTATTTCAGGTGCACCCACAAATCCTGCCCACTGTTTTCTATAACCAAGAAAAATGTTTTTTTCTGCGTCACCAATCATTGAAGGATTTAATAAATAAGGATTAAAAACATAATGGGAATTATATTCCATTTGCTGACTCCTTACAATTAAAGAAGAAGTGAAAATTATTAGAAAAAATATTTTTTTAGATATCTTCATTATTTATTTCTTAGTAATGTTATTGCCCCTCTATATACTTTATCACTATCAGTGAAATTTATAATATAATAGTAGGTGCCATCAGGTAATTCATCATCATTTAAATATCCATTCCAATCATTTTTATAATTATCGTCATAGTAAATCTCAGTTCCTCTACGATTGTAAATATAAACTCTAGCTGTAGATAATGATTCTATATTTTCAACATACCATGTATCATTTTCACCATTTCCATTAGGTGTAACTACGTTATTTACAAAAAGCTTAAAATCATTAATAACTTCAATATTTAAAGTGTCACTATTTATACAACCATTAAAATCTGTAACTTCTAGAATATAATCTGTAGTCAAAGTTGGGGACGCTTCAGGATTAAAAATAGTATTATTATTCAATCCTTCTAAAGGACTCCAATTAAAATTAATACCACCAGAAATAAAAGCTAATAATTGTACAGAGTAGCCCTTACTAACCGAGGTGTCTTTTCCTGCAAAAACAGTTGGCAAAGGAAAAACTTCAACAGTTTTTTCAATAGAGTCTTTACAACCAAAACTTGATGAACTAATCAATTTCACAGTTTTTATTCCAGAACTACTATAAACATTTATTGGGTTTTCTATTGAAGATGTTTGACCATCTCCAAAGTCCCAACTAAAAGTAAGTGGACTAGCGTCACTAATTAAAGACTGATTAGTGAAAATTAAATCCTGATTAATACAAGCTTCTAAAAAAGTGAAATTTGCAGCTGGAAACGGATTTACAACTACATCAATAAGAGTGTCATTTAAACAGCCATTACGGGAAGTTGCTGACAATTTCACATTGAAGATACCTTCATTTAAATATAAGTGAGAAGGGTTCTCAACAATAGAATTTTGACCATCTCCAAAGTCCCACAAATAATTAGAAATAGAGTCAGTTGATGAAATCAAAGAATTATTTGCAAACTGTGTAGCTGAACCATAACAGGCATTTGTAAAAGTAAAATTAGGATATGGAAGTGGATTAATATTAATTATTTTTACTAAAGTATCTCGGCATCCTGAATTTGAAGAAGAAATTAATTGAACATTATAACTTCCTGCTACCAAATAATTGTGAGATGGATCGTTAAATATTGTAGTATTCCCGTCTCCAAGGTCCCATGAAAAACTTAGCCCACCTGGAATTGAAGAGTTTTGAAAAATTGCAGCTTCATTGAAACAAACATCATTAAAAGAAAAATTGGCACTTGGTATTGGACTAACAGCTAAAATTTTAGTTATTGAGGAACTACATCCATCTGTAGAACTTACACCCAAAGTTATATTATAATTATTATTACTTGAATACAAATGAGATGGACTATATTCATTTGAGAAAAATCCGTCACCAAAATTCCAATTAAAAGTTAAATTAGGTGTTAAAATTGTATCTGTAGTGTTTATAAAATTTGATGAATCATAAAGACATATACTATCTACAGTAAATAATGGGTTTGGAACAGGATAAACAATAACAGTATCAATATAAGAATCTGAACATCCTGTATTGGTATTTGAAATTAAGCTTACGGAAAAAGTATCGGGAACCAAATAAGTATGAGATGGACTATTTAATCCAGAATTAGATCCATCTCCAAAATTCCAAATATATGAAATTGAAGAAGCTGTTGTTACAGTAGTATTAATAAAATTAATAGCTTGTCCTAAACATACACTATCACCAATAAATGTGATATTAGCTCTAGGATAAACATTCACATCTTTAGTTATTGAATCTGCACAACCATTACTAGATTGAACTCGTAATTTTACATCATAATTTGAATGTCTAGGGAATATATAAACTGTATCACCATTTAAAGAATTATAGGATCCTGTCCCATCACCAAAATCATAAATATAGGAAAGTGAACTTCCTATTGAAGAGTTAGAAAATACCATATTATCACCATCGCAAACATCAGATTGTGTGAAATTAGCAACAGGATTCGAATTTACTATAACGTCTGTAATTCTTAAAGAATCTGTACATCCTTGATTTGAAGATGCAACAAGAAATACATTATGATTTCCTGAAAAAGGTAAAGTAATTAAAGGATTTTTTACATTACTACCTAAACCAGAACCAAAATTCCAGTTGTAGGAACTTATTTGTCCAGATGAAATAGTAGAAGTGTCATTAAAACTAGTTAGTGACCCTTGACAAACCGTGTCGTAACTAAATCCTAATACTGGATTAGGATAAATTGAAATTGTTTGAGAATTACTTGTGTCATTAATACAACCACCACTATTAACTATCACTCTATAAATTGTTGTATCTGTTAAATTGGTATAATCTAATTTATTTGTATTATTAGATATATCTAACCAAGTAGAACTGTTATCAGTTGATTTTTGCCAATTTGATACTGAACCTACATGACCAGTTAGCTCTAAGCTTCCATTGTTAGTTACATTACATACACTATTTCCTCCAATTAAATAACCAGCATCGACTATTGGATAAATGTTGGCTTTAAAAAAATTTGAAGTATCGGAGGGACATACCTCATTTTTAAGAATAGCTCTAAAATACATAGAATTTACCATTGAATTAAAGTTATAATAAGGGTTGTTATTATTAATATTATTCCAAGGGCCCCCGATATTAAATGATGATTCCCAGGAAGTTATACTACCGTTGATATTTTCCAGATAAACACTATCAAAATTTGTAATCGGACACAGGTTCGAAATATGAACACTACTGTCTAAACCAGAGGTTTGTAAAACTGATGATTGGGTTTTGAGAAGTCCACCATTAGAAAATGAATTTACTTCAACATTGGAAGATATAGTTTGAGAATTACAACCGCCTGTTATTTGAACTGTTAAGGAATATACACCAGATGTGTCTATTGTTGAGTTAGGAATCACAACTCTATGGCTATCTAAACTTGCAGGTAAAGCAACTCCATCTTTTTTCCAAGAATATGTTGCGGAAGGGTTGTTGGTAGCAACTATACTTATTTCATCACCTTGGCAATAAGGACCCGTATTAGAAATACTAATATCATCAAAAATCTCAATTTCAGATTCAACTGTAAAAGTAATATTAGCAGATGAATATTTTCTAGCTCTTACCCAATCAATACTAGCTGAAGAATTTCCTGATCCTTGATTTAAAGAACTTAGTAAAATTCGATGATTTCCTAACTGGTTTTGAGATTCATTATAATTCGGGTAAATTCCTCCAGGCCAAGATAAATAAGAAAAATTACTAGCATATTTTGAATACGACCAGGTACCTAAAACATTTAAAGCTGAAAAATTTGCTAATGAAATTGTTGATCTACAAAGAGCCGTATTTGTTGCACTAGATGAATCTAATTCCATCAATGAATTTCCCCCATAGGCATTGTAAGACATACCTAAACCAGATGAAGAACTCTCAATTCCTAAAAACAATTTTCCATTAGAAATAGTTTCTAAATCCATTTCAACAGTTACTGGTTCACTGTCGGTAAAAATAGAATCAGATATTATAGACGCATTATTTCCAGATGATGAAGCTAAAATTAAATTTCCGTTAGAAAAAGTTATATTATTATTATTGGAATCACAACTAGACCACTTTGATGATAATATAGATCCATTAAAATCATCAAACATTTCAAAAGTTGCAGAGCCATTTGAATTTGAAATTTCACCAGTTTTCCCATAAAAAATAAAAATAGAAGTATTACCAGTTGGTGCAAGACTATCCATTTTAACCCAAAAGCTTGTAGATGAAGTATTGTAAGTATCGTCATCTATCCAAAAGTTTAGATCATTTCCATTAAAATCAACAATTCTTACATCGCTACCGTTAGCTTGAGCTTTAGAATTAGAAACTAATGAGGCAGTTGGCAAAACAAATTCAACTTGGAAATCACTTAATAATGTTGAACTTGGATTATTAAATTTGATTTCCTGTCTATAATTCCAGCCGTATTTACATGGTTGTGAAAAAGCTACTGTACTAGAAATTAATATAATTGTTAGTAGAGAAAAATAATATTTTAAGATTCTTTTCAAAATTAGATTTTTATAAATTTAATTGTCTTAATGGAGAAACTACTGTAAATAGTTACTAAATACACACCATTTGGTATGTTGTCAATTTGAATTTGTTTTTGAAAATCATTAAATATGAATATTTTCTCTTGTAATAAAAGTTCTCCTGTTAAATTATAAATACCTATGTAAGCTTCAAATAAAAATTCATTATTTGTCTGGAAATCTAGAATGAAATTTCCATTATTAGGATTTGGATATAATTTACAATCTATTTCTGTGTAAACTGCAAACTCTTCATTTAAAATAGGACTATTTTTCTTGCTAGGTCTAATAACAATTTTCTTTTCAAGTGATGCTATACAAGAAGTATTCCTTACTGTTAGTTGAGCAGTTACCGTATCATTGGTAACTGAGTCATTAAAAGAATTTAACCATACACTATGAATAGGTGAATCAATATCATAAATTGAATCGTTTATAAGCCACGAAGAAGTGAAAGGTGAGGGATAAGATAGATTGATGAATTTTACAGAATCACCTTGACTAACAATGGAAGTTGATAAGAACTGAGCATTTAATTCTTGGTTTGTTGAGTTTACCTTTATTGTATCTTTTGCATTACAATTTAAAGTGTCTGAAATTATTACATTATACAAGCCAGTATCACTAACAAAGAGTGAAGAACTATTTGAATTATTTATTAGCAAGCCATCTTTATACCATTCATGTTGAATATCATTATTGTTAATACCTGTTGACAATTCAAGATCACTTCCAATACATTTCACCAAGTCAGTTCCTAAGTCAACATCTAAAACAGGAGAAAAGTTGACTAGAATTGTATCTTTAGATTTACATAAACCAGGACTTAAACTATCCCCTACTTCAACTATATAGTTACCTGCACTATTAATAAATAAAATAGAATCTGTAGATCCATTACTCCAATTAAAAGTAGCACCATAATTACTTAAATCATCCATTACTAAAGTATTGTAGCTACAAAGTAAAGTATCAGTAATTCCACCAAGAAGTTGAAAAGTAGGTGTTTCATATGCCGCAACATAAAGACTATCCGAACTAGAGCAAGTTCCAAAAGAAATTTCGCAACTGTAATATCCAGAAGAATTAATATTTATCGAAGAATTGGATCCAATTAAGTTTTGGCTTGCGTCTGTCCACAAATAACTATTTGATAAAGCATCAGAATTTACAGTAACTGAATCACAAATATTTATAGAGTCATTACCAAAATTATTAATAAAACTTAAATCAAGTTGTGGATTTGATCTGGGTATTACAGAGATAACATTTGTTAAATTACATGTTGTAATTGTATCCTCAATTAATACAGTATAAGTATTTAGTTGAGAGACCCATATTCTACTACTATTTAAAGGATAGTTTGAAGATAATTGTGGATTCCAAGAATAAGAATAATTGACACCAAAGGGCAAACTGTCAGTAAGCATACTATCCCCAACGCATGGACTGAGTGTGTCCGAAAATGTAGAGAAATTAACAGGACTTAAATTAATAATAGCATTAATCGAATCTTCTCCAGGACAGTTGTTTTGGTCTACAACCAAGACTTTATATAGTCCTGAAGAATCAATTTTAAGAAATCTTGAAGTTCCAATAGTATCTATAAGCCCTGTTAAATTAACTTGACCGTTAGAATAGGAATATGTATATGACGAGTTGGAATTAAACCAATAATAATCTGCATCTACACTTCCACAGTCTAAAACTGATGAATCACAAGCGCTTGATGAAGATATTTGTGGGGAAAATGAAGAGTTTAAAGTTATACTAATAGTGTCTCTATTAATACATCCATTTAAGTCTGTAGACTTAACATTGTAAGTATTTGAATAATTAACAATTATACTATCAGTTGTTAATCCATTGGACCAAAAATTATTACAATTTTGAGGTGCATTTAAAACGTAAGAAGTACCACAAGTAGAAATTGAATCTTGGCCAAAATCAACATTTGGAATGGGAAATATTTGAATAGTGTCTAATATTCTAGATATACAATTATTATTAGACGTAACAGTAAGTTCAATTAGTTTAGTGCCCGTGTCACTAAAAATTAATGGTGAGGGATTTTGAGCTAATGTAGGTGTAGAAGGCAATGGATACTCAAAATTCCAACTATGGCTAGAAATGGTATTGTTATTGTCTACAAAAGATAAAGAAGCAAAAGAAACTGGCAAACCTAAACATTGGTCATTTGGAGAATTTGTGAGAGCTACTGGAATTGGATTAATTTCAATATTTTTTGTTTTTTTGGAAGAACATCCATTACTAGAAGTTTGTGTTAATTCTACATTATAAGTACCAAAATTATTGAAATTTTTAAGAGCATTGGTATCATTAGAGGTGGAATCATCTCCAAAATCCCAAAATGAAACAAGAGAATCTGAATTAGGATAAAAAAGTATGGTGTCATATAAACAAAAAGAGTTCGTAGGAGAATTTAGATTATTTCTAGACAAAAAGTCAATACTAGGAGAAGGAAAAATTTCTACAGATTTAGAAGTTGAATCTGAGCAACCATTGGAAGATGTTACTTTTAGTTCTGTTGAATAAGTACCATTTTGAGAATAAACATAATAAGAATTATAAAAATTAGAAACAGAAACATTACTAAAATTCCATTTGGAGCTAGTTATAGAGTCTGAAATTAAAATAGTAGATTGATTTGAATAAAAAACTGTATCGTTTTCACAGGTATCATTAAAAGTAAAGTTTGCATTTGGAAGTGGAAAAACATTAATAGTTTTAACAATTGTATCACGACAAGTACCAGCTATGTCGGCAATTAGTTCTACTTCAAAGGATCCTGAAGAAGGAAATGTGTTAGATGGATCTTCAAGATTTGAGGTTGCTACTCCAAAATTCCAATTATAATTTAAACCTCCATAAGTAGTGGTACTTAGATTAGTGAAATTTATTGGAGTCTGATCACAAGAGTTTTGAAAACTAAAATCTGCAGAGGGATATGGTAAAACAGTAACAGTTCTTTCGCACGAACTAAAACATCCACTAGAATCTGTTATCGTTAGCTGAACACTATGTACTCCAGATTGAGTATATAGAAATGAAGGGTTTTTTAAAGAAGAAATATTTGAACCATTATTAGAATAATAATCAAAGTCCCAATTATAAGTCATATTTGATGAATCTGAAGAATCTGGATTAGCGCTAAAATTCATTGGATCACCTATACATGGAAGATTGATTCCAAAACAATTACCAGTTCCAAATTCAGGTAAGTCAGAGGATTTAACTTTTATAGAATCTTTATTTAAGCAACCTCTTGAGTCTTCAATAGTAATTAAATACCAACCAGATTGATTAACAGATAAAGTAGGTACTGGAGTTGAAGATCCATTATTTGGTGTTAAAGTAGTTGAAAAAACTCCATCCTTAAACCATTCTACACTACAACTAGGAGTGATAGAATCAAACTCTATTACTGCATTATTTCCCGAACATACAGCTGTTGAATCTAACGATAAGTTTACTTCAGGTGGATTATTACAATCTTTTTTTCCAACAGTAATAATAGATTGGTTTAATGGAGCGTTTAAAGAAGGCTTCCAGCCAAAATTATTATTATCAGTTATTATATTACTTACTGTATCAGTAGTTGCACCAACTTGACTCCAGGTTTGACCATAATTATCACTTATATAAATATCCAAACTATCTTCATTCATGGATCTTAAAAGATTATTATGATATTCTATTTCTGGGCTGTTTAGTTCCACAGGTTCAGTTACTACAAAATATCGATTAAAAGATGTGTCTGATACATTTGGAATATAAGTACCATATCTACTATACTCAACGGAGTCGTTATAATTGTCAGAGTGATTAATTGACAGTCCAATATTGTAATCGTTAGGAAATTCAGTAGTAGATGATGATGCGTAAGGTCCTATTACAAATACTTTTTCTAATGAATCCGAAGAAGGAATAATCAAAGAACTATTTGATTCTCCAGAAATACTTCCATAAGTATTAGTTCTTGCGGGCAGTAACGGATCAAGATTATATTTAAACTTTAGTTCTAAATTTACAGAGTCAAGTGTAATATTTGAACTCCCAGAAAGATCAAAAGAATCCCAAACTTCTAAATTCCCAAAATTAGAATTTGAATTAGTAATGTTTAATCCAAATGGATTTGAGTTTTGAAGATTATTTAAAACTGTATTATTTGAAATGTTTAGTTTTTGAATAATAGTACTATTATTAAAAATTATTTTTCCGTTAGGGGGGACCCCATTTGATCTATTATATGCTATAAAAGTTCTATTTGTTAAATTAGTAGTAACATCATGAAAAAAATCTCCATTTAAAAAAATAGATACATCATTCTTCATACTAATTGCTGAGTCAGACTTTAAATCTCCAAAAATATACGTATCACCTTGGATATCTAATGGAAGACCAAAATGATAGAATTGACCATTTACAAATACTTTAGTAATTAAAATTAAGCAAAAAATAATATTTCTATAAAATTTAATCATAGCTTTATTATGTAGTATAAGGAATGATATTCTGGATTGTTTGTTATACTACCTAATCCCGATGTTGTTGATGGAATATCAAGATTATGAGAATGACTACCAGAAGAAGAAACAGAATGTGTATGGTCTTTATTAGAGATTACATAACCATTACAAACATCCGCACAGCCACTAAATACACCTTTTCTATTTGAGAATGTAGCACCACTATAAGTATCACTTGAAGATGGTCCACTTACTGAATGTGTATGATTTCCAGCTGTAGTAGTAGATGTATTTGGAGGGTCTAATTTGTGAGTATGTGAAGGTGTAGAGCTCCCTCCAGTTGCATTTAAAGAATAATTTAGTCCTGAACCCACAATAAATCTATTACTTAAATTAGGTGTTAAATTAGAACCATTACAAACGTGCCAATTAGTATTTACTTCAGAACCTATAATAGGATAATTTCCGCTAATAGTTCCATACCACATTATAATAGTCCCTGTTGGAACTAAGTCATGATTATCTGTTTTAATAGAACCATTAACATTTATATCCCCACCATCTTTTTGTAAAAATAGTGTAGAATTAGAATTTCCATTTTTCGCCATTATACCATTATCATCTATTAATAAATGGTTTTGAGAAGGATTTCCAATTAATAAATATCCAGTATTACTTGCAAGTGAAGATGGAGAGCCACCTTCAATTGTAACTTTAGCAGAAGGAGAGCTAGTTCCAATTCCTAAATTACCATTTGAAATTAATGATGAAGTTTTAAAAGTACTATTATAATTCCAAGCAGAAAATGCATTTAAATTTACTCCATCTTTTGAATAAAAAATTAAATCTTTTGTATTATCATAAAATACTAATCCTTGAGGTGAAGTTGGTAAAGTTGTGGGCTGTGAAAGTAAAAGCACTCTGTTCGAAGTGTTTTTCAAATCAAGAATAATACTATCATCAACTGGCAATGAACTTCCAATATTAACTTGACCAAAAATTGATATTTTTATAAATAAGACGAAATAAAAAATATATTTTTTCATTTTAAAGTTTTATCATATAAAAAAGTGAATGGAAAAGAGGACGATTTTCAGTATCAGATGGACCAGTAGATGTTTTTGAAGGTAAATTTGCAGAGTGACTATGGGAATCACTAGACCAAGAAGAATGACTATGAGATTTATTAGCTCCATCAAGACCATCATTAAAATAAATACATTCTCCAACTCTACCACTTCCACTAGCTGAACCAAAACTATGGGAGTGACTAGGAGAATTTGTTGTTAATTTATTGGATGGGTTAAAACTATGAGTATGTGTTGACGATGATTGTCCTCCAGTATCATTCAATGAATAACTAGAACCTGATCCAACTATGAATTTATTTCTTAAATCTGGTGTTGAATTATTCCCATTACATATATGCCAATTAGTATTTTGGGCACCATTAATTATTGGATAATTACCACTAACAGAACCAGAGTACATCACAACTGAACCAGCTGGAAGTAAGTCAAAACTATTTTGTTTAATTTTTCCATTGACATCTACATCACCTCCGAATTTTTGAAGTTCTAAAGTTCCAGCTGAGCTAGTGTTAGTTTTAGATAATACTTCATCATCATCAAATACAAGGTGTTGTGAGGTTTTATCTCCTAATAAGAGAAATGCATTATTACTAGATAGACTTAAAGCATCACCGTTAGAAATGGATAACTTATGGGTTGGAGTTGATAATCCAATACCTATATTAGTACCATTAAAGTAGATATTTTTAGTTGAAATATCATAATTCCATATGGAAGAAAAATTTGTTAAAGAACCATTTAAGGAAAATTCAACTTTTTTCTCTGTAATATTAAAAAATAATAATCCAGGAATTGAATTAATTGAACTGTTAAAAGATAGTTGAAGCCCTCTATCATCATTATTAGATAGATTTAAAATAACATTTGGTATTGAATCACTGTTGCCTATACTTACCTGAGAAAATAAGCAATTTATTTGAACATAAAACAATATATAAAAAATAATAAATCTCATCTTTTAATCATAAAATATAATGAATAATATGAAGGTCTATTATCATATGAACCTGAACCTGAAGTTTGATTTGGTAAGTTTACATTATGTCCATGCGATGTGGAACTACTTCTGTGTGAATGACTTTTCCAAGCTTTAGTAACTGAACATCCTGGTGGATCAGGACCAGAAATATGACTAGTGTTAGCATTTGATGTGTGGTTATGAGAGTCAGTATTCACCGTAAAATCATCAAAATTCACATCATGTGAATGGGAATTTGTGTTTGAACCACCAGTAATTCCTTTAGCATTTCCATATTCTGAACCTACACCTACAATAAATCTATCTCTTAAATCTGGTGTTGAATTATTTCCATTACATATGTACCAGTTAGTATTTTGGGCTCCATTAACCAATGGATGATCCCCAACAACTGATCCTTTCCACATCATTATTGTTCCAGGTGGAATATAATCTGTTCCTTTTTGTAATAAATTACCGTTAATATTAATAGATCCTGACCCTTGTTTTTGGAGTTCTAAAGTAACCTGGTCAGGATTAGTATTAGCTTGATTCTTCGCCATAAATCCTAAACTATCAAATAATAAGTGATTAGAACTATTTGAACCAATAGACATATAACCTGATGAACCATTTGACAATGTTGCTTCAGAACCTCCACTAATTGTAAGTTTTACAGATGGATTTAAATTTCCTATTCCCACCTTACCTCCAAGATTATAAGTAACATTGTTAGTTACATATGGGTTGTAGTCCCAAGTTGAAATTGCATTTAAATTTGATCCATCTTTTGAATAAAAAATCATATCATCATCTGAATCAAATATCATCATACCTTGTGGCCCAGTAGGTAAAATACTAGTTTTAGAGGGAAGAAGAAGTGCTCTGTTAGTACTATTTGTTAAATCCAAAATAACATTTGAATTTGGCAATGAAGAATTTCCTATACTTACTTGGCAGAGTACGATATTTGCGTAAAAAGAAATAAATATTATGTAAATAAATTTATTCATCATGAATTTATTCTGCTTTAAATAGTTCAATTTTTATCACTTCTGACATTATTACTATTCCATCGTTAGTGTAGGTTCTAACTTGGTAATTATATAAGCCAGGATTTATATCATCAATATAAGAATTTTCCTGAACCAGTTTGGAATAAGGCTTAAGAATATTTTCATCTGTAGATCTGTAAATAACACTGCCTTGAACTTCAATCTCATTATTTTCTAAATTCCAGTTTAAAAGAACTCTCTTTTTTCTTTGATTTAGTTCTGAAGCTAAGATAATTTTTGAATTTAACTTCTCAATTGGGTTATAACCAAAAAATGGTTTTGATGGTTCAGATATATTTCCATTTACATCAATAGCTTTAAGAATGTAAAGATATTCAGTTTCGGAGGATGTTTGCCTATCTCTATAAATTGTAATGTCTTTAGGAATAGTTTGAGAATTAACCTTTATAAAACTCGAAGAATCACTTTTTAATTTTCTAAATAAATTATACCCTTCTAAATCATTTTCAATATTTGGCATCCAAGAAATAACAATTATACCATCTTTAAATTCTACATTTTTAATTATAGGATGATTTGGAGGAGTAACATCAGGCATTTGAGCTAAGGAATTGATGGATGGCTTACTTCTATTAAATGAAGTGTCAACAGCAATAACCCTGTAAACAAACTTATTTCTAATATTTTTTGATAGCTTTTCGGAAAATGAATTTTTTATTATTGGTTTAGAATTTATATTTATGAAATGATTGTCTGAATTATCTTCATCGTTTAAAGACCTTTGTATGAAATAACCCTTCAAGTCAGATTCTAAATTATTATCCCAACTAAGATTTATAAATCCCGGTCCGGTTTCAGATTGCAAGTTTTTAGGTGAATCTGGTGGTAACATATCATGAATCTGCAAATATATTTTTCCAGAATAAGATTCATTTCCAGAAAAGTCTAAAGAAGAGCAGTAGTAGTAGTAATCACCCGTATTAGTTACTCTGTCATTAAAAAAAGATACTGTTTTGGGAATTGTTTTTAAATTTATTTTTTCATAAGGTCCTTCTAAAATATTACTTCTATAAATATTAAATCCTAGTAAATCTTCTTCTAAAACATAGTCCCAACTTAAATCTACAGTCATTTTAGAATCATGCTTAACTGGCGTTAGATTAAAAGGTTTTAATGGTGGGTCAAAATCTTTTTTAGCTATAAAAATTTCTTCAGATTCAAATGATTCTTTTCCAAAATAATCTAATGCAATGAATTTATAAGTGTAGTTAAATTCCTTATTAATATTTTCATCTATATAAAAAACCTTAGGAAATGAAATATTTCCCTTTCTATCTTTACTTTTTTGAATTGCTCTTGGTGTTTTTGTTATTTTTCTAAAAGTACTATCATTGGTTTTTCTATAAACATCTACCCCATAGTATCTAAAAATTTCTGGTTTCCAACTTATATCACATCTTTTCTTGAATCTTTCAATTTTAATTGAGTCTGGAGGAGGAGATTTAGTATAACTAGAACAGGTATGTTTTTTAGAAATTGCTAATTCAAAATTTGAACCAGCACCAACTAATTTATATTGATAAGAAAGTCCTTCTCTAGCAATTTTATCATAGTATATTATTCCAATAAGATTTGCCATGTAATTACTATATATAGATTTTATTAAAACAAATACTCTTGGCAAACTAGATTGAAAATCATTATAACTACTCTGAAGTGTGAAATCGTATAATCCTTGCTGTTCGGAATCTAAATTTTCATCCTTGCCAGATTTACGAGTAAGGTTAATTGGAATAGAATTTAATTTCACCCAGTCTGTACCTTCTTCTCGTCTGTATAAGTCAAAACCATCTTCTCTATATATTGAATTTGTAATCCATTTAATTACCAGGCCTTGGTCATTGTCAAAATTATTAGATACAAATAGTTCCGCTGATTTTTCATTATTAATATTTGTAAAACTATCAATTAATGAAGTTGAGTAAATCATTTTACTTTTTAACGGTTTACTAGTTTGTTGAGTTAAATTACTGATAGAATCATTTGACTTAAAAATACTATCAACTTGCCCATTTATAAAAATTGGAAATAAAAATAATAATATGTAAAATGAAAATCTCATTTAAAAACTAGTATTAAATTGCATGTCAAAGTCTGCTTTTATTAAATCCAATATATTAATATATCCAGCTAATTTACCTTCAACTCTTGTTTTATCTTCAAAATAAAGATCCAATTCTCCAGATATTTCAGCTTCAGCTATAGTTAAGCTTCCACCAATAGGACACCAATAAT
>Ga0208950_1000719_pt1 | contig 16599 bp, 18 predicted proteins | sample AOAMet_54_BLW_10_2_FD_188234 | JGI IMG/M metagenome (GOLD analysis project Ga0208950, IMG submission 188234) | Ammonia-oxidizing marine microbial communities from Monterey Bay, California, USA - CAN11_54_BLW_10 (SPAdes) | ecosystem: Environmental > Aquatic > Marine > Intertidal zone | place...
ATGTAATATTGCAAACCAAAATTGCTTCTTTAGCTCAGTTGGTTAGAGCATCTGACTGTTAATCAGAGGGTCCAAGGTTCGAGTCCTTGAAGAAGCGCAATGAAAATGAGAGAGTTACGACATAAAGTTGTAACTCTCTTTTCTTTTAACTCAACCAAGCCCTGCATTTCCTTTTAGATTTTTAAGGTGATCTTCATATTCAATTTACCTAATAATACCTATTATTTTTAATTAGTATTTACTTTATTCTTAACTTGAAAGTATAAAACTTATAAAATGAAGAAATTACTATTCTTATTGATGTTTCCAATTATTGGCTTTAGTCAATATACTTTTATACCAGACCATAATTTTGAGCAAGTGCTTATAGATTTAGGTCATGATGATATTGTTGACGGAAAAGTGATTACTGCAAATATTAACTCTCTCGACACATTAATTGTTCATGAAAAATCAATTTCGAATCTTAAAGGGATAGAAGCATTTACTTCTTTAACTTTTTTGGGTTGTATTAATACTCAAATTACAAGCTTAGATGTAAGTAAAAACACCGCTTTAATAGAACTATATTGTGGCGATAATCAACTAAAAAAATTAGATGTAAGTGGATGTCTTTCTTTAACTACATTTAAATGTAGCAATAATCAACTTATAAGTTTAGATGTTAGTCATAATACTGCATTGACTAAACTAGAATGTAGGGATAATCAACTAAAAAGTTTATTATTAAGTAAAAATACTTATCCTTCATTGGCTCGAATTAAATGCATGAACAACCAGCTTAAAAGTTTAGATTTAAGTAGCTTCATTGCTCTAACTCATTTGTATTGTAGTGATAATCAAATAACAAAATTAAATGTAAGTAAAAACACTTCTTTAACTCATTTGTTTATTGGGGATAACAAGGTTAAAAAGTTAAATATTAGTAAAAATTTGTTCTTACATTCTTTGGGCTGTGACAACAATCAACTTAGTAAATTAGATACTAGAAATAACAAGGGTTTAAAAACTTTGAGATGTGATAATAATAAATTTGACTGTGATGCCATAAAAGCTAAATATAGTTTATAAACGAACAATAACTAACCTCTCTTTGCTTTCTTAACTAAGTCAACTTTTTATTATTTTAATGGTTTAAAAATTACAAAATGAAGAAGTTAATTATTATATTGTTTTTATATCCAGTTTTTTTAAAAGCTCAAAAACAAGCATATTTAGAGTCAAATTGGGGGATTTGTTATAGTAATGATTTTGGAGCTGTTATTCCTGGAACTTCATTTTTAATTGGAAAAACAATGGATTTTAATAATAGATTTATTGATATGCAAATTGGGTTGGCCCTACCAACTGGAGTAACAGCAAAAATTGGAATTGGAAAATATTTTAATGATGAAAAAAAATCAAATATTAGTTTTGGGGTTAGACCATGGCCTTTACATGGTTATGCTCAATTAGGGTTTGACACAAAAGAAGGGAAAAGTGTTTTGCTTACATTTGAAGGCGGAACCGGACAAGAAATTTCATTTTTCTCTTACGGGCTAGTAACTGTTGGCTTTAGGTGGGATATATTTAAAAATAAGAAATAATCAATACTATTTCCCTTAACCCAAATCCAACTAATGAAAACGTTACAATTAGCATAAATAATTTTAATGGAAATATCCAAACTGAGGTTTACGACTTAATTGGAAATAGGCTTCAAATAAGTAATGAAACTACAATTAGCTTTCAAGATTATGCAAGAGGAATTTATCTTCTTAAAGTTGCTTATGGTGATAGAGTTGAGGAAGTGAAAGTGATTAAGGACTAACCTCCCTTTGCTTTCTTAACTAAGAGACGTTTTTTTTTGTTTTTCAATTTAAGTGTCAATTTATATATTAATATTTTTGATATTTAATTTTGATTATTACTTTTATAATGAAAATCAAATATTAAATATGTATCTAATTGAACATTTATTACACATTAACGCGCCACTAAACAAAGTATATGAAGCTATTAAGGAAGTAGAAAATATTAAGCAGTGGTATACCAATGATGTTGTGGAAAACTCGGACAAAACCAAAACCTTTAAATGGGGAGAAATGTTTCTTAATGCAAAATGTAATGAAATTGAAAATGAGAAAATTACTTGGGAATTTATAGAATCTTCTATGCCTATAGAATCGCTTTATATGACTTACGAGCTTAGCGAAAATGAAGGGAAAACTCGTGTAAGATTTTCATACGGTGCTTTTACTGAAAAGTCCGATTTTTATGCCAACCAAAATTTTAGTTCTGCAAAATATTTAGAAAGTTTAAGACAATTTTGTCAAACTGGAAATGGAGAAGCATTTGGGTCTGATTCTTACAGATCTTAATTAAGTCTCCTAGTAAAACCTATGATTTTTAATTAGGATTTGCATTTTTCTTAAATTAATGGGTTAAAACCTATAAAATGAAGAAGGTAATATTCTTATTCATATTTCCTGTATTGTTTTTGGAGAGCAGATCTGGGTCTGTAGCTGCTGAAATAGTCAACGAAAATAAGCTAAGTTTTATAGAAAAGTTTGCAGGCACTTCTTGGACAAATGGTACAGATACCATAATTTTTAAGCACTTAAATGGAGAGATTTCAAACTGGAGTGATTTTGTAGGGCCAGAAATGTGGTATTTGCGTAGAGTTGATGGCCCATTTTTTATTTTGCCGTGTGAACAATGTTATACTGGAAATGAATGCCATATGTGTGGTTATAACGCTATTCGATTTAACGATGATTCTATAGAACTATTTTGGGATTTCCAAAACGATTTTTTTGATGAAGGTGAAGGTGTTAAATTTTATTCCAATAAACAAAATGTCATTTCTTGTGTCATTTATAGGGGGGGATATTTTGAAGCATATGAATCGGCAGAAATTAATTGGTTTCCTTTAGATTCTGATCTTTCTTCTAAAACACAAGAATTTAATAATAATAATATAGCATTAGAAGAGTTTTTAAATAAAAAAACAATAGAAAAAAAAGAGACAGAAAAAGAACTATTTAATTATTAAATGACAAAAATTAAAATTTAAACTAAATATCTTTGGTGTTTAATATTGATTTTAGTTCCTCTTGTCTTAGCATATTTTAAAATATTTGCTCTATTATTTCTATTCCGTTAGGTTTATTTTTTAAAAAAAATTAATTTCAAAAAATAGGTTCATCAATAATATTAGACACGCTATTTAATTTAATTAAGCTTGTTTACTTTACTAACTAAGACATCATTATTCCTAATAAGACCTAATATTTTTTAATAGAATTTGCTTCTTTGTTAAATTGAGTGGTTCAAAGCTTTCAAAATGAAGAAGTTTGTAATAATTATATTCTCAGTAGTGTTCTTCAGAAATTGTCAGCATGAAAAAAGTAGTGGGATAATTAAACCATTGAATCGGAAAAATGATAGTAAAGAACTAGAAAGTATTGATGAAAAAATAAAAAATATGAAAAAAGATATATACTCTAATAATAAAGTTTTAGAAAGTGATTTAATTGCTATTTCTGGATACTTTGTTATGATAAAAAAGTTTTTAGTAGAATAGTTTATGAGTTATATGATAATGGAAATTTGAAATTTGAGTACAATGTTAGTAACGGATTATCAGATGGTAAGTCAGAAGTGTTTTACAATAAGGGAAACTTAAAGTATATTGGTTATTTTAAAAAAGGTAAAGAGGATGGAATATTTAAAAGGTGGTACGATAATGAAAAATTAGCGTTTGAGAAACCATTTAAAAATGGATATTTAAATGGGGAATATAAGGCTTGGCTGTATGATGGAAGATTTGATTTTTATACAAAATTTTAATAAAGGCAATGGAGTAACAAGAAAATTTCATACTAATGGTAGTCTATCAATAGAAATTATATACAAAAAAAATAATATAATTGAAAAAAATGCTGGGATAATCAAGGAAACAAAATAGAATGCAAATAAATTAATAATTAAAATAGAAATGATTTAGAAAAAATGGCAAATAAAAATTACATTAAAAAATTTGAAAAACTAAGTATTTCAAAAAAGTTCATTGTTGTTTTTATTGCACTTCTTACTCTATTTATTGTAGCGAAGTTAGCTCTATACACTAAAATTAACCTTAATACAGTTGAGTTAATCAATAAGTAATCAATCCATATTCCTGAAAGCATATTTCATGAAAACTAAAACTTGTCATCTTTGTAAAAATGAATTTAATATCATGTTTAGAGTAAGAATTGATTCTACTAAAAATTGGTACTTTCTATGTTTAGATTGCACAAAAGACAATAAATTAAAAAATACTTATTATAAATACGGCGGGACTTGGAAGGGTTAAAAAAATATTATCATATTTACATTGTCAATAGCTTATTTACTAATTTAAAATTTAGGTAAATTTACCTAATAACACCTAATATTTTAGTTCTATTAATTTATAATACTCATATTTGTTAAAAATGAAAAAATTAAACTTTAAATTATTTACTCTTATAATTTTAGCTTTCACTTCTTGTATCGCAACAAATAAAGGGTATCAATCAAGTCCTGTTATTTCAAGAAATGTTAATCTAGATGATATTAAAGCCGATATTAAAGTTAACGAAACAGCTAAAATAAAAGGTCAAAGTACTTCTTCTTATTTTTTAATGTTTAGAGTTAGTGGAGATAATTCTTTTGCAGATGGAATAAGTTTTAGCACCGATGCTTCAGCGAGTTATTTCCAAAAATTAAATCCTTTGAAAATTATTAGCTCAGGAAGATTAAATAAAGTAAGGGGTGCAGCTGCCCATAAAGCATTAAGTACAGGCAATTATGATGTTTTAGTACATCCAAACTACACAACAACAATTGAAAATTACTTAATTTTTAAAAAGTATGTTGTTGAAGTTGAAGGATATGGTGCTAAATACGAAAACTTCAGAACTGAAAAACAAAAAATTGTAATTTTAGAAAATGGTAAGGAACTTTTATTACAAGACAAATAATCACTTATGCCCTAAATGTCAGTTAGAATTATGCTCTTTAATAGTTTAAGTAAATTTTAAACTCGTTAAAACCAGTTTATTTCTAATATATAGATTTAAATATTTTGTTAATAACAACCAGAAATTATAAGAGGCTGTTATTGCATTATATTAAATTTAGAGAATCTAATTTTTAATACAAACCCAAAAGAAAATATTTGAGAGATTACTTTAGACATACATTGTAGCTTTTATAATTATAATTATTTCCAAGCTGAATCAAGTCCAATAACGAATATTTGTTGATTATATATTATTTCAACCAATTCTTTAACTCATTTTTCGTTAGCCCTTATTAACTTTCAAAGTTGTTGCTTCTAAAGAATTATTTACAAATCAATCAATCTCGATTCCAAATATTACAATATCGTAATCCTGCTCATAATTCCCCATCCATTCTGCTAGTCTTTCTTCTAGTTTTCTTTTTTGTCTTTCCATGGATTCATGTACAGTTTCAACTAATAATTCTTTAAACTTTTTATTCATAACCTTCTTTCCTCTTTTACCTCCAAACTGAGGTTTACGATTTAATTAGAAATAGACTTCAAACCACCAATGATACTACCATTAGTTTACAAGATTATCCAAGAGGAATTTACCTTCTTAAAGTTTCTTATGGAGATAAAGTTGAGGTAGTGAAAGTAATTAAGGAGTAAATAAAAGTCAACTATCTTTTCTGAATCAAATTTAGGTAAATTCACTAATTATCAAGCATTTATAATTAGGATTTGTCCTTTAAATTTTGTAATATATAAATCTACTTTAAATATTAATTTAATTCATGATAAACTTTACTCCAAGATTTATAAAAAAAAATGTAGAAAAAATAATATATGAAACAGCATTTGATTATATGACTTCTAAAGTCATTACTTTTAAGGCTGATCAAGGAATAATAGAGGTAATAGAGACCATAACCAAAAGAAAAATTTCAGGAGCACCTGTAATCAACGACAATGGTGAAATAATAGGAATTATTACAGAAAAAGATTGTCTACGTTTAATATATGACGAGAAGTATCATAATTTACCTCCCAATAAAGGAAATGTTATCAATTATATGTCCAAAAAAGTAATTACCGTAGATTATAAAACTAGAATTGATGAATTAGCCAATATGTTTATGAACTCTAACTTTAGAAGATACCCAGTACTTAAAGATGGTAAAATGGTTGGTATTATTAGTAGAAGAGATGTTTTAAAAGCCTGTAGAAAAATTAAAAAAACTACATGGGATTTACAAAAGTTAACTTAATTAAAAAATACTTAATACATACAAAGATGTTGACATTGAAGGATTAAAATATCTTTCTTGATTATTATTTAGCTAAAATGAAATAATGGGAATTAATCAATCTCGACTCCAAATATTACGATATCGTCAACCTGCTCATAATTCCCCATCCATTCTACTAGTCTTTCTTCTAGTTTTCTTTTTTGATTTTCCATGGATTCATTTACAGTTTCAACTAATAATTCTTTGAACTTTTTATACATAAACTTCTTTCCTCTTTCACCTCCAAATTGATCTGGATAACCGTCTGAAAAAGCGTATACTTTATCCCCTTTAATCAAGTCTATTTCAAAATTTTCGTAATTATGTTCTTCTTGGCTAAAAGAACCAATAGCAAATTTATTTGTTTTATATATTTCTAACTCTCCATCTCTTATAAGGTAAACTGGATTATTTGCCCCGGCAAATCTAAGTTTCATTTCCTTACTATTTATTGAGCAGAGTGTGATATCCATACCGTCCCTAATAGAATCATCAGCACTTTTGTTTAAAGCCTCATTTGCATATCTATTAAGATCATCTAAAATTAAACCTGGCTTTGACAATTTATGCTCCTTAAAAGCACTATTTAAACCGTTAGCCCCCACTAAACTCATAAAAGCACCTGGGACTCCATGTCCTGTACAATCAACAGCTGCAAACATAAATTCATTTTTTTGTTTCCCTATCCAGTAAAAGTCTCCTGAAACAATATCTTTTGGTTTAAATAAGACAAATGAAGAAGGAAAATATTTTTTTATTTGTTTTTCTGGCGGAAGTATAGAATCTTGTAATCTTTTAGCGTATCTAATACTGGCAGTAACATCTGTATAAAGCTCTTCAATTTCAGCTTTTTGTTTCACAACTTCTTCTGTTCTTTCTTTAACTTTTTGTTCTAATATTCTTTCCGTTTCAGCTAATTCATCCTTCATTTTTAGAAGTGCGTGACCCAGTACGTCTTCATCGCTAAGAGGTTGATATTTATAATCAAAATTACTTTGTCCGATTTCATGAGCAAATTGGGTTGTTTCTGTCAACCCCGTAACCAAGCTATTCATGGCCTCAGACATTTCTCCAATTTCGTCATTACTAGGTTCAATTTGATTTTTTGGGAAAATTCCTTTCCCTAATCCCAAGAGAATTACTTTAAGACTCGTTACTGGTTTTGTAATACTAAGGGTTGTAAAAATTGCAATAAGAATTGTCCCAAGAACAATAATTATAGAAAAAAATATGATGCTATTTATTAAGTTTGAAAATCTATTATTAGTCTCTATTTGTTGTTTATCAGCAATTTGTGTTCTAATCTGAGATAAATCGCTGATAGACTTAAGAATAAATTCATAGTTTGCGCTTATTTCTTCAAACATAAATTGAGCATTAAATGCTAATGCTTCATCTTGGTAACTATCTATATTAATAAATACCTCTCTTACCTCAAAGTTATATGATTCAATTAAAGCAAAAACATCTGTATAAATATCATTAAATTCTTCCAACCCTCCTTCTGAAGAAATCCACAAAGAAGATAATTCTTTAATGGTTTCTAAATCATATAGGATTGTTGAGTCAAGTAAAACTTCTGCTTCTAATTTAAACTGATCATCAGGCCTAGTTTCTTCAATAACCCATTTTTGCATATAGGTTTGAGTTTTTGCTAAGTCATCTTTGAGTTGATTAATTACGAAAAGAGAGGGTTGATCAATTTTTAAAAACTTGTCATTAGATTTAATGGCAACATTAACAACGGAAAATGTATATAAAAAAACAAATAATAATAATATTACAACTACACTAAACCCTCCACCTATTTTTTTTCCAACTGTAAATCTCAAAATTTTTTAGTTATTTTTATTCACTGGATTAGCAGACTCCAGATCTTTAAGAATATTCATATACTCTACATGTTTTTCCATGTCATTTAAACTGTAATATACAGCTGCAATTCCTTGAACTATCGAAACTTCTTTCGGCTTCATCTCATAAACTTTCTTTAAATAAGGAAGTGATTTAGAAAAATAATTAACTGCTTGCTCCTGCATTAAAATAACCATTTCTAAATCAGCATCAATATCTAGTTCATCCATGATAATATCTACTCCTAAATTATGATACATAATACCTAAATTATAATTAGCAGAATATTGATTAGGTTCAATCTTAAGAGATTTATTAAAATAACTAATACAAGAATCTAATAAATCTTTGTTAGCGTGCTTATCATTTTCATAACTCATTTTAAATAACATTCCTATTCCATAATAAAAGTCAACATCTTTTTCTGCGAAATCATAGTCGGGGTAAGCAATTCTTTTCAATCTTTTATAACTATTATAATAAGAGACCGCATCTTCTCGATTATTTACAGCAAACTTCTGAAGAATGGTAACTGCGTCATTATAATAATTGGTTGAAATATAGTCTAAGGCTTTGATATTTCTTTCAGAATATTGTCCCTCCACATCTAAATTCATAGATTTTATAAAACAATCGGCAGCTTTTAATTTTGTCTCAGACCCATGTGACTTATTTTCTAAATATTTGAAAATATCAAGGTTAATAAATCCACAAACATGCCAAAAATAAGAATCATCATTTTGATCTGGGCATTGAGATAATACAGTATCAACATAACCTATTGCGTTTGAATAATTTTTAGACTGATATTTTTGAAGCAAAAGCATTTTCTCAGGACAGTATTTAGCTTGTGAAAATGATGTAAAAAATATACCTAGCATCAAAAATAAGGACAATATTTTATTTAATCCATTCATATTATTGAATAAGCTAATTTAGTTAAAGTTTGGCCAATCTTAAAATCATTTTTTTCTAATACAGATTTGTTAAGTTGAAATTTAAGTCTACTTTGAACGTAAACGAAATTAATCATGTTTCCACTTGAATTAGAAATATCTTTTAGCTCTGTAACGAGCAGAGTTTTTTCATTTAAAACTTTCTTGACATTTGAAATTACGTTTGATTTTTCTTCGCTGACAAATAGTAAGTGACAGTCGGTAATATCTGATGTAGATTCATAAAAATCAAACACAATTTTTTGACTCCCCGTCATCTTTCCTTTAAAATTCGTGTTAAGTTGATTATATAAGTCTTTATTACCATATATTCCAATAGTAAAATCTCCAGTAGTGTGTGGGGTTGGCCAATAAACTTTTTTAGCAAACGAATAAAGATAAATTCCTTGTAATTTCATTCGTGCTGCTTTTCCAGCGTCTTGAGAATAAAACATAATGCTCGGGACTAGCATTAAAATACTTACTATAAATGATATATGTTTTTTATTCCCCAACTAATAATAAATATACTGCAAAATTAGCAAAGAATATTAGACTCTACAAATTTAATAATGTTTGATTTTGTTTTTCATGTATTTATCTCTGCTTTTGAAAGCTTTATTTCTTAGATTAACTTTATCATATCTGTTTCGAGCCGCCATCTTTCTATGCTCTATTGTAAAGCTATCTTTATCTACACCACTTTGCTTATAGTTTACTTTCCCAAGCCTCTTAAAAGGGTCATCATATAATCCAATTAACCCATTGTTTTTTTTGACGTTAGAGAAGGAATCTTTTTGTTTTTTTGATAAATATGATTTAGCTGAATATAAAAGTCCTTTTTTATTATTTTTTTTTATCTTATTACTTCTTTTTTTTACGGTGAAAGGGTCTCTATATTGTGAAATGATATTTTGTTTTCCAGAAAAAAAAAACAAAAAGAAGATGAATATGTAAAATATTCTTGAACTCATATTAAGTAATTATAATTGCTCTTCTTGTGGCATTTCTTTTATCAAGTCTCTGTCAAAAAGATACAACCCCGCCTTGTCTTTACCTATCATATTTAATCTGTCAATAATAGTTCTCGCTAAAGCTTCTTCCTCAAGCTGTTCGGCAACATACCACTGCATAAAATTATGCGTTGTAAAGTCTCTTTCATCTAAGCAAAGCCCTACAATATTATTAATGCTTTCTGTAACATTTAATTCATGCTCTAACAAAGATTCAAATACATGAGTTAACGACTTAAAAGTTTCCGGTGGTTGTATTAAAGCAGGAATTAGTGCATTTCCACCTCTTTCGTTTATGAATTTCACTAGTTTTAACATGTGTTGCCTTTCTTCGTCGCTATGCTGGTATAGAAAAGATGAGGAGCCACTTAGCCCTTTAGTTTCAGTCCAAGAAGCCATAGATAAATAAAATTGTGAAGATGAAGCTTCTAGTTCTATTTGCTTATTTAAAGCTTTTTCAATTACAGGTTTTAACATATTAATATTTTAAACAAATGTAAGCCTTTTAGACTATTTAAAAAAGAGCTTTAAATAAAGTGCTTCTAACCAAGAATCATATACGTAAATTTACAATTCTAACTTGGATTAAAATTTATTTATACTTTTAACGAATTATGGTGCTATTTACAAAAAGTATTAGAAATTTATTTTTTCTTATTTTAATTACCAACTTTTTGGTGCTTGAATCGTTTTCCCAAACTGTTATTAATGGTAAAATTCTTGATCAAGAAACTAATGAAGAGTTAATTGGCGCTTCAGTTAAAATAATTAGTTCAGACTATGGTTGTATAACTGACTTTAATGGCGGTTTCATTATTAAAACTAACATTCCTTTGCCCTTCAATATTGAAGTTTCTTACATTGGCTATGAGTCTAAAACTATCAATTTAAACAGTGAAAAATTTCTAAAAATCAATTTAGAAAGTAAAGATTTACAGCTTAAGGCTGTTGAAGTTGTTGGTGGTATTAGTAAAAAACTTAAAGAATCTCCTTTAAGTATCGAAACTATGGATATTAACGACATCAAGCAAACCTCAGCAACCAACTTTTATGAGGGACTTAGCCATATGAAAGGGGTAGATATGACCTCTGCTAGTTTAGGTTTTAGAGTTATTAATACCAGGGGATTTAACAGTACTTCTCCAGTAAGATCCCTTCAAATAATAGATGGTGTTGATAACGCTTCTCCGGGATTAAACTTTGCTTTAGGAAATTTTTTAGGTGCTTCAGAACTAGATTTAATGAAAGTAGAAATAATTTCAGGTGCTAGCTCTGCTTTTTACGGTCCCAATGCTTTTAATGGGGTAATAAGTATGGAAACTAAAAATCCATTTTTATTTCCTGGGTTTTCAGCTTCGGTAAAATTAGGGGAGCGAAACTTAAACGAATATGCCGTTAGATATGCCAAAGTTTTAAAGGACAAAAAAGGAAAAGATAGGTTTGCATATAAGTTAAACTTTTTCTACATGAATGCTAACGATTGGGAGGCAATAAACAGTAACAGTGTAGAAGGTCTTAACACAGATGAAAGTAATCCTGGTGGATATGATGCAGTAAATAGGTATGGTGATGAAAACCTTTCTCCACTTCAAAATAATACACTTTTCACTGCAGAAGGTGAGATTGATCCGGATAGTAGATGGAAATATCCTGGGTTAGGAATATTTCATAGAACTGGATATTGGGAAAAAGATATAGTAGACTACAAAACTGAAAACTTAAAAGCTGCTGCTAGTTTTCATTACAAAATAAAAGAGGATTTAGAAATTTCATTGTCTAGCAATTTTGGAACAGGTACTACTGTTTATCAAGGTGACAACCGTTTTAGCTTAAAAGACATACTTTTTTTTCAAAATAAGATAGAGTTAAAGAAAGAAAATGATTTTTTTATTAGAGCCTATTCTACTCATGAAGATGCAGGAAATAGTTATGATGCTGTTTTAACTTCTTTCATAATGCAAGATGCCGCTGCAGAGAATGGAAGGTGGTCAGCATTATATCAAAATTTTTGGAAATTGCGAAATTTTGACGATAAAGTAAGGGCCTTAGATCCGAATGTGCAATGGATGCCAGCATTAGGGGTGCCCGTAGATTTTCAAGGAATGGAAAATGTTTATGCACTTTTTGCTGATTCCTTAGCAAAATGGCACGAAGAATGTGCAGCTTTTGCAAATAGTCAATGGAACCAAACCACTCCAACAACTCTTGATTTTTTTGAGCCTGGTACAGCAAGATTTGATTCTCTTAAAAACGAAGTTATTTCTGGAGCATCTTTTGTTGATGGTGGTTCAAAAATTGTTGATAAATCTTCTCTATATCATTTTCATGCTGAAAAAATTTTTAATTCCGATTTTGGGAAAATAACTATGGGAGGGAACAGCAGAGTTTACACTCCAAAATCTAATGGTTCATTATTTAGTGATACTAACAATATAAAAATTGTCAATGTTGAAGGGGGTATTTATGGTGGGTTTGAAAAAAAATTATTGTCTGATCAATTAATTTTTAAAAGTTCATTGAGGGTTGATAAAAATCAAAATTTTGATTTATTACCAAGCACATCATTTTCATTTATTTATAATGCAAATGAAAAAACTACAATTAGGACTACTTTTACATCGGCAATTAGAAATCCAACATTACTAAACCAGTATATGTATTACAATGTAGGAAGAGCCATCTTAGCTGGTAATATCACTGGATATGACTCTTTAGTCACTCCAGACAGTTATATTGACTTTTTAATTAACGAAAAGGACGCAAGTAAATTAAATTATTTTAATGTGGATGCTATAAGTCCAGAACAAGTGAAAACTTTTGAATTTGGAGTACGAAGTAATATTAAGAAATCTATTTATGTTGATTTTAACTATTACTACAGCTGGTATAGAGATTTTATTGGCTATTTAAACGGTATTTCAGGGAGCTTAGATTACTTTACAAACTTAAATGGAGATACTTTAAATAAAGAATTTAATAATTTTCAAGCATATAGAATTGCTACCAATTCCAGAGAAATTATTACAACCCAAGGTGCTGCAATTGGTATAAATTATTATTTAAATGAAAATATTGAGCTTAACGGAAACTACTCATGGAATATTTTAAATAAAAAAAGTGACGACCCAATAATTCCTTCTTACAATACCCCAGAACATAAGTATAATGTTGGTATAACAGGAAGAAATATTAATCTGAAAATTGCAAAATTAAAAAATATTGGTTTTAATATAAATTATAAATGGATCGAGGGATTCCTATTTGAGGGATCACCACAATTTACAGGCAACATTCCAACATATGGTTTGTTAGATATTCAAATAAATAAAAAGTTTAGTAAACAAAATTTAACATTAAAACTTGGTTCTTCTAATGCCTTGAACAATAAAGTAATTCAAGTTTATGGTGGACCTTTTGTTGGAAGAATGACCTATTTTTCTTTAACTTTTGACTTGAAAGACAGCTAAAATCACAACTTAGTAAATAAATTTACGTAAGTTTGACTATAAATTATAAAAATTAACCTATGAAAAAATTAATTACTTTTTTAATACTTTGTGTATTAACTTTTAACATTAGCCTTGGTCAAAACGACAGGTATTTTGATGAGATTTTTGACAGCGTCAATGTAACAACAAATATTAAATATGCAGATAATTTTTCTGTTGTTCTTGCTTCTAATGGTGTGCCATTTGCTCCTACGGGAACTAACGCTGTATGCCCTGATCTTGTATTTGACTTCTATGAGCCTAATGGCGATACACTAACTGAAAGACCTTTATTAGTCTATTTACATACTGGGACTTTTGCTCCAAGATTTTTAAATAATAATCCAACAGGAAGTAGAAATGATTATGCAACTGTTAAGATGTGTGAGCGTTTTGCTAAAAGAGGTTATGCCGTAGCAAACCTTGAATACCGATTAGGCTGGAATGGTGGTGCAGGAGGAAGTCTTGCTGCAAATTCTATTAGTTTAATAAAAGGTGTTTACCGAGCAATTCAAGATACTAAAGCTGCTGTAAGATTTTTCTACAGAGATGCTAAAGACAGTAGTAACAGTTATAAAATTGACACGAACAGAATAGCTTTAGTAGGCCAGGGTTCTGGTGGATGGGTTGCTTTAGGTTATGCCTCTGTTTCTGACACAGCTGATTTACAACTTCCTAAGTTTTTAACTCCACAGGGAGATATGCTAATTGATTTAGATTCAATAGGCGATTGGGATGGATATGGTGGTACTCCACCTCAAAACGTTGTGAATAATGCTGGATATTCTAGTAGAATTCAAATGGTTTGCAGTATGGGCGGCGGAATGGGTGCTCTTCCTTGGTTAAAAGCTGGTAACGTACCAATGGCAGCAGTACATTGTAGAACTGATAATGTTGCTATATACACTACAGGAGACGTAAATGTAACCACTGCTTTAGGTCTAATTCCAATTACTACTGATATTAGTGGTTCTTATGATGTAATTACAAAAGCAAATATGCTAGGAAATAACACTAGTATTTCTGGAATTAATGATGCTTACACAACTGCTGCTTATAACGCTTCCTTGAAAATTGTAGATTCAATAGATAAAGGGCTAGGAATTATAGGTTCTCCAGTGGAAAATTTATTTCCTTTTGTAACAGCAAATGCAAATGAAAGTGCACCATGGGAATTTTGGGATTCTGCATTTACTGTAGCTGGAGCCGCTGCTTTTGGTAAAGATGGCCAGCAAATTCTTGCAGGAGCTGCTCTTGGAAATCCAGATATGAGTATGGCTAAAGCTACTGCTTATATGGATTCTACTCTTGGGTTTTTCTGCCCACGTCTTGTAAATGCTCTTAGTTTACCTTTAAATACTGTTGATGTTATAGAAAATATCTCTTATTCTGATATTTTAATATATCCAAATCCAGTAAGTGGAACAATTAATTTTAATGCTCCTTCGAAAATAAAAAGCATTAAAATATATAACCAATTAGGTACTTTAGTAAAACAATTTAACCCTAACAGTTTAAATTATAACTTCAATACCGAAGAAATGCCAAACGGAATATACATTTCTCAAATAAGTACAACTGAAAAGGATTATGTTGAAAAAGTTATTCTTAAATAATTCTTTCTAATTCTAATTTTAAAGCCCCTTTTGGGGCTTTTTTTTTGCATTATATTATAGTTTCTTAACAGTCAAAGTATATATAATTAATATATATTTGTCGCTTAAAATTTAATTGTTATAAATGGATATAGTAATACAAATCACTCAATTTATAATGAGTCTCTCATTATTAATTATTCTTCATGAACTTGGACACTTTATACCAGCTAAAATTTTCAAAACAAAAGTTGAAAAATTCTACTTATTTTTTGATTGGCCATTTTCACTTATAAAAAAGAAATTTGGCGAAACTGAATATGGAATTGGGTTACTTCCGCTTGGAGGATACGTAAAAATTGCTGGAATGATTGATGAAAGCATGGATAAAGAGCAATTAAAAAAAGAGCCTGAAGATTGGGAATTTAGATCTAAGCCAACATGGCAACGTTTAATTATTATGGTAGGTGGAGTCACTGTAAATTTATTTTTGGGATTTTTAATCTATATCATGATTCTTTTTGTATGGGGAAGTGGGTATATTTCAAACGATAAAATAGAATATGGAGCCCACTTAAGTAGTCCTATTTATGAGTCATTTGGATTTCAAGAAGGTGATCTTATAATTCAAGTTGGAGATAATAAAATTATTGAGTTTGGGGAAGCTGAAAAAAGAATTCTTATAGATGGAGAAAGAGAATTAAAGGTTAAAAGAGATAATCAAATTGTAACTATTAATTTATCCGATAATATTATTGAAGAGCTACTTAAGAATAAAGGAAATGGGATTTTCTCTGAAATGAGAACCTACAATACTATAGACTCTGTTATAACGGGTTCAAATGCTGAAAAAGCAGGTTTACTAAAAGGTGATAGTATAATTGGATTAAATGGATTAAAAACTCCTTTTTATAAAGATTTTTACGAGGCAATTCAAAATTATAAATCTCAGGAAGTTGAAATATCTTTTATTAGAGACGATATTTTAAAAACTACATTGGTCTCTACAAATGAGAACGCTACAATAGGATATATTAAATCAAATAAAAATATATTTGAGTTTAAAGAATATTCATTTATTGAAGCAATTCCTGCAGGTATTAAAAAAGGTGGGCAAACATTGAGTAGCTATGTTAAATCTTTAAGTTTAATATTCAACAAAGAAGGTGCAAAACAAATGGGAGGGTTTGGGTCAATTGGCGGACTTTTTTCAAAAGATTGGAACTGGTATGTTTTTTGGTCTATGACTGCATTGCTTTCGATTATTTTAGCTTTTATGAACATTTTACCTATTCCAGCATTAGACGGTGGCCATGTTATGTTTTTAATTTATGAAATGATAGCTGGTAAAGCACCAAGCGATCAGTTTTTGACAAGAGCTCAAGTAGTTGGAATGGTTCTATTATTTTCA
>Ga0208950_1000746_pt1 | contig 16196 bp, 25 predicted proteins | sample AOAMet_54_BLW_10_2_FD_188234 | JGI IMG/M metagenome (GOLD analysis project Ga0208950, IMG submission 188234) | Ammonia-oxidizing marine microbial communities from Monterey Bay, California, USA - CAN11_54_BLW_10 (SPAdes) | ecosystem: Environmental > Aquatic > Marine > Intertidal zone | place...
CACAGCCAGCAGACAGCAGGGCTTCACCCTGATTGAACTCTCCATAGTGCTGGTCATCATCGGGCTACTGGTCGGCGGGGTGATGGTCGGGAAGGATTTGATAAAATCAGCTCAGATCAAGAAAGGCCTTAGTGAACTGGAAAAAATAGGCGCTGCCGTTAATACTTTCAAGGTTAAATATAACTGCATTCCGGGAGATTGCAAAAATATAACCGAAATTTTCCCCACCGGGATATATGGGGGAAATGGCAATGGAGACGGGTTTATCAATAACTGGCCTAATGAAACATATGGGGCTATGGATAGTCTGGTTTTAGCTAATTTAGCTCCAAGAGGAAAAGTAAAAATAGCTTATGGTCATGCCCAGAGCCGTTATATGAGCTGCTATAACGATGGATATGCCTATTTATATTTTGCTGATTTATACAGCATCAGTAGTGAGCTTGTATTTATTGGGGGGCATCCATGGATATTACCCAATGCCACAAAAAAAGGGCTGACTTATACGTGTGCTACTTATGATAACAATAATGTTTTAGCCGACCCGGTAATTACACCTAACGATGCTTTAATTATGGATACAAAACTAGATGACGGCCTGCCGCAAACTGGGAAATTCTTATCTCAAAATAGCGCCGGACTTTGCACAGTCGCTGCCCAGAATGCCTATCTGGGGTCCAATACGCTAGGGTGCCGCTTCGTCTATTACTTGCCCGTTGGAAACTAGGTTTAGATGAGGGAGCCCGCCAGGGCGAAGCCCTAGCGTGGAGCGTTCATCTTCTCTTAATTGCCCGGCTGTTTTTCCCGCTTCGGAATCTCGGCGCCCTTAATCAAACTGACTTCGATTCTTTCTATAAAAGGTTCGCTGTCATCAGGTGGCGGCGGGCTGAATAATTCCCTGGCACTCCCTTAATAAATGCTTAACAAAGCCCTGTTAAGCTGACGTATCGTTAACAACTTTTCCGCTGTCCCTATGCCTCCCCGCTCCGGTTTTACCCTTGTTGAACTCTCCATCGTGCTGGTGATTATCGGCCTCCTGGTCGGTGGGGTACTGGCGGGTAAAGCTCTTATCCAGCAAGCGGAAATTCGCGCCGCCACTTCACAGCTTCAGAAATTTGAAACCGCCTACAATACCTTCCGTCTCAAATATGGCTGCATCATGGGCGACTGCGCTAATGCCACTGACTTTTTTGGCGCGAATTATATGTCTTATGCCTGCACTATGCCTAACGGTAATGGTAATGGAGATGGCAATGGATTGATAGACTCCGGTGGTGGTGGATTTTGGTATTGTGAAAATGAGCAAGCATCTAAATCTCTAGCACTAGCAAACCTATTACCTACTTCACTTACTAATGCTTGTATAAGCTGGGCAGGAGTTTTTAAGGGGATTAACGACTCATGCGCTATTTTCTATAGAGATGATTTAAATGGGCAGGTTACGCCAATCAAAGTTAACACAATAGCTTGGTTAGGATACGAACCAATTAGTGGCATCCTTAAAGCAGCAGCCTTAAGCCCCGTACAGGCTCGATTGATAGATGAAAAAATTGATGATGGAAAGCCAACCACAGGAAAATTCAGAGGTTTAGATTATTTTTCGAATTCAGGTTTGGTTTCCAACTCCTGCTCTACGTCAGGAGCTTATAACCTCAACGAAGATTACACCTGCCGCTCTTTATATTATTTGAAGTAGAAAGCCTGATTACTCCGCTGCCTGTTTTTCTCTCTGCGGGATGTCCTCCGCGCCCTTAATTAAACGAACCTCAATTTTTTCAATGAATGGTTCGCCATCATCAGGCGGCAGCGGGCTGAATAATTCGGGGTGAAACTCCGTCAATGATTTGCAGGTATGAATCGCAAAGGCATTTGCGAGGGGTTGGAGGTTATAGCCCACGATACGAATCACGCTCGTTGAAGTGGTGAGAAACAGAAAGCTGTAATCCGGCTCGTTGAAAGTGATGGTGTGCAAATGGTGATAGAAAAACTGGTGTCCGGTCTGCGTCGATGGACAGTGAACGGTGAAGCCCAAGAGCTTATCCTGCGTTTGAAACGCCTGATAAGCAGGTTTCGGGGTATGGCTGACGACCAGTTCAGGTGTGGTTTTCTTCGGGGCGGTATCCCCGCCTAATAAGTCCGTCCATTTGTTGCTCATGGCCTACCGTTCCATTTCCGATTCGTCGTGGGTTCTCTCTGGTGGCAATACATGATGGTCTTTCATTAAATCCTGCCAAAAGCTGCTGGCTCTCTCTTTCACCCTCTCCCCCATTCCTGCCGCCCGGTCGCGTAGCGTTTCCCATGCAATCGCTGCCCAATCCTGCCATGTATGGCGGCTGTGCGGAAGTTCTGCCCCGGTGTTTCGCATCGTGGCTTCCGTTAAATCCGCGTGGGCTTGGGCGCTCTGGGCTGGCGGATAGGTCGGCGGCAAATATTCGTGGCCTCGGACTGATGGGGAAAGCTGCTGGCTCGTGCTGGGCTCCGTGCCGGTCGTCGCCGGCACGGGAACCCCGGCCAGGTTGCCCGGTTGTTCGCGCTGCGCCCTTACCGTGGCGGAAGCCTCGGCCACACTCGGCAGGGTTTCGAGCGGAGTATCAAAAAGCCGTGCTTTCACTTCGGCGGTTTTTGCGCCCTCGATGCGGCGCGTGAGGCTATGCACGTCCCCGTACTGGTCGATGAGGCAATACCCCTTATCACCCCGGCACAGCGTATAGCCGGATTCTTCCAGCGCGGCGGTAAAGGCCGCGCCTGAATCACTGCGCTGCCAGAGCGCCGTAACTTCGGCCTTCACTTCCTTGGGGTCAATGCCGCTTTCCGCTGCCCGGAAGTTTTCCCAATCTAAAATCCGGCTGCGCTGGCTGCGTTCTGGTGGGATGGGTGTTTGTTGGTGGTCAAATTCCAGCTCCAGCTCGTCGCGGGTTTTCACATGCGCCAGATAGTTATTACTATCGGGCGTGGTGGTCATGCTGTCAGGGTCTACCCGGCTCCATACAATATGCCGATGCTCCCTACCCTCTTTGACATGCTGCACCTGAAACCGGGCGTGTCCGTCCAACCCTAGATTATGCTCCAAGCGGTCAACGGCAAACTCCCATTGCTCAGGGGTCAGGCGTTCATCTTCTCGTGGGTTAATCGAGGCATGATAAAAATAATTCTCGGCGCGGGTGGCTTTCGATAGGGCTTTCAGTTCCTGGAAGGCTTCGGGCAAATCCTCCGCGTACAGCCCTTTCATTTCGGCAATGCTTACCCGCTCGTTATCCTCGGTTTTCATCAAATGCTTGGCGAAGAATGAGGCCGATTTTCGGGAGCCGCCTTTGATAATCATTTCGTCCCGCTCCGGTTCAAAATGTCGGTGACTTGTCGGGCGATCTGCCGACAGGCCGCCAAGGTACTTTGAATCTCGGCGGCTAAGGGCGTGTCGCCCATATTGACCCGCCTCGCGGTCTGGTTGATGTTGCTCCCGATTTTATGGAGCTGTCCAAGGAGCGAGGTTAAAAGCTCGACCTCCACCACCGGGCGGCGCACGGCGCGGGTGGTAGGAACGGTCAGCACACGGGAACGGACATAGGAACCGATGGTCAGCCCTTCGCGCTCGGCCAGTGCGTCCAGCTCGGCATACTCAGTGGCGGAAACGCGAAAGGGAACGATGCGCCCTTTTTGGCGGCGTTCGCTTCCACTGCGCCGGGGTTTGGGCGGTGTCCCTGCCCCCTGTAGCTGGTGCGCTTCGTTCATCGTCATTAACCTTTCTGCCTCCTGCCGGAGAGGGATAGAACGGGAGAAGCGGAGCGCCTCTCCCTTCTCAAGACGTGATGAATAACCGCCTTCGCGGTAATACATCACATGGCTTGCCCTTATGAATCAAAACGCGTTTTTCGGACGTTAAACTATTAACTGTTCAATAGCAAGCGAGGAGTAAGTTAACCGACTGACTGGGAGGAAAGAAGATTGACGAAGGGTAAATTTTCTGAATTATTGTTCCCCAGTCGGTGACGGGTAACGCTGAAATCCGACTCTCTAGGGTGACGATGGTCACAAGGGAACGGGGAGGCTGTCTGCCTCCCCGAACCCCTCCGAAACATGTTTGTAGCTCAGGGTGATGGGTGAAGAAAGAAACGCGATGGTTAAAAAAATGGATGTGGAAGCCTTGGGGCAATATGTCTACGGCAAGGGCTGGAGCAAAGGGACAATAGAGAAAGGACAGTTAGACCTTCTCTTAGAATTTGCGGCGGCAAAACAATTGCGGGAAGTGGTGAAGGAATTAGAAAAGGCGATGCGTGAGGATAGGGCGGCATCCGATACCATCAGCGTCAAAGTTGAAAAGAAATGGTCAGAAGAAACAGACCGGGAAGTGAAAATCCGGGGGGCGGAAATGCTCAAGGAATTTTTAGACCATACAGCAGCGGAGTATGGCGATAGTGAAGAAAAGAAATAAGTCTATTCCTGATGAAATAAAAGACGCAGCGGATTTAGAAGCGCTGGGACAATATGTCTATGGCGAAAACTGGCGCGTCATTATGGCGGTGCAAACGCAACTCGATGTTCTCATCGACTTGGCCGCAGCGAAGCAGCTAACCCCGGTCGCGCCCCTGCGTCAGCGCAGTTGGTCAGAAGAAGCCGAGAAGAAGGTGAAAAGCCGCTGCGAAACCATGCTCATAGAATTTTTCAGCGAAAAGGCGCGGCTCGATGACAGCGGCGATATAAAAAAGCCTCATTGAGGAAATTGATTCTAAGGCCATTTTAAAGGGCATACAGGGGTAGAAAAAATTTTTGACCCTCTGCCCTACCCTAACTAAGTTTCGTTGCTCTACGGCCAGCCTATTGCGTCCTGTGGGGTGTCTGAATTGCCCCGCGTCCCCTCCCCGCGCTTTACACCCCTTTGAATGCAATTTCTTCTTTCGGCTGGTTCAGTCCTTGGATGGGGAAATGGAACAAAGCCTTTTTCCTATGCCCTCCTTAGGGCTTGCTGGGAAAAGGCAATGAGGGGGAGTGATTATGCGCGGATAGTTTTTTATTTAGCTCCCTATTGTGGCACCCTCCGAATTATTCACAAAAACAGCCGTCTAACTACAGGTAGGTTTATAAAGGTCTTAATTAAAGGAAGCCTGTACCTTTTCCGCGTATACGCCTGTACCTTTTCCGCGTGGATAACTTCGTAACTCTAGTCCTGGCCTCAATTTCGAAGCCTGTACCTTTTCCGCGTGGATAACTTTTTGGGCTGTGATTTGCGGTTATTAAAAAAATCGCTAAAAATCAACATGTTATATTTCGCCTGTACCTTTTCCGCGTATGCGTTATGCACATAGCATCAAAAGGAGAATAGATAAGACTATTTGCTAGAAATCGCTGGCTGACTGGTCGATAGGATGGTGAAGCCGCCTTCAACAGTGTGGTCTAAGGAAAGCGACGGCATAACGGCCTGAATTTTGGTCAGAGCTTCACGAGATTTACGGGCAAATTCCCATACTGCCGCATCATTGCCCGCTTTGTAATTCGAGCCGATTTGCTTGCTGAGCGCCCGCCACGGAATAAAGCGGGTCTTTCCTGTGCGCTGAACCCTATGGGCTTCATAGCAGCACAGCATGTATAGGTCGAGGGCAAGAGGACTGCGTTTTAGAGCTTTAAGGGCGCGAACGTCCAACGGCACGGGCGCGGCAATGATTGCCTCAAAAAATTCTCTATCGAGCTTTACCGAACTTCCCCACAAGTCGCTTTGGTGCGGGACTTTTGCATCCCACCAGAGGGTATAGCTACGCGCAATAGGCATAAACTCCGCTGTCTCTCCGGTCTCGCCGTTTCTATTTAGCTGCTCAAAAAAGGCTATCCGTGCAGAGAAAAATCGGCGCATCTGCACTTGCAGCCGTTGCGGGTCGCCCTTCTTTCCGCCGTGAGTCGGGTCTAGCCCGATCTCGCGCATGAAGGCCGCAAGATTATGGCCTAACTGTAGAACGGGGTTTTTTGTCCGTACCGCTTCGGTGACGAGCCAAAACACTAGCAAGCGGGGTATTACGCCATAGGGTAAGCCGATGGGTTCGCCTTTATCATCGAAGGCTGTTTGTAAGCTTAAGGTGTAGTTGCCGTTTTTACGGCTCCATGTATTCGCCTTAGGGTCACGGTGGGGCAGGGTCGCTTGGACGAACTGGCGGGCGATAAAAGCGATATCTTCAGGGGTTGCTCTATCGGCCTGAATTGCTACAACGGAATCAAGGAAGGCATGCTGTGCCTTGGTGATGGCTGTTTGCGCTTTGGGCTTCATACCGATAATGCTTTCATTTTTTCATGAATTCAGCAAAGCATACATTCAGCAATTCATTTAACTTTAAGTCGCGGTCGAGGGCGGCTTGTTTAAAGGCTTTTACGAATTCCGGTGGCATGCGGAATTGCATAGGGACTAACTCAGCGGAAGGGACAACACCACGTTGCCGCGCTGCGCTTTGTGCCTGTGGCTTAGTTGGGGAGAGGTCAGCAGCAGAAAGAGCGACGGTTTTACCCATGTACAGCCCTCCTTATTGAATTATTGTTTTCATTAAATAATGCTTTCATATCAATCCACACTCCACGGATTTCCTCAGCAGCGGGGCTTTTCGGTTGGAGTTCCTGGGCGGTGCGGCCTCCGGTCATGGCCGACGCATAAGACACGCGGTCAGCAATAAAGGTTTTAGCCACCTGCCCATATTCAGACAGGGCGGCGATAGTTTGCGCCGTGATGGTGGCTTGCGGTTTGGCCTGGGTAATCACAAAGAGAAAGGGTTGGCCGGATTCTTTTACCAGTCTCACGGTTTCGGACACGCTCCAGAGGTCAGCCGGGGAAGGACGAACGGGAATCAACACTAAATCGGCAAGGCGCAGCAGGGATGTATTTTGCTCGGAGATAGTCGGGGCGGTGTCGATAAAGCAATAGGCAGCGCCGCGCTCGGCCAGAGTCTTAAGGCCATCTCCTAACCGTGAAAACGGGAGGTCGGCGCGTTGCGGGGTTTCTGCTTCCCGGCGCTCATGCCATAGGCTGAGCGTTCCTTGTTTGTCGGTATCGATGATAAAGACAGAAGCATTTTCCTCGCGCCCGGCCTCAACCGCCAGATGCGCCGTGATAGTGGTCTTACCGCTGCCGCCTTTCTGGGAAGCAACAAGTATTGTTTTCATGAAATCAACCTTTCAGCATTATTTGAATGCAAGATTTAATGAAAGTAAAGAAGGATGTGACTGCTGTCAATGCTAAAGCTGTGGCGCAGAAAGACCTGTATGGGTTTTTTGCGCGTTTAAGGCGATGCGTTCCGACGCTTCGCACCTGTCCAGGTTTCAGCATCGATACGGGCTGCTTCATAGCGGCGCGTTTCGATGCGTTCCTCACCTTTTCCCGTATCTGGTTCGTGACAAAAAAACCCGCAAGGCCGAAGCCTTGCGGGTAGAGCTGGTCAGTACTCGCCGGGGAGCATGATTACATCGTTGCAAAAGTAGAGCTTCACTTCCGGCAGCGGGAAATCGGTGAAGGGGAGGGGCTGGCGGTAAACGATGTTCTTGTTTCCGTCGTCGCAAGTAAGCAATCCGGTGGAATCGGGATTTACTCGCAGCGTCCAGAGTTGAAACTCCTCCGCAGCAACGGCTTTATCATGCGCCTGGGCAATGGCGATGGTATCAAGCAGCCAGTATGCGCCGCCGTGTTCAGCGAGGTATTGAGCGCCCTCAGTGTACAGCACCTTGCGGTTGAGTGAATGGCGATACCAAGTCTCGCTGCCAGTAAATTGATGCAGGGCTTTGAGGGTTAGGGTTTGTGTGTCGGTCATAAATGCCTCCTTGTGATTGTTACCCCCACGGCGGGGGCGAAGAGGCAAAGAGCCGCCGCATAAGCCGAAGCTGTCATAGCTTTTTGGAGGAGGCCTTCAGGAGGAACCGAAAAGCGTTATTGATAGCGAGGCGCGGTGGCTTAAATGCCGATACCCCGCCCGCTGGGGGTAGAACTGGGGAGGGAGAGGACACGAAAACCCGTGGCCGCTGGGTGAGATAGTCCTGCAGGAACAGGGTTACTAAATCTTAACTATTTGCCGAGTGGTTTCTGCCGCCGACAGACCAGGCCGCGCCCTTTGTCTAAGCAGTCGAAGTGACCACGCCTGACCCCCACGCCACCGAAGAAACAGGTGCGAGAAGACATATAATCTGTCGCTATATCAGGTCTTAAGGCCTAGCATTCATAAGATAATAGGTCTAAAGGCCCGGTTTTATGTTGACGGGGGCGTAAAGTTCGTTATAGTTTTTTGTGTTAACTCGTGTTTATGATTCACCATTTTACGCAGGTGATGTCATGAAGCAGTCTACTCCTGAGCTTACCGTTAAAGAACAAGAGACTGAATGGCGTGTTGAAGACCGTGTTGCACCCGATACTCTTACCGATGAGGTGGCAGTAGCTAGTCTTCGGGAGATGGTGCGACAGGGTAGTGATGTGAGCTTTATGGCGTACTTTACGAGAGCTGGTATCCAGTTATCGGAAGAAGATTTACAGCGTCTTTCTAAGCTTTCTCATAAGGAAGTTCAGAGTAAGGGGTACTATTTTAATCTCTTGGTTTACGACGGGTTGTTTCCCCGACGGGGAGAATTGACAGAAGAGGAGTTGAGTAAGTTTTTGTTTATGACAGAAGAAGAGAAACCAGCATGGGAGGCGAAACTCGCCGAGATAAAAGCTCAGCGAGAAGAACAGCCTGCTCAGCACCGGGGGCGTCTACGATCGCGCAAATCGTATGTTAACCCCGCACGTGAAGGCACGATAATGGTTGGTGTGCATGTCCCTCACGAATTAAAAGACGCCCTCAAAAAGAAATTCGAGCAATCGGGCTTTGATAATTTCAATGAATTCTTAGCTACGGGGTTACAATCCCTGGTTCAAGAACCCTCGCAGGGGCTTAAACCTACTGCCGAGTTGGTCGCTACTGCTCTCACACAGACTCGGAGCCTCGAAAAAACCATGAGCCTGTTAAGCCGCAACGTGTCTGCTCGTCTATCCCACGACGCTACTCCCAGCCGCTAACCGCAATTTTCTTATTCCTGTAGCCCCCTTGATTCGAAATAATTAATGTGTTAACGTGCGTTACATAAACGTTAACACGCGTTATTACCAACCATGGAGGTGTCTCATGAGCCGGACAAAAAAAATGGCAGTCGTCACCATTTTCCTGTTTGCGGTTCAGATGCTCCTAATCCCTGCGCAGAACAGCTATGCGGCAGAATGCGCTGAGTCCGCTGCCAAATCCGCAATTACCACAGGGGTAGTTGCTGGTGGGCTTCTGCTTTTGGACGGCGCCTTTGGCTTTCCGGTGAGTACCGCCACGGCGGGAACGGCGACTGCCGCCGCATTTGCTGCTGTCAAAGCTGCATTGGTGGCAGCCCTGTACGGTTGTGTAGATGCGACTCTGTGGAACAAACCCTCAATTCCTGCCACGCAACTTCCACAAGCAGCTCGTAGGTGAATTTGAAACATTCCCCCGCCTCAGAGGCGGGGGAAGTCGAATCGAACCTCATGCTTTAAATGGCGATTCCATAACCAAAGGAGGCTCCCATGAACAAGTTTCACGGCGAATCAACCACCGCTCCGAGTCATCACCACGCGACGCGAGGACTCGCGCAGACCTTCGGAATTCACCCGGCGATGGCGGCACTCACGCTGACGCTGGACTGGATGCTGTTCGGGGCGGAAACCGTCACGCTGGGAATGTCCCTTCCGATTTCCCTTGGGGTGAGTACTGCGCTCGGCTTCATCGCGTATCGGGCGCAAGTACATTGGTATGGCGACGATGAGGAATCCGCCGCGCTTAAAGCTGGGATTTTGGCCTTGCTGATGGCGATTCCGACCGGGCTTCCGGCCTTCCTGTACATGCCTGCCGGGTTTATTGGATTCTTCCGCCGCAGTTCAGCCGCTTCGACCGTCGATACTCCACCCGCGACCGATGCGACCAGCGCAAGCAGAAGCCAGCCCGTTTCGCTCCCGTTCTATGGCTAAAGGTTGTCCGTAGTCGCTGCATCGAAGGATGCAGCGACAAGCGAAAGGAGATGCAGCTATGGCTACTCCCTTTATTAGCGACCTCGATACTCCGCTGTTGCAACTCTCCCCGAAAGACTTTCTGACACTCCGGCAGGCCGTGCAGGGGGTGCATGTGATGGGCGGTATTGGTTCTGGAAAAACGTCTGGAGGAGGCCGCGCACTGGCCGGGGCATATCTCCGCGCTGGGATGGGTGGGTTAGTTCTCTGTGCGAAGCCGGAAGAAGTGGAATTATGGATTGCTTACTGCAAGCAGCATGGGCGTGAAGATTCCATGATTCTGTTCGATGCTACGCAGGGCTGTAATTTCATCTCGTACGAGTTCGCACGGAAGGGGGGAGCCGAGGCCGCAAGTTCTGTGACGGATACGCTGATGAAGATTTTAGAGGCGGCGGATACAGCCGCCGGGCAAAAGGCCGGAAAAGCCGGGGACGAATTTTGGACGAAAACTGCCCGCCAAATGCTGATGTACACGGTTAGTGGTTTATACGCAGCAACGGGTAATGTCACGGCGGGCGATATTGTGCGTTTTGTCACCACCATGCCGACAAGGAATCCGACGACCGACGAAGAAAAAGCGGCGCTTGATAAAAATTTTGCCGTTGGCATCCTGCATCAAATGCGAACCAATCCGGCGCGGAATATCCCCGACGATTTGAAAGAGCAAACCATCAGCTATTGGCGGCTGCAATATATGGCCTACCCGGAAAAAACGCGGGGGTCGATTCTGGCGCATGTGACCAGCAACCTTAATCGTTTCAATACCGGAATGCTCCGCAAATGCTTTTGCGCTGACACGACGATAGTCCCCGAAATGACAATGGCCGGGGCAATCATCATCATGGCCTTGCCCGTCCTGACCCACAACGAGGACGGCATTATTGCCCAACAGCTTTTTAAATTCCTCTGGCAAAGGGCGGTGGAGTCGAGAAACGGCTTAGCTCCGCAATTCAGGGAACGCCCGGTTTTTCTCTATGCAGATGAGAGTCAGTTCTTCGTGAACAGCAACGACGACCAATTTTTATCTACCTGCCGGGGTTCTAAAGCCTGTGTGGTGTACATGACGCAGAGCTTGCCGACGTATTACTCAATGCTAGGAACAGAAAAAAAGGATGCGGTTGACGGATTTTTGGGGAAATTTAACACGCACATTTTTCACTTAAACCCTGACCCGCGCAGCAATGCGTATGCGTCTGCGCTCATTGGCCGGGGCATCCAGAAGCGGCGCAGCGGGAATGCAACGAGAGGTTCAAGCAAGCAGCACGGCAGAAATTACGGCGGCTCTGACTCAGCTACCTATACGGTGGGGGATAGTGAGAATCAGGGTTCAGGCAAGAACTACGCGGGGCTGATTTTTAAAACGGAGGAAGGGGAATCGTCGAATGAGGGGGTAGGAACGAATCGGGCAATAGCGAATCAGCAAGGGAGGAGTTACGGCTATAACAGCGGCGGCGGCACGAACGAAAGCGTTACCGATGGCTATAGCGAGAACATGGATAATCTTGTTGAAAGCAATTGGTTTTCCACGGCACTCAAAACAGGCGGGCCGGATAATAATTTTGAAGTGACGGCGTTGCTATTTAGGGCGGGCGCGAAATTTAAACGCCCGATGCCCGGAGTGAGTGACAACTGCCTGTTAGCGACGTTCAAACAACAGAGGTGAGGCCATGAGCTTATCGGACTGGTTCGATTACCTCTTTGTCTATCCGGCGCTGTTTTCGTACTGGAAAGCCACTGTGAAATATCTGTGTTCGCACCTCTCCAGCCTTTTAGGAATGTTGAGACTTATCGTGTTGGCCGCTGTGAAAGGAGGGAAATCATGAAGCCAAATTTTTCCGAGTTGTTATTTGCCAGCCGCTATATGTTGCCGCTGTGGGTGTTAGGCGGGTTGTGGTTATGGGATTCGGGACATGGTGAATTTATCTGGAGCGGTTTCGATGAGGATGACCGGGGCTTGATGGTTTTGGTTCTCCTTGTGATGGTTGCGGGAACGCTGAAGGCGTTTCCCAAAGTCTGGGCGTATGAACAGGCACAACGGAACTATGCCGCCGCAGGGCGCGACCCGGAAGCGGTGAAACGGCGGCGGCTGGTAATGCTGGGATTGCTGGGCTTGGCGAGCTGGGGCGGTTCGCTCTGGTGGCTCACTGAACAATCCTATGCGGCGAATCCTAACCTGTACCTCGTTGCCCTTGTCATCGGGGCAGGGGGAAGCCTGTGGGCGGTACGTGCCCTCTATTCACGGCTGCCTGTATCGCTGCAAGATCGGCTGCGCCCATCTTGGGACAAAAAACAGAAAGCGTTTATTGTGCAGTGTTGCCAGCCCGTCCCGAAACGCTCACCGAATAGAAAGCAGATTGAAGCGGGACTGCCCGACTATTGCAAGCTGCTGTTGGCACCAAGGCAGAAGCAGCCGCAACCCGGTGTGTTGGGCAAAGTGCGGGAACTGGTCGGAGCCTAATGAAAGGGGGCGGCCATGAGCTTTTGGGATGGGTTAGCCAGCGCAATGGATGACGTTAGGCATAAGGTTGTTGAAGAACCGACCTACGGGCGGGAAGTGACGGGAAATATTGAACTGCCACAGGCGGCGGAATCCGGCAAATGGGATGCGATGTCGAAGGAGAAAGGCATCACCCCGCCAGAACAGCCAGAGCCGGAAAGGGAGATGGAAAGATAATCGCGCCGGTATTGCCGGCGACGGAAGAAAGGACGGTGCAGCATGAGCCTTGGATATTCCCGCAACCTCATCAATGAAATTGCTGGCCGGAAGGAAGCGGAGGAATATATAAACGGGCTGCTCAAAGACCCTGACATGCAGGCGGATATGGAAAGCGCAGCCGCTAGTAAGTGGGATGGTTTAACGCAAGAACGGGGCATGATTGCCCCGGCTCAACCGGAGCGGGAACGGTAACAATTGATTCCCCCACCGCTTTAAGGGTGGGGGAAAAGCCTTACCGTCTAACAATTTTTGAATTGGTACCGCGACCCCAGAGCCTCCCCTAGCAGGACATGGCAGACTCCCCTCCGAGTTTGGCAGGCCTCCCACTCCGAGACCAGCTCGCCTCCCAAAATAGAAGATAACAAGTAAAACAAGATAAGAACAAAAAAGTAAAAGAACACATAGTATGAAGAGCCCGAGACAGCTCTGTCTCCCCCCCAGCGGCTAGATACCTTTGAACGCATTCAGAAAAATGATATTAACAGGGAACACTTTTCAGGAGGCCTGCATGGATGCAAAAGCCGCTGCCAAATCCGCCGCCCGTGTTAAAGAACTTCGTGTGAATGAGCAGAAGTGGTCGAAGCTGCTTATGGACGCCGGATGGACTGCTATCCCCCTCGTTATTTTCGAACGTCAAAGGGCTTTAGAGCTCGACCCTCTTGATGTCAACATTGTCCTGCATCTAGCCGGATACTGGTGGACGGCTGATAATAAACCCCACCCTTCCAAGACCAGAATTGCTGACGCAATTGGCGTTACCGCAAGAACTGTTCAGCGTCGTATCGCGATGTTGGAGAAGGCTGGCTATATCCGTCGAGAGGAACGGCGAATACCAGGAGGGGCGAGCAAGACCAACCTTTATCATTTTGACGGCCTCATCAAGGCCGCGCTCCCTCTGGCGCAGGAAAAATTAACTGTACGGAAGAAACGTGCGGAAGAGGAAAAGGCTCGGACAAAACGTAAGCGACCGCGCCTCGAAATCGTTTGATTTGCTAGCAATCAATCGCGGCGTAGCTCAATGGAAAGAGCTTCCTGTTTTCGACATATAGTGACGAACGTAACGCACTCGCATTATATGGGCAGGATGATGCAGGTTCAACTCCTGCCGCCGCAGCCATTTCCACTTCCATTATTCCAATGTCCTTGACCAAGACAATATTGTTGCACCCTTCACCAACAGGACGGGGTGCAACAGAATTTCCCAATCTGTGGCGGCGAGCGATCAGCAAGCGTGACAGCGTCCGACGCTGGCGCGGTTGCTCCCCGTGAGCGCCACACACCAAAATATATCCCGCCAGGGCGAAGCCCTAGCAGGGTAGCATTATGAGTCTTCCAGTCTTTCCCAACTGATATGCACAAATTCAGCGCGTTGACGGTCAAGACGTAATTCCGCTAGCTCTGCCTCGGAATAGTCGATGGGCGGCTTATTCCATGTTTCGCCCCCATCATAAGACACGATAGGCTTACCCTGCGTTGACAGGGTTACTGTCTTTCTGGATACAACGCGCTCGTAATGGCAGCTTTTATTTCCTAGCGGGGCATGTCCCCAATCGCACAAGGTAGGTCTAGGCTCGATAGTGACATGACTAAAGGGGACTATATATTTGAGGCTCCATTTAATCCGCCAGTCGTCAGGGAACAAATAGGCCACCACAAAATAAACGGCTCCCAGAAAAATAAATAAAAAAAACACCTCGACAATGTCATGCCACCACTTTTTACTTATAGCCATGTCGCTAGAGGTTGTCGGCGGCTTCTAACGCTTGTTGGATGGTTTCCAGAGGAAGAAGCAAAGAAAGGGGCGCATCGAGCAGCGGCAACGCGCCATAGCTGGTATACCACCGGGCGACACCTTCATTCTTCGCATCAATGAGTAGCGCTACCCCTCCGACCTCCTGAGCGGCATGGATGCAACGCCGCCCAGCACAAAGAAGCAATTGACCGCCCAGCCCCTTCCTTTGCATGGATTGGTCAACAGCCAGTCGGCCAAGGCGGAACACCGGGACATCATGCCGCGCTAGTCCACGCGTTACAACACCAGGGGCGCTAGAAAATTTCACAGAACCAGGAGAGAGGGAATAGAAACCTAGAACCACAGTAGGGTCATCATCCCTAACCGCCAGAAAGGTTTTAGCGCCTCCCTGGTCATGGGTTTGTCTGGCAAAGCGGTGAAGAAACTCATTGAGGGCTGCATCACCGCAATTGAAGGCTTCCCGGTTATGCTTTTTTGAGATTGGCTCTTCGTGCCAGGGAGGAATGCTCATCTAGGCAATGCACGAGCGGCAGCCAGTAGCTTTGCATTCGGAGGCGGAGGATTTTCTAAGGCATCTAAGACGCGCAAACTATCGCGCTCGGAGAGGGAAACTTCTTCCGCCTCGGCAATCACCGTTTTTGCGGCTTGCATGGCGTTGCGTAATACAAAATCGGTAAGGTCGGTATGGGCATAGGCAACAGCCCGCAGCAACAGAGCCTTATCCGCTGAGTGGATTCGTAAGGACATCCGGCTATTTTCTTCAGCTACTCTAGGCATAATAAAACCCTTCTATTCATGTACACATTGAAATAGTACGTCATACCATATGACTTGTCAACGCGTTTGTGTCCTACAGCCTGATTCCTCCAGAGCTTGTTTCATAAGTGGTAAGTTCTGAAACACTCGCCGGAGCCGCATAAATCCTGCCGCTTGACTGTTTCATAATTCTGTTTCACATTGCCCCCATGAAATATGGATATGCCCGCGTCTCTACCGACGACCAAAACCCGGACTTGCAACTGGCCGCGCTCAAGCAGGCCGGATGCGATAAAACCTTTGTCGATGAAGGACGCAGCGGCGCGACTCTTAACCGCCCTGCCCTGCATCGTTGTTTAAAACAACTAGAGCATGGCGACACGCTCATAGTCTGGAAGCTCGACCGTTTAGGGCGAAGTGTGCGCGACCTCGTGAATATCCTGCATGACCTCACGAACCGGGGCGTTCAATTTCAAAGCCTCACAGAGCAAATAGACACTACCCACCCGCTCGGAAAAGCCATGCTGCATATGGTGGCATTGCTCGCGGAATTGGAACGCGGGTTAATTGTCGAACGCACGAAGGCCGGACAACAGGCGGCGCGGAAACGCGGGGTAAAATTCGGCGCGAAGCCGAAACTTTCCGCCGCGCAAGTTGAACATGCCCGCCAGCTTATCGACGGGAAAAAAGCCCCCGGTGAAGTGGCCGCGCTGTTGAATGTTAGCCGGACGACGCTCTGGCGGGCGTTGCAGGTCTGAAATGGGAGCGGCGGCGATGCGTTCCCACGCTTCGCACCCTGCCCAGGTTTCAGCATCGATACGGGCGGCTTCATAGCGGCGCGTTTCGATGCGCTTCTCATCCGTCCATCTCTTCAAACAGACGTTTAAGAAGTCTTAACGGTTTGCTGTTACGGTCGGGGGATGACCGCAGATGAAACCACAGCCAGCAGACAG